>Ga0115567_10007878_pt1 | contig 10063 bp, 9 predicted proteins | sample COGITO_mtgs_1204_2_FD_88679 | JGI IMG/M metagenome (GOLD analysis project Ga0115567, IMG submission 88679) | Pelagic marine microbial communities from North Sea - COGITO_mtgs_120412 | ecosystem: Environmental > Aquatic > Marine > Epipelagic | place: Germany:Helgoland, sampling site Kabeltonne... | reverse complement strand
TAACCTAGGCTGTTAATGCCTCAACGCCACGTTGAATGAGGACTTTACAGAGATGCGCCCGATATTCCGCACTGGCGTGCATATCCGTGTTCAGCGTCTCGGCAGACAAGGTCACCGCCTCGATTGCGGACACGCTGAAATCAGCGGTTAAGGCTGTCTCAAAGGTGGCGGCCCTGAAGACACTGGCAGCAGCACCGGTGATTGCAATGCGCGTCTCGCCGGCTGTCCGCGTGAGCATGACCCCAACCATGGCATACCGCGAGGCCGGGTTCGGAAATTTAAGATAGACGGCCTGATCGACCTGGGGAAAGTGAATCGCCTGGATGATTTCATCCGGTTCTAACGCGGTTTCAAACATGGCTTTAAAGAATGTATCGGACGGAATCGTTCGGCGATCCGTTACGACCTGGGCCCCTAAGCCGAGTGCGGCGGCAGGATAGTCCGCTGCGGGATCGTTATTTGCCAAAGACCCCCCGATGGTGCCGCGATATCGAACTTGGCGGTCACCGATGCCGCCGGCCAAGTTTGCGAGCGCCGCGCAATGTTCTTGCACAACGCTCGACGCTGCGACCTTGGCGTGGGTTGCCATGGCGCCAATTTGCAAAGTGTCGCCGACCAGGGTGATGGCGTCTAAACCCGGGATTGTTGCCAAGTCGATGACATCTGATGGCGCACTTAAACGCTGTTTCATCGTGGGAATCAGGGTGTGCCCGCCCGCGATGTAGGCGGGTTCATCCGATGCGTTGAAGAGATCTAAGGCTGTGGATAATTTGTCAGCTTTATGAACTTTAAACTGATACATGGCAGTCCCCTTAAGCAGTTTTTAGTGTTCGCATGGTTTGGACGGCGCGCCAAACTTTTTCGGACGTTGCGGGCATATCGACCTCAATGCCGCCAAGGGCATGCGTGATTGCATTCATGACCGCAGGAGGCGATCCAATCGCGCCAGCCTCACCGCAACCTTTAGCGCCAACCGGATTGTGGGTACAGGGTGTGCAGGTCATGCCCACCTTAAAATCTGGGAAATTGTCGGCGCGCGGCATACAGTAATCCATGTAGGAACCTGTAATGAGCTGGCCGGTGTCGTCATAGACTGCTTGTTCAAGCAGCGCTTGGCCAATGCCTTGGGCTAAGCCGCCATGAACCTGACCCTCAACGATCATAGGATTAATGATCGTGCCAAAGTCATCAACCGCCACAAACTGAACAACTTCGACAACGCCGGTATCCGGATCAATTTCCACCTCGCAAATATGGGTGCCTGCGGGGTAGGTGAAATTCAGCGGGTCATAAAATGCTTTCTCAGCAAGGCCAGGCTCAAGTTCATCCGACGGGTAGTCATGATTCACGTAGGCGGCAAAGGCAATTTCTTGAAAGGTCTTGGATTCATTGCTGTCCAGCATCTTAAATACCGGGGCATCAAAATCGATATTATCAACGTCTGTGCGCAAGAGATGGGCTGCAATTTTTCGGCCTTTCTCAACGACTTTATCGGCCGCAACCGATAAGGCCGAACCGCCGACAGCAAGAGATCTCGACCCGTAGGTTCCCAGGCCAAAATCAAGCTTGCCGGTATCGCCGTGGACGACCTCGACATCTTCAATGGGTAGTCCTAAGCGATCTGCAACCAATTGAGCAAAGGTCGTCTCATGACCCTGTCCGTGACTGTGGCTGCCGGTGAGTACCGTCACGGATCCGGTTGGATTGACTCGAACCTCGCCAGACTCCCAAAGACCGACGCCGGCGCCCAGTGCGCCGGCAACTTGACTGGGGGCCAAGCCACAGGCTTCGATATAACATGAAAGACCAATCCCCCGCAGTTTGCCGCGCGAAGCTGCTTCTGCTTGACGCGTTGCAAACGTGTCATAGTCCGCCATTTCTAGGGCTTTGCTCAGGCTGGCCTCATAATCACCCGTGTCGTATTCGAGCGCGACGGGTGTCTGATAGGGAAACTGGTCTCGGCCGATGAAGTTCCGGCGCCGCAGTTCTGCTGGATCAAGCCCCATCTCTGCGGCTGCCTTCTCAACAATACGCTCAACCAAATAAGTGGCTTCCGGTCGCCCGGCGCCGCGATAGGCGTCAACCGGTGCGGTGTTGGTAAAGACCGAGTCGACCTCAACGTAAATTGCGGGCGTGCGGTACTGACCGGCGAGTAATGTGCCATATAAGTAGGTCGGTACGGCGGACGCAAACGTTGAAAGGTAGGCGCCCATATTCGCGATGGTTTTAACTTTGAGTGCGAGAAACTCCCCCTCTGCTGATAGGGCCAATTGTGCTTCACTGACGTGGTCGCGACCATGAGCATCGGTCAAGAAGGACTCGCTTCGCTCTGCCGTCCATTTAATCGTCAAACCCAATTTTTTCGCGGCCCAAGCCAGCGCTGTTTCCTCGGAATAGATAAAGATTTTTGAGCCAAAGCCGCCGCCAACATCCGGGGCAATCACGCGGAGCTTGTGCTCTGGCGCGATTTGGACGAAGGCCGTCATGATGAGCCGAACCAGGTGCGGGTTTTGACTGGTTGTATGCAGAATGATTTCATCGGTACCACTGTTATACTCCGCCAAAGCGGCTCTGGGTTCGATGGCGTTCGGGATCAGTCGATTATTCGTTAGCTGCAGGGTTGTAATATGTGCTGCCGCCGCAAGCCCAGCATCGGTTGCCGCTTCATCGCCGAGTTCCCATTCGTAACACACGTTATTGGGCACGGCTTCATATAACGTTTCGGCTTGACTGGCGGTCGCCGGATTGACGACGGCGGTTAGGGGCTCAAAATCGACCATCACCATTTCAGCGGCATTTTTTGCCTCAAGTTGCGTTTCAGCGATGACGAGCGCGACGGGTTCACCGAGATAATTAACACGGTCTGCCGCCAGTACCGGATGATGGGGTTGCCGCATTTCTGAGCCATCTTTCGAGTGAATCATCCAACCGCAAGGCAACCCGCCCAAGCCGTCTTTGACGACCTCCTCGCCCGTGAGCACGGCGATCACGCCGGGCGCCGCTAGGGCTTCGCTGACATCAAAGCTTTTGATATCGGCTCGCGCGTAAGGGGACCGAACAAAGGCAGCATAGGTTACGCCAACAAGCTGTATATCATCGGTGTAGCGTCCCTTGCCCGACACGAACCGATGATCTTCTTTTCGTAAAACACGTTTTCCGATTAAGGATCCGCTCATGATGATTGCTCCTGCATTTCGGATGCGCCTTGCATGACGGCCGCGACAATATTTTGATAGCCCGTACAGCGGCAAATGTTCCCAGACAGAGCCTCTCGAATTGCAGAGGGCTCTAATGCACAACCTTTGTTGACCAAATCGACAGCTGACATGATCATGCCTGGGGTGCAAAACCCGCACTGTAAACCATGGCAGGCCTTGAAGGCCTCTTGCATTGGATGGCTGGCTTCGTTCTCGGCCAAGCCTTCTATGGTCATGACGTCTGATCCATCAGAACGCACGGCGAGCACGGTACAGGCCTTAACGGCGCAACCGTCGACGTGGATCGTGCAAGCACCACACTGCGTGGTATCACAACCAACATGGGTGCCGGTTAAGTGGAGTTGATCACGCAGGACCTCAACCAAGGTTGCGTTCGGTAAGCAATGCAATGTGCGTTTTCGTCCGTTAATCTTAAGTTCGATGGTTTCCAATCCGCTTCTCCTTGATTCTCGATCAGTGCCAGCCCAGGACATATCTAAAGTGTGGACGCCGCCTAAAACGGCACTCGATGACTTCTTTTAGCACCGTGATCAACGCGCCGCAACCTCGGCAATGAACCCGCGTGACCGATCGATTGGGCTAGGGTTCTTTGATTGTTTCGATAACGAGGTCTAAGGTTTCATCATCGCAGAGGCGTCGGACAAACTGAGTAAAAAAATCTTGCGCCATTTTGCGAGCGGCGCCCTGGATCAAGCGGCCACCCAGTTGTGCAATTTTTCCGCCGACCGTGGCAGTAACGCTGTAAGTCAGTAGGGTAGCAGGCAGGCCCGCCTCGGTTATCGCGTTGAGCGAAACCTTTGCACCGCCTTTCGCAAAGCCGGCGACGCCGCCTTTTCCTTCCCCAGAGATTTCGTAGGAGAAGGGTGGGTTTAGATTTTGAAGCGCAATGGATCCATTAAAAGTTGCTTTAACAGGACCAATTTTTGCTGAAACCGTCATATCAAAGGCGTTGTCGCCCACTTGCTCGAAGCGCTGGCAACCAGGGAGACTACCCTGCAACATATGAGGGTCGTTTAATGCCAACCAGACCGCGTCGACGGCGCGGGGTATCACCAATTGTTGCTCTAGTTCCATAAAAACTCGCTTAATTTCTGATAAAAAATTCTAACTTGTGCTCGAGGCAGGTATCAACTGATGTACTTTCGCGCGGATGAACGTCAATGATGTGTTTTCAAGCGCAGATATCTTGAATGTCGGTTACCCAGCGACGCTCTCAAGCCGTGCAGCGCGCTTCAATGCCGCTCGGTTGCGCGTCGTAGGATGAGTCGGCAGAGAAAGGGTGTTAGGAAATGAGCGTGAACGCAACCCCCCCCTAGGCTAGGTTCAAATAACCGATTGCCAATATCAATGCTAATACGACAAAGACAAGAAACTCGCGGCCGGCGCGACGATGATGCTGAGCGCGCCGCTGGATGGTTTCGTTTGCAATACCCTTTAACAATTTTTCGTTTTTAGGTGATACGAAAACAATCGGTATTATTAACCATTTGGGCGATCCGAGTTGTTGCCAAATTTGGGGCTCAAGGATTTTGACGGATTGGTAATATTGGTACTCTGCAAGCCCCGAGCGGAGCATGAGAACAAACCAGATTAGCAGCATTAGGGCGGTGATTAACATAGGCGGACAGGGTTATTGCGAAGCGCGGTTCGACAATAGCGATGTTGGCCTCTGAGGGTCAATGGTTATCAACACTTAGGTTATCAACGCTCAAAAATCCGCTAAACGACGTACAGAGAATCGAGTGCGCCAAAACCACTGTGAATGCCCGATTCGGTTGCCGATGGGGGTTTGGATCGGACCAGATAACCCAGACGGTCACTGCGTTGATCGACGCCTGGAAGCGCTGTTTGGCCAAGATGCGCTGTAAAAACGCCGATTTCGCTGACGAGATTGTCAAATTGTTGTGCTTTCCCAGCCCTAATGATGAGCGTCGGCTGCGCCCGCCCAGCTGGCCTCAAGCGCTGCATCAGCGTCCAAGCATTGTACTGCGCCGGCTTGAGCTGCTTTAGATGATCGACAATGGCCTCATCGAACAAACAATGTCCACCGCCCTCTCCTTGATTCTTAAGCACCCAATCGGAACTGCTTGCAGTGTCTTGGAGCCATTCGAGACTGGTCGCCTCAACCGTCTGCATTGGCGTCATGATATCCGCGAGCGCCATACTTTCTGACGCTGTAAAGCCCAGGTCCGAGAAACGCGTCAGGCTATCCTGAGCGAGGTAGAGCTGCATTTTCTTACTGGTTGCGAGCTGCTGGGCAACCGTTGCATTCAAGGCAACTCGGTGACCCTCTATGAAGACTCGAGTTTTGCACAGGGCGTCGCAGCATCGTCGCTCGTCTAAATCGGCGGCAATATAGTCTTGATAACGATAACCGGCTCGGAGGTAGACGGCGTGAATGGTACCGCAGCCGTTTAGAATCAGGCGATGATTTGGGCCGCTTGATAATTGTTGATTGAGTTGTCGGAAAGTCCGGCGATAGGTTTTTAAGCCAAGCGTGGTTAATTGATGCTCGAGAAGGCGTTGATCGAACACATTGTCTTCGTGTTCTTGAACAATCATCAGAAATCCTGGGTCGCTGGTATCGTCGAGTTCTTTAGCGACTGCCCTTGCTGCCGTTGCGATCGTGTTGGCCAGATTCTCGGTGGCGGGGTTGGTGATCAGCGTGCCGGTCTCTTGGCTTAGGAATTGATTAAATTCGGCTGGCCAGCGACCTTTGAGATAATCATGAAGCTTGCCCACCTGCTCACCAAATGGCGCCATCCCGGCCGCAATGCTGTTGCACTCTACTAATTTGGGTCCGAATTCGGCATCGACCATAAAATCACTGCGCTGCAGCAGCAGCGGCACGCAGATAGGATCATTGCCCGCGCCGTATAATTGACGATGCATGGCAAGGAGTTCTGAAAAAAACGGATCTGAGTCCTGAAGGGATTGATGCACCGCTTGGATTAAGTCGCTGCGACTCGCCACGGTTTGCGTGAGGCGGCCCAACAGCGGACTGATGGTGTCCAGTTGAGATAATGTCGATGCGGGTATTTCGCTTGGCGTGAAGGTGAACGGCACCTGCGTGCGTTGCTCTGAGTCGGCTTGAAAGCAAAGGTCAAGCTGGTTTGCCTTCGCAATCGCATCCTCTACGACCTTGCCTGCCATTTCTTTCAGCATTGAACGCGCCTCTTTGACGTCTGATTAGGGAGTTTAGAATGTTTAGCGAAAAGCACCAACGAAGTCGCATCCATTGTTAGGCAAAGCTGGCTTCATGAGCCGTTGTGCGGCACCTTTGGTGCCGATAAAAATACGGCGTCCTGGTGGTATGGTTTAAACCCTGCCTCATCGTCGTTGGCGTATAAAACCGATTGATGCCACAGAGTTTTAACTTTGGATAACGTGGTCTTGAAAAAAAACTGCCCAGGTGGTCCTTGGAAACACCCAAGCGCTGAAAGGCTCTCGCGGCCAACGCGGCGCTTAATTCAAGTCATGATAACCATTTGGGATGGCTGGAAAGCGTGGGTCAGCCTGCCAAGGCAGGGTGTCTGCGGTCTCGAGCAACCAAGCTAGGATGTCGGCTTTCAGGCTTTCAGCAATTGCTTCGTGTCCCGTCGCGACGAGTAGGTTATGCGCTTCACCGGGGTCGGCTGTGCGATCATACAGCTCATCGCTTTCATACAAACGGTAGACGTAGGTATGGGTTGATGTCCGCAGTGAAATCGCGCGGCCAACCAGCTCGGGTCGCGTTCTCTGAAGCGCCCCTTTTTGCTGGTATTCCCCTTTTGGTTGCTCAAGCAACGCGGTTTCGTGCAGCGCAAAGCCGCCTTCTGAGAAAGCCCGGTCACGGTGGGCCACCCTCGGATCAGCAAGCGTTGTCATTAAGCTGCGGCCAAAATGGGTATGCTTGACCTTAATCTCGGCTGCGGTCAGCAGGGTTGGCAAGATGTCGACCATTTCGGCAAACGTGTCGGTCACTGCGGCTTCGGCGACCCCCGGGCCTGCGAAGATGACCGGGTTTTGAAGTAGACAGTGGTCGAGACCCGATGGCCACTTTTCAACCAGGCCAAAATCACCTAGGTATTCACCATGGTCGGTTAAGAACAAGATCAGCGTGTTTTCAAGCTGACCACTGCGCTCTAAGGCTTGCAGGACTCTGCCCAATTGCTCATCGACGCGACTCACCATCGCGTAGTAAACCCGAGTTATTTCTTGCCATAGCGCAAGGGGCACATCGCGGCCGTAAGCCGCTCGAAGGGCTTGATGAAACTGGGGCTTGCCGGCTCTGGGTGGTTGTGGCGCTGGAAACTGCTTTGGGTCGAATCGGTTGTACCATTTGGACTCTGCCTCAAACGGTAGGTGCGGAAAAATTAAGGGCATCCAGAGGCACCAAGGCCCCTTTGGATCCTGGGCCAGCCAGTCGATCGCGGTTTGCGTGCAGGCTTCATCGAAATCAAGCCAGTTCTCAGCGCCGGCACGACGGCCATGATAGAACAGGTTGTACTCAAGGGATCCCCGGGGGTATTGCGGCCCCATGCTCATCTCTTGCTTCTTGGGCTTCACCGTCCAGCCGCAAAAGTGGGTTGACGCCTCGGTAACACCGGGTGCAAAGACGTCACCGCGTGCGCCTGCCCAGGCCACCTGATACCCTCCGGTTTTTAAATAGTGCAGCAAGTTGGGTTCCCCGGGTTGGATCAGGTGGGTAAGGGAACGATGACCGTGTGTGTGCGGATACCAACCCGTCATTAAATTAACCCGGGAGGGGCTGCAAACAGGATGGTTGGAATAGAAGTTCTGAAATCGAGTGCCGCGCTGAGCCAGGGCATCGATGTTAGGCGTTTGGGCCAGTGGATTGCCAAAGCAACCGATTGCATCTGCTCGAAGTTGATCCGGCATAAATATCAAAATATTAGGTCGCGACATGGACAATGACCAAATCGTAAACGGATAAAACTACCATGCTTCGGACTTAAACAAACGGGTTTTAGGATGGATGGTGCAATGACAGCTGCGCTTGGACAGGACGCTTTCGGAATCTGCTACAACCTTTGTTGATAATTTTTCGGCGAAGGTTAGGATGCAGACTATGACCGCAGAATTTTGTTTCGCATTCAGCCATAAACGGATAGCAAGGCAAGCCGCCGAAGCCTTTGGCGGCTGTTTGTTTGAGGACGTCAAGGACCGGCCGCAACATGAGCCCTTTGCAGCGCTGTTGTGTACAAATCATCCGGATTTAACGGCGCTCTTATCGGTTGCGGATGTTGGCGCCTACCGGGTGGATCGACGTGTGATGAAGGCGAGAGATACGTTAAATCCTGTCGGGCAGCAGCCGGGCGCGATCGGTATTTTTACCTTGGTGGCGAATTCGAAGTTGGGTCATGATGCAGCGGACCAACACTGGCGCGACCGGCATACGCCATTGGCTTTGTCGATCCATCTGGCGATGACCCATTACACGCAATTGAGTGTGCAGCATCGGTATAAAGGACCGGTTTGGGATGGTTTTGCACTCTGCGGTTTTGAGTCGATTGAAGACCTTGAAACCCGGTTTTTTGCAACCGAGGCAGGCGCTCGATTGATCGCTCAGGACGTGAGTCGTTTTGCGGACACGCAGGCCAGTCCGCGGCGCGTCGTCGTCCAGGAAACCCGCTTCAAGGTATAACCGGCGTTTGAGGCCTGCACTGCAAAGCCAATCCAGTTTTATCGGCGTTGGGGTAGCTCGGCTTTAATGCCGGGTTGCGTCCTGCGGTGTCCCTTTACCCACCCCCTGCTTCTGGCGAGTTAGAAGTATCCTGTGATCGGGTGCTTCAGCGTCGTAAGCGCTGTTGCGGTGCTTCTTTGCGGACCTAGCAATTGAGCGGTGCGTCGAAGGTCTCGCCAGCGCGGCCAGCTTGCCGCATTAAACGATGACCAACGGCCGGATTAATCAGGATAATTTTGATTAGTATCGAGTCATGCGCATCGGCGCGACGCCGGAGATTGCGGTTCATTTTATTCAAAGTGATTATCAGTCGACCGGATTCGGCGAGCCGGCGCTACCACCGGCGGTTACCAATGCGATATTTGCCGCCACAGGTCAACGCATTCGGTCAATGCCGCTCAGTCAAGAAGGGTTTACCCTAGTGGAGGGCTGAGGGCGCTCGAAAAAACCGCGGCGTCCCACGACCTCTTTTAAGGCCTTGGGTTGTGCAGCGTTTATTGAGTCGCCGCGCTCTAGATCGGGCCTCGCGCTATTTGCGAACCACTCGAACGGGCAGATGGGTATACCCTTTCACAAAGGATGATAAGGTGCGGCTCGGTTCGGCAAGAACCTCGATTTCCTCAAATCGGACTAAGATTTCTTCCCAGAGAATACGGAGCTGCAGTTCTGCTAGCCGATTGCCCATGCAGCGATGGATGCCAAAGCCGAAGGAAAGGTGTTGCCGCGCGTTGCTGCGCTCGATGTCGAGTTGCTCCGGCGCTGAAAAAACGCTGGTGTCTCGATTGCCTGATGCATACCACATTAATAGTTGATCGCCTGCCAAAATGGATTTGTCGCCGATGGTGCAATCTTTTTTGGCGGTTCGGCGCATGTAGGCTAGCGGAGTTTGCCAACGAATGACTTCGGCCACCATATTGGGAATGAGGGCAGGGTTCTGTTTGAGTTTCTGGAGTTGATCTGGAAACTTGTTGAGGGCGTAGACGCTGCCGGACATCGTGTTTCGTGTGGTGTCATTACCGCCCACAATCAACAAGAGTAAATTCCCGAGATATTCCAACGGCGGCATGTCCCGAGTCTCGGCCCCATGTGCCAGCATCGAGACGAGATCGTCTCCTGGGTTTTGGGTACGCTCGTCTTTTAGGCGATTGAAATAGGCCAG
>Ga0115567_10007875_pt1 | contig 10064 bp, 8 predicted proteins | sample COGITO_mtgs_1204_2_FD_88679 | JGI IMG/M metagenome (GOLD analysis project Ga0115567, IMG submission 88679) | Pelagic marine microbial communities from North Sea - COGITO_mtgs_120412 | ecosystem: Environmental > Aquatic > Marine > Epipelagic | place: Germany:Helgoland, sampling site Kabeltonne... | reverse complement strand
TGGTGAGGTTTTAGTCCGTGGTCATAAAATGCTTTTACACCGAAGGCAAAAGCGATGCTCACAATAAAAATAACGATGGGATATATAAACGACGCACGCTTTTTTCTTTTGAAGAAATAAACCCCGAAAACTAAAATGGCAGCCACGATAGCGGTAGGCAAAATACCGAATTTCAACGAAATTACAGCCAGAAGAATCGCAGAGATTGCCATACTGAGGTAAATTTTTTGTAAGCCTTCACGGTAAAACACAAAGAAGAAGGACGCATAGACCACCGTTGAGCCGGCATCATTTTGTAATAAAATCAAAAGTGCTGGCACAACAATCAATGCAGCAGCCTTGAGCTGATCTTGGATGGTTGCCATATTGGTGTTCAAGTCGCTCATGTATTTGGCAACAGCAAGCGCTGTGGCAAACTTAGCAAATTCACTGGGTTGAATGGTCATGCTGCCAATGCCATACCAAGATCGCGCACCGTTTACATCTTTCCCAAAAATAAAGAGACCTGCCAAGGCGAGCATGGCGACAATATAAATTACGCTCGCAAAACGTTCGTAAAACTTGGCTTCCACTGAAAGAATTAGAATAATCAATACAATGGTAAGCCCGATGAACAAGAGGTGCTTGCCATATAATTCCGAAGTATCAAAATAACTGGTGATCTCACCAACATGAGAGGCCGATAAAATATTTACCCACCCAAAACCCACCAGCAACATGAATAAAATTATGGTAATCCAATCGAACTTAAAGCCTCTATCTGTTTCTCTCAGCATGTTTAACTCTTGGGTTGATTGTTATTATTGATTTCTATGGCATATTTTTCTACCGGATAATCCCTAGCGTTGGGAACCACCTGTAAGAGGGCTTCTCTGTTAATCTTAAACGGTTTTCCCGAATAGGGCTTGGCATACTCGTCTTCCAAACTGTGGGTGAGGATCCAATCTTCCATATCGGTTCTTGTAATTTCGCCTTTAATGTGTTTTTCAATCATTAAACTGGCAATGCGTCCTGCAAAGCGACTTCCCCAATATCCGTTTTCAACAAATACCGCTATGGCAATTTTAGGGTTGTCCTTAGGCGCAAAGGCCACAAATATGGAATGATCGGTTAACTGGGTCTTAACACTGTCAATTTTCATGAAGTTCTCTGCAGTACCTGTTTTTCCGCAGATTTCAATACCAGGAATTCGCAGTGATGCTGCAGTGCCTTCATTATAAACATCGAACATCCCTTGAACTATGGGTTCAAAATTTTCCTTATCGATGGTGGTGTATTTTGGAGTGGTGTACGCAGTGTCTATGACGGTGTGTTCAATGGTTTTTATAATATGAGGCGTATAATAATAGCCACGGTTTCCAATGGCAGCGACCATATTGGCCAGTTGAATGGGGGTTGTTTCCACTTCCCCTTGGCCAATGGCGTTAGAAACGATGTAAGTGGAGCCCCAACGGTTATCGCCATAGGCGCGATCGTAATAATCGCCATCAGGGATGCGCCCTTTTCTGCCAATCTTTAAATCGTATCCTAAGTACTCTCCCAGACCGAAGCTTTTCACGTGATTACTCCAAACATTCATGCCTTCTCCAGAATCCTTATATTTATCAATAATTCTTCGGTAAACATTCACGAAGTAAGCGTTGCAGGATTGCGAAATGCCACCATTCATCGCTAGCGGACTCCGGTGGCTATGGCAACCTGTGAGTTTTTGGCTTCCGTAGTAATATCCCATTCGGCACGCAAAGGTATCATGGGTATCGACTACGCCTTCCTGTAGACCTATGAGTGCATTCATAACCTTAAATGGCGATCCGGGAGGATACTGGGCTAAAAGCGTTCTATCATATAATGGTTTTGAGATGGAGTCGTAATGTAATTTTGTGTAATTTCTAGAGCGTTCGCGACCCACCAGCATATTGGGGTTGTAACTGGGAGCTGTAACCATGGCTAATATTTCGCCCGTACTCGGTTCAATGGCAATAATGCCACCTCGTTTATTGGTCATGAGCAACTCGCCATATTTTTGTAACTCGGCGTCAATGGTAATTGTTATATCCTTTCCCGGTTGGGGCAGGGTATCATAAACCCCTTCCTTATAGGGGCCAATATTTTTGTTGAAGCGGTCTTTCTGGATAAATTTAATGCCCTTTACACCTCTAAGAATCTCTTCATAAGATAATTCAATGCCTTGCTTGCCTACAAGATCTCCCATTTTATAGTAAGGTTGATTCTCGATGGTACGCTGGTTAACTTCGCCCAAATCTCCCAAAACATTCGCGCCTATTGAGGTTTGGTAATCTCGCAACGATCGTTTTTGAATGTAGAATCCGTTAAATTTGCGCATTTTTTCCTGTAAGGCTGCATAATCCTGCTTGGAGAGCTGAGGCACAAACGGAGACGGTAATCGAGGCGAGTAGTGGTAAGCCTTGTTATAGGTGTCTATAAACTGCTGTTTTGTGATTTTTAGAAGCGCACAAAATTCCATCGTGTCTAAAGCAGTCACTTCTCTAGGTATCACCATAACATCGTAAGACGGTTGGTTGGCTACTAAAAGCTTACCATTTCTATCATACACATAACCGCGCTTAGGATAGTCGTAAACCTTCCTAATGGCATTGTCTTCATAAAGACTATCTGTGTTTTCTGTGTAGACCTGTAAATAGAATAAACGGGCAATAAATAAAAGTCCTACGGAAATGACCGTGATAAATAGTAAAAGTTTTCTCATCGTTGCTTGCTACTGAATAATACTGAAAATAGGAAACATAAAAGTATAGTGAAAATACTTGAGAATAACGTTTTTTGAAGGGTCATAAGTATGTTGGAAACGTTAAAAACTTCCAAAGAAAACATGATAAAATGATGAATTACGGTTAAAATGGAAAAGTAGAGCAAACGGTTGCTAAAATCGGTATGGTTAAATTTGATGTTTTGGTGTTCATAAAGCATTCCGAAACAGAATTTTAATAACACTGGCCTCATAAAAGCAATGCTTACACTTGCAGCAGCGTGCACACCTCCGGAATTTGAAAAAATATCGACGAATAGCCCTAACATAAAACTCAGAAAGATAAATAGCGTTCTATTGTTTTTTACAGGGTAGATAAATATAAAGAGAATATAAGGATACGGATTGATTACCCCTAGAAAATTGATATGGTTAAATACCAAAACTTGGGCAAGGATCAATACAATGAACCTAAGGATGTTATTGGTGTTTAAACTATTCACTAAGCGTATTTTCTAAGGTTTTTATTTCTTCGGCATCACGGTTATTGATCACATATACATGGTATAAATTCGTCATATCATTAAATAATCTTACTGAAATGGTATAGGTATCCCCACCTGGATCTAGCACAAACGATTGGATAGAGCCAATAGGAATGCCTTCAGGAAAAATAGCCGATTGCCCGCCAGTAGTTATGGTGTCGCCTTCTTTTACCGGTGCAAATTTTGACACGTCAACCAGTTGAACAATTTCAGAAGAACCAGCATCCCATTTTAAGGATCCAATATGATTGGTCTTTAATTGCGCGTTAATTCTACTTTTGGTATTTAAAATAGAGAGCACTCGCGAATATTTGGCAGAGGTATTGTCTATAATACCCACAATTCCTTTTGAGGTAATCACGCCTTGATCTTCAGTAATACTATCGTTGCGTCCAATATTGAGCGTGAGATAATTTTTGGTAGCACTGTAACTATTATTGATCACATTGGCCTTTTTGAAACCAAAACGTTCGCCATGTGAACTACTGTCTATCGATGATGAGTTGTTACGGTTAGCTAAACTGTCAACCCCGTTAAAGAGCTTGCTTCTCAATAATCGATTTTCTTCTAATAATTGATCGTTTTGGTCTCTAAGATTGAAATAGGCTGTAATGTCATTTGCACTCTCATACACACCACCAGTTAAAATGTTGGTGGAGTTGATGAACTTGCTTTTATGGTAAGAATGGGATTGAATGGTCAATCCTAGAGAAAATCCAAACAACAAAAGAAACAAAAGGAAATTCTTGTTCCTAATAACAAAATTGATGATTTGTTGCATGTTATTGGGCTATTCACAATTATTTAATCAGTATGCTCTTGAATTTTGGAAGGTTTTTGAGCACAATGCCTGTACCACGAACTACCGCTCTTAAAGGGTCTTCTGCAATATAGACCGGAAGATCTGTTTTTTGCGAAAGACGTTTGTCTAAGCCTCTTAACATAGATCCACCGCCCGCAAGGTAAATACCGGTATTATAAATATCTGCTGCCAGTTCTGGAGGGGTTTGGGATAAAGTTTCCATGACGGAATCCTCAACCCTCAAAATAGATTTGTCAAGCGCTTTGGCAATTTCACGATAGGATATTTGCACCTGCTTCGGCTTTCCTGTCAATAAATCACGTCCTTGAACGCTCATTTCTTCCGGAGGAAGATCTAAATCTTCGGTAGCAGCACCTATTTGAATTTTAATTTTTTCAGCAGTGCGATCTCCAACGTAAAGGTTGTGTTGGGTACGCATGTAGTAAATAATATCGTTGGTAAACACATCTCCAGCTACCTTAACCGATTTATCGCAAACAATACCACCCAAAGCAATTACTGCAATTTCAGTAGTACCACCACCTATATCAACGATCATATTCCCCTTAGGCTGCATAATATCAATACCAATACCAATCGCTGCTGCCATTGGCTCATGGATCAAAAAGACTTCCTTCCCATTTACGCGTTCACAAGACTCTTTTACCGCACGCATTTCCACTTCTGTAATCCCCGATGGGATACAAACGACCATGCGCAAGGCTGGGGTAAATAATTTTTTCTTGAGTGCTGGTATGTTCTTGATAAACATACTAATCATTTGCTCAGAGGCATCAAAATCGGCAATAACACCATCTTTTAGAGGCCTTATCGTTTTTATGTTTTCGTGGGTTTTACCTTGCATCATGTTGGCTTCTTTACCAACTGCAATGATTTTACCTGAAATTCTATCTCTTGCAACTATGGAGGGACTATCCACAACAACTTTGTCGTTATGAATAATTAGGGTATTTGCAGTTCCTAAATCTATGGCTATTTCTTCTGTTAAGAAGTCAAAAAATCCCATACTTTATATGATATTGTGAGGTTGTTATTCAATTAAGTTTGAGCGTTTTTAGACACGCGTGGTAAATGTAATAAATCTTGGTAAATATTAGCACTTATTTTTGGTATCAATTATTTTGGGCTCTAAGCACTTAGTATTTTAGTGTTAAACGTATGCTTTCGGGTTTTAGACGTTAAAAATCTCAAGTTTTCCGTAAATAAAAGCCTCGAAATAAAGAATCGGGTATATTTCTCAAATGTTGCGGAATCTACCGTTTTGATTTAAGGCATCTTAATGTTTAAAATGTCGAATGCCCGTCATCACCATGGAAACATTGTTACTGTTACAATAATCAATGCTCAATTCATCTTTTATGGAACCGCCCGGTTGAATTACCGATGAAATGCCAGACTTATGCGCGATTTCCACGCAATCAGGAAACGGGAAAAATGCATCACTTGCCATTACCGCACCCTGTAAATTAAAGTTGAAAGATAAAGCCTTGTGTATGGCTTGATTTAATGCATCCACACGACTTGTTTGCCCTGTTCCGCTAGCGCATAATTGTTTATCCTTCACTAAAACGATAGTGTTGGATTTGGTATGCTTGCACAGTTTTGAAGCGAAGATTAAATCTTCTAGTTCCGCAGCAGAGGGTTTATTTGTTGTGGCATATGTTAAATCTTCGCTGCTATCGGTTTTGTTGTCTTTATCTTGAACCAAAACCCCGTTGAGGCATGTTCTAACCGTAGTTTGAGCAAAAGAACTGTCTTTTAAGATCAATAAAATACGATTCTTTTTACCTTTTAAAATGGTTAAGGCTTCGGAAGAAAATGAAGGCGCTATCACGACTTCACAAAAGAGATTGTGAATTTTTTCGGCAGTTGCTTTGTCAATTTCTGTATTTGAAATCAGGATACCGCCAAAGGCAGACACGGGGTCTCCTGCCAAGGCATCTACATAAGCTTGATGTATGGTGTCGCGTTGCGCAAAGCCACAGGCGTTGTTGTGTTTTAAAATAGCAAAAGTGGGTTGTTCGCCTTTAAACTCGTTGATTAAATTAACTGCTGCATCTACATCCAACAGATTATTATAGCTCAATTCTTTACCGTGTAGTTTGGTGAACATGGCCTCAAAATCGCCAAAGAAATAGCCTTTTTGATGGGGGTTTTCGCCATATCGCAAGGTTTTTCCGCGGGTTTCGCTGATTTTTAACGAGGGAATCTCATGATTTTTGTTGAAATAATTAAAAATGGCCGAATCATAATGTGAAGAGACATTAAAGGCCTTGGCAGCAAAATGCTTTCTGCTGGCTTCGGAGATGCTTCCGTTGCCCGATGTTAAGAGTTCTAAAAATTCAGCATAATTTTTTACTGAAGAGACACAAACCACATCACTAAAGTTCTTAGCTGCTGCGCGAATCAATGAAATTCCGCCGATATCTATTTTTTCAATGATATCTTGGTCGGAAGCTCCAGATGCTACAGTATTCTCGAAGGGATATAAATCTACGATGACCAAATCGATTTGGGGAATATCAAAGTCCTTCAACTCTTTAACATCACTGGCTATATCTTGCCGATTTAAGATACCACCAAATACCTTGGGGTGTAAAGTTTTTACGCGACCGCCCAAGATGGAAGGATAGGAGGTGACGTCTTCTACCGGAATCACTTTGATGCCCAGGGCTTGGATGAATTTTTCGGTTCCGCCGGTGGAATAGATGGTCACGTTTTGAGAATCCAGTGCTCTAACGATAGGTTCTAACCCCTCTTTACTAAAAACGGAGATTAATGCAGATGTAATGGTTTTGTTGTTGCTCATGCTGTGTTGTTGTGTTAAGAAAGAGCAAAAATACACATTATACTAGGGTTTTTGATAGTTAAAACCGCAGTTTATTTGTGTTTTTTGTAACAAAGATTTGTTAAAAACGTCCTACCTTTAAATTCTATAAAACCAATCTCATACATGCTTGTTTATTTAAGGTTATTTTCTGAAAGTTTTTCATTTGCCATAAATGCCTTGCGGAACAATAAGCTTCGAACGTTTTTGTCACTTTTGGGCATTACCATTGGTATTTTTTCCATCATAACCGTTTTGGCAGCAGTCGATTCTTTAGACCAATCCATTAAGGGTCAACTGAGTGGTTTGGACAAGAATACCATGTATTTGGCTCGATTTTCGTTTGGCCCAACCGAGGTGCCACTTTGGAAACGGATGCAATTTCCAGAGATTTCATACAATGAGTATAAATACTTAAAATCAACTTTGGATGATGCCGAACACATGGCATTTCAAATTTTTGCCAAGCGAGAGAACATTAGTTTTGAAGCGAAGTCGGTCTCCAGCGTTAATACCGTGATTGTTAGCCATGAGTTTGAGAGCATACAGGCCTTGAAATTTTCTAAAGGGCGATTTTACAGCGAGTCCGAATCCAACTCAGGACGACCAGTTGTAGTAATTGGTGATGAGATTGCCAATCAGTTATTTGGCGGATTGGATCCTTTAGGAAAGCGCGTGCGCATTTATGGACAGAAATTTACGGTAATTGGGGTGGTAGCCAAAGAAGGATCTGGTTTGTTTGGCGATAGCAACGATGTTTCTATGTTTTTACCCGCTAATTACGTGAGGAATCGTTTTGGGGATAATAATAAGAATATGAACCACATTATCATCATTAAACCTACCGAAGATGCAGATATTGATGAGCTAAAGGCTGAAGTGTCGCAGTTGATACGCAACCAACGTGGTTTAAAACCCGATGATATTGATCCGTTTTTTATTAGCGTCATCTCTGGATTTCAAGATATGATCGATGGTATTATTTCTACTCTAAATATCATTGGCTGGGTTATTAGCGGATTTTCACTCTTGGTAGGCGGTTTCGGGGTGGCGAACATTATGTTTGTAAGTGTTAAAGAACGTACCAGCCTTATTGGAATTCAAAAATCTTTGGGGGCAAAAAACCGCTTTATTCTATTTCAATTCTTGTTTGAGGCAGTAATTCTCTCGGTTTTGGGGGGTATCGTGGGCATAGCGATGGTTTGGATCGTGTCGCTGGTCGCCAATGCTTATGTCGAGGAATTTACTTTTGTTCTGTCTTTTTTTAATATCTTCTTGGGCTTTTCACTCTCTACCTTTATTGGGTTGCTATCTGGCATCATTCCTGCCATTTCAGCATCTAAACTGGATCCTGTTGAAGCGATTCGCACGGGCATGTAGGACAAGTTGCCAGCATTTCAGAGTAGATACAAACGTTGAGGCTCTGCAACTATTGAGCTGAAACGTTCAAATCAACATAACAGCAGCGCTACTTCTGCGCAAACGAACTCTAAAAATCGCTCATCCTCTAAGGTAAAGGGATCTGGCGTGTTGGAGTCGATATCAATTTGCCCCATATTTTCGCCATTAATAAAAATAGGAATTACAATCTCCGCTTTTACTGTAATACTGCACGCAATGTAATTGTCTTGTGCCGAAACATCTGGAACTACGAAATTTTTATTCGAGACAGCTACTTGTCCGCAAATGCCTTTCCCGAACGGAATGATCGTATGGTCGGTAGGTGCGCCCACGTAAGGGCCTAGCTTAAGCTCATTTTTAGTGCCATTTTTAAAGTAGAATCCTACCCAATTGTAATGGGCAATCTGTTGCTCCAGCAAGCTGCACACACTTAATAAGCGATCGTCAACACTGGCGTTTTTATTTTGTAAGCGTTCTTTAATTTGTGGTTTTAGGGCTTCAAAAGTCATAAGTTCATCAATTTTTGGTAAAAGTATTCAAAAAGGGGCACTGTGAAATTCATTTTATATAATTTTAACGGTATATAAATACATCGCCTTTGAAGTCACTCTTATTTAAATACAAACCTGTGGTTATTTTCATTCTTACGTTTTTGGCGGTGTATTTTGTGCTTAATTTTGGGTATAATTTGTATTTGGATCTTTCTGATGGGTCAAAGTATTATCCAGATTATATTACCCATCTCGTTGCCCAGCAAAGTGATGTCTTGTTGCAGAATTTTGGTTATGATGCCAGTGTTGTGCCCCATCCCAATGAACCTTCAATGAAAGTGATTGTTAATAGTAAATATGTGGCCCGGGTGATTGAAGGCTGTAATTCGGTAAGTGTGATCATATTATTTATTTCATTCATCATCGCCTTTGCCGGAAAACTTAAAACTACGTTCTTTTATATTCTTGCTGGGAGCGTCTTGATTTATACGGTTAATTTAGCGCGAATCGTTATTTTAACCATCGGTCTTTATAATTACCCCTGGCGACGTGATATTTTGCATACAGTAATTTTTCCGCTCATTATCTATGGGATGGTGTTATTGTTATGGATGTTTTGGGTGAACCGATTTTCTAAACTAAAAAAACGCAATGCCTAAACCAATCAACTTCATCTTACTTTTGGTCTTATTCGGCCTGTTGGTGCTCATTCGCGTGTTTGAACAGGAGCTCTTTTATGATCCTTATCTGTTGTTTTTTAAAAATGATTACTTGTATATGGATTTTCCAAATAGGGAGATTTTAAAACTCACCTTATATACCACATTGCGGTATGTGCTTAACTCGCTCATCTCATTGGGCATTTTGTACCTATTTTTTAAGGACGCCTCCATTGTCAAGTTTTCCGCAATTATTTTTGTACTGGCTTATATGTGCTTGATTATTGTCTTTTTGTATTTTGTGATCCAACCGCGCCAAGAAGACTATTATTTATTCTTCAACTTTAGACGTTTTTTGATTCAGCCCATTTTGTTATTGCTGTTGTTGCCTGCATTTTATTATTTTCAATTAAAACATGGCAAAGCTTAAGGCTTTTGAGAAATAGAAATACTCTCAATTTTTTTGTAATTTCGCGCTCATGTTAACACAGAGGGTTCATAAAATGTTTTCGTTGCTCATGGCATTTTTGGTGCTATTATCAACTGTTTCCTTTTCTATAGGGAAACAATTTTGTGGGGAGGAGTTGATC
>Ga0115567_10007874_pt1 | contig 10065 bp, 9 predicted proteins | sample COGITO_mtgs_1204_2_FD_88679 | JGI IMG/M metagenome (GOLD analysis project Ga0115567, IMG submission 88679) | Pelagic marine microbial communities from North Sea - COGITO_mtgs_120412 | ecosystem: Environmental > Aquatic > Marine > Epipelagic | place: Germany:Helgoland, sampling site Kabeltonne... | reverse complement strand
GATCGAGGAGGACCTCGACGCGCTCGAGGAGCAGCTCGACTTCGAGCAGGTGCCCCCCCACCCCCCCCCTACAGAGTGGACACGTCTCGTCCATCCCTCCGTACGAATTGGACACGACTTCGAGCAGGTGAGTGACTTTACAAGAGCCGCCCCGCGCCCTGCCGTCCCCCCTACCGCGCCAGGTGCTGTAGCCACCGCCGGGAGCAGCGCGCGGGTCTCACGCATCGACGCGCGCAGATCCGGCCCCGGGAGGCGCTGGAGGTGCTCGCCAAGTTCCCGGTCGCCGAGCTGCTGCACCCGCGGCACCTCACCGCGTGCCGTGTGCACAACGTGATGGTGCGGCCAGCCCCCCGCGCCCAGCGCGCCCGCGCACGGGTCGGCGCTCGCGTCGTGACGCGGCGCCTCCCTCGCCAGGTCAAGTGTGCCCAGCAGCTGGCGCCGCCCAACAAGCCGCCCAAGGCTGCCGATATCATCACGGTGCTGCGAGCGTCCCTCGAGGCGAGCGCCCCGCCCCCGTCCCCCCGGGCCTGCGCCCACGGCGGGCGCTCGCCCCGCGTCCGCCCTCTCACAGCCCGCGCGCCCGTAGGTGCGCGAGACGCTGCTCCTCGGCTGGCCGGGCCCGCTGGGCAAGGACCACTGTGAGGTGGCGCGGGTGCAGTGCGACGTCCACGCCGCGCTGGACTTCCTCGTCAACAACCACCGCGAGGCGCTCGAGGCCGCCCTCCCCGAGCGCTTCGGCTCCTGGCAGAAGAGCTCCAAGGCCGAGTACGCCGCGCGGCGCGAGTACCTCCGCATCTCCAAGATGTACGACTGATGGTCGAGAGTGCAGAGGCGGGTCGAGTCGGCAGTCCGCGTGCGGCACGCGCGCCACTCGCTCGAACCGTCGCACGCGAAACACCCGATTTACAGAAACATTACCGCCCACCGCTTGTGCATGCACGCAAGCTTACTTGGGCGAGCTCGCCTGATACCCCACCGTGGCAGTAGCCAGCGCGATCATCCAGGCCGGGGCGCGCACGCCCACTGTGAGCTCCTCGAGCACCGCGTCGCGCGCTGCCTCCGCCGCGCGCCCGCGCTGCCCCTCCGCGTACTCGACAATCAGCGCGTCGAACGCGACGAGCCCGGGGTCGGCGGACTTGGGGGTGAAGCGCCAGCCGAGGTGGCGCCATCCGTCGCAGGAGCGGCACACCAGGATGGACCAGGAGTACGCGGGGAACCACGAATCGCTGGCGGATCGCGGGTCGACAGGGATCTCGATCAGCCCAGCACCATCCACACGCCGCGAGCGCACCAGGCGGAACGCCAGTTCATCCGGATTTAACCGTCCCGGCTGCTTGAACTGGTAGATTGGTACCATCAGACCCTGGTACTTGCGTTGCAGCGTGAGGAGGTGCGTGTCGGGCTGCACGGCGATCGGGTCGGTGAGAATTTGCGCCGGGTCGATAAACCCGAGTGCAGGGCAAGACTCCGAGGCAGCGCAGGTGCCATCGTCCAAGTGGTTTTCCTCCAGGCTGCGGTGCTCGGCGATGTGCGGATTCTCCACAACCTGAAACCGCACACGGGAAATAAGGAGATCTGCCGATGAGGCGTCTTGCCAGGGCGGCAAGGCTGTAGCCGGAAAGACACAGATTAAGAAGCCGCGGGCAACTCCTTGGTACCACGTGGAAAATAGGAACGCACCCGGATGCTGTCAACACGGTCGGCAGAAACGTGCAGGACCGTCGCCAGCGCGAGCGTCACAAGGAGAGTCCGCATCGCAGCGCACTGTCAAAACTTGACACAGCGAAAATTCTCAAAAGTCAACTTCCGGACCGTTGACGAGGTCCCCTACGGGGCCTGGGCCGCTCCCGACCCCCCGCGGGCCACCGCTGGGGAGCAAGGTGGTGCAGGATGATTGGCGTTAGCCAGCCAGACATCGGCCGGACAGTTAAGTTCAGACGCAAGAAGGAAAGGCAGCCGGACAGCTATGGCTCCTTGAGTGGGACCGGAAGCCAGCCCCATGCGGCAACCTCCCCAGTGGTCAAGCCGACGGTGATGGGTGGAACGTTTGAGGTGCGTCGGCACCCTGAAGGACAAGTTCTGGCTCGTTTTGTTCCGTAGCTTGCATTATGTAGCTGCCTCACGGTCAACTCTTTGCTGGTGGAAGATGGGTTCATCGTGCTCATGGTGCAAGGGGCCTTGGCAGAAATTGGAGATGGGCATGACGGGGATCTACAGCGGGTGCCGACCTGCGACGTGTTTCCGCGAAGTAGCTCATGTCCCTCATTGCTCCCTCACCACGAACAGTTTAGTGCGTGCGAGGAACAGTCGGAGGATTCCGGATTGCCATGATGAGCTCAGTGTCCACTATTGCTCCTGCAGGAGCCGAACGCCGCCCCGCGCATGAACACGACGCTCGGTCAAAGCTACACGAATCTTCCATCGCGTACCATGACATGGCGCTGTCCCAAAACCAAGATCCACATGCTCTCGGTCACGCCAGGCAAGGGTGGGAGGTCAAATCCAAACGCGGTGGTGCAGCGGCCGTACACCCACTTCACAGTGAACACGGAGAGCAAGTCGAAGTTGAAGACGAAGAACCATACAGGCGCGAGTTACTACGGTCTGATGTTCTCCGTCACGGCGTTGCGGCGCCCGATTCGCATCACGAATCTGCACATGGGAAGCGGCGTCTGGCGGCGAGAGCTCTACCGCGTGTACATCAAAAAGGGCAGCATGGCGGGGCGGGTCGTCAACCCAACCGAGTGGGACGAGGTCGCTGCGGGCGAGACAGAGCTCCCTGCAGAAAAGGGCGTCTACGGCCCCGTCCCGTTCCCCGTGGACGGCGTCAAGGTCCAGCCGGGGCGCACTGTGTCGTTCTACGTGCACGCCCCGTACCACGTCAACGGCTGCGCATTCCGGCGTTTCGCCAAGTCGTGGCCGGGGTACCCGAGCTTCGACGCGATCACGGACGCCAACGCGGACATCTCCGTGGGCATGGCGCGCGCGACGTACTCGCAGACGCCGTTCGAGCGCCTCTCCAAGGAGGGCTTCGCATTCGCCGGTGCGCCCCGCGCTGCACCACCGTACCAACTGGACACGCCGCATCCCTCCCCCGTACTAACCGGACACGCTGCGCCCCGCGATGCACCCTCGGGCGTCCTCTGCTGCCGCTCTGTGGACGTGAACCCTGCGCCCCTGTGCGCCCCACCTTCTCACTGTTCTCCCCCCTGCACCACCCCCCCCCATCTCGTACTAAGTGGACACGCCGCGTCCCTCACCCCGTATTAATCGGACACGCCGCGTCCCTCACCCCGTACTAATCGGACACGCTGCGCCGGCAGGGATCGTCGAGTACGGCCCGTGCAATGAGGAGGCCCTCATGGAGCGCTACTCCCCGCGGCGCGACGCCGCGCCGCCGGCCGAGGGCGGGCAGCCCGCCCCGAAGGTGTAGTGCACACGGGAGGGCGCGGGTGAGGGGCGGGGGGCGGAGGCCACGCGGGATGAAGAAGTAGTAAACTGGTGAGGGGCGCTGCGGGCCTGGCTGGCGTGCAAGTGCCGTACGCATGTGTGCCCTCAGCTCCGCGTGCCACACAGTGAGGCGTGGTAGTCGGCCTGCAATTCTACGGTGTTGGCTGCTTTGCGCCCGACTCGCGCTCATCTTCTTGGCGGCCCGCACGCCTCGCCTCGCGGCGGAGCTTTCGAGCATACTCCGCCTCTGCGGCCGATTTGACCTGTCCGCGAGCATTTGTCTCAGCCTTGAGGTTCGAGCGCCCGGCAGTGCAGGCATAATTCGAGGCAGGGGTGGCAGCGGGAGGTGGGGACTCGCCTGCAGCGCATCATGGAAGCGCCAACCTCTTTCCCGCCCGTCACCCTCACCACTGCCTACTTTAACTATTTTTCCTCCTGCAGAGCCACGGTCTGGCGGGCGTGTGGTCGTCGGGCCCGCACGCTGTGCCGCGCTGCTCTCATCCTCCATGCTGGCCACGCTCTCGCTGAAGGCCCCTTCGTCTCCGAGGGCGATCCTCTGTTGGGGCTTGCGCCTCGAGGATGTGGCTCCTGCGATATGATCATCGCGGTGTGTGCCTGGAATGATGCGCCCGCCTGCGCGACAAAGCATTCGTAAGATGTGCAGCGCTGGGCTGCGCCAACACGAGCATACAATTGGCAGCGTCGCCAGGCTGGAGCTCACCGGAGCGCGATATGCGGCCGGTAGTACATGATGCTTCTACCATCGCGTCTGTGATATTTGCCATCCTGCGCGCGATTTCTATCCTCGCTTTGTGTGCGATTCGCGCCGCAACGCGAGTGTCTGACTTCGAGAGAATAAGCCCAGCGCGCCGCTCAGCCTTGGTTCTGGCCACGGCGAGTTCTCGGCGCGACTTCTTGTTTTGGTCACGAAATGCGCCCTCGATGCCATGCTTGGCAATATTTTTCATCCACACCTAGAGCAAGGGGCTCGGATTAGACGGGCGACCATCTGGGAGAAGACGGGCGACCATAAACTCTGCGCTGGGGCGGATGAGTCTGCACCTTTTCTGCCTGGCTCAGCGGCTGTCCCCGCTTCATCTTCTTGAACAAGCCACCACCCCGTAAACGAAGAGACCCCACTGCGCTGGTAGCGTCGTTTTTCGTCTGTAGCCCCGAGTGGGGCACGGCATTCGAAGACGAAAAGCCTAGTAGGATTTCGGTGATAACAAGTGCTGCAAACAGAGACATAGGGGCATCTCCCCTGCAGGATCGCGATATCATCGATTACAATAGGACACCATGATACGTGTGAATCAACGAGAAGCTTGCCCAAGCAGCAGGTGCAGGTGCCCTGGAGCGTGAGAGGTGTAGATCTCACAGATCCGTCCGACGGATCATACCAAAGTTAATCTTGTTTTTCTAAAGTTGACTATGCCGCTTTTTTTAGCCAACCCCAGCCGTTGTGAGGCAACTCCAAACTCAGCGATCTGCCGCTAGCAGGGGCAGCACGCCGGCGGTGCACCGCTGAACGCAGGGGCAGGATCGCAGGGTAGAGGTTACTTTAGCGGGCTGTAACCATGGCTGGTAAGAGATTTGCCCTTCGTATTTGGCGGCTGGGCGGGTGTGGGGCTGGATACCCAACCGGCGTGAAGGCGGCTGGCTGGCTGACTCTGTGCGGGGGGGGTCTTGTGTGGCAGAGCCTTCGGAGCGCCAGGCGGAGCTCGAGGCACTGCACCGCAGCTACAGGATGATGGAAACTGATCGCCAGAAGTACAGCGAGGAGTCCCAGAACATCATTAAGCGGCAGCGGCAGGTCGGAGCTCCCCCACTTTTGCCACCCTGGCAGATGCAGTTACGCAGAGCACCCCAGTGTTACGAGGCTCTAGCGGGGAAAAGTTGGGTGCAAAACGCGGTGCCTAGTTGTCGGTAGGGCACTGGAACGTGAGTCCCAGATCGGAATCCCTAGCTGGCCACCAGTCGCGAGCCACACTTGATGGAAGGGTCGATACGCTAAGCCAACTGTTCTTACAATCCGGCGCGTGTTTCCGCTGCAGGCGATTGAGAAGATCCGTAAGGAGAACGAACGACTTAAGGAGCAGCTTGCAGCGGAGTCGCAGAGCTCGGCGCAGAACACAGACGGGAACGTCTTGAACCTGCTCGGGCAGCTGCAGGACACAAACGAGCGCTACACGCGCAAGATCGACATTGAAAAGCGGCGCCTTGAAGAGCTCGAGAAGCAGTCCAAGATCATGCAAGTCAAAACACTGGAGCTCCAGCAGAATCGGGGTGGCGTCAATGCGGTGAAGGAGTCGGACAGGGCTGTGCAAAAGCAGATCAGAGTCCTGGAGAACCGGCTGGACAAGGCGCTGGTCAAGTTCAACGAGGCGCTCGCCTTCAACAAGCAGCTCCGCGAGGAGATTGATAACCTGCGCCGTGAACGCGTGGTCTTCGACCAGATCAACGCAAAGCTCGCCAAGGAGCTGCACGAGAAGAAGAAAGAGATGGCGCAGATCATCGAGGTGTCCAACATCGCGTACGAGGCCCGCGACCAGGCTCACAACGAGATGGCGCTGCTCAAGGCGCACGCGGACAAGGAGCAGGCACAGTTTGAGCAGGAGTGGCGGGAACTGGGGCGGGTCCTCGAGCAGGATCGCAAGTTGAAAGAGCGGATGGCGGGGCAGGAGAGGGGGCGTATTACTGCGGACGAGGAGGGCTCAATGCGCAAGAACCTTTCCAAGGGGAACTGGAATGTCGCCAAGGACAAGGCGGCACAGCAGGCGTCGCTGGACCGCGTTCAGAGCTTCGAGGAGGCTTTCCAGCAGATCAAGGCTGCGACAGGCATCGACAACATTGACGAGCTTGTGCAGACGTTCATTGACGCTGAGGACCAGAACTTCTCGCTGTTCAACTACGTGAACGAGCTGAACAACGAGGTGGAGAAGCTCGAGGAGCAGATCGCTGAAATCAAGGCAGAGATTGACAAATACAAGGGGCAAGGTGGCCAGAACGATCGCCAGCGGAAGAAGCTGCTCAAAGACCTGGAGGACCGCCTTGCGTCGACGGAGGCACGCGCGGAGCAGTACGAAGCAAAGGCGCTGAAGGCGGCCAAGACTGTCAGCCAGCTGGAGCAGGGGATCCAGAGCATTTTTTCCAAGATCGGCTGCGACAAGAGCGCGCTGTCGGACATGCTCGGGACCACGGGAGTGACAGAGAGCAACATGATGCAGTACCTCGGCATCATCGAGCAGCGCACCAACGAGCTGCTGCAGCAGTTCCACAACGCCAACAAGGACTCCGCAGAGGGCACGGGCGAGGTGGTTGCGGTGATCGGGCAGGGGCCCGCGGCGCCCGCGGGCAGCACGGTGATCAACATCGATCCGCCGGTGATTGGGGACGAGGACGACTCGGAAGACGAGAGCGACGAGGACGAGGAGCGGCCGCTCTCGCGGGACGAGCTCAAGGCGAAGACGCTGAGGGGGCTGACGAAGCGCGAGGGCCAGCAGATGAGCAAGCAGCAGAAGCGCAAGGGCCGCAAGGAAAACAAGATGAAGTGAGCGCGACACGCGAGTAGTGGTCAGTTTCTAGCGTTGCATATAGGCAGAGAGTGGAGGGGGCGGGGCGGGGCGAAAATGAAAAATCGTTAATGCCCATCTACCGTGACGAGCCTATGGGACCGATCCTGGCATATGACGGACAGCCCCTCTCTGGGATGCACTCCTCTGGGCGCAAATAAGGCACCCTTGTTGTACTGGACGACGCGTGCCGACATGTGGGACGGCGTCGTGTACGAGGGAGCATCAGTCCTCCTCCTCCTCATCCTGAAGATTGTGCAAGGATTGGCACGGGTCAGACTCAGGCTACTTAAGATGCGGAGAGAAGGGCGATTTGTACGAGCACATGACCAGGATCAGGACAGGGCATGGGTGGAGTGAGCGCGTGCCTGCGCGTCGAACCCTGTGGGCTTCTTCTTGTCCAGCTTAGCGCTCAGGTCCTTCTGCGTTGTGAGGAATCTTCCAGCCGTCAGCCCGCACGGCGAGCCGGCCTGGCTCCGCGCGGGACGTTGCATGCAGAGCAATGCTTGCGGAGGGGTTTTGGCGTGAGGGCGAGCCTGGAGGTCCTCGATCGCAGGTTTCTTCTTGTACTTCTCCTTTGCGATCTCGAACGGATCGGTCTTGGCGTACTCGCCCGTCGCGCTCGGCGCGCGCGGCTTCGCGGAGGTCGTCGCGGACACGCCCATCCGCTCCGCGGCCTTCTGCTTCTCCTTCTCGAGCAGCTTGTCGACCGCCTGAGCGCCGCGCAGCGACGGCTCACTGCGCTGCGAAAAGCCGGCGGGTCTTGAGGGTGCGGCGGGGGGGCGCTCGCCTTGGTCTTCCAGTCCTCGGGATCAGCGTTGCCCTTGATGATCTTGAGCACCGACCTGAATGCATGCAGGCCCTCGAACGGATCAGAAAAGGTTGCATGGCTGGTTCAAACCGCATCGCCAGGCCCCGGGAGGGATGGAGCGCACCGTCCGGTGACGAGGGCCGAAATGACGTCGGCGACCAGGAAGGCTCCGCCAGTGATGCCAAGCTTTTTGTAGTTGATGCCGTCAAAGGACAGAATTTGTTCATCCTCGCCGCCCTCTGCCGCTGCGGGCGCAGCCTCCTCCGCCGCCGCAGCGGGCGCCTCCTCCGCCTCAGCGGGAGCCTCCTCTTCCACTGCGGCCTGAGCGTGCACGCCCTGCGCAAGCACTAAAGGTGCCACCGCCTGCAACGAGGGCAGAAAGGTAGCTCAAGGGTTCAGAACCCAATCGCCGCAACGTTTGCCGCTTCTCAAGGCTAAACATGCTCAGGGGATCGAGCGAATCACAGCAGCCGTGTCAGGCGCGAATGGTGCGGAGAAGGCACAGAGTCGATGGGCTATCGCACCAGGCCAGAGAACAGCAAGCGGGACACTTCAGCACGGGAACTTCTGAGCTTGTGACCTCCGTCGGCCTTCATTGCCACGCATGTTCCTGCCAGGCAGAGCGGGTGAGGGTCTGGTGCAGAGTGCGGCCTCCATCGCTGTGAACCCAAACCGACTGCCCTGACCGCAGTGCGGGAGAGGACCGTGGGCAGAACGGGCTGTTGTGCGCAGGGCCAGATTTGTTGAAGACGCTGGTAGCTGGAAAGCCGCGGCAGGGACAGCAGCCGCGGCGAGCAGGCAGAAACGAAGGTCCAGCATCGACGAGTTTGTGTTGGGCTCAGAAATCGCTTTACACGAGACATAGAAGACGACTTGCTTGGTCGTCTAGGCTCGACTTGGTCGTCTAGCCACTAGGCAGATCTTGCATCGCACCAGCGCATACGACCTAAAGAAAATCTCGCTTGCCCTGTTGATCTTGAGGTCAAAGAGCGCGTTGCACCATGGGCCAAATCAGCAGCGTCCTTGAAAATGGACCCTGTGCGCTCCTGCCTGGATCGCTCGAATCGCTGCTCGTGGGATCTCCCGAGGCGGCCGGGGGGCGTGAAGGCATCTCTGAGATCGTGTTCCTCGGGACAGGCTCGTCCGCGGGCACACCCATGATTTCATGTGTGGTGAACCCGGACAGCGACTGCGTTGCGTGTCGTTCGGCAATAAGGGACGGCCCGCGGAGCAAGAACACTCGGGGCAATCCGTCACTTCTGATCCGCTATAGGGGCTCAGCTTCCAGTGATGGAGAAAGCAGTGGTCATCAAAACATCATTATTGACTGCGGCAAGACATTCAAGGCCTCCATAATGCGCATTTTCCCGGGAATACAGGAGCGGAAAATTGACGCGCTCGTTATCACGCACGGTACGAAACCCAGTGGTACCGAACGAGCCGAGCGTTTCTCTGATGTTGCCCTGTGGCTCGCCTGATACATGTGATTCGTGACTCTCAGAACACGCCGATGCCATGCTTGGGCTCGACGACGTGAGAGAAATATCGGCGTGGGGCAAGAATTGGCGCCAGACGATGGAAACGCAGCCAGCGCTACCAGTGCATCTCTCGCCCGCATGCATGCGGCATGTCGAGCGCGTCTTCCCATATCTGTGCACCAAGCCGGACGAGAGTAAAGGTGAAGTAGTTCGGATGGTCAGCCAGCTGAACTTCAACGTCGTCCGGGAGGACGCGCCCTCGTTCTCGGTCGGCGGCCTCGAAATTTCAGCGCTCCCGGTACTCTCCCGGCCCAAAACCCTGCCAGCGTCGCCCCAGGTGCTTGACCGCCGGTCGATTGCAACTAGGTCCTTCACGGTGCGGACTGCGTGTGCTACGGATACGACTTTGGCGTCGCGGAGCGCGTGGTGTACATCTCAGACGTGACAGAGATCCCCGACGCGACCATGGAGAAGATCAGGGCGCGGCCGGTGCATGTGCTCGTCTTGGACTCACTCCTTTGGGACAGGGATGCTGCAACGCACATAGGGTGTCTCACAGCAGTCAAGATCGCTCGCGAGATCCAGCCAAAGCACGTGCTTCTCACAGGTGCCGTGGCCCTCGCTTACCTCGGCAGTGCCTGCGATACTCACGCACAGCGTGAACGGTGGTGCTTGCCTGTGTGTTCAGGAATGTCCCACTCGCAAGGGGACCACGATGAGGTGAACGCGAAGCTCCGAGAGATCACAAAGGACG
>Ga0115567_10007866_pt1 | contig 10071 bp, 9 predicted proteins | sample COGITO_mtgs_1204_2_FD_88679 | JGI IMG/M metagenome (GOLD analysis project Ga0115567, IMG submission 88679) | Pelagic marine microbial communities from North Sea - COGITO_mtgs_120412 | ecosystem: Environmental > Aquatic > Marine > Epipelagic | place: Germany:Helgoland, sampling site Kabeltonne... | reverse complement strand
GCGCTGAACATTCTGATCAAGCTGATGAGCATGGTCTGCGTCATTTTTGCGCCGCTCACCGTCAAGTTTGCGCCAATCGTACAGGGCTTTTTGGGGCTCAACTAAGCTGTTGTGCCCACAGTGTCGGAGGATGAAATTCTTGTAATCCGGCACTCGCCCTATGGCGAAAGCAGCCTGATCATCAGTGCGCTTTCCGCCCAGAATGGGCGGCTCCAGTTGATCATGCGCTCAGCCCGTAAAGTCTCTGGCAAAGGCGCCGCTATCCCCGATCGTCTACGTCATTTGCACGTGCGCTTTCGCCGGGGAAAGAGTGACCTTTGTACGTTGGAAGAGAGCGAGTTGATTCGAGATTTCCAGCCGCTCACGCGTCACATTCCGTCCTTTCTGTTGGCCACATGGCAGAGTGGATTTCTGTTGCGAAATGCGCATCCGGAATTGCCGGTTCCCGAGACCTTTTCCAATCTGCTGGCTGGTTTCTCACGGATGGTGGTAAATCCCACTGGGGCGAATCGCCGTGCGATCGCGCTGGGCTTCTGCTTCTCCTACTTGGCCGAATCTGGCCTGCTGCCCGAGTTTTCAGAAGCCCATCAGTCACAGGCCGAGCAAGTGATCGAGGCCGGGGCCTCGGACGAGACGGAGTGGCCGCGCTACAGCGATGACCAATGGCAGGCCTTGGTCACCTGGTGCCTGGGCTTCATGCAGCGCTGTGACCTGCATGTCCCTGCCAAGTTGTCCGAAGCGTTTTGAGCATGCATCGGCTTGATCCATTCTTCTTCGCGGTCCGCGAGGGCAAGGCCGCGGATGCTCGATTCGTGCTCTGCGTGGATCGTGATGGCGCTCTTATTGAGGAGAAACACTATCTGTCCGACCCAGCCCAGGTGAAGTTCACACCAGATGCAGTCCCTGCACTTCGGCGCGCGAAAGCGGCCGGTGCCTTTATTGCCATCATCTCTAATCAGGCTGGCCTGGCCAAGGGCAAGTTCGGCATGGCCGACCTTGAGGCCGTGACGCGGACCGTCTTGGAAGCCTGTGGCGACGCCATTGATTGTGCGATTAACAGCCCATTTCATCCGGAAGGGACGGTTGCGGAGTTCGCAATTTCCTGCGATTCTCGGAAGCCCGGAATCGGGATGTATCGCTATCTTCAGAAGCGCTATGCCCTGCCGGATGTGCCGCGCTTCATGATTGGCGACAAGCTATCAGATCTTGATTTTGGCAGCGGAATCGGTGGCACGTCGTACCTGGTCGCCACCGGCTATGGGCACCGTGACGGAGCTGCCCGAGGGAAAGGGCCGGAGTTTGCCACGCTGGCTGACGCCGTAGACGAGATCATCGCCTCCCGCTGATCTGCGGTCACGCCTGCAACAGCCTGGCCGCAAATAGCCCACCTGTACTTTCATCCCCCCGACAGCCCGGGTTCGTTCAACCGCATGGTGGGAGACTTGGTACGCGACACACCTCAGTTCTCGTAGGCGATTCTCTAGTTCTGCGAGAGCAGCGAACACTCGCAGGTGGTGCCGCTTTCAGCGGACGGACTGCCGGTGACCACCGCTCTGGCGCGGATGCTGCTGCCGGCCCGGCGCTGGCTGACACAAGGCATTTCCTGTCCCGATCACATGGCCTAGGCGCATCTTTGCCACGAGTGGCTCTGTTAAAACCAGCCGGCGCTGGTCATCTGTTATGATCAGTACAAGCTGGGAGAGTATCAGCGACCGCACCTCCCGGGCTCGCACCTGGTGCTTGCGCAGCGTTGGAACAGCTATGGGCTATCGGCGTTGCGGACTTCGCAACTCTACCATCGTGATACCTATGACACCGTTTGGACGCTGACGCAGGCGGCCTGAAACGTGGTGGCGCCTGACTTGATCGCTCCCCCGCAACATGTAATGATTGCCAATGGCATCGATACGGAGCGCTACTGACCACGATTGGCGACCGCCAGAGTGACTCAGGGATTACGGACGCCCTGTGTATCGGCGAGCCGATCAGGGCCAGATTATGGGACTGGATACAGGCGTTGCCGAGTCCGCACAACGGTCCCTCATGAGTAGCCGTACACTTTCCAGAGAGTCGGACTGGGAAGTCCAACCTACGGCAAGGCAGGGCAGCGTCACTGCGCCAGGAGGTGCAGGCCGTCGGCAACGACCTGGCTCACGGCTGATTGCCGGTTTTGAAGAGTGACTGCAAAGCCACCAGCACCAGCAAGCAACGGTTATGGCGTCTCAACGCGCTGTAAGTCGCTTGTTGACGAAAAGGGAGCCTGCTCCTCGTTGAGTCAAAACTCCGGCGCGTCCCAGTCGCGAATGCCGTCCTTCTGCTGCTGCTGCTTGTACTTCACATGATAGGGGTTTCGGGCCATCTTTTTGCTCCCCTCATTGACCATACAGGGGCGGACTTTGTCCCACCACTCGTCATAGGCGGCTTGCATGGCCTGGGCAACCTCGGGTTTCTCTGCGTACAGATTGGTCCTTTCTCCGAGGTCGCTTGAGATGTCATGGAGTTGCTCGTTGTTGACAAGGCGGTAGCGGGCATTGCGCACCGCGAACCCTGCCTTCTTGTCGTACTTTGATTTGTCCGGACCTGCTTTGCGGTTCCAGCGTCCGATGTGGAAAAAGAGGTTGCGGTCGGGCCACGGTGCATCGGGTTTCTCCAGGAGCGGGACCAGACTCTTACCGTCGATTCCCGCGGGGATAGTGCCGCCAGCCAGGTCCACGAAGGTTGGCAAAATATCAATGTGGGCCGCAAGCGCCTTGACTTCAACGCCCTCCTGTAGCACGCCTCTCCAGCGGAAGAATACGGGTACTCGCGTACCGCCCTCATGGGGCGTCTTTTTGCCACCTTTGAGCCCGGCATTGTAGGCGCGGATGTCCTTCCCGTCGCGGGTGCCGATCTTGCCAACCCCGCTCCCCGCAAGAACAAAACCGTTGTCCGACATGAAAACGACGAGGGTGTTTTCCTCCATATTCCACTGCTTGAGATGCGCGATCAGGCGTCCCACATTTTCGTCGATGTTCTCAATCATACCGTAGAAACCTGGCTGGCCGCCCCGGAACCCCCAGGACTTGAATCTTGCGCTATTCGCAGGCGGCGCGATGAAGGGCCCATGCGGCGCATTGGTGGAAATGTAGGCAAAAAATGGCTTGTTTTGGTTTTGTTTGATCCAGGCCATCGCCTGGGAGAAGAACACGTCCGTGCAGAATCCCTTTGTCTTGACAAAGGTTCCATTGTGGCGAATGACCGGATCGAAGTACTTGTTGTCGGGCACATCCATGGGCTGCCCAATGCCGCCGGAGCCATGGACAAATGTCTCGTCGAATCCTCTGGCGTTGGGCTGATATTTCTCTTCCAGTCCCAGATGCCACTTGCCGAAGATGCCAGACGTATATCCGGCCTTCTTGAGGATCTGCGGCATCATTATCGCCGAAAGCGCCACTCGCGACCTGGCCCCGCCAGTATGGGTGACCCCGTTTCTGAAGGGGACATTGCCGGTCATCAGGGCCGAGCGAGTCGGCGAACAGGTCGGGCTGACATGAAAGTCCGAGAAAGAGGTGCTTTCTGCGTAGAGGGAGTCGATGTTGGGGGTCTCGAGCCAGGGACTCCCCTGGCAGCCCAGCTGCCCATAGCCTTGGTCATCAGTCAGGATCAGGATGATATTGGGTCTCGTATTCGTCAGCGATCCAGCCATTGCCCAAGCTGGTGCTAGCGCGACAAGCAGCAGCGTCAGCCAGAAACGTCTCTCGCGGCGAGAGTGTGGTGTTGCGCGCAAGTCCGTATCCAGTGCGTGAGTGGTTATTGGGCTCTGCTGGGCAGAGGCAGGGATGTAAACACTATTCTGGCCTGGGCTAAACTCAAGGGTCGACTATGAATCATTATACGTCCATTCGCAGATCATTTTGGTTGAACGCACTCGAACCAAACAGTGACAACTAGGATTTTGACAGGATCAACAAGATTAGATTGACAGGATCAAGGTCTTGAGTCGGACATTGCATCGGCTAGCGATCCCGGCTGCCTCGGTAGAAAACCTACGGTTTCGAGATCTCTAGAGACGAAAGAAAGGGTCACTGTTCCGGGGGGAGGGTTACGGCATCCTTGGCCTTGGCTTTTGCCTGATCGTTGAGATCCTTTGATGCGGCCAGCGCAATCACCCGTCTCTGGTCGCCGACTGCAAAGTAGAAATGATCGACCACGCGGTCATACGAACAAGCAAAGCTGTCAAATGCACCCGGCTTCCAGAACGCGCCGAAATAGAACATCACCCAAACGTCGCCAATCCGGGTGATCTGCGGATCGCCAGCGATGCCCCGTGGGTTATGGATGACCGGTTCGACACCGTAACGGAGCCGGGTCTTAATGTCATGCGAAACCGCCATGCCCATACGCTCGTATGGGGCTTGGGGCTTGCCATTATAGAACATCACAAACGGATACCCCAGAGACCGTTCCTTGTCATCGATAATATTGCTCTTGTACTGTGTGACCTCTTCCCAGTACCGACAGTCCAGTTGATCCCGGGGCAACACGGGCTCCGGGAGTCTCGTCCACAGTTTCGCAGAGCTTGGATCATCTGTGTAGGCGATACCGACCTTCAAGGGGGTGGACTGGTATCCCTTAAGTGGCCCACTAGATACGATATCCAGTATTTGCCATCGTGTTGGCCCAGCTCATACGAACCGCCCCAGGCGAAATCCTGCCACGCGATGTAGCCGGCGGACTGGACGGCATCCCACGCGTCTTTCCGAAATGGGAGTATTTTGCCCAATTGTTTCGATTCCAGCCGGTCATCGCTGATGGCAATCAGCGTTTCATAGCCTCCACCGCGAAAGGTAATGTAGACCATATACTAGCGGCCTAGGTGGCAAAAAATACTGGGGCTGTCGACCGGCTTCCCATTTTGGCCTTTGAGAACCACGCCGTATTTGAACGAAGTCTTGACTGTCTCATAGATCTCCTGCATCACCTTTGATGCCACTGCCTTATCAGCTTCTTTAGCCAGAATCACGCAACTACGAGGGCTGATCACCAAGCCGACCCGCCCGCGGACTGGTGGCAGCTGACCGCCAGCGTGTTGCTGCCCTTGCGTAGCAACTTCTTGGCTGCGGCGGAGACATCCTTCTTCTCGTAGGCCACGGTAAAGTCTTCGGTCGACAAGATCTTCTCGCCATTGAGGTAAACCACAGCATCTCCGTCATGGTGCACGCTGAGCAAGGCCCCTTCGAACGCACTGCCGTTGTAGTCAAAGGTCTTGCGCAGCCAGATATCGCAAGTCCGCCACTCGGTGCCGACCCGCCAACCGGCGTACCCTTAACGCCCAATCCCCCCAGCCCTTCTTTCCAGCCAGAGTCATCATAGTCCGGCTCATGTCATGTGCTTGCGGCAGCCTTAACTGTGTAACGCCAATTCACTTGCCCTCGACTCGCCGCAGAGAGCAGAATCCTTTATTCGCGTGGGCGCGCATTCCCGGCCAGAAATCCCTCGATCTCCTTCATGGCCTTGAAAAAGTATTCCGCGCCAACACCGCTATAGCCGTAATTGAACACTCCATGACCGACTTTGGGGTACTCGGAGAAGTGGCAGCTATTGCCTTTGTGCTTCATGCGCTGCTGGAAGGCCCGGATCTGGTCGGGTGTAATCACGCCGTCCTTGCTGCCGCTGATTACTAGGGTTGGAGGAAGCCCTGGCTTGACGTAATGCGCAGGTGAAAACGCGGCGGGATCGATGTTGAAGGCGCGGCACTTGTTCTGCCCGTCCTGCCAGCCGTCGACCAGATCAATCGCGGGATTGATCAGAATCAATCCTCTCGGGTCGATGGGGATCGATAGGGTATCGGCTGGATCATCGTATCCCTCCAGCGTCAACATGGACAAACCCAGATGCCCACCTGCCGAACCGCCAGCAATGAAGATTTGCTCACGATCAATATTCAGGGCCGAGCTATTTCTTCTCACCCAGCGGTAGGCCGACAGGCAATCGGCCAGACACTCCTTGGGCGAAATACCAGCCTTTTCGTTGTAGCGGCGAAACTCGATGGAGATCCCAACGATGCCGCGTCTGGAAAGGTAGAGGCACTGGGGGGCGAACATCGGGGCATTGCCGTTCCAACCTCCGCCATGGATAAAGAACACGCACGGTCGCAAGTCGGAGTGCTGCGCGTCATCCGGGCGAAAGACCCACAGCTTGTTGTCGGGATGCCGCTCGCTGTAGGTATGCCTCTCGCCAGTTTCGAGCATCTCGTTGATGATCGGCTGGCTCTCGAGCCAGTCAGATGGCGACTGGCTGAGATCAAATGTCTGGTCGACGCCCGTGAACGTGTAGAGGCCCGAACCGACCTCGAAGAGCGCATGTCCGTCTTCCATACGCAAGAACTTCACCCCCGCAGCCTGGCCGGCTCGCTTGCCGCCCTCGTATACGTTCAGGTGCGAATGTGCCGGAATATGAACCGTCGCTGTCGTGTTGGCCGGGATAGTCACATCCAGTCTGACCTTCCCGTCGGCAACAGTCCACGCCGTCTGAATCGAGCCGCAGATAGAGTGATAGCTAGTCTTGGCCCAGTCCAATCCCTTCTCCATCACTGGTTTAATCATGATCTTCTTATAGCCCGGCGTTTCAGGACGAATCCCGCCGACATGGCCGATGATAAAGGCCCCCACCGCGCCGTGCGCGTAATGCGTGAACGAGTTCATGCGCGGGCAGGAAGGACTTCCATCTGGTCGACGGCTGCCGAAATGCTCCCAGATGGTATTGCCGTGCTGGGCCATATAGAGCCAGGAGGGAAAGCCCTCGTCGAGCAGCAGCTTGTAGGCATCCGCATTGCGACCGGCCAGTTCGAGGCCCTGGAGGACGCGCGGGCAGCCCATGAAGCCGGTGGCGATATGGCCCACCTTTTCCACACGTTCGCCAAACCGCTGGCTGACCAATTCCTTCTTCTCCTCGGGAACCAGCCCCATGGTAAAGGCGAGGGCGTAGCCAGTCTGTGAGTCAGAATGCACGCGGCCTTCCGCGTCAATCAGGTGCTTGGCGAAGGCCGTGGCGGTGCGGTCGGCCAAGGCACGGTAGGTTGCGGAGTCCGCATGCTTGCCGATGGCTGCGGCCATCTTTGCCATGACTTGGGCGTTGTGGCCCAAATAGGCGGTGCCAGCGGTGAGGATGGAGACCTTATTGCCGCCTGGAGCCTTGGCATGGTCGGTCAGGCCGACGCGCCATTCGTTCCCCTTCTCATCCTGCTCGCCCCGGGTTCCGTCCGGATTGGTTGTACGAATCAGATGGTCCAGGGCTCGCGCCATGGAGTCGTAGTGTTCCTCAATAACGGACGTATCGCCATACTCCCGATACATCCGGTATACGCACAGCACGCCGGCATCTGACCAACCCACATTCGGGCCGCCGCCGGGGCCATAGTAAGGCGCGTGATCTGGAAACCATCCGCCCGGCATCTGGGCATCTTCCACATCCACCAGCCACTTGTTGAAGAAGCCCGCCATGTCGAAGTTGTAGAGAGCCGCGGGCATAAAGAAGTTCATGTCGCCGGTGTAGCCGCACCGTTCGTCGCGCTGATTGCAGTCGGTGGGAATGCCCATGATGTTGGCGCGCATCGACCACTGAATGTTCTGCACGAACTTGGTCAGGAGGGGATTCGAACAGGTAAACTGTGATGCCTCGCCCAAATCCGTGTGGAAGGCGATGCCGGTCACTTGCTCAGGAGTGGGCTTGCGCGACAACCCGTGGAGTTCCACAAACTGGAAACCATGATAGGTGAAGTGCGGCTCGAAGACTTCTTCTCCGCCGCCTCTGCAGAAATAACGGTCGATCTGGCGGTCGCCTTTGCCGAAATGGCCGGCACGCAGATTGTCCAGGTAGACGGTGCCGTCGGGATTGAGAATCTCGCCATGCTGCATGGTAATCTTCGTGCCTGGCGGTGCCTGTACGGTCAGGCGCGTCCAGCCGCTGAAGATCTGGCCCATGTCCGCGACGTAGACTCCAGGGCGGGCCTCTGAAACAGCAATAGGTGTGATCTCTCGCGTCTTACGGATTGGTTCACTACGCTGCCAGACTAACTCGCCGATCTCTAGATCCTTGCCTCTCACCACGACAGTTTTCCAGGCCGATGCATCATAGCCAATCTGATGCCAGCCGGACATTTCGCGGCGCGCGTCGTAGATCTCACCTTCGTAGATCCCGGAGAAGCGGATGGGGCCGTCGGTCGTGGCTTGCCAGGTCTCATCAGTGGGCACGACCTGGGTAGTGCCGTCTGCATACTCGATCTCGAGCTGGGCCAGAAGACTGGGATCCTTGCCGTAAATCGGCCTGAGCTGCTTCCCCCAAAACATCCATCCCCCGCAATACCATCCGTTGCCCAGAAGGGCACCCATGGCATTGGTTCCGGTTGTCACAAGATCCGTAACATCAAAAGTCTGGTACTGAATTCGTTTGTGATAATCTGTCCACTCTGGGGCAAGGAGCTGATCCCCGACCCGCTGCCCGTTAATGCGGAATTCATAAAGACCCAGCGCGGTCACATAGAGGGTGGCGCGCGTTACCTTGTCCCCGGCCTTGAATTCCTTTCGCAGCTGACGCGGAACCGCCCAGCGACGTCGCTCATGTTGCCCCTCCGGCGTGTCCATATACATCGTGGCGTCTGGCAGATAGATATCGCCGAGCCAATGCGCTAGGGGTGTCTGCTTCACGTACGGCTTACCGTTGTATTCATAGTCGACCGTGAGCTGTTTCCTGCCGCCGGGGTCTTCTACGCCAAGCCCCTCGGGCGTGCATGTGGTCCCCAATGTACCCTTTGCGATCTTCGCATTGAGGGTTGCCGTCACGCCGATGGATTTGTGCTGGCCCTTGAGGATGGCCTTGGTGATGACGAGCTTTCCTTCGGTGAATTCGTCCTCGTAGGTGTCGTCGTCTGCATGGTCATCGAGGCCAATCCACTGTGCTCGCCAACCTACTTTAGAAAATATGCCCATGCTCCAGAAGGCCATTGCGCTCTCAGCCACCTCGCCTTCGGCTGTCCGGCACTGAACCTTCCAGAAATACTGCTTTCTCGAGGCAAGCGGCTTCCCCGCGTACTCGACTTGGATGGAACGGTAGCTCTGCACGACGCCGCTGTCCCAGGCATCGCCCAGGTCCCGCTTCAACAGCTCCGGCGACGTGGCCACGAGGATGCGGTAGCTGTCTTGCATGACACTGCGTTTGTCCGAGTGGATTTCCCAGCTCAACCGGGGATGCAGGGCATCAATGCCCTGCGGATTATTGTGGTATTCGCAACGCGGATTCTTGACCTCGAACGCTGAAACGCCGAGTGTTCCGACCACGCATGATGTCCCCAGCCAGGACGTGAAATCTGTCACTCTTGCTTACCTTCTCGCATCCGTTTCAAAAGAGTTACCGGCCCGCAGAGGCCGGAATCGGGATCGCCGCGATAGCGGCATGGGCTGGTCTGGTAATGGTTCGCCAGCGTGTAGGTGCTCAGGCCTATGCCGATTCCCAGCCTGTCGCACTCTGCCGAGACCTTGGTGTAGATCCGCCACCACTGGCCCGAGAAGATGGGCGAGCTCATCACATCGGACGCCCAGCCAGGCGCATCGGTATGCGAGTAGTTTACCTGCACGCCGCTAATGCCTTTCGCGTGTAGCTCGCGCACCTGCCAGAGCAGCCGTTCCTCGTCCAACTCGTATCCGCTCCACCACCAGAATGGGACCTGCCCATATCCCGGCGGCGGGCTCTTAAATCCCGGCAGCGCATCCAAGTCGGGCGACTGGTCTGGGGAACCAGGCTGCAGGGCCGAGGCGCTGCTGGCAAACACCAGGAAGAGTGCAAACATGAGGGTCTTTGGGGCCAGTGATTTCGTGATCAGTTCGATCATATGTCAATGCTCAGGAAGATGATTGGCTGGGACTCAGTGGATCTGTCAGATAGTTGGATCGCGCCGCTAACCACCGGAGTCAATCACAGAATACTCCATGATCCAGCGTGTGTAACCGGTGCCGCTGCTCGTGACTGTGATTCATTTTCGGAACGTCACGGCCAAGATCCTACCATGTCGAGCAAATCGCCCGGAAACAAAGGAGG
>Ga0115567_10007865_pt1 | contig 10071 bp, 10 predicted proteins | sample COGITO_mtgs_1204_2_FD_88679 | JGI IMG/M metagenome (GOLD analysis project Ga0115567, IMG submission 88679) | Pelagic marine microbial communities from North Sea - COGITO_mtgs_120412 | ecosystem: Environmental > Aquatic > Marine > Epipelagic | place: Germany:Helgoland, sampling site Kabeltonne... | reverse complement strand
CTGGTTCGTATCTTCCCGAAAAGGTGATGAGCAATGCCGATCTTGAAAAGATTGTTGATACCTCTGATGAGTGGATTACGCAGCGCAGCGGCATTAAGACGCGGCATATAGCGGCGGAGAATGAAACAACGGCGGATTTAGCGATTGCGGCGGCGCGTGATGCGATTGAGCGCGGAGGAATTGATCCGCTCTCGATTGATGGCGTGATTGTTGCGACGACTACACCGGATCAGACGTTTCCATCTGTAGCTGTGAAGGTGCAGGCGGCTTTAGGGTTGCCTGTTGGTTTGGCGTTTGATGTACAGGCAGTTTGCACGGGATTTGTTTATGCGTTGGCGACGGCGAATAATTTTATCACGGGCGGTCAGGCCAAAAGAATTTTAGTTGTTGGCGCGGAGAAGATGTCCTCGATTGTGGATTGGGATGATCGTACGACTTGTGTGCTTTTTGCCGATGGCGCGGGCGCGGTTGTTCTGGATGCGCAAGATAGCGAGAGCAACGGCGGACGCGGTGTGCTTTCAACGCATCTTTATGCGAATGGTCAACACCGGAATTTGCTTTATACCGATGGTGGAGCCTCATCGACGGGGGAGGCCGGACATATTATAATGCATGGTCGCGAGATTTTTAAGTATGCGGTGACGTATATGGCGGATGCGGTGAATGAGGCGTTGACGGCGAATGATGTTAGTGCAGGCGATATTGACTGGTTGGTGCCGCATCAGGCGAATATTCGTATTATCGAAGCAACGGCGAAAAAGCTTGATATGGATATTGATAAAGTTGTCGTAACGGTTGACCATCATGGCAATACTTCTGCGGCGTCAATACCGCTGGCGCTGCATGAAGCGGTTGCGGATGGACGTATATGCGAAGGGCAGCTTATCTTGCTTGAAGCGATGGGTGGCGGTTTGACCTGGGGGTCAGCGCTGGTGCGTTTTTAGAATCGATCTTTGAAGAAACGGGGCTAGCCCCTTGAAGAGGAATCATTTTTTGGGGGTAAGGTGTGCGTTTTTATTGACGCTTGGCTTGGTGAGGCCTATTATCATTATATTCAAAAGATAGGAGTATGGACATGGAAAACCGTACAGTTACACGTGCCGATTTAGCAGAAGCCGTTTATGAGGAAGTTGGTCTTTCTCGTAATGAATCATCGGATTTGGTTGAGGCTGTTCTTGATGAAATTGCGGATACGCTGGTCACGGGGGAGAATGTAAAAATTTCTTCTTTCGGTAGTTTTTCTATTCGTGAAAAGGGCGAGCGCATTGGTCGCAACCCAAAAACAGGTGTAGAGGTGCCGATTTCACCGCGTAAGGTTTTGGTGTTTAAGGCATCACATGTCCTCAAAGATCAGATTAATAAAGGGTAGGTAAAATGGAACATAATAAACCGCAAAGCGTGTCCGGTCATGTCAATTGGAATCAGGAAGATCGTGATGAATCACAGGATACGCCATCGGTAGCGAATGAAGCGCGTGTTAAAGGCCCATTAACGGGTAAAGATGTTAGTGACCAGGTTCGTAGCGCCCGTTCTTCTTCTCGTCGTTCACGCAAATCCGAGGGTGCGTTTCGTACCATTAGCGAAGTGGCAGATGTTTTAGATGTGCAGCAGCATGTGCTTCGTTTTTGGGAAACCAAATTTAGCCAGATTCGTCCGTTAAAACGTGGCGGTGGTCGTCGTTATTATCGTCCGGAAGACATAGCGCTTTTGACGCGTATCCATCATTTGCTTTATACCGAAGGGTATACGATCAAAGGTGTACAAAAACTTTTGAAGGAGCAGGGTAAAAAGGCGGTTGTTGAAGCGGCTAATACTGCGCCGGCCAATGTACCGAGCCGTGATGAGGCCGTGCAAAAAGAAATCAAACAAGCGCGTGAAGGTTTAAGTCATTCGCAGCGTTCCTTGTTGGAAAACACTTTGGACGAGTTGAAATCACTTCGTAAGCTTGTCGCTTCTGAATAATTTCTGCTCAATAGGGTTTGCTTTCCAGTATTAATTCCTTTAGACATTTTCTTGTTCGGAACGTGGCGTAGTCTGGTAGCGCACTCGCCTGGGGGGCGAGGGGTCGTGGGTTCAAATCCCGCCGTTCCGACCATTCTTGCTAATTTCCTATACTCTTCAATGATTTAACAGTCATAGGTGTGCGGTGTAACCGAAAGGTGCGACCACTGATGTTAAATCCTAGCTACCTAATCCGATCTCGACATGCCATTTACTACTTCCGTTACCCGTTAAAACGATACGGTAACAGGCGTGTGAGTATATCTCTGAACACTCGATGTCCTAAAGAAGCCTTGCGTTTGGCTAACCGTTAATAAGTACTTAGGATACATGAGTGCGTTATTTAAATGGGCGAAGCAGAACGGGAAGCTTGCTGTGCTCTTGACAGGTTGCAACTCATACGGGATGCTCGCTTATATGAAGGAAGGTTATACCTATGTCTAAATATCTTATGATTCCAATGTTGCTTCTTTTATCTGCGTGCACTTCAAGTTCAGGCGTGGTTCCTGTTGGCTCAGACGTGTATATGATTTCACGCTCAGAGAAAGGTTTTGATAGAACTGGAAGCGGAGTAAAGCTTAATGCTTTGAAAACGGCAAATGAGTTCTGCGCTGCGAAAGGTGAGCAAATGGAGCTTGTATCGTCATTGGGGCAAGATATGAAACCATTTCGTGCTGATGCTCAAGCGGTTGTAGAATTTAAGTGCATTTAAATAGGATGAGCCCTCTATCTACTTTGCTACTGATGTTTTTTTCTGTATGCAGCCAATATATAAGACTTTCCGAGGCGCAGAGCTATATAGATTATCCACTCTAGGGCTACAGTAGCTCACTAAGTTAGCTAAGCTGTGATGAATCTGTGAGTTAAACCGCTTGTATGGGCTCGTATGACGCGAGCAGGAAATCACGTTATAAACTTGACGGATTCCATTGAAAGTGCGACCTTGTTGTGTAACCTAATTCCAACCATAGTTCGTGCGCTACAAGGTAATTAAGGGTTAGCAGTCAAGTTAATCAGTGGGTTCAAATCCCGCCGTTCCGACCATTTTTATTATAATACCTTTATTAAGTAGTTTTGGATTTTCTTGACTTTTTGTCTCAAAAACTGTTATTGATTGGACATAATTTTTTAAGGTTGTGAATTATGGTTGATTTAGGAAAAGCTTTTAAAGCTCATAAAGGCAAAGCATGTGCGGGATTGCTTGGTGCTTCGTTATTGCTTGGTGGATGTGCTACCCCTGCGGGTGATCAGAGCTATGAACGTGGTTATCCGGATAGGCCCAACCCTATTACAGGTGGTGTTACCGAGGCCACAGGTGTTAGTCGTGAAGAGGCCAGAGCGGGCGCAGTCAATGCAGGCCGTATTTATAATGGTATTCGTATACTTGAAGCCATTTTAGATTAAATATGCTCACAATTGGTTCTATCCCTATTTCGGATCCTGTGTTTCTTGCGCCGATGTCGGGGATATCGGATTTGCCATTTCGTAAAATCGTTGCAGAATATGGCGCGGGGCTTGTCTTTTCGGAGATGATTGCCAGCCGCGCGGTGCTTCAGGAATCGCGTGAGTCGATCAAGATGCGCGGTGATTATAGCGAAGAATTTCCCATGGCGGTGCAGCTCGCGGGATGTGATCCCGATGTGATGGCGGAAGCGGCAAAGTTGAACGCGGATCGCGGGGCGGCGATTATCGATATTAATTTCGGATGTCCAGTTAAGAAAATCGTGACGAAGATGGCGGGTTCCGCGTTGATGCGGGATGAGGATTTGGCTGTCGAAATTATGGAAGCGACCGTTAAAGCGGTTGATGTTCCGGTGACGATGAAGACGCGCCTTGGCTGGGATTATATGAATTTGAATGCGGTGTCTTTATGCAAGAAGGCGCAGGATGTCGGGGTGCAGATGGTGACGATTCACGGGCGCACGCGATGTCAGATGTATAAGGGGAACGCGGATTGGGCGGCGGTGCGCCATGTTAAGGAGGCGCTTGATATTCCTGTGATTGTGAACGGTGATATTATGACGCCACAAGATGCGAAAGAGGCGATGGCCGTTTCGGGCGCGGATGGTGTGATGATTGGGCGGGCAGTGCAGGGGCGACCCTGGGCTTTGCGCGATACGATGGCGTATTTGCGTGGGGAGGCGGTCCCTGAGGCTCCTAGTGTCAGTGAAATTCATGCTTTAGTGCGCAGGCATTATGACGATATTTTGGAGTATTACGGGGAGCGGCGCGGTGTTGGGTTGGCGCGTAAACATTTGGCGTGGTATTGCACCGGCTTTAACGGCGCGAATGAGTTTCGTCGCAATGTGAATACCATGAATGATATCAGTGCGGTGAAAGCGGCGATTGATGATTTCTATTTGGGGAATATGCAGGTCGCTGCATAGGCGCGGTATTAATTTACCCTAATTTTATCTGACTGTTTTTGTTCATTTTTATTGACACTATGTGTGGTAAAAGGCATAAAGCGCCTACGATTTTTAAATAAGGAATAATATTATGTCAGGAACTACTTCTACTAAGCCTGCCGAAGTCGAGAAGAAATGGATCATTGTTGATGCGCAGGACGTTGTCCTTGGTCGCCTCGCAAGTGTCATTGCGCTTCGTCTTCGTGGCAAGCACAAGCCTAGCTTCACACCGCATGTTGATGATGGTGATAACGTAATCGTGATTAACGCGGAAAAGGTTCGCCTTACAGGAAATAAGCGCGAAGGCGATATTTTCTATTGGCATACTGGTTATCCGGGCGGAATCAAGCAGCGTAGCAAAGGCGCGATTCTGGAAGGTAAGCATCCTGAACGTGTTGTTGAGAAGGCTGTTGAGCGTATGCTTCCTAAAGGGCCTCTTGGTTATAAAGTGTTTGCAAATCTTCGCGTTTACGCAGGAACAGAACACCCTCACGAAGCGCAAAAGCCGGAAGTGCTTGATGTTGCTTCTATGAACGCAAAGAATAAAAGATAGGATTTAAGAGATATGTCTAAAGAAGAAACAGTAAATGATCTTAAAGATCTTAAAGGCGCAGTAGAAGGCAGTGACGTTGTTGCGGATGCAAAAGCGGAGATGCCAGCAGAAGATGCACCGGAAAAACGTGAGCCTAAAATTGACAAGCTTGGTCGTTCATACGGTACAGGTCGTCGTAAAGATGCGGTTGCCCGTGTTTGGGTTAAAAAGGGTTCAGGTAAAGTGACTGTTAACGGTCGCGACCAGAGCATTTATTTCGCGCGTAAAACACAGCAGCTTATCTTGAACCAGCCATTTTTAATCGTGAATGCGGTTGGACATTATGATGTTATTTGTACCGTTAAAGGCGGCGGTTTGTCCGGTCAAGCGGGTGCGGTTCGTCATGGTATTTCCCGTGCTCTTGAAGGCCAAGATCCTTCGCTTCGTCCTTCGTTGAAGGCGGCGGGTATGTTGACACGTGATGCACGTATTGTTGAACGTAAGAAGGTTGGTAAGCACAAAGCGCGTCGTACGAAGCAGTGGGCTAAGCGTTAAATTACATTTCCAGCTTGCCGTTATTCGGCGGTTTTATGTTCTTACGAATACATTTCAAAAAGCGCTCTTTATAGAAGGGCGCTTTTTTTGTGTGGTTTTAAAGCTGTATTAGGATTGGGCTGAGAGCAATTCAGCGATTTATTTTTGCTGTGTTAGCTGTTTGTACATCTGCGCGTCTTTTTGTGAGAGAGCAAGATTATCAAAGCCATAGTAATTGATGTGTGAACGCCCAAGCCAAGCGCGGGCGTGTTTTCTATCGACGGTAATTGCTTTGTCGCAGTAATCTAGCGCTTTGCCAAAATCTTTAAGATCTTTGTAGTTCCAGCAAAGGTCAGTAAGGTAGGCGGGATTGTTGGGTGCTAACTTTACTGCGCGCTCAAGATATTCATTTGATTCATCGTAGTTTTTCAACTGTCTTGCTGCCCAGCCAGTGCGGTAGATGTAAGTTTCATTGTCTTTGTAAAAAGCGGCTTTTTTACAGGCGTTATACATTTGTAATGCGCTATTATTTTTTGAATTATCGTTTGATTTATCGTTTTGGAGGGAGCTGTAATAATCGCATTGTACAGGCGCTAAATCTGCCGGTCTGTAATTGGGGTCGTTGTTTTCAATGTCTTGGATAAGCGCTTTTATTTTATCAGATTGGCCGTGTTCTAGTGAGAGTTTGAGGTATTCTATTAAATACTTACCACTGCTTGGGTAGCGTTTTAAAAGCTGTGAATAGTTGCTTTTAACTTCGTTCCACACGGCGGGGCGTTTTAAGGAAAGAGAGTGTTGCTCAATTTTTTCAGGGCGATCCGCATAATGTTTTTTCAAATCTTTGTAAATAGCCTCATATGTCATTGGAATGAGTGTTGGTGCGTAGGATTCTTTATCGGCATTTTCCACATATTTACGTGCGGTTATAAGCATTCTTCCGATCGATATTTCAAAAATTTTGTCTTCGATTTCTTGTTTGATCGTTGCATCAATATATTCCGGCTTTGTGAGGTTGCGATCAGGATATTTTTGCAAAATGCTTGCAATGCCCGCTTCAATCATCTTGTCATCACGCCCGAGTTCATAAGGGGATAGAGCAGCGATGTAGCCTTGCATGCTTGATACCTCGCCTTTTTTAAGGCGTTGGGCTTCGATGAAATGTTCGTTTAACTCTTTTGCAGTTAATTTATAGCGTTTGTAATTATGTGCCAGATACGCGTGTGTGCGCCATTCGTCAGGATGTTCTTGGGAGAGTTTTAAATAGCGGTTATAGCTATTGCCCATGGTTTCTTTGTAGCGTCTGCGTTGGCTTTGTAAGAGGTTTTCGCTGCGTGTGTCTTGGGTGAAGTACAATGCTTCTGCGTGTTTGAAGCGTTGGCGAAAAAATTCTTGTGCGAAGCTGTTGGGTGATTTTTTGAACCAATTGGTTTCTATTGTTGACCATGCGTCATGTGCTTTTTCTTTTTCAATTGTGTCTATAATGCCGTCTATAACATCAAGAAAAAGATCAGTGCCGTGACGGGTTAAAAGATCTTGGGCTATGTAGGTGTTTAAATGTTCTTCAACGGATTTGAATTTGTTGTTAGTGAGATCTTTGTAGATTGTTGCCGTAATGTCTTCAACGCGCGTTCCTTGGGCAAACGCGGGGAACGTTATGGTCATAAAGATTAGCGCTATAAGAAATGATCTCATTCTTATGATTCTAACAGAACCCACGTAATTTATGGAGCTTTTTTATGTGGTTTTTTTCTGCACGTAGCTGCCCGGTGCGGGTTCGATGGGGTTTTTGATTTTACGGGCGGGAATTGTGCCGTTGGTAAAATCTTTGATCCATTCCTGCCAATGTGTCCACCATGAACCACTTTGTTCCTTGGCGTTTTCTAACCATTTATCGCAATCGGTGGGGGTTTCATTGCCTGTCCAATAGCAATATTTGTCTTTGATCGGTGGGTTTACGATACCTGCGATATGGCCGCTTGCGGCGAGGGTGAATTGCTTTGGGCCGTTCATGAGTTGTGTGCTTTGGTAGGTGGCGCGCCATGGGGCGATGTGGTCTTCGCGTGCCGAGAGGAAGTATGCGGGGGTTTCGACCTTTGATGCGTCAATCGGCGTGCCGTGCATTGAGATGCCGCCAGCCTTTATTAAGGCGTTGTCGCGGTAGAGTTTGCGCAGGTAAAAGCTATGCATTGCGGCGGGCATGTTGGTGGAATCGTCGTTCCAATATAATAGATCGAAGGGGAAGGGTTCTTTGCCCAAAAGGTAATTGTTGATGACGAATGACCAGATGAGGTCATTGGCGCGTAAGAGGCTGAATGTTTGTTGGAGGTGGCTTGCTTGTAGGAAGCCGTCTTCCGCCATTTTGCGATCCATAAGTTGGAGTTGCTCATCATCCATAAAGAGTTTGAGGTCGCCCGCATTTTCGAAATCAGTCAGGGTTGTGAGGAATGTCGCAGATGCGATACGGTTGTCTTGGTTATGAGATTTGAGATAGGCGAGGGTGATTGTTAAAAGTGTGCCACCAAGGCAGTAGCCCACCACGTTGCAATCAGGTTCACCCGTGATTTTTTGGATTGTATCAAGCGATGCAATGACACCTTCGCTCATATAATCTTCGAAACGTTTTTTTGCGAGCTTTTTATCGGGGTTGACCCATGAGACGATAAAGACTGTGTGCCCTTGTTCCACCGCCCATTTGATGAAGGAATTGTCTTCGCGTAGATCGAGGATATAGTATTTATTGATCCAAGGTGGAATGACCAAAAGGGGGCGTTTATTAACGTCTTTTGTCAGCGGTGCATATTGGATTAACTGGATCAAATCGTTTTCAAAAATGACACTCCCTTTGGTGGTGGCAATATTCTCTCCGAGTTTGAATGCGTCGTAATCTGTGGTTCTGATTTTCAATGTGCCTTCGCTGCGTCCCAAATCCTCGATCAAATTTTCAAAGCCGCGGATTAGGTTTTCGCCGCCGGTATTCATGGTTTCTTTAATGACATCGGGGTTTGTCATGGCGAAATTTGTCGGTGAGAGCGCGTTAGCGAATAGTTGCGTTGAGAAAGCAAGCTTCTCTTTTTTTGCGGCGTCCAGCCCATCGGCGGTGCGGACGGATTTATCCATCCATTCGCAGGTGAGGAGATAGGATTGTTTGATGAAATCAAACAGTGCGCTATCTTGCCATTCTTCTGCCTTGAAGCGGCGGTCATTGGGGTTTGGCTCGATCACGTTTTGGGAGGCTTCGCCCATAAATTTGAACGTGCTTTCCTGCCAAAGCTCGATGCCTTTTTTCCAGTACTCAATTTGTAGTTCCCAGAATTTTTCAGGGTTGTTCCAATAGCTCTCCAGGAATTCGGAGTAGGTTTCGCTGATATTTAGTGGGTCGAAATTGATTTGATTGCCAGCTTTAGATTGTTTTTCAATGAAATTCTCTATGACGGGTTGCGCGCGTTCATAGGCGCGGCTCATGGCTTGTGAAAAGGCTACGGGATCGAGCGGGCGATGTTGATCTTTATCGTCTGGCATATCGTGTTTTTGTGTTTTGTTGGGCATAGTTACGATCTTTTCTCTTTTCTCGGCGGATGAAATGCTTAATATACGTATCATCAATGAAAAGAGTAGAGAATGATTCATTTAAAACGCATTTTTATTATTGCTTCGGTCTTGGTTCTGGCGGGGTGTTCGTATTTTGACACTGGCGAGAGAATTGAAGTGACCTCGCAAGATTTGGACAATGAGCCTGTGTTTGTTGATGGGAACGGTTTTGAGCAAATTGTTTATCAGAAAACAGATGGCGCGGTTGAGGTTTATAACCTTGATATGGACGAGCAGGACGCCATTAACAGCTTTCCTGCGTTGCATGGGCCGCAGGAGAAATCTGAAGATGCGATGTCTATGAATTCAAGTGTTGAGGTTTACCCCATTGATATTCCCATGCAAAAGACGTTAAAACCTTAAGCACGCAAATATATTAAAGAGGATAGTAGGATTATGGCTGAAGCGTTTCGTTTGGGAATTGCTGGATTGGGAACTGTTGGAATGGGTGTTGTTAAGAATATTCAGCAACATGGTGATGTGTTGGCGCGTCGTTGTGGTCGCCCGATTGAGATTACGACTGTTTGTGCGCGGGATAAGGCCAAGAAACGTGGCGCTGATTTGTCTGCTTATGATTGGGTGGATAATGCGGAAGAGCTTGCGAACAGCAATTCGATAGATTGCGTGATCGAGATGATTGGTGGTTCAGAAGGTTTGGCGTTGAATGTTGTGCGTAATTCGCTGTCTAAAGGCAAGCATGTGATTACGGCGAATAAGGCGTTACTTGCGCATCATGGCGCGGAATTGGCGAAGCTCGCGGAAGATAATAATGTCAGCCTTGCGTATGAGGCAGCGATTGCGGGCGGTGTGCCGATTGTTAAAGCGTTGCGCGAGGGGTTTGCGGGTAATGATATTCAGGCCGTGTTCGGTATTTTAAACGGGACATCGAATTATATGATGACCGCAATGCGCGAGACTGGCCGCGATTTTGATGAAATTTTGAAAGAGGCGCAGGATTTGGGTTATGCGGAGGCTGATCCATCGTTTGATGTGGATGGTGATGATGCG
>Ga0115567_10007864_pt1 | contig 10072 bp, 10 predicted proteins | sample COGITO_mtgs_1204_2_FD_88679 | JGI IMG/M metagenome (GOLD analysis project Ga0115567, IMG submission 88679) | Pelagic marine microbial communities from North Sea - COGITO_mtgs_120412 | ecosystem: Environmental > Aquatic > Marine > Epipelagic | place: Germany:Helgoland, sampling site Kabeltonne... | reverse complement strand
TTCCAGTAGCGGGCACCGAACTCCTCAGGTGTCATGGCGTCCATTTCTGCCGCCATCTTTCGGCTGGTAAGAGACGCGTTTAGCAATTCAATACGGTCACCCATGTCATCGGCTGCCGAACGCCTCATTTGCGGCGTCCAGTTTGAAATAATATTTTCGAGTTCCTGCTCTGAAATACTGACCCCCTGGTCAGACACAGCAACCTCCGCGCTAACAGGGCCGCTTACGACTAACCAAAGCCCAACAAATACAAGGAAAGTAAATCTAAACATACCGCAAGGACTCGATCTGAAAATGGAATAACAGTTTACCTGCACCGCCACGTTGCTGCGAATAAATCCAAATTTCAAGTTGTGGGACAGGAAAAAAAAAGCCGACTTCCACAAGGGAAGCCGGCTCTAGCTCTTACTTTAGTGCTAAGCGCTTAGGGCGCGGATGAAGCAACACTTCCGTAGCTGTGCTCAACCACACGACCGTAGTTAGCATCAGGGTTATTGGTGAAGCTACGCTGCCAAGCAACAAAGCCGACCATCGGAACGGCAGTTTCATCGTCGACGGGTGTCACGTCACCGGTCAGAGGATCAACAACTGATTGATCCTTGGAAGCGTCAGACGTTACCGACAGCTCTGCCCAACCGAAAGGAGCATTCGGGGTAGTTACAGAAATTGCTTCTGCACTCTTAAGAACCGGCTCAACACCCCAGGTTACAACGTTCACTTCCGCGGGAAGCAAAGTGCTAATAACTTCACCGGGCTGCTGCGGAGATACAACCAGGTCACCTTCTGGTGTAGACAAAGTCTGCTCTTCACGATCGTAAACGTCAAAGGTGGCGGTCAGCGGAATGTCACGGAAGTCACAAACGTCAGCGACGCAGTAGTCTGTCACATCGTTAAATGCCGCGCTGCCATCAGCGTTTACTCCATTCGCATCGGGCTTGGCATCTACTGACTGGTATGTATCGATACCTTGAGCAGCGAGCGCCTGCAGGGCAGAAAAGTATTCCTGGATATCGATCATTGTGTACTGACCAGGAACTGTGATCACCCAATCGGTACCCACATTCAGATCAGCGTTGGCCGACCAATCGTTGATTACTGAAACACCACCCAACACAGCGCGCAGCTCGTTATACTTACCACGATCTGCACCATTTGTGGGGGCGCCACCATCAAGATCCGGGTAGTCGAAACCCTGTGGGTCATTGCTAGCGATACCAAATTCTTGGTTAGTGATAGAAGCCGCTTCCAAGAAATCCGCTACGTGAACACCGTCGTTACCAAACTCCAAACCCGCAGATGAGTCGCGGACAAAGTAGGAAATCTTCAGGACGTTGCCCGTGTCTTCGTAGGTGGTAGTGTCAACAGTTGCGCTCGGACCAGAACCGTCCGCAGAGGGAACAAAGCCTTTGGTGGTCACCGAATCAACCACACCTGTCTTACGAGTCGGAGAACCAACCCCAGCTGTGAGCGAGAAGAAGTTAGAGCGAACAGATGCACAATCGAACGGTACGCCTTCAGAAGTGTGCAAGGCACCCACAGCAATGCTGTCTGTCTCGGACTCGGGTGAACCCATGCCGATCATTTCAATGTAGCCTTCTTCCGCGCCTACGCGGTAGATGCTAGGCATTGTGAACTTGCCGTTGGTCATAGCAGGAGCAGTACAGGATGTATCCTGACTGGTGATTACGATATCGCCATTGTCTTCGTCATCGATGAAACCCGTCCACACGTCTTTCGGAGACATGATGATGTTGAAATCGAGTGCATCCATAGAGTCAGCACCGCGACGCAGGCGAACCTTAACGACTTGAGTGCGATCAGAAGTGTTGGTCAGGTGGATACCCGTGCCAAAACCTTCGCGAACGGTGTAGTAAGGAACAAGAACCAGATCGCCCAAGCTGTTGGTGGCGCCTGTTGCTACTGCAGAGGCCATACCTGAATAGCCAGCTGTTGCGGCAGCTACTGCAGCAACAAGACCCAGAGGTTTAAAATTAGTTTTCATACAAGGAGACTCCTAATGTTTTACGTCACAACCAAAAATTGAACAGATTGCTAGCGCTATTATTGCTAACTGCAGCCAGCTGTCAACCAAACTAACATCTACAAATTAGCGCCATACCACCACTGACCATCAATGAAAATCCAGCGCTCACTCATGGTAGTAGGGACAGCACCAATCAATCGGGACGCTCGTGAGGTCTGTTTGACAGGCTTGGACATGACCCTCGCCGCCACACTCGCCACAGCTGCGCCGCCATCATAGTTAACAATTTCAACCTCTGTCAACTCCCATTCCACTGCGTAGGAAAAACTCCGTACATACAAATGCCTAGGGAACACTTCTCTGAAATTGGGTGTAGAAAATTGCCAGGTCTTTTCGAAGTCCCGATCCACCAGAGTTTGCCACCTGTCGCGCACACGCTGCTCCAGCTGGCTGGACATTTCAGGGGTCAAGGTTCTGGGGGTGCTGGAACAGGCCGAAAGCGCTAATACCGCCACCAATACACACCACGACCCACATCTCAATATAGGGTGTAACATACTGTATTAATTACCTTTCTTAGAGGGTGCCGATTATACGGGGGCCCCATTCAATTACAAGAACCGGCGCGACAGGAGGTCGTCGATTATAACGCAGCTCACTGCGACCACGTGAACCCGCACAGCTCTCGCACGCAGGTCACTCCCGCCTCCCTGCTGGCAAACGCAATGCTGCGACCCGAGACGGTCTCAGTCGCCTCGCACTACAGCACTGGCAAGCGGCGAGGCCGAAAAAGCGAAATAATGCCATATACCGCAAACATGCCCTCCTATCAAGCGAGCCTCACTCCTCTTTCGGCTGCTGCTCGGGGGCCTCTGCGGCGCCACGAATCAGAGTCATTTTGCGGACCTGAGAGCGCATTTCGCGACTGACTTCACGCAGCTCCGATTCGTTGGCAATCACCCGGGGCGTGATAATCACCAGCAACTCAGTACGTCGACTGGAGGTATCTGTGGTGCCAAACAGCGACCCCAACAGCGGCACCCGGTGCAGGAAGGGCACGCCCGAATCGGTGGCGGATGCATTCTCCCGGATGAGCCCACCCAGCACCACGGCTTCATCGGAGCGAACGGCCACACGGCTCTTGATGTTGCGCTCAAGAAACGTGGTTTGGCCGGTTGCGGTATCGACGGTACCCACATCAGTGGTCGATTGCTCCACGTCCATGGTCACCAATCGCCCGGCGTTAACCGAGGGCTTGACCGACAACTTAACCCCGGTGTCGCGATACTGGAAGTTCTCTGTCACCGTACCGCCCTCCTGAACAAAAGAGCCCTGCCGGATGGGTATCTGGTCCCCCACATGGATGTAGGCCTCGTGATTATCGAGCACCATGACCGATGGCGTGGATATCACGTTGACCAACTGATCCTTAGCCAGCGCGTTCAGCACTGCCTTGATGTTGCCCATTGAATTGGTCACTGCATAGGAAAAGCCCGTCCCGATGCTGGGGCCACCGGTGCTGGACGCCAGCTGACCCACACCGTCATAGCCACCACCGAGGCCACCGTTGAAGCTCCACTCCAGCCCGTAGCGCAGCTCTTCAGTTAATTGCACCTCCAGAATACTGGCCTCGATAATCACCTGGGTTGCCACCACATCCAGCTGCTCGAGCGCGTCGGAAATTATGTCGTACTGCTTGCCGGTGGCGTAAATCATCAGCGCGTTGTTTTCATCGTCGGCCACCACGCGCACGTCTTCAAAACCCGGGTCGTCAGAACCGACAATGGTAGCGACGCCACCCGAGCTGCCGCCCTTGTCACTGTCGGGGCCGGTATTGCTGAACGCGTCCGGACTGCTGAGCGAATTGCCGCCGATCGACTCCGATGCCATACCTGGCGCCACGCCGCCCTGGCCGATACTGGAGGTTGACGAAGAGCGGCCCGAACCGCCGCTGCCACTACTGCCCGAGTAGATACTGCCGAGAAGATCCGACAACCGGCTCGCGGTGGTATTCTGGACCGGATAGACATAGAGGCGCTTGGCGAAATTGGAGTCTGGCGCGGCATCAAGTCGCTTGACCCAGTTCCCCACCGTATCCAGATAGTGGGCGCGAGGCGTCACAACCATCAGACTATTGAGCCGCTTGATCGGTATGATTTTTACCAGCTGCGCAAAATCGCCCTGTTCACCGCCCCCGGTGTTCAGCATGCCGCTCAGTACTTGCGCTGTTTCTTCTACCCCGCTGTGTTCGAGCGGGAACAGGCCGACCGACATTCCCTTGAGCATATCCACATCAAAGGTGTTGACCATATCGAGCCAGCCCGCCAGCTGCGCCTGGGTCCCTGCCAGCATCAGCATGTTGCGCGTATTGTCAACCCGCACAAAAGCGGTCTCGTCTGCCACCGGCTTTAGAATCTCCGCCATATTGATGGCGCTGATATATCGCAGCGGAACGACGATCGTGCTGAATCCAGAGCCAGGGGACTCGGCGTTGGAAATCCGCGGGGACAGCTGGAACGCCTGTTGCGAGCCCGTGATCAGATAGCGCCCCTGCTCGTCCCGCACCATCAGGACATTGTTCGCCTTGAGAAGTGACTCCAGCACCTGGAGCAACTGATCCCGCGGAATCGGCGTCCTGGAACGCAGGGTCACTTTGCCCTGCACCGGGTGATCCACAATGTAGTCCAGATCCAGGATCTCCCCCATCACCGCATGGAGAACTTCCCCCAATGGCGCCTCCTCAAAATTCAGACTCACGGCATCACCCAGCAGCTTGACCGGCTCTCTTTTCCTGGGTGAATTGAACTGATGGTCGGTGCCACGATAGAGGATCGGCTCCACGCGATCTGGCTCATCGACCTGACGCTGCGCCAGATCGGCGGCGGAGCGGGAAATGCCACCTGCATCCTCGCCGCTGGGTGTCGATTCTTTCGGCGGAACGTCGGCTGCAGTCCCCCGGTACTGGTTTTCGAACAGGGCGCAGCTTGTCAACGACACCATCAACACGAGCGGGATGAAAATCCGCGGCAAATAATGCATTCCTTCAGTTCCTTGATCCCAATGATGTGTTTCAGCCTCCAAGTGACAGCCCGCCCGGCTTCGCAGCCTTATCTTTTTCATCGTTTGGCGCATTGTTGCTCCTGCGGGACTTGTCGGCTGGTTCCGGCACCGCCTCGGGAGTGATGCCGGTGTCTGTGCGCTGCAATGCCACGGAGAACGATTCAGCCCCGCTGTTCAGCAGCGCCCTGTCGCGATCGACCTTCTGCAACGTCCATCCCGACACTTCATCGCCAATTTTCAGGCGCAGAAGCTTGCCTTTGTGAACCGCAATAATGCCCCGGGAGCCACTCGCCCCAAATACCCCTACCAGCTTGAGCTTGGGCGCACTGGACTGGTTCTTTTTCGGCTCCGGGGCTTTGGCAGCAGCGGCGACCGGAACTTCGGGGCGTCGGCTGGCAAAAAATAATGGCCTGGATCTCAGCTCCGCACTCCGCTCTGCATTCACCAGCTGGCGGCCACTCAAGCCCCCCACCTGCAGGGACTCCCTGGTGGGCAATACGGCTTCAGGTGCAGGCTCAATCGCCAGGTCGAGGACGTTCCACAACACCTGCACCAATAGCAGGGCCACCAGTGCCAGCACCGCCAGCTCAATCCGCCGTTCAGTCAGCAGTGGCTCTGATTGAACCTGGTAGCGATTGTTCAGGGCAGACAGCAGACTCATTGCGCTTGCCTCAAGGCGAGAATTTGCAGATTGGCGGTAATTTGTTGCGCCTGTTTCTGGCCGCGAGCTGAAGCGCCTCGCAGCGGATAGACCTCCATCGACTCCAGCATCAGCAGAGGCCGGTAGCTGTACACTGCTGCCAACGAGGTATCGAGTGAGTCGAGCGAACCGGCCACCGTCACTTTGATGGTAATGTGGTCCAGTCCATCCTCAATCCGCGCCGGTAATATCTGGCTATTGCTGACGCTCATACCCGCATCGGAAAAAATATCCCGCACGTTCTTCTGCAAAGTAGCGGATACCGAGGTGCGATCATCGGTAATGGGGTACACCAGGTTCAGTATCTGGGAATCGACACTGCCAGCCGCTTCCGCAATCGTTGCTTCGCGTTGTTTTAAGCCAATAAGCCGGGCCACCCGCGGTTCCAGATTATTTATTTCACCCTGGTAGGTACTGCGCATGGCCAACAGATTCACTACCAGCATCAGCAACAGAAAGAGCGGCACTACCAGCGTGGCGCCAATGAACACTGCTCCGCGCCGATTGTCCTGCACCCAGCTCATGCCCCGGCCTCGGCATCCCGCAGACGAATCGTCACATAGAACTGCTCAAGACCGGTATTACCGAGCCTGGTGATACCGCCCTGCTCCGCAGTCACTTCGGAAAATGCCGGCACTGAGGTCAATTTCTCCATCACGGCGGCGGCATCAGACGCTCTGCCTCGCAATCTGACCTCCCTGCCTCGCATGGAGAACTGGGCGATATAGGCGTCGTCGCCCAGCAAACGAGTGAGACGCGCCAACTCAAAGTGGGGATTGGGGTACTGCGACGACACGCCGTCCACACCGCTGATGATCTGGTTGGCTGAAGCAAGCGCAGCGCGCTGCTGGGCCGCGTCTCTGGTTTCAGCCGTCACGCGGGCAGCCAGAGCCTGGTATTGCCGCATTTCCAGGTATTTACTGCCGGTTGAAAGGGTCACCATGACCAATAAAATCGCCAGGCCAAGCCCCATCAAGCTGCCCATTCGAACCAGCCTGCGCTTGTAGCGCGCCAGGCGATGGCCTTCGCCAAACCCTCTCAGAACGATGGGGCGCCCGCCGGACCGGGCCCACACTTCCCGTTCCCGCACATCGTGAATATTGTATTGCTTGCCGAGATAACGCATAGCCGCGCTCAGTGAAATAATGGCCAGCTGCACATGCACACCCGAGTCATAGCGTGTACTGAGCACCCATCCGGAGCCGGTGTCATCCGCTGGAAACGGGCTATTGCTTGCGGTTTCCAAGGCCATCACCGAATCCAGCTCTGCCTCCGCAGCGCGCGGTATTTTGAGCGTCTTAAAGAGCACCAACTCATCTGGCAGCAGCACCGCTTCGCACTCGGCATCGACCGGTGCCACCGATTCCCCATTGTGAAAGAATTCGCGACCAGATTCCGTATCAAGCGCCACCACTTCATCCAGGCGCACGCGCACGGGAGACCGGTCGCCCCACAGAAAGTCCGCCCAGGCATGCTGCCAGTGGCGGCCGATATCCCGGACGTCAAAACCGAAAATCTGCCACTGTTTACTACTGGAGTCGAGGATCAACTCAACCTCCCCCACTACTGGTAAATTTTGCCAGAGCCCGCGGCGCCTCGGTACGCATAATACGCCAGGGTAACTCTGAGTCTTTTCCTGGGGACAACTGCACCCAACGGCGACGCAGCCACTGCTGACCACCATAGTTTACGACGGCGTCCACCCGGAACAGGTCTTCAGCGCGAGCGTTCCACAGGCGGTTTCCGCCGGAACCTCCCCGCCTGTCAAGCAACGTTGCAGCGCGCTGTGGGTCACTGCCTCGCAGCGCCTCTATCAAGCCGTCTGGCGCGGCAGCCCAGTTAAGTTCGTCTCGACCACCACGAACAGCGCGTATATCGTCGGCAACGGCATCCAGCATTGCCCTACTGAAACCAGGGACTCTCAGCAAATCCTCCGGTGTCGACAAGCGCGAAGTGGCCCCTTCACCCGACTGCTGACGCCGGGAGCGCCGGGCCAACGGCGATCGCAACTCTACCACATTGTCGGCCAGCTGTTTCGATCGCTCAGCCGACAGGCCCGTGCGATGGGCAATCAGGGCCGCCAGAATTCGAGGCGGCGAGTTGAACACATCGATCAGGCCGGAAGCGGGGACCATTTCCACTGCCACTGAACTGTCCCCCAGCACAAAGCGGCCCTTCAACCCTGGCTGGCCTCCATTCTCGCTGCCACTACTTTCAACTCCATCGACAGGCGCTGACATAAACCGGGCTACCATCATGTGAATGGCGCCATCGCCCGCTGCAATCGCCTTGGCGCGGGCGACATGAGCCTGGGCAAGTTGTACGTCTACACGCCCCTGATAAACGATACCTCCTACCAACAGTGACATGGCCGCCAGGAACCAGAGCACAATCGCCAGTGCCACGCCTCGCTGCCGACTGTCTGGGTAACGTCTCAGGTGCACTGCATATTCCTTCACCGGGGCACCACCATCACCAAATCGGGCCAGTTTCGGCCCCGCGCCTGAATGCTCATACGCACTGCCGTAGGTATCGCATCCTGCTCTATATCTTGCTGCCAGGGTTCCCCATAGCCGGTGCGATAAGCGAGCTTGAACGAGTCGAGGTTATCGATGAGGCGCCGACTTTGGGCCCGGTCCCAATTGACGTCAATTAACCGGTCCGGCACATCCTGCCACTGCAGCACCAACTCGTTTCCCCGCAGCGCCACTCGCAGCAGATATTTACCGCCGTATGACTCGCCAAACTTGACGGTCGCTTTCCACTCTATGGCTTGCGCCTCGCCGCGGAAATAGGGAATGACTTCAGTCGCCCCCCCGAGACTGAGCCCATCGGACCCACTACCCAGCACCGATGACTCAAGCTGATCTCGCAGAAAACTGCTCACGGTGCGCATTTCGTCAATCTGGCTGATAGTGCGCGTCATGGTCTGCTGGGTATTGGCAAATGTTCGCAAGGCGGTCACGGTCGCCAGCAAGATCAGTGACAAAACGGCCAGGGAAACGATCACTTCCACCAGAGTAAAACCGGATTTTCCCGCGGAGGTCGTACCAGCTTTCATTGTCCTACCCGGCCTTCTACCACGGAGTCCAGAGTAACTTCGCGCGTTTTCTGGCCATCGCGCCACTGCACAGACACGTGAATGCGCTGCAGCTGGCCGCGCTGCAGAATCGCATCGCGAAATTCGAGGGGAGCTGACTCAACGCTCCACCGAAACCCGCTTCCGGTCTCGCCGCGAGTACTGCGGCCGCGGACCGGCACCTGGGACGAACTTGCCAGCAGCGAACGCGCGAGCTCCACCCCATAGGCGTTGCGCTCGTCCACCCGCAAATTACGGGTAGCCCCACTGGTCGCCTGATACATAGTGCCCAGAGCGAGCGCGAGAATTGCCATGGCCACAACCATTTCCAACAGCGAAAAACCGGACTGGGGGCTCACTCGGCCCCTAGCGCGCGGCATGGCTCGCCTGTGTTACTCCGCCCATTAACCAGTCGACCCGGATACTGACGCCACGACCACGATCTGACGCAATGTCGATGTCACCACCCGAGGTGCCCCCTTCGGGATAAAAGCGAATTACACCGACCGATTCGCGGTTCAACGCTTTGGAGGAGTTCACTGAGAGCGTGACATTTCCCGGCAACTGGCGCGTAATCTCACCCAGGCGAACCTGGCGCTCGCGGGGCACCACTTCAAAGTTTTGCGGCTTTCCCGAAGTAATCGCACGATGGCGAGCGGTAGCGAGTAGTGTGACCACTTCGCGCACCGCTTCGCGGTAGCGAATGGAATCGTACATACGCGCCGAGGCAGGCACCGCCACTGCCAGCACAATGGCTGCGATGGCCAGTGCCGCCATCAACTCCAGTAAGGTGAAGCCCTGCCACTTTCCCCGGTAGCCGTGTTTGTGCTGGGGGGTGTTACTGCCAGTTGCCCACATCGGCATCTTCCCCGTCACCCCCGGGCACACCGTTCTGGCCGTAGCTGAATATATCCACCTCGGCTTTTTCACCGGGATACTTGTAGTGATATTCATGATTCCACGGGTCCAGAGGCACCTCCTTGGATTTCAGGTAAGGCCCATTCCAACCCGCGGCGCCGCCAGGCTTGCGCACCAGAGCCTCCAGCCCCTCCTCGGTGGAGGGAAAGCGACCGACATCCAGCTTGTACATCTCCAGTGTCTGCTCGAGATCCTTGATCTGAATAGCCGTGGTTTTTGATTTGGCCCCCCCCAGCTGATTGAGCACACGCGGACCCACCAGGCTCATTAATAATCCAAGGATGGCAAGTACCACCAGTAATTCCATGAGCGTAAAGCCACCGTGACGAGT
>Ga0115567_10007859_pt1 | contig 10075 bp, 6 predicted proteins | sample COGITO_mtgs_1204_2_FD_88679 | JGI IMG/M metagenome (GOLD analysis project Ga0115567, IMG submission 88679) | Pelagic marine microbial communities from North Sea - COGITO_mtgs_120412 | ecosystem: Environmental > Aquatic > Marine > Epipelagic | place: Germany:Helgoland, sampling site Kabeltonne... | reverse complement strand
TACTGGGTATAATTTTATTGAATATAATGATGAAGTGTGGATAATTGATTTTGAACATGCAAATTTTAAACCTCTTGTTTGTGATGCCGATGCTGATGATTTTGTAATTAAATTTATGAATGGAACCAATAAATGGAATCCGCGATTTAAATAAATATATATATATATATATATATGAATTATATTATTGTATGACTTATTAGTTGTTTTTTTATAAAATTTTTGAAAGAAATTCAACTTGTTTTTCCGATAATTTTTCAGGAAAAGAAACAGTAAAATCAATAATAAGATTACCAATATGTTCATCCCGTTTCATTCCTAATCCTTTAATTACCTTTTTATGTTTAAAACCAATAACGCTTCCATTTCCATTATTAATCTTATAATTTTTTCCGTCCATATGTTGCATATTAAATTCAAAACCACATAATGCCTCTTTTAATGATAATGTTTTATCTAATATTAAATCCAAACCGGACCGTCTAAATTCTGTATTATTCTTTATTTTAATAAATAATTTGATATCTCCTTTATTGCTATCATTTAATATATTACCTCTTTCTCTTAATATTATCATCTCATTATTATCAATTCCTTTTGGAATTTTCACATAAAGTGTTTCAGTTTCTTCTCGTTTTATATTATCTTCAATAATCCAACGCGTAATTTCAATTGGAAAGGTTGAATCATCGTACGTTGAGCTCATCATAATTTCTATATTTTTTATAATAGGCATCGGTTTATTTAATTTACGTTTAAAATTTTCCATAGTATTACTAAAAAAAGAAGGCATACCATTATTATTGTTATTGCCAGTATTGCCATTATTAAATGAAGTTTGTTGAGTGGAACCCATATTATTTATATCATCTATATTAATACCCATATCCATACTCATACCCATATTTGAAAAAAAATTCATAATGTCCGCTGGATTTACTCCTGAAAAACTATTTTTATTTACATTATTTGCATTATTTGCAAATACATTTCCACCATTTCCATTAAACCGTTGCTGCATATCATAATTACGGCGACTACTTTCATCGCTTAATGCTTCATATGCCGAAGATACCTTTTTAAATTTTTCGGTTGATTCCTCCGACCCATTATTACGATCAGGATGAAATTTCATAGATAGTGTCCGATAAGATTTTTTTATTTCTTCTTGACTTGCGCTTTTACTAACACCTAAAATATCATAATAAGTTTCGTTATTAGTCATCGTTTTATAATAAATATGTTTTTAGTATTATATTTATTATAGTATTATATTTATTATAGTATTATATATCTAATATATAAACTTATTTATTATTTTATTTTAATTTTTTTATTTTATATAAAATTGATTTTATATAAAATATATTAGCTATATATAACAATAACAGACCAATAAGTCCGACATAAAATGAACGATACTACTTCTACTACTTCTATTGAAAATAATACTTCTATTGAAAATAATACTTCTATTGAAAATAATGCATGGCATACCGAGTGGTGCGACAATGAAACAAAAAAAGAATTTATTTTATATAAATCTGATGGATCTACACTTTGTATAAAAAAAGGCGATTGGGTTAAAATTCCAGGTCGGAATGACAAAGCTATAATAGATGATATAATTAAAAGTACTAAAAAAAATGAAACAAGTGGACCACTTGGTATTTCCTATTTACCATGGCGTTATAATGAAAAACGTTTTGCATCTGTATTTTGGACGATGAAAGGTAATAGGCGATTTATTATTTGTTATCCGTGTGGAAGAAACCATTTTGGCGAACATATTCAATGGGACCAATTTGAATTATGTGTTCCTCCTGATAATATAAATGTAGAAATGGTAGGTAATGTATTAGAAACATTTCACGATTAATATAATAGTTTACACACCTTCGGTCCATTTTATATTTTATTTAATTTATATGTTCCGTCCTCATTCAATACTAAATCGCCGATTTTAATTGGCGTTCCTCTATAATAACTATCATAATCAAATATTTCGTTCGTAATACTATTGCGAACATAATTAACCTTATTTATTGTTACATCAAATCCTTTCCAAGAAATACTTTTTTTATTTTTATCACTAACCTCATCACTATCTTCTTCATTAATATTTGGTTTATAAGAAAATTTACTTGGGTCAGAAGAGCCAAATGTAAAACACTTAAGTTGTTCCTTGGATTTTTTATTCGTATGAAGTGCACAATCAATGGCAGATTCTTTTACTGCTTCTAATAATTTTTCAGATATACTTTCTTTAATCGTCGCTATTTCGTGTAAAGCTTCATCTGTGGTAACTGGTGTTTTACTATCTAATTTACTTACATCATTCATTCGTAAAGCAATTGAACTATCACTTTTCTTCTGTGCGTCAGATAAAACCATTAAATATAAAAAGACCTGAACAGTTCTTAATTCTTCGGGAAGATATTGATGACTACAAATACGGCGGGCGCGACCAACAACTTGTTCAATCCGGACTGGATGCCAGTAAGGTTCTGTGATATGCACATATCTTACATTTTCAAGAGATATACCTTCTGCTCCTGATGCAGTTATCATAAACACTTTAATAATATCACCATACATGTTATTATTTGCTCGTTTTTCGATTTTCGTTTTAATTTGTTCGGGCACAAATTTCCAATTACCATTAAATACATTACGGATAATTTCTTTTTCTTCACTGGTCTCTGTTCCAGTATATAATACAAAAGACGGTTTATGTAAATCACTCTCGGGTGTAGCTAATTTCCACGTATCGCCTTCTTTAATAATTTTAAATTGCACAAATCCATTTGTTTCTAAAACTAATTTTAATATTCCAATCCCTTCTAAAGTTCTAAATTGACTATATATTAAATGCAAGCCATTATGACTTGGGTTTTTAATATTTTCTAATATACTTAAAAATTTAGGACTATAGATTTGCAACGCTTCGGGTGTTAAATAGGTATCACGTTCATCACTTAATTTTTTTAATGCAGTTACAATTGATTTTTCATATAAAATTCTTTGCTGTTTTTTAGATAATTCCTTTTTAGCATCACCGCTTTCTTCGGCTTTATCTTCTTCATCTTGAAAAATATCATCCGCTTCATATTTACCATCCGTATTAGCTAATTTTTCTTCGTCGGAGACTACATCAATAATATCTTCATCATTGGTCTTGTTAGATAATTCATTTTTTATAGTGCTGTCATCGCCTGAAGGCATCGGTCTTTTTATCGCTGGATGAGGGAAGACGAAATTACAAAATAACCGTGAAAATATACGATATGTTGAAGATACTTCATCATAAATAGCATCGTCTTCTTTCTTTTTTTTACCTTTTGCCTTCTTTTTTGCATTTGCTTTTTCTTGATCTCTTTCTTCTACTCTTGCTTCTTCGTATACATTAAATTGAAATAAACTCATCGGTATTCGTACTATTATAAAATCGCTTTTCTTTTCATAGTTGGGCATTAATCCTTCTTGTGCACTATGGAAATAAGAAGTCAATCCAAGAATTCTTCTTTTAAACATATTCATATTTTGTACCTGTTTCGTGCTATCAATAAATAATGCTTCGAATTCTTCAATCGTATCCGGCAAGGCTTTATACTCATTTAATTTTTTTCCATAAGGTGCAATTTTTATTCCCTTTGTAGCTAATATATTTGATACTAATTTAATAAATTTCGTATCATCTAAAACACCTTGTTCGCCTAATATAACACCTTTATATATAGACGATGATTCCTTTTTATCTACATCATCACCTTCCTCTGTATCAGGAACTTCCGTTGGTTTATTAATAAATCCATATGGGTTACGTGTTATTATTAGTGTCGTTAATGAGGGATTATAATCAATATAATCCATTAAATTATTTTCTTTATTTAATATTTTTTGAAAAAATGCTTTGGATACCTTGGTTCCTGTTAATTCACTAATATTAAGTTTTAAATTCCACGTTTTCATTTTTCCACGTAATATATTAAACATAATACCAAGTTCATTTGGATAATTAATAATCGGTGTTCCTGAGAGAAGAATAATACGTGCGTTTTCGGCATTCATTAAATACTCGTATAATTTTAAAGATAAAGGTAGATCTTTTTTATTTTTTACCGTTTTAAATTTTTTTATTTTATTTACAATACGACTAACAAAATTATGAGATTCGTCAATAATAACCACCGTATTATCAAACGGGTTTGTGGTAAAATTATTAGTTAATATCTGTAAATGTGTATTACGAAGACCATTATAAGATATAAATTTATATTTATAACGTATCATTTCATTAATCTGTTTATCTAAACTTAATTTTTCTTCTGTTGTTAAATTATCATAATTGCTATTTTTCTTTACATCAATCATCCATGCTCCTCCTGCCTTAGTAATATAATCAAGAGGTAATGCAAGCATTTTTGATAAAGATTCACCCAGGTCTTCATTATTATTTGTTTTAATAAAATCCCAATATTGAGTTTTTTTATATAAAACATCACCGCATTTTTTTAATTCTTCTAAATAATTTGTTTTTAAGGAAGCAGGTGTCATGATTATAATCTGTTTATTTGTTTTTAATCCTTCGGCAATGGCAATAGATGAACACGTTTTTCCTGAACCTAACCCATGATATAACAATAGCCCTCTATACGGGGTATATAAACTTAAATAATCTCTTACGATTTTTTGGTGTGTCATCAATGAAAACTCTCCACTTCGTTGTTTACAAGAGACTTCTTTTTCAGCTTCTAATGTTAATTCCTTCTTATATTTTTCAAACAATGAGGATATAAAATTAATAAATAGTTCTCTATTATTTAAATAATACGATGAGGTGCTAATCATAATCGGTTTTTCTTTTTTTTGTTCTTTTTCTTTAATACTCACGGTGGATTTTATTACGTCGTCGCCAAATGACGTTTTTTTTGCTTCAGATAGTGCAGGTGCAGGCGTAGCAGGTGCAGGCGTAGCAGGTGCAGGCGTAGCAGGCACATTTACTTTTTCTGTAGTCGCCGATTTTTTATCCTTTTTTTTACCTTTAGTTACCGAATCAGGTTTTAATGGCGCCGATTCTGTTAAATCTTTATTTTTTATAATATTTTGTAAAAAACTGGCGCTATCGAAATTGGATGACGCCGATTTATCTATAATTGATACATTTTTTATTTCCACCCCTTCTTTTAGTTGTGATTGTGGTTTTTTAATACTAATCTCTATTGATTGATTTACTTGTGGCGTTGGTTTTATTTTTAGTTTATCTAAAACTGCTGAAGCCATTTATATTATATGTATAAAATTAATATATTAATTAATTTTATACTAATTTTATATTAATTTTATACTAATTTTATACATTATAAAAACATAACATATAATAAAATAACATAATTATGAAGAACACATCTCACATATTTCATTATCGTCAATTATATTATTATCATCATTATTCGTATTGTTTGTTGGCGCAATTGTAAATTGCTGTGTTTGGTGTTTAGGTTTTCTTCGTAAATAATACATACCCGTTTTTAATCCTAATTTCCATGAATAAAAATGCATAGAGGTAAGTGCATTATAATTTGGGTCTTCCATCCATAAATTTAAACTTTGGGATTGACAAATATAAGCACCTCTATCAGCAACCATATCAATAACATGTTTCATAGGTATCTCCCATACAATTTTATATTTATCTTTTATTTTTTGAGGAATACACTCAATGTGCTGAATGCTACCTTTATTTAAAATAATATTATCTTTTAATTCATCATTCCATAACCCAATATTATTTAATTCGGTCATTAAATGTTTATTAGGAATCACAAAATCACCAGCAAGAGTGCGACGACTATAAATATTACTGGTAAAGGGTTCAAAGCATTCATTATTTCCTAATATTTGCGATGTTGAAGCGGTAGGCATTGGCGCAAGAAGTAAAGAATTACGAATACCATATTCTTTAATACTCTCTTTTAATTTATTCCAATCATAACGTGGAGGGGTCTCGTTTGTCGGCGTCGTCGGCGTCGTCGGTGCCGTTGTCGTGGTTTTATTCCACATATCAAATTGTAAAATTCCTTTTGAAGCAGGACTACCTTTAAATGAACTATATGCGCCTAATAAATTTCCATCTAATTTTTCAATTTCCTCATCAATGACTTCTAATTCATTCATTAATGTTGTCATTTTATTTTCATAATCGCTATTATCGCTATTATCGCTATTATCGCTATTATCGCTATTATCGCTATGATGTTTATCTTGTTTATCTTTGTATTCTTTAATTTCCTTCATTCCATTTTCTAATCGTTCTTTTGAAATTTCATTAGAACGTTCTAATGCAGCGTGATACATGGTTTCAAAAATATATTTATTCACTACTTTTGCTTCGTCACTATGAAATGCAATATCCATTAATGCAAATACATCTGCTAAACCTTGCACACCGATACCAATTGGTCTATGTAATAAATTGCTCTTTTTTGTTTTATCCGTTGGATACAAATTAATACTAATAATCTTATTAAGGTTTGTTGTTATTATTTTAGTAACCTTATGCAATAATTCGTAATTAAATGTTTTATCCGGAGAGACAAATTTACTTAACCCAATACTTGCTAAATTACATACGGCACTTTCATTTTCATCACTATATTCAATAATCTCGGTACATAAATTACTTGATTTAATCACGCCGATATTTTTCTGATTGCTTTTTTCATTGGCTGCATCTTTATATAATAAATAAGGTGTTCCTGTTTCCATCTGACTATCTAATATTTTAAACCATAAATCTCTTGCATCCATTATTTTCGTAGCCTTTCCTTCGCTCATGTATTTTTCATATAATGTATTGAATTCCTCGCCATAACAATCCGCAAGACCAGGGCATTCGTGCGGACAAAATAAACCCCATTTTTCGTTTGTTTTTACCTTTTCCATAAAAAGGGATGGAATCCATAACCCAAAAAATAAATCTCGGGCTCTCATCTCTTCATCACCGTGATTTTTTTTTAAATCCAAAAAATCATTTATATCTGCGTGCCAGGGTTCTAAATAAATCGCAAAGCTGCCATTTCTTTTTCCACCACCTTGGTCTACATATCGCGCAGTCATATTAAAAACTCTTAACATTGGCACAATTCCGTTACTTGTTCCATTGGTCCCCTTAATATGTGTCCCTGATGCCCGTATATTATGAATATGCAGACCAATTCCGCCAGCTCCTTTGGAAATCTTTGCACATTCTTTTAAGGTATTATAAATACCATCGATACTATCATCTTCCATCCCAAGTAAAAAACACGAACTTAATTGCTGACGACGCGTGCCCGCATTAAATAATGTTGGGGTTGCATGAATAAAATATTTATTTGAAAGCATATCATATGTTTCCTTTACTAAGTCAAACTTATTTCCATGAATCGCTAATGCTACACGCATAAACATATGCTGCGGTCTTTCAATAATTTTTTTATTAATACTCATTAAATATGCTCGTTCAAGTGTTTTATATCCAAAATAATCAAAATAATAATCGCGTTCATAATCAATCATGCTGTTAATAATATCTTTATGGTTTGATGTTAAACTCCACAATTCATCACTAATTAAAGGATGATGAACATGATGGATATCCTTAAAATTATATAATAGTTCCATCGCTTCAGAAAAAGAAGACACCGTATTTTTATGAGTATTAGATATAATGATACGGCTTGCTAACGTCCCATAATCCAAATGTTTAGTATAGAGAGATATACATTGTTCAGCAGTTAATTCATCAATTATATGTGTAGGAATATTTGGATACAATTGATCAATCACTTTCATTATTAATTGTGTATAATTAACAACTAACGGCGGAGTTGCAGATAAACCTAATAATTTTACTCTTTTTAAAATTTTATCAAATGAAATATCTTCATATGTCCCATTCCGTTTTATTACCTGCATGTCTTCAATTTCATTTGTTTTTGGATTTACAGACGAAGATGAAGACAAAGAAGACATCATTAGTGTTATATAGTTATTTAATAATAAAATTTTAAATCATTATTTTATTATTAGATTATTTTATTATTAGATTATTTTATTATTAGATTATTTTATTATTAGATTATTAGATTATTAGGCAATACACGGAAAAATTGCTTTACATGTTTTTTTAATATTGGGTTGAAACATAATTAACTTTACACACGTTTTAAATAATCTCTCAAAAGATGCTTTTTTAGTTTCTCCCTCCTCGCCTTCCGGAAATAATTTATAATGAGTTATAATATATTCATATAATGAATTAATACTGTTTTCTAATTGTGGTAAAGTTAATTTTTTTTGTTCACTTGTTGAAATTAATTCGGTAATCAGTAGAAGAATTTCAGGAATATCAAATTCATCAATCTTACCATCCTTCATTATACTTTTAACCGTCGTATCGATTTTTGTAAGAAAACTAACATTATTAGACATATCCATTATATTATAGTTTTATATTATATTATAGTTTTATATTATAGTTTTATATTATAATTTTATATTATAATTTTATATTATACATTATTGCAATATAGTAATATTAAATATAACATTTCCTTTCTTTTTAATATTATAATTATTTTTAGTATTTATTAAAGAAATCCCTTTTCCATACAATACATATGTCTGTTTTTTTTTAATTTTTAATTCTTTCACAGGAATTTCATATGTATGTATTAAGCCTATTTTTACCGAAAAAAATTCTTCTTTCAATAAATCTTTGATTGATACAATAATAACATTTACATGTAAATTATTATTATGATCTATTATAATATGTTCGGGTAATTCAGGAACACATTTAATTATAAGAGATATATTATTATCTTTAATTGTATCAGATGATTTATTATCATCCTCCTCCTCCTCTTCCTCTTCCTCCTCCTCTTCCTCTTCCTCTTCCTCTTCCTCTTCCTCCTCCTCCTCTTCCTCCTTCTCCTCATTATGTTGATTTGGTGTTGAGTTAAATGTATTGGAGCTATCCAACGTATCCGCCGATGGATTGGATGAATCATTAAAATCAAATATTAATTCATGATGCCAGGTTGGCATATAATATTTTTTCCCTAAATATTCAATTTGCGTAATATCATTATTAAATATATTTTCAATTGTTGGATTTATTATAAATACTTTATCATTTTGTGTTTTTTTTTTAACAACTAAATGCATCGATTCAACAAATTCTTTTTCCAAGCCTAATAATTCATAGTAATCGTCGATGTATTGTAATAAATTCATAGCCGTATTTTTATTTAATCCTTCAAAAGCTGACAGTGATATATCTTTTATATTTATTTTAGATACAAGTTTATCAATACATTCTTTAAATTTAAAAAACGTATTGTCATTGTTGGCATTGTTGGCATGACTTGAACTCGGATATTGGTTATTCATTTCATTCTCTATTTTTAAATAGGACTCCAAAAATGAATATGCTTGATTTATTTCCTGGAATTTTTCATTACTGTTCATATCTTCAAGATTACGGTCAGGATGATATTTAAGGGCACATTTATAATATGCCTTTTTAATTACTTCTGAAGTTGGTAAAGAAATATTACTGATTAATGATTGATGTGGATTGTCTTTACAAAGTATAGGTATTTCTAATATATCACACGCTTTGTGTAAATTCATTGATTTGGTTAATTAAATATACTATATAATTCTCTAAATGGTAAATTGGTCTATAATTATTATTATAATAAAATAAAAAGGATTGTGTTTTAATAATTATATTATCTACATTAGTTAGGTTTATCTTATTTGAACTTATTAATTTATAGAGTATATACCAAATACAGTCTGTAATATTTAAATTATAAATTAAAATATCATATAAATGTTCTCTTAATTGCAAAAAATCCAATGTTTTGATATCATTCATTGGCTTTATAATTTTATTACAAATAATATCATATAAATGAATTGTTTGGATATTTAATTCTAATATATGTTTAATATTTGTAATATCCATTAATTTTACATTATTTTTTAGTTTTGTTTTAAGACATTTATTATCGGATAACCT
>Ga0115567_10007851_pt1 | contig 10083 bp, 8 predicted proteins | sample COGITO_mtgs_1204_2_FD_88679 | JGI IMG/M metagenome (GOLD analysis project Ga0115567, IMG submission 88679) | Pelagic marine microbial communities from North Sea - COGITO_mtgs_120412 | ecosystem: Environmental > Aquatic > Marine > Epipelagic | place: Germany:Helgoland, sampling site Kabeltonne... | reverse complement strand
GTGAAGATGAAGGTACTTGGGTAGGACATATTTGGGAGCATGTTGCGCTTGAGCTGCAAAATTTGGCCGGCTCGGCAGTCACTTTTGGACGAACTCGCAGTTTGGAAGAAAAAGGAACTTACTACGTAGTGTATCAATATCATCAGCACGACGTTGGCCTTGAAGCCGGTGCACTTGGTCTTAAATTGCTACAACACCTAATGCCTGCAAAGGTGCAAAAAGCGATTAATGCAACTATTGAAGACGATTTCGATTTTGCGCAAGAACTTACCGATTTTATCAAAATGGCCCAGCGCAAAGAATTTGGTCCAAGTACTGGTTCCTTAGTTGCCGCTGCAGAAGCACGCGATATACCGTGGCTGCGTTTAAACAACTATAGCCTTGTTCAGTTTGGTCACGGCAAGTATCAACAGCGTATTCAAGCCACCATTACCAGCGAAACTAAACATATTGCGGTAGAAATTTCCTGCGACAAAGAAGACACCCACAACTTACTCAACGATTTAGGCCTGCCCGTTCCCCAGCAAATGATGGTATACAGCGAACAACAAGCTGTTCGCTGTGCTGCTAGAGTCGGCTTTCCTGTTGTGCTTAAGCCATTAAATGCAAACCATGGCCGCGGAGTGAGTATTAACTTAACGACCGACGAAGAGGTAATTACTGCTTTTGGCGAAGCGCAGAAGCATGGCACTAGCCGAGCCGTATTAATTGAAAGTTTTATTACCGGTTACGATCACCGAATGTTAGTCGTTAATAATGAATTAGTTGCCGTGGCAAAGCGTGTTCCCGGCCATGTTGTTGGCGATGGTATAAATACCATTGAGCAATTGCTCGATATTGTCAATTTAGACCCGCGACGTGGCGTAGGCCATGAAAAAGTACTAACCCGATTAGAACTAGATACTCAAGCAACAAGATTACTCGAAGAAGCCGGACATAATAAAGACACTGTTTTGCCTAGTGGTGAAGCCTTTTTCTTGCGTTCTACCGCAAATTTATCTACCGGCGGCACCGCCATTGATGTAACCGACAGCGTGCATCCAGACAATCGAGAAATGGCTATTCGCGCTATTCGCGCTATTGGTTTAGATATTGGCGGCGTTGATTTCTTAACTGACGATATTAGTAAATCATACAAAGAAATTGGCGGCGGTATTTGTGAATGTAATGCCGCTCCTGGCTTTAGAATGCACGTAGCGCCTAGTGAAGGTAAATCGCGCGACGTAGCCGGTAAAGTAATGGATATGCTCTTCCCCATTGGCACAAACTCCCGTATTCCGGTGGCAGCCATTACCGGTACTAACGGTAAAACCACTACCTCGCGTATGCTCGCCAGTATAATGAAAAGTGCTGGCTTTGTGACCGGTATGACCTCTACTGACGGTGTTTATATAGACGGACACTTAACCGTAAAAGGCGATATGACCGGACCAACTTCAGCCCAAATAGTATTACGCGATCCTAGTGTCGACTTCGCGATTATGGAAACCGCGCGCGGCGGTATTGTTAAGCGTGGATTAGGTTACACAAGCTGTAACGTGGGTGCATGCTTGAATATATCGGCTGACCACTTAGGCTTACGTGGGGTAGACACATTAGAGCAACTCGCTAAAATTAAGCGCGTAGTGGTTGAAGTAGCGCAAGATTGCGTGGTACTTAACGCCGATGACATTCACTGCCTACAAATGGCTGAGTTCTGTCAAGCAAAACAAATTTGTTATATCACTATGGACTCGGGTCATGGCTTGGTGCGAGAGCATATAAGGCAAGGCGGCATGGCGGTTGTGCTCGAAAAAGGCATTAACGGCGAAATGATCACCATTTACGATAAAGGCGCGCATATACCGCTATTATGGACACACCTAATTCCTGCAACTATTGAAGGCAAAGCATTGCACAATGTGCAAAATGCAATGTTTGCCACTGCCTTGGCCTATAGTTTTGACACCAAACTTGAAGATATTCGTCAAGGTTTACGCGTATTCAATACCTCGTTCTATCAAGCACCTGGCCGATTGAATATATACGATGAACACCCCTTTAAAGTTATTTTAGATTACGCACATAATCCTGCCGCTATCCAAAACATTGCAGGTTTAGCAGGCCGTCTTGAAGTGAAAGGTAAACGTAGATTAGTCATTGCTATGCCTGGCGACAGACGCGACGAAGACATTGTGGAAGCGGCTAAATCGGTTGCCCACATCTTTGATTCATTTGTGTGCAAAGCCGATGATGACCGCCGTGGCAGAGGTTTCGATGAAGTCCCTCAGTTGCTCAAGAAAATCCTAATGGAACGCGGCGTTGATGAAAAAAACATTCAGGTTATACCGAGTGAAGTAGATGCTGTCGAGGCTGGTCTTAATAGCTGCAATGCGGGTGATTTAGTGGTTGTTCTTGGCGACAATATTACACGCTGCTGGAAACAAATTGTGCATTTTAATGAAGACGGGCAAAAAGTCATTGAAAGCAACGATACGCCATCGCAAGACTTTCCTGAGAAACTATACGAACCTATTGAGAATAAGTTTGAGTTAGAAGAGGGTACGTCTATTGTGCAAGATGAAAGAGGTGTGCATATTGTGGTTGAACGCGATGAAGACTCAGACTAACTGCTAGGGGTAGTTTGATGGAATTTAGTTTAGACGAAGTAAGACGCCTCACGGGTCCTAATCTACTGTCGCAATATCCCGGCGCAATTGCCGATGTGTTATTTACAGGTGTTGATGCAGAAACGGTTATTGCCTGCTGGCAGCGACACTTGCAGGCATGCTTAGCAGCGATTGGTTGGGATGAACAAAGCTATTACCGACTATATAAGGGTGGCGCTAGTATGTCGGTTTCTGCGCCGATGGACTTGCTATATAGCGCCTGTGAGGTATTGGAACTAGCTTGGGACTGCTGTGTGCAAGAATGCAACACCAATGAAGTAAAAGATAAATTAGCTCGTATTGCGCTAATAAAAGACGCGATCGAAGAAGAAAGAAATCCTTCGCTGATTGCACTTCTCAATGCCGCTAAGCAACATAATGTGTTGTGTTTAGCCGACGACGATGAAGTGAGCTTAGGCACTGGGCCAAGCTCACAAACGTGGTCAATAGATCAGTTGCCTGCTGTCGAGCAGTTAAATTGGCGTCAATATAGGCAAATTCCACTTGCCTTAGTCACCGGTACCAACGGAAAATCGACCAGCGTAAGATTGGCAGCGGAAATAGCAAAAGCTGCGGGTATGCAAGCTGGCGTGACATCCACCGACTTTATTAAAGTAGGCGATACTATTATCGACAAAGGCGACTACTCAGGTCCAGGCGGCGCGCGCATGCTGCTGCGAGACAAGCGCACTGAAATTGCCTTTTTAGAAGTGGCTCGGGGTGGCTTGTTGCGCCGCGGATTGCCGGTAAACCAAGCCCAAGCTTCGTTAGTCACCAATGCAGCAAGTGACCATTTAGGGCAATATGGCATTAACACCGTTGATGAAATTGCCCACGTTAAACTAATGGTCGCCAAAGCTATAAAAACCGCTGGCAGTCTACTTGTGTTAAACGCAGACGATGAAAGACTCGTAAAGTTTATGCCTGAATTTTTTCCTGAATCTGAAATAGCGCCTGTATGCTGGTTTAGTCTTAGTGCAAATAATTCACAGATAAAACAACATATTGAACAAAGCCTGCCATGCGTTTATGTTGAAGATGGCTGCATTATTTATAGCAGTGAATCAAAACAAGCAGTGGCTAAAATTGACCAAATACATATAACTGTTAATGGCACTGCAATACATAATGTGCAAAACGCTTTGGGTGTTGTGGGCCTGTGCAAAACTATGGGCATTTCGATGAAGGCGATAAAAGCCGGATTAACTAGCTTTGGTCGCAATCCAGCCGACAATCCGGGCCGCGGGAATATTTACGACGTAAATGGCGCTACTGCTATTGTCGACTTTGCGCACAATGCGCACAGCATGCAAGCAGTTATCAAAATGGCTCGCAATATGGCCAAAACAATGCCTGAACAAGGTAGAATAAGCGTTATGTTTAGCCACGGCGGTGACCGTTCTGATAAAGAAATAACAGACGTAGCAGACGCAGTGCATAGCATTCAACCTACTACCTATATTCTTTCAGAGCTTGAGAAATACTTGCGCGGTCGCGAACCAGGCGAGGTTTCCGATTTGGTGGAGGCTCACTTATTAGCGAAAGGCGTTTCTAAGCAATCGCTTATTAAGGCCCAAGACCCTTTAGATGGGGCAAAAAAGGCCGTTGCTGATGAGCGTAGTGGCGATTTGCTATTATTATTTGTATTAGACAAACGCGATCAAGTTAATGACTTTCTGATCAATGTTAATTCGCACTAAAAAATGCAAGATTGAAACTAGTACGTTGCGCTGAAAGCTTTTAGTAATAAAGTAAAGAACAACACTAAATTATCGCTTGTTTATCAATAAATGGTAAATAATAACGAATAAACAAATGAAGGACATTATCGTGCCTATACACATCTTGAAAAACGCAGCCACTTGCGTGGTTTTACTTGGCGCTCTGCTAACCTTGCAAGCATGCACCAGCACTCAAAACACAAATAAAAACGCTAAGGCCAAACTTAGTCTCGACAAAATATACGCAGACAAATATTTTGCCAGCGAACGCGGCGCCTATTTTAGATGGCTCGACGATGGCACAGGCTACACCGTACTTGAGTCAAGAAATGCAGAAAAAGCCGATCAAGACAGTGATGAAGCAGGCATAACTGGCAATGACATAGTATTTTACGCCCCTAATGGTGATAAGCGCGAAGTATTAGTAAGCTACGAAAGCTTAACGCCTACCGGCGCAGAAAAGCCATTAGCAATCGACGATTATACTTGGTCAAAAGACGGCCAATGGGTGCTTATTTACACTAACTCGAAACGCGTTTGGCGCTCACGCAGTCGCGGTGATTATTGGCTATTAAATTTAGACACCGGCATGCTTAAACAGTTAGGCCCTAATGCAACAACGGTGACTAAAGACAGAAGCGAAGATCAGTAGGCCCAGCTTATGTTCGCGAAATTCTCACCTGACAGTCAAAAAATAGCGTTCGTTTATAAAAACAACATTTACTATCAAGATGTAGCAGATCAATCAAACAAAGTTTACTCACTTACCGCAGACGGTAACGACACCATAATCAATGGTAATTTCGATTGGGTCTATGAGGAAGAGTTTGGTATCCGCGACGGCTTTAGATGGTCTCCTGACAGTCAAAAAATAAGCTACTGGCAGCTCGATACGTCGGGCGTCAAAATGTTCCATATGATCAACAATACCGACACCCTCTATCCTGAAATTATTAGTTTCCCATACCCTAAAGCGGGTGAAACAAACTCAGCAGTCAGAGTTGGCGTAGTCACCTTAAATGATAAGATAACTTATTGGGTCAATTTGGAAGGCGACAACCGCGACCGCTATATTCCTAGAATGAATTGGGCGAGTGACGATGAATTATTAGTGCAAGATGTAGACAGACCTCAGCAAGTGAACAAGTTGTGGCTATTTAATGTGGCCGAAAATAGCCTGAAACACATATTCACCGACAGCGACGCCGCTTTCATCGAGCGTTTTTATGATGCTGAATTTATTAACGACGGGCAGCATTTCATTTGGCACAGCGAGCGCGACGGCTGGCGCAACTTATATCGCATATCAACTAGTGGCGATGAGGTGCTTAATCTAACGCCGGGCGGCTTTGATGTTGTCGATATGCTTGCCTACAACGAAAAGACAAACAACATATTTTTTACCGCCTCTCCCGATGATGTTGCGCAGCGTTACTTGTTTAGAGCTTCCTTAGACGGCAGCCAAAAACCTATGCGTATAACACCTGAGGAGTATGCAGGCACTAACCGCTATACATTGTCAAAAGATGGAACCAATGCACTGCATTCGCACAGTTCGTACGTTAAACCTACTACCACACAAACTATTTTGGTAGATGGCCATTCAACCGTCAAAACCTTGGTCGAGAACGAAAAGCTAATCAATCGACTTACCGAATTTGAGCTTCCTAACACTGAATTTGTGCAGGTTAGCGCAAGTGACGGTACTGTTTTAGATGCTTACATAATGACGCCGAAGTCGCTAAATAAAAGCAAAAAATATCCAGTAATATTTTATGTATATGGAGAGCCTGCGGGGCAAACAGTGCAAGATAGTTGGGGTGGTTCAGGGTATTTACTGCGCAGCTTGCTTGTGCAAAAAGGCTTTATTGTGGTGTCGGTAGATAATCGCGGTACTCGTGCACCAAAAGGACGCGACTGGCGCAAATCAATTTATAAAAAGATAGGCACCATTACGGTACAAGATCAGGCCGACGCGCTTGATGAGCTAAGTCAGCGTTATTCTTTTATCGACACTAGCCGAGTGGGCGTTTATGGTCATTCAGGTGGTGGAAGTTCTACTTTGAACATGTTGTTCAAGCACGGCGATAAATTTCATGCAGGCGTAGCTACGGCACCGGTTCCTGATATAGGACTGTACGATACCATTTATCAAGAAAGGTACTCGGGAAACCCTAATACCGACCCTGAAAGTTATTTTAATACCTCTTCGGTCAACTTTGTGGAAGGTTTTAGCGGCAAGCTTTTGCTAATTCATGGTACCGGAGATGATAACGTGCACTATCAAGGTTCTGAACGCTTGATAAATGAGTTAGTTAAGCAAAACAAACCCTTTGAATTTATGGCATATCCAAATCGCTCTCACCGTATTTCAAAAGGTGAAAATACGGTGCTACATAGACAGACTATGCTGGTAGATTTCTTTGAACGCCATTTACTCAACAAATGATAAACAAGCGCTATAGCACATTACTCTTGTATATGTGCTTTATGCGTACTTTTTGGCTGAATTCGAGGTCGATTTTAGGCAGTGATAATTAAGCTGCCTTCAAGCATGCGTTAAAGGTTAAAACGATTGGGCAGCAATTCGCCCATTGTGCTAGACCATGTTTTGTCGAGAGCCTCATTAACACAAGTAACGGGCGCACTTGGCGTAAGCATAAATTCACTCAATACCTGCCGGCATGCTCCACAGGGGGATATTGGCTCGACTTGATTCGACATTACATGCACAGCATTTACGTGGGTCATACCATCAACGATAGCATTAGAAATAGCCGAGCGCTCTGCGCAAATAGTCAATCCGTATGAGACATTTTCTACATTCACGCCGTAGGCAATTCTCTGCTCGCCATCTACCTCATATTCAATTGCTGCGGCTACCTTCACTTTAGAATAAGGGCTATAAGCTTTTTTAAGTGTGTTTATTAACTGTTCTTGTACTGCGCTATTTTTCATAAATGGTTTCTTCAGCCAAGTGGCTAGTTTTTTTAGCTAATTACGCGCTTCGTGCAAAATCGCCGTGTGTAAAAGTCGCTTTACGATTCATCACTAAGCTGCATCAAGTAGTCCAGCGCTCCGGTAATTGCCGCAACTTGCGCTGCAATACATATTTCAGGCGTGGCGTTTGGACTGTCGGGGTATACTTCGGTGGTTGTAACGTAAGGTGCTTTCGTGAAACCGCCGCATAAAAATAGACTGCTTTTGTCGTAACAAATAACGCCGGGCGAGACCACATCAGCGCCAATAATTTGCTGATTAGCATCACTAGGTGCAATGTGGGTTACTTTGCGCACTGAATCAATAATTGCCTTTTGGAAATCCAGTTGGGGTTTAGCAGTGTCGGCTACCGTGTAAAAACCGTCAGGGACTTCCCATTCCTCAAGTTTTACGCCGTCGCGTGCAGCAAGTGCTGGCCTGAACTCTGAATTGTCGGAGTCAGTGGTTTCATGTAAATCGATATGCGCCAGTAATGGTTTTGAATCTTGCTGGGCGCCTAATATTTTGTGCACAAAGCTCATAAGTTGCTGTGCTTCTGGGGAGGGGCTGTTTGCAAAAAAGGAACGATTAGGGTCTATTGCGCTGGTGGTCCAGCGATTAATTGTTTCGTAGGCCCAAGGGCTTACACAAGGCACTATAATAAAGTTGAAATTCTCTATATAACGCTTGGCGTGATTAAGCAAAAAATCAATAGCTCCTTGAACACCGCTGGTTTCATAACCGTGCACACCGCCGCTAATAAGTACTGACGGATTGTTGCTATTGAAATTAGACGATGTAAAACCAAATAGTGGGTAGCGCTCGTTGTTAATAGGTAATGAACCGTATTGGCTTGATTCGAACTGTGCACTTACTCCACTGTATTTATTTACTACTTCGTCTTGATAGCTTCGCTTGACTGATTGGCGATTAAACCATTCTTTATTTTCTGCTTCGCTCCACGCTACACCGGGAGTTCCTACTGGATATTCTTGCATTCTAAATCTCGCGTTGATTAACTTCTTTGTGCGCTGTAAGACGCATAGTCGGGCACTCTATACTCATAATCTTGCGTTAGCAAAGGGGAACTAATTAAATAGTCGGCGCTACTAGGATTACAGGCCACTGGAATATTCCACACTGCAGCAATTCTCAGTAAGGCTTTAACGTCTGGATCGTGCGGCATTGACGCTAACGGATCCCAGAAAAAAATCAGCATATCGAGGGTTTGCTCCGCAATTCTCGCGCCAATTTGCTGATCGCCACCCAAAGGTCCGCTTAGCAACGAGCTAATATCGAGGCCTGTAGCCTGGTGCACTTTCACTGCTGTAGTACCGGTAGCAAACAAGGTTTGTTGAGACAAAATATCGAAATGACGCTCGCACCAGTTGCTTAGCTGAGACTTCATGTGGTCGTGTGCTACCAGCGCAATCTTCTTTTTAGCTGGCGCTTTATATTGAATAAACTGCATGTTGCATCCTAATAAATGTGGCAGATGAAGGTTGATGCTCAATTAACCAGCCATTACGCCTGTAAAAATGTTTGGTTTATGTATAGTAAGCCGAATTCGGGTTATAATAACAATATCAAAAATAACATATTCTCTAAAGTGATGTTGAAAATAACTGAACATCTAGTCATAGATGAAAAAGATATTGAGCTGTCGGCTATTCGCGCGGCGGGTAGTGGTGGGCAGAATGTAAATAAGGTGTCGAGCGCTATACATTTGCGTTTTGATATTAACCAGTCACAGCTCCCCACTATGTATAAAGACCGACTACTTGCCCTAAATGACAATCGTATTAGCAAAGATGGCGTGCTTATTATAAAAGCGCAATCGTTTAGAACTCAAGAGAAAAACCGAGACGACGCAATGAAACGCTTAGCAGAATTGGTTGAGTCGGTAACCAAAGTAGTCAAGCCGCGTAGAGCGACAAGACCCTCTTTAAATGCCAAGCGTAAGCGCTTAGAAAGTAAGAAGAAAAGTGGACGCACGAAAAGTTTACGAGGAAAAGTCGACTTAGATTAGGTGCGTTTATTTACTCGTTTCACTATCGAAAGAACATATATCCATTTAAATTAACTAGGTACTCATACATGAAATTATTATTGAAAAGAAGTGTAGCGCTTATCGCCTTAGTGTTATTGAGCTCTTGCAGCGACAAAGAAGTTGGCGATGTATCATTAGGGCTATTTACCACCAAGGATATTAAAATAGATTCCCTGCAAGACCCAATAGTCACAGGGGTTACTTGCCACATTTCCAGTATAGAAGCGAACCTTGATTTGTCAGATCCATCTGACAGCTCTATTGCGTGCCGTCAAACCGGTCCTATTAGTGCAGCTATGTTACAAGAAATAGATAAATCACCTTCAGGCGAAGTTGTATTTAAAAAGTCGAAGAGTATTTTCTTCAAGAATATGAAAGTTCGCCGAATATTAGACTCTGATTCTCAAACCTTAATGTATTTGTCTTACTCGACTAAAGAAACTTCTGGAAGTTATAAGCATAGTCTCTCCACAGTACCACTTTGGGGAACTGCTGCTTACAGTAATAACAAATCTCAGTAAGAAAGTAAAAGTGCATTTAGGTACGGCGTATTATTGCAATTTGATGTGTTTTTTAGGTATATTGTTGTCGCTATAATGTCATTTTTAGATAAATTATTGGTTCGTGTCGAGGCCAAGTTAGCGGGTGATAAGTCAGCGTAAAAGAGGTTTTTCACCCACAATTT
>Ga0115567_10007850_pt1 | contig 10085 bp, 15 predicted proteins | sample COGITO_mtgs_1204_2_FD_88679 | JGI IMG/M metagenome (GOLD analysis project Ga0115567, IMG submission 88679) | Pelagic marine microbial communities from North Sea - COGITO_mtgs_120412 | ecosystem: Environmental > Aquatic > Marine > Epipelagic | place: Germany:Helgoland, sampling site Kabeltonne... | reverse complement strand
GCGGCCGGCGCGTCCGGTGTCGGAGTCGGCTCCGCCGTCAACAAGCTCAACTCGGACATCGCCATGCTTGCTGCGGTTCGCCAGATCCACGAGGCCATGGCCGTTGAGGCTGCACGCGTCGCGTCTCGCGCGTAGATGAAAGACCAAGCAAGGCCGCAGGTCGCAGAAGTTGCCGCTGCTTTTCCGGTCGCACCGGGGTCGCCTGGGCGCGCTTGCTTGCCGCCCGAATGAAAAGAACACTCGTTCGTGTAAAAAAACGCGTGGTGTCCCCGCCTCTGCCCGCCTCTGTTCCCGATCTCTTCCATGATGCAAATAACCTGAGACAAATCCGGAGGCGGGCCCGCCATCACCTAGTCGCAGTCAGGATCTCTTCGCTGGATCATTCTGGGCATGCGATTTTTGAGCGCGATCCTTCTCCTCTCTGCAGTGACAGGGTGCTCGCTTGCGCCGGATGAAGAAGACGTTGTGTCTGGGCAGCCAGATGATCCACGGCGCACGTTTTGCAGCGTCGGGCGGGACCAGGGCGGAAGTAGGATCACGTACGTCTCGCCTCTGCCGCACGCTATCATTTCTGCTGGCCGCGTGAATGTCAAAATCGCTTTGAATGGGGAAGGTGACCGTGTGCGGTCCGGGAGGGTTGTCCTCTACATTGACGCCCCAGCGAATCCGCCGATACTGCTCGAAGATGTCCGGCCTCCTCACTCCGATGCAAATATCGGGGAACGTATTCTCTCCGCCACAGTACTCCTGACAAGAGGTACACACACTCTCAAAGCAGCGGTACTCGACGACAAGGGCGCACAGACCGGAGCAGTCGCTTTCATGTCCTTGCAAGCACGGGGCCCAGAGTTTGACATGGAACGTGCGGCGCGAGCGGAATGCCGCGGCGCTGAGCAGGAAAGCTTGCCCTCCCCATCCAACCCTTGCTATCCACAGCTGGAACAACGCAATCTTCGTCTGACTTGGATTTTATTTCCAGCAGGCTGGGGAAATACGTACAGCGACGTCAAAGTGCGACGCGCTCTTGCAGCTTGCCCGAGAACACCTCGCTGCGCGACGATGGAAAGAGACGGAAAACCTGATTTCAGACGTCGTCCAGATCAGTGCGCAGGAGGGGCGACACGGCGACATGGCCCACACGACGCACGCGTTTCCGTATCTCCTGGGCGCTCGGGCGCTGCATGCACAAGGCCGCGGTCGCGACGTCACGCGCTCCTTGGCCGTCATTTGGCGACTCCAGCCGGGCTACATCATACCGGCGCAAGTTTTTGCGTCGCAGAGTGCCGCAGAGACGCCTATGATCCTGGACCCTGCTGCTGTGGGTGCGATGGACTTATCGCCAATTCACCAGTTTGTCTGCGAGTGGACCGCCGCTGAGCTTCTCTCTCCTGCCGGGATGGTGACCGCATCCGCTGCAGGCAATCCCGGGGGACATTACCGACTCCTCGCACACCTCGCAACAGTCGCTCCGCCTGGGCTGATTGTAGAACTCGGCTCAATGCACGGAGCGTCAGCGCTTGCACTGGCGCTGGGGGGCGCTACTCGTGGAAGCAACGTCGTGACCTACAACATAGTCGACGACTTCAGGCCAAACGCACGTGCATGCGGGCGCACTCCTGACCAATTCCTCGCCGACGTCCGCAACGCCGGTCTCAGGAACGATTGCCCTCCTCTGGCCTTTCAACCTTCTGGCACGGCTATTTTGCTAAAATAGCTAACGCGACGCGCGTGCAGAGTGGAGTGGCGCTTCGAGGACGTGATGCAATCAGAGACGCGCATGAACGAGCTCTTGACTGCGTCGCTGGTGCACATTGATATCAACCACCACGGGGATATCGAGGACGCGATTTTGCAATTCCTCTTCGGCAACGAGTACCGCGGCCTCGTGCTGCTAGACGACATCTACCTCAACGAAGCCATGGACCGAGTGTGGGGCAGCATTGCCGCACCAATCTGCAAGCACGACCTCACAGATCTCGGGCACACCGTTGCGGGCTCTGGGCTCGTGGACTTCTCGTGCTCAGTGTCTGTGCGGGACCTTCACACAGAATGGCTCCGGGCATAAATCGGGGAAAGTTTTCGCCCACGTGCCAAAAGGCGTATCTGGTGGGTGGGTGCGTTGAATTATGTACTCCATCAGAATTACACACTTCCACCTGACGCTCCTCCAGCAGCGTCAGGAATCTGCTTGATCACGAATTCCCTGAAGGTATCGCGCACTGCCCTGCGCACAAGTATGCACAGAACCCTCAGACGGACCAGAAGCGTGCAACAGACAACAGATGCCTTCCACGGTGCCGGTATTGGTCTTGCGAACCTTTCAGAGGGGACCATGTGCCCCTTAGCGTGGCGAACGAGAACAGGCTCCACAAAACAGTCGCACAGTGCCTCACTCCGAGCTGGCCTGCGAAGACGATGCAGGAGCTTCCCTCAGGAGATTGCTGGCAGTTCACGGGCGCAGGGATCTGCAGCGGGCGTAGGGCAGGGAGTTCACGGCGTGATGGCGTCAGTCTCGCCAATACAGTGGAAAGACGGGAGTTCGCAGCTCCCAGGGTGTACGTATTCAAGAAGCGACGGGTCGCGCGGGACAAAGCCGGACAGGCAACCAACAAATTTGAAGTTTACATGTTCTGGCGCAGACTTCTTCCCTGCGTCGCGAACGGGGAAGCAGACATTGATCCATTCAGCGCCTGTGACTTGAGAGAGTTCCCTCCAAAAAATTATGGGAGGTATCGGGATGCACCTTGCATGCAGGCAAGGGTCGCAGCGAGACAAGCTCCCTGCGAGAAACCAAGTACACCATCGAACGGGCCCTTCTCTTTAAAAACAGTAGACAGGTACGAGAGGGTTTCGTCAAACTTGCCCCACGTCATGTCACCCGTCGTGTCTTGCTGCGAGAACATATACCATGTGCGACCCTCGCCGATCAGATCATGGCTGTCCAGGAACGGGGCAAGAGCGTACTCGAATTCAACAAGGTCCTTCACAGAAGAACGAAAACCTCCGGTCTTAGATCGGAAGCTGTCAGCATCCTGAGCGAAGCCGTGCAACGCAAGGACACGCAGTTTTCGACCACCAAGTGCAGCGATCGGCGATCCTGCTGGCGAGCCACTCGCCGAGGTGGCCATCGTCGCACAACCGAGTGCAATTGCTCTCCCTGGAAGGCGTGCCGCCGTGGGGAGATTTCGAGACCAGGCGAAGGCAGTCAGTACGACCGCAAGGGACATGCACTCGAAAGATTTGCTGTCACCCCCTGTAATCCCCCAGGGCTTTGCCGCCGGGCACAGGAGCAGCGAGCACTGCTCCTTCAATATCCTCAGTGCATTCGTCTTGCTCGGGCCCGCCTCGGTGTAAAGCGGCTTGCTGGCTGCTGAGGCTGCCTCTTTGTGAGTGGCGGGCATTCTCTGCCGCCACACGATGACTGAGCCCACAAACACGGCGACATTATCTTGATCGAATATCACATTAGCTCGGTGACGCCAGTGACCCAAGAAATCACCGCCCCCGACGAGGCATGATCGCCGCGAGGCTGGTTCTTATCGGGCTTCTAGTAGCGGGGGTAACGGATCCGCTGCTAGCCAATGAGCCTGGGAGCGGTCTATGCTACAAATCGGTTGCAGAGGGCCGTTCCGCGCTCAGTGTATGCGATCCAGACCCAGTGCCACTGGCCGAGGCCGTGGCGGCAACGGTGCACACAGAGGCGAGGAGCAGCCTCGCAGAGACATGGATCAGCATGGGAACCCGCTTGCATGACCTCGTGATCGATGGACCACAAGGGATTTCTGTGGCGCGCTGTCATACTCGCGCCACGGACAAGCGCTGGCAGGGCGCGCTGGTGCTGTCGAAGCGCGCAATTCTGACCGGCCTGCGGCTCGTTGCGGACCCGCGCAGCGCCCCCTCTATAGGCACACACGCAGGGTTATTTCTCTCGCGGGCGCTCATCCACCCGTGCGCAGCCTTCGACGCTCCAGCAATTCCAAGCACGGGTGGGCCAGGCGGTGCCGGTGCGCCAGCGGGGCCAGGCTCCTGGCAGGCCGTGGCGCCGCAGGCGCGGCGATTCGCGCAGTCGGACAACTCAGGGTACGGGAAGGACGGCGGGCTCGAGCAGGCGGCGCGCGACGCGCGCACAGGGGGGAACTGCGCAGCGGCGGTGCGTCTCTCGCACGCCGCGGCGGCCGCTGCGCCCGACAAGGTAGGAGTGTGGTACACTCTGCAGGTCACGATGCTCGAGTGCGGCCTGTGGGACTTCTCGCCCACCGCGCCGACGCCGGAGGAGATTCTGCACGCCGCGCCCCCGGCGGGCGAGCAGGCACCGGGAGCGTGCGAGCGCTTCGCTGTCGTGAGCGGCGCCTCGCACGAATACTTTGAGCGTGCACGCAACCTGGCCGGCTCGCTCCGGGTGTGGGACCCCGCCTTGCCCGCGCTCTTCTACGACCTCGGGCTCGAGCCGCGGCAGACCGCGGAGGCGCGCGGCTGGGCGGGTGTCGAGCTGCGGGCGCTGGATTTCAAGGGGTTACCCAAGCACGTACGGCGCACGGGCTGGGAGCATAGCTCGTACGCCTTCAAGCCGGTTGTGGTGCGGGACGCCCTCAAGACCCACGACTGCATCCTGTGGCTCGACTCCGGGATCGAGCTGCGGCGCGACGTGTCCTCGTGGGCGCCGCGCTACCTCTCCCGCTTCGGCGCGCTGCTCGTCGGGTCTGGCTGGCCGTTTCCAAACGCGTGGATGCACCCTGCGTGCGCGCACGCGCTGCTACCCAGCGGCGCAGACCCGCTTGTGTCACTCCGCGACGCACGCGGGCACTTTGTGCGCGAGGTGTGGAGCGGGGTCATGGGGTTCAACCGGCGAGACCCCGCCTTGATGCGCGACATTGTCGAGCCGATGCTGCACTGCGCCCTTGATCCGGAGTGCATTGCCCCAGCCGGGTCAAACAAGAGCAACCACAGACAAGACCAGACGGTTCTCAGCCTGCTGGCGTACTCGCGGGCCCGCGCCGCGGAGGGGGGCGACGCGCTACGCTACCCCCTCGTGACCTCGGCGCGTGTGCGTGCTTTCGCCCCGGCCTTCTTTTCGCACCTCTCTGCAGACGAGAAAGTGCCCAACGACGTGCTCCTCTTCCAGCGTCGTGGGCACGCGCCGTACCCCTACCACCCGCACGTGGCCCAGCGCAGCGACGCGGCTGTGGCGCTCGAATGAATGCTGTGTATGCGCGAATTCACTTCACCTGCGGCAAACTGCTGCACAACTGCACCTCTACATGCGCACACGAGCGTCTCTCTGGGCGTTGAGCGGTGTGATGCACCTTTCCCCAAGCCCGTCATTGTGAGTGTGCACAGTGCAATGTGCACGCGGGGTTCGCACGCCTATTCGCAACAGCCCTGCGAGTCGGCGCAGACTAAGTCGCTGACAACGGGAGTCAGCTCTCGCGTGTGTGTGCCGTCGAACCGGGAAACAGCTGTTCCGTTCCTGGCCACAAGGAATTTGGTAGCGAAGTTCCAACGAGTGACGCCTGGGAACACTTGCTTCAGCTCTTTCCAGACGGGGCTCATCCCTTCGCCATTCACGTCAACCTTCCCCATCATCTGAAACTTCACACCGAAGCGCTTCACGAAATCCTTGATCTCTGAGTTTGTCCCAGGCTCCTGAGCCCCGAACTGGTTGCACGGGAATGCAATGATTGCCAGCCCGCATTTCGAGAGACGCTTGTCGAGCGAGACCAATTCCCGGTACTCGCTCTCAGTCTGGCCTCATCGGCTAGCGACGTTGACGATGTACATGAATTTCCCTGCAAAACGATCTCCCATCATGAATTTCGTGTCATCGATGTCCACAGCCTCGGCATCGTAGATCCGCGCCCGGCGCTGTCGCGAGCGGTTGATTCTGACATCAGCCCCAGAGATGATGAGGAGGAGGACCAGTGCTATCAGAACCACCGATACCAAAATTGGCCGCGGATTTCTCATCCACGATGCGCTGTGAACCTTCTTCTCGTCGTCACTGTGGTATCCGGGCGTTGCAGCTTTCACGTCGGTTCCTCTATACATGTTTGCAGCTCACGATATAGGCCGATTTCCAAGCCCCCGTGTAGCAGTGCGTCCAATCTTTTTAGTGACACCGACCGCGAATCCGGCCGACTAGCAACTCAAGCAAGCCCGTGCTCAGAGGGCTCTTCTGCCGCAGATGATGGGGGCGTGGGGCGTGCAATCTTCGCTTGTAAAGCGAAAATTGCGAGGGGTTCTGTTTCGGCCATCGCAATGGCTGGGCTACGCCTGGGGCTGCGGGGTGCGATATTGCTGAACCGAGGTTTCCCGGCGGTCGCACGGTCTGCACAACCCGCGAGAAGCTTTAGCTCAAAGCAGGTCCTTTCATGAGCCGTGAAGCACTCCATCGACCCTCTGCGGGTGTGCAGCCTCGTGCGTAACCTCTTTGCGCGACGCGTGTGAACCATACGCTCCGCTGCAGGCGACCGCACAGCACGATTCTTTGTCACTGATACGCGAGCTCGCGGACTTACGAGAGCCACACAAATGGTTCCCAGCCACACGAAAAATGAAGAGGAAATGGAAGCTGCACGTCGGACCAACCAACAGCGGTACACCCCATGGCCAACTTGATCATCAAAGCTGCAGCGTATTGGCTTTGGGAGAACCGGCGTCGATTCTATGACGACTAAACATTCTGTTCCTCCTACAGGAAAGACGCACAATGCACTCAATAGATTGGCAGACGCCAATACAGGCGTTTACTGTGGCCCCTTGCGGCTACTGGCGTGGGAGGTCCACGAGAAGCTATGTGAGGGTAGTGTTGGCGCCATGGGCTCGCCTGTTCCGTGCAACCTGATCACAGGACAAGAGCAAGTTGACCCTAGCCCGTATGCCACCCCATGTGTGTTTTCGTGTTTGCTGAGCTTTTCTCTTCGCGGCAGATCCTGGTTCCGGGTGCGTTGCACAACTCTTCCACGATCGAAATGGTCGATCTAGCGTGCCGTGTCGACGTCGGTGTGATCGACGAGATTCAAATGATCTCCTCGATGGATCGGGGCTGGGCGTGGACACGGACAGTCCTGGGGCTGGCAGCCGAGGAATTGCACATTTGTGGTGAAGCACGCTCGGTAGCCCCAGCACCAGTTCAGCCCCGTGAGTGTAACCGAGCTCAAAAGAGTGGTGGCGGTACGCGCAATTGCTTACCAGCAAGGCCTCCACGCAGGTGGAGTTGATGGAGCGGCTCTGCAAACTTTGCGGGGACTCTTTCGAGGTGCAGGAATATGAGCGACTTACACCGCTAAGCGTATCCTCCGAGTCGTTGCGATCCTCTGTCTCCAATGTTCGACCCGGTGACTGTGTGGTGGCATTCTCTCGCAAGTACATCCACATGATGAAGAAAGAAATTGAAATGAAGTCGGCACATCAGTGCTGCGTGGTCTACGGTTCATTGCCGCCGTCTACCCGCAAGGAGCAGGCGCGTCGCTTCAACAATCGTGCTAGCCCCGACGCGCAGGATGATCCACGAAAACGATATGACATTCTCGTTGCGTCGGATGCTGTCGGAATGGGCCTCAATCTTGAGATAAAGCGCATCGTGTTTTCCCAGATCGAGAAGTTCGATGGAATCTCCATGCGCCCCCTGAACACCTCAGAAGTGTTGCAGATCGCCGGCCGTGCAGGCCGCTTCGGAACGGCTAATCCAGAGGGAGAGGTCAGAATGGCATGCCATTTTATTTGTTGTGGCCTGTGTCTCCGGCATATGACGTCCATTCGAGAACGAACCCATCGATGCGCTAAATCACGTTCCTATGCACAACAGGTCACGTGTCTGCACGAAGAAGACATGCCGGAATTGCACAGTGCGTTTCATGCACAGCCGGAGCCCCTCACGAAGGCAGTGCTGCGTCCGGAGCTTTCGATGATTGAGGACTTTTGGAGGTTCTCCAATGCTCTGGCTGCGGGTGTCTTGCACGTTGCTCTCTGAAGTACCCCCTTGAGCTTCAGAGTGACACGGTCGTTTGCCCGCGAGAACGCGGATTCGCTGCAGTCTGACCAAGCTTCCCTTGCTGGTAAGCTCTCTCCCAGAGGACTTTTTTGCACCAACGATTCTGACGCAAACGTCTTCTTCGGCAGTGGTGATTGAAACGTTCCAGCGCGTGCACACTGCCGACGAGAGCCTTTTTGCGCTGTCGAGCAGCCTAGACGAGCTTAAGGAAGTAGCTAGTGCGCTCGAAGGATTCGACCTGCATCTGAAAGATCTTCTCGTCTTCGCGATAGCTCCTGTGGACGTTGAACTCCCGGGTCAACGTCATGCACTGCAGCGCATGGCAGAGAAATTTGCGAAGGGCAGAAGTGTCAAGGTTTCTCCCAACATTGAAGGCTGGTTCAGTGCGCGTGCGGGCAGGCGCACCGGTACTTGTCGGCAACTCATAATTGCGAGCTTCTAAGAGGGTGGGACCTGGCAGTTGTCGGATTGCGCTTGTCTCCAGAAACGCACTCCGCACACGCCCTCTCTTCTCAAGGAAGTAGAAGAAATACACATGGTGATCGAGTTATACGTCTGGCTAGCGCTGCGATTCGAGGATTTGTTCCCCGACATAGGTCTTGCAGAATTGCGCCTTGAGGAATCGCACAGTGAGTGTCCAGTCGTTTCCATGTGACTTTCTTCTCTTCTCACTGAAAAGCGGTCACGTGTTCGCAAGATTGTCGATTGCATCATGCTGATCTAGGCGTGTACCCTACGCAGAAATCATAGAACGAGGACTGGAATTGCTGACACGGCATGGTAAAATCAAAGAGCTCGGCCCTCGCCGCAAGCCAAGGAGAGCTCTCCTACGCTCTCGTAGGCCTCCTGAGGAGGACATGGTACAGGATAACGGGTATGACGGATACGAAACCTGTTCGAATAAGGGCCGTCTAGACAAGGCGAGACGGCGACCGAAGAAACCAGTTCGCGACTGGGAGGAGGTGATCTGATTGCAGCTCGCGGTATAGGACACATAGTGTAAACCTGGCCCAGGTGACCAGGCGGCTGCAGGACAATTCGCAGGACAAACTCGAATAAACTCGAATACAAACGAACCTAGAACCCCGCCGTCCATCACTACAATTCATTCCGCTTGCGCCTGCATGTCTGCAAACTCATGAACGTCCTTGAGCGCACCCGTCATGGCGTCTCGTTCGAGCCGCTTCCGGATCTTATCCTTGACCTTCCGGTCATCGAAGGGCGTCTTCGATTTGTCCAGCAGCCCATAGCGTGGATCATGCGACGGGTACAGCATGTCTATCGGCGGAACCCGTCCTGTAAGTGTGACGTAGTCGTCGGGCCCCGGCTTTCGGAGAGACGACTTGCGGATGTCGCCGCGGTCCGGCCAGCCACAGTCGTACCCACCGGCCTTGTCGATCACGTCTGCTGCTTCCATGCATCCCGGATTTTCCTTCTGTTCGCAAAATGTTCGACGCAGGATCAGAGAGAGAAAGAGACAGAGAGAGAGAGGGAGACAGAGAGACAGAGAGAGACAGAGAAAGAGAGAAAGAGAAAGAGAAAGAGAGAAAGAGAAAGAAAAAGAGGGAGAGCGAGACAGAGAGATAGACTTCCGGGGTTTTGGACCGAGAGCGGGGAGCGCACCGAGTTGATCTCTGCGAGGCGTTGTGCGGAAGACCCGTACATATTTTCGAGTTTGATTGATGCGCCCGCCTCAATCAATTTCTGGACCAGGCGAGGGTACCCTCGAACCGCGGCGTAATGCAACGGAGAGTCGCCATAGATGTCTGTGCAATGTACACGAGCACCATGCGCTAATAGACACTCGAGGACATTGATCAGCTTCACCTCATGTTCCTTTGCAGTGTCTGGACACTCGTCGTCTGGAAGTGCAGCAGCTGGTGGCGTCTGCGAGTGCCAGAATGTCAGAATACCACATGTGGGAGCAATTTTCGGTGCCCGCGCCTCGCGTAAACAGAGGGTTTCCCACCCGGTGCAGGTCGTGCGCATGCACGTATGCGTTTATGTGCGCGTGTGTATGTGGGTGGTCGAGTGTGGGGGCGCGCGCGCGCGCGCGCGTGTGTGTGTGTGTGTGTGTGTGTGTGTGTGGGTGTGT
>Ga0115567_10007848_pt1 | contig 10088 bp, 16 predicted proteins | sample COGITO_mtgs_1204_2_FD_88679 | JGI IMG/M metagenome (GOLD analysis project Ga0115567, IMG submission 88679) | Pelagic marine microbial communities from North Sea - COGITO_mtgs_120412 | ecosystem: Environmental > Aquatic > Marine > Epipelagic | place: Germany:Helgoland, sampling site Kabeltonne... | reverse complement strand
GGGGGGGGGGGGGGGGGGGGGGGGGGGGGTGGGGTGGGGGGGGGGGGGGGGGGGGGGGGGGGGGGGGCTCCTGGAGCGTCGCGGCAACGATGTCCTCGTCCGACCGCCCGATCCACTCCTCGTACTCTCCAAAGTCTCCCGCGCTCGCACCGCCGAACTTGGCGCCGGCGGGCGCGAACACGATCTCCAGCATCGAGCGCTCCGCGTCCTCGTACTCCCTGCGGCAGCGCGGGGGGCGACGTCAGCACAGCGCCGTTCGAGCGGCCAGGACGCCGCATTACCCACAAGAATGGCCACTCTGTTGATGCTCCTAGAGGGGGCCTAGTCCGGTAGGTGGGGCGCGCCCAAGCCCCAGCGCGAGAGGGCCGCGCGTGCCGTCTGGGAGGGGCGGCGCGGGCACACGCCTGCAGGTATTGGACATGTCAGCGTACACGGACAGCAGCTTCGAGCGTGAGAAGAGCAGCTGGTTCATCTCGGGGCCTGCGAGGTCCTCGAGCTTGCGGTCGAGCCAGAGGTGCACGTTGATCACCGGCACGCCCTCCAGCGCGTCGAAGTTGGTGAAGAACGCCGCGGTCTCCGCGCCGTGCGAGCCGTCGGCCCAGGCGGCGGGAGTCAGCTTCTGCATGATGTGCACCGGGACGCACGAAAGGTACCTGTCAGGATAAGCGAGGAGGCTGACGCCGCGCCGTAAACCCCGGAGGTGTGTCCACTTAGTACGAGGGGAGGGACGAGACTTGTCCGGTTAGTACGGGGAAGGGAGGGGGGAAGGTACCTGTCGGCTGTGACCAGCTCGCGCTCCTGCAGCGCGCCCGCGGCGTCGCGCACGCCTCGCACCTCGAAGCCGCGCACGGCGCCGTCGGGCGCGAGCGCGATCCGCTCGAGCGGCTTGTTGAGCAGCACGCGCCCCCCACGCGCCTGGATGTACGCCACGAGTGGCGCACAAAGGCGCTCCGGCGGTGCGCCGTCGAGGAACGCGATCTTGGAGCCGTCGCCCTCCTGCAGAAAGCGGTTCAGCGCCGTGAGCACGACCGTCGCTGAGACCTTATCGGGGTCGACGAACGCCAGCGCCTTGGACATGGCGATGAAGATCTCGCGCTCGATGGCCGGCGGGCACCCGCGCTCCTTGAGCCACTCCGCGATCGAGAGCTTGTCCATTGACTCGACGTACGCCTGCCCCTGCAGGATGCACGGCACGAGCGCGAGACCGAACTGCAGCTTCTCGACCAGGTTGATCATGTCGTTGTTCCGGAGGATCCCCACGAGCGCGCCGAACGGGAACGGGATCCACGGCACGAAGTCGAAGCGGGAGAAGGTGCCTGGCGCGTCCGGCATCGCGAAGATCATGCTGTGCTTCTTCCACTGCAGCCTGCCGCGGGCGATCCGGGGTAAAAATCCGTGTCACGCGCAGAGCAGCAGGACACCCACCCAACATCTCTCGCGCGACCTAGAAGGAAGCGGCGCGGCGGACCTGTCGCGGATGTCAAGGTCTTCGAAGAGCTTGAGGATGTTTGGGTACGCTCCGAAGAAGACGTGGAGACCGGTCTCGTACCAGTCCCCGTCCTCGTCCTTCCAAGCTGCAATCTTGCCCCCGAGCACATCGCGGGCCTCAAGCACAGTCGGTGTGTATCTGTTGTTGGAGAAAACCCGTCAGGTTGCGAGACGAGGCAGAGGCGCCACACCGGCACACAGAGCCCCTCCCGCAGTGCCCAGGAACTCACCCACGATCCACCAAGGCCTTGGCAGCAGACAATCCCGCAAGACCTGCACCAGCGATGACCTGCACCAGCGAGCTCCTGGTTTCAGGAGAGGGACAGCGCGCACTACAAGGAAAGGTTCCCGCACGCCGCACCGGGCTGAGTCCTTTCTAGGTTGGTGAGGTTCCTGGGCGTGTGCTTGCACTCACCACGCTCCCGCGACTCCCTGGAGCCCGGGTGGCTTCAACTTCTTTTGCATCCGCCATCATCGAGATGCAAGGTCTTGAGCGCCCAGCCATTCGTGGCAGTGCACGCGTCGGTGGAAGCGTCGCAGACACGGGAGACTGTGCACCATTTCGCCAGATTGAGCCCGATGCCGTGTGCTTGCTTGGCGACAACATGAAGGCGGCAGCCGAAGGCAGTAGCAGCATAAGCGCTACACATGATCCGCGCATCATGCTCAATAGCTAACGCCTCCCCGCGGCACGCAATCCCGCGATCCGCGAACGAGGCTCTACTAGTGAATGCCGAGGCCCAAAGCCCTCTACTAGATCCAGTAGAGTGGGGGCCGAACTGAGTTTTGGAGGGGTAGACACAAAGGAATCTAATCGAAGCCCTGCGCTCGCTCGAGGACGGGTACCGGAGCTTCTCTTTCCGGAACGCCTCAACCGAACAGGATGACGCGCTACTCTGTAGCTGCGCTGGCCGCGCTGGCTGCGATGTACCCGCCTAGGGCCGAGGCTGGTGCCGCGGCTGCATTCGCAACGACGCCGGCACTTGGTGGGGTCAGCCTGCGGGTGCACGGTGCTGCTTGGCAGCTCGGACCAAGCCGGAGGGCGCGGACAACCGAGGGGTTGCTTGCGGCACGGTTATCGGTAGCAAACGGACTTTCGTTGGGGGAGCAGGTGCGCGACGATTTCCCGTTGCTGAAACAGAAGGTGCATGATGACAAGCAGCTCATCTACCTCGACAGCGCCGCAACCAGCCAGAAGCCGATTCAGGTTTCCCTTACCTACCTGTGATGGTTCTGTGTCTCAAACCGCGTCAGGTCCGGCACATTATTTGCAGCACAACTGAACAAGGACTGCTGCAGGTTCTTGAGGCCATGGAAAGCTATTACCGCACGAGCAACGCGAACGTGCATCGCGGAGCGCATGCGCTGTCAGTGAAGGCGACAGATCTCTACGAGGGTGCCCGCGATAAGGTGAAGAATTTCATCAACGCAACAAGGCGGGAGGAAATCGTGTTCACGTCAGGAGCAACGGATGCTATCAACATCGTGGCGTACTCATGGGGGCTAAACAACCTCAAGGTGGGCGCTAGATACCGTTGGCAAAGACAGCTGCCCCGCACCTGGAGCCCAGGTTGCCGACAGGCTGCATGTACCCGTAACACTGATACTGTGGTCTGCGATGCAGGAAGGTGACGAGGTGATTATTAGCGTGATGGAGCACCATTCAAACATCGTTCCGTGGCAACTGATTGCGGCGAAGACAGGCGCAGTCATCAAGTTCGCAGAGCTCAACAGCGACGAGGGCCTGGACAGGGAGAGCTTCTCGAAGCTCCTGTCACCACGCACCAAGCTCGTCTCCCTCGTGCACGTGTCCAACACCCTTGGCTGCATCAACCCCATCAAGGAGATCGCCGCCGAGGCGCACGCGGTCGGCGCCAAGGTGCTGGTCGACGCGTGCCAGAGCGTCCCGCACATGCGCATCGACGTGCAAGACCTCGGCTGCGACTGGCTGGTCGCCTCGGGCCACAAGGTGCCATACGCAACGCTGCGCCGCGTGCACTCCGCGCTGCTGCAGACGCGCGCACAGCTCTTGTCTCCGCGCAGCGCTGACCACGCGCGGGCGCGGGGCGCAGATGTGTGGCCCGACAGGATCGGGCTTTCTTTACGGGCGCTACGATGTCATGGACTCGATGCCGCCCATGCGGGGCGGGGGGGAGATGATCGACGAGGTGTTTCTGACGCACTCCACCTTCGCGCCGCCTCCGGGCCGCTTCGAAGCAGGCACCCCGGCTATCGGTCGGCGTCCCGCCCCTGCCCGCCCGCCCCTCACTGCACACGCACCCGGAATCGGAGCTTCGTACGGGCGCACGCGCGCACCTGCGCCGTCACCGGCGTCCTGCGCGTCGCCCGTTTGCGAGACGAGAGCAGACTCTCCGTGCGGATATTGAGCAAGCTGTCATGTCGCCATGTCGCAGGCGAGTGCGTGGGCCTCGGCGCGGCGTGCGACTACCTCATGGACATTGGGATGGACAAAATCGAGGCGCACGAGCACGCCATGACGCGCCTGCTCTTCGACGCTCTCGAAGACGTCCCGGACCTCAGGATCTACGGGCCGCGCCCGGGCGCTGACGGCTCTGGGCGCGCGGCGCTCGCGGCGTTCAACCATAAGACCATCCAGGCGTCCGACATGGCGACCTTCCTCGACATGGAGGGAGTCGCGATCCGCTCGGGGCACCACTGCACGCAGCCGCTGCACCGCATGTGGGGCGCGTCGGGGAGTGCGCGTGCCAGCTGCTACCTCTACACCACGGAGGAGGACATTGCGGGGCTGGCTCGGCACCTTAAGGACACCATTCAGATGTTCGCAAACATCGACAGCATGAACCTCGAGTTCGAATGATCGTCGGGGCCCTTACACATGGCGAAGACAGACGCGAAAGAGCCTGTCTTGCAAGCTCGTAGCGCGATGTGTTTGGGGGACATTTGTGCGTTCTCGCGGGGGGTGGCGCATCTGCTGGTAAAAGTGGTAGCATGAAGGTCTTGGGCAAACCGCGCTGTGGTGCCCTGTATTTCCGTCCAGCTCAGCGTGAAATGACATGTACTGCACACTTCCGGGACGCGCTTTCCGCGCGACCACATTCTAATTCCTACACACGGGACACCTCCTCCTCACTTCTTCCGCTGCTGTTTCCACTTGAAAACCGTCGGCCCTTCCCCGCTCTTGCTCTTAACCTTAAACTTCTTACCCTTGCCCATCAGGTCTCGCTGCAGCTGCAGTCCTGCTGAAGCTTTGTCCAGCTTTTCTTTGCGTTGTGCCCGCTGGATGACTTCGCGGTACTTCCTTTCACGCTCGCGATCCACCTTTCGCCTCAATCGCCGCGGCAGCTCTTTCCCTGGGACCTCGCTCTCCAGCTGATCCGTCCGCTGCCGATTGTGTGTCCGCTCTACCAGCTCAGGTGCTGTGTCAAAATGCTTTGCAGCGTCAAAGTCGTTCATCTCTTCCTCGTCGTCTGAGTCAAAGAAGAGTGTGTGGTTGTTCTGCCGCGGCATTCCGGCCAGAGCGCTGATTCCATGAAGCTGTTCCTGCAGTCTCTCGATCTTGTTCGATTCACTCTTCTGCTTCATCGAGACGTACCCGAGGTCCTGTGTCTTTAGAAGCGCCAGCGTGTCATTGTCCAGCGTGTCTCCCCCAATGTTGTTGATGTGGACTCCACCCTTAGTCGCTGTGCTCTGCATCTTGAAGTAGAACTCATCTGGATTCCTGAAGGCGGCCTTCTCTGCGAGCGCCTGGAGCCGCTTCTTCTTGAGGTTGAAGTCGCGCGCACGGAGCACATAGTCCTTGTGCTTCTCGAGCAGCCCAAACTTCGCACGTGCTGCTGGCTGAGAGCGCTCCTTGTGAGTTTTGCGCTTGACGGCATTGCGCATCGACGACATCCTGAGCGCTAGCCGACGCAACCACAGCACCAACCTGTCACGTGGAGTGGGCTGAATGGCTCCAATAGAGCGTTGGAGCCATTTGTTTTGCCACAAAGGACTGCGCGCTCTTGCAGCGTTCCGATGTTGACGGTGGGGCTGAACGCTTCAGTCGAGCATGGATGGATATGGTACCTTGCAATGCTGGCAGCTGCCTTCCATGTCGTCGTCTTCCTCTGGTGGCTCGTGAAGTAATCATTTCCCCACCGTTTGAATTGAAGCGCATTTCTCTTGCCGCTCTTGTCCCGTCCGGTGGTATTCTTAAACCCTGCCAAACAGCCAGACGAGCACCAAAAAGCCATGCAAGCACCTGCAGAATCTGCAAATACTCACAATCGTCTGATATCCAGGCTTAACGCTCCAGAGAAGGAGGGCAAGAAGGACTGAGATGGATCAGGTTCGAGTTGTGGACCAAAATTGATTTCATACGCCCCAATAGGGGCGTATGAAATGCGGGCAGAGCAGCAGGAACAAGCTGCAGAACAATTAGACCCAGAGTGTAGAAAATGCCGGCATGTTGGCAATGAATTGCGTAGTTCGCACTGTGCGATAGCAAGACGAAGCAGCACACGTGAAGGCGCTTGACGCCACAGGGCGGAAGGAGCTGAACACCAGGCTAGCGGATGGGGTGTGCCAAGACACTCGAATATTCGACATTTCACATCATCGCTGGTGTGCACAAGTCCAGCTTATCACCAGAACGCCTAGTTCACTCTAAACGAGCTGGGCACCTGCACGCGGCACGCAAGGCACCGCAAACGATAGGGGCCCAATCCGACCTCCCACCCCCTCCCCCTCTACACCGGGATCACTCTCTTCGGCGCTCTTGTCACACATGGCCGCACGACCTTCAGCTGCTGCACCTTGCTCCGCTGAAATGTGTGCCTCGCCGCCCGCAATTGCGGCCTGGTCGCTGCCCTGGGAGCCATCTGCGCGGAGCACTCCCAGCGAGTACTGAGCGTAAAACACACGCCGCACGCGCCCCGAGCGGTTCGGTGCGCTCCCTGCGATACCACGGGCCCTCGTTTACTCTCCAGCGCTGCGAGGCGCGCGTGAGAGCGGCTGCCCGCTAGGGCCTGGGCGGGGGCCGCACTGTGCCACACGTCTGAGGCGAAGACCACAGCCGCACCTGCGCGCACAGGAAGCACCACAGCTCCAGGCACCCGGTCGCCTTGGCCCACGGCAACGTCCGCCCCGCTGCAGTTTCCACCGTCAGTTCCGCTGCTGCACAGGGCGTCGGCAGGGCCGGGGGCGCCCTCCGCGCTGAAAAACGGGTGGTGTTTCGTCGCGCCAGGCGGAGGCTGCTGAGCGGAGCGGGGAAGCATCTCGAGCGTCCCGTTGCTCGCGTCGGTGTCCTGCAGCGGCACCCAGACAGAGACGTACGGGCGCGCGTCCCGCGCAAGGCACATCATCAGCTGCTCGTCGGCGTCCGTGTGCCACCCAAACGCCACCCCTCCGCCAGAATCCTTCACCACGTAGTGCTCGTTGAAGAGGCGCACGTCGCGCCCGCCCGCCCGCCCCAGCCCCTCTACCCCTGACCTGGAGTTTGCGGCAGTGTCCTCATGGTTGGAAAGCACGCCGTCTGCACGGCAGGCTGTGCTCAAAGGTCGTATGAGTGCGTCCAGCGCGTCACCTGCGACGGCCGCAAGGCTGCGCGGATGCACGAGCCATCAGTGGCTAGCGTAAAGGTCTGGCATAGCTGGAGCAGCTTGTGTAGCTGGAGCGGGGCGATGCACCGCTGGAATATGCAGCGAGTGATCGCGTCCTCGTCGGTCGCAGTCAGGTCTTTGGGCGGACAATCTTCTGCGTCCCATTGCTTCTGCACCTCGATGGTCCCGACTTTCCTCCGCTTGCGATCTGCAATGTCCTTCTCCTTACCAGGGGCGGGCACATCATCAACTTCGTCGGACCGTGCGCTACAGCGCGCAGCCGCAACAGCAGCTGCACGGCGCGCCAGGTACGAGCTGTGCCGTGTTCGAGCGGGGTCGTCGTCGCTCAGCGGCACTGGGGCCCAGAGATCCACTACACAGTCTGTCTCGTAGAGGTCGACCCCGCGCGCCAGTAGCGCGCATTCGCGAGCCAGGGCGTTGACCTCCTCGGGCGGCACGCACGGGTCCACCACGCAGTAACCGTGTTCCACAACAGCTTCTCGTTGCTCTTGCGAGAGCCGGTACACTCTTTCCATCCTGACAGCAGCCACTTCGCTCCAGATGCTTGTTCCTCTATGTTCTCTCACTTCTGACAACGCACACTGACGCCTCAGGTAGCTCTTTGCTATCTCTTCAGCGTGTCTGTATGCTGACGATCCTACACGTTCTTGCTCTTGTGTGGCTCGCTCGCGTCCTCAACGTTCTGAGCCGGAAGAGGAGTCGACGCCCTAACCAGCGCATAGACAGAAACTGTGATTGAGATGATAGCGATGATGATCGAAACGATCGCCATCGCGAGCGCAGCCACGACCAAAGCCATAGCATCCTGTACCAGGACGCATTGTTAAAATCCTGGGAACTGAGAACTGCTCGAGTTAGCTAGGTTTTCTGGCCATGTGGGGGCTGGCAACGCACGAGATTTTCGATCTTCATGCTCCCGCCGAGGAACACCGGCGAACCCTGCGTGCCGGGAATCTTCATCTTTCCCTCGTCGTGGTCCTGGAAAGAAGAGCGGTGCGTGCCAAGAAGAGGGAGGCCTCCTTTGAGGTGAAAGAGCCCCGTCGTCCCCTTTTTCGAATACCGTAGAGATCCTCGTAGAAATGCCCCTACCGTGGGAGAGGAGGCACAACTCGGACCCGCGGGTGGAACCTAGGTGCGGAGCGCGGAACCTCGCGCTGTGCAAAGCATTCGGGCGCGGACCCGCAGAGATGACATCGTTGCTTCCAATGACTATTCAGGTGGTTTCAGAGCGGGCGCGTTTGGCCGCCGCCCATCAGTGTGCGCGGCACGACCACACTCCTCGTAGGGGGATCCGCGGTGCAGGTCTTGCGCGCGTGGGATCCATGAGCGTAGCATGCGTGCTGCTGTTCTATTCGGCAGGCACTTCTGGCGCGCTTTCACCACTTGATGCGTCGGTTCCTTGTCTCCGAGTGCGCGGTGGTTCCGGGGCGCCAGGCGCCCCGGGCTGGGGGCACTACGGCAATGAGCCCTCGGGAGTGCTCGGGAAGCGCGGTCCAGATGGCCAAGAGGGCATGGGGCCGCCTGGTCAAATGCGCCGTGGCGCTGGAGGCGAGCGCTGGCACCCGCCAGGGGCTGGGCATGCGGGCGGATGGGAGCAGGGGCCGCCCGGGAGCAGCGGCGGAGGGTGGGGCGCGACGGACCCAGGCGCGGGAGGCCCGCCCTCAGGCGGCGGCGGCTACCCAGGCGGCGGCGGCTACCCAGGCAGCGGTGGTTATCCGGTCGGTGACGATGGCGGCGGGTGGAGGGGCCGAGGACGTGGTGGGATGGGCGGTCGCGGGGGCGGGAGTTGGCAGGGAGGGCGCGGGGACTGGAGAGGCGGGTACGCGCAGCACGAGGCGGGGGGCCCGTACGCTGGGCCTCCCGGCGATGGTGGTGGAGAGTATGGGGGCCAGTGGGGAGGACAGGACGGCGGCGGCGGAGGAGGAGGAGGTTGGTACGGCGGCGGTGCGCATGGAGGCTCGGGATACGACAGCTGGGGCGGAGGCGGGGGCGCCCAGGAGGGCGACTGGGATGGCGCGCGCCCGGGCTGGCGCGAGGGCGGTTACGACGGCAGTGACGGTTACGGCCCACGCGGCGGCTATGGGGGCCCACGGGGCCAGTATGGCGGCTGGCGGGGGCGGGGCGGGGCCGGTGCGTGGGCGCCCCCGGGAGAGAGGGGCGGGTTCCGGGGCCGCGGGCGCGGCGGCTTTTTCCGTGGAGGCCGCGGCGGCGCGCGGGGGGGGGGCGTGCGGGGCTTGCATGACGCCATGGATCAGTCGGACGAGTGGCGGCAGCGTCTGATGGGCGTGCGCTCAAAGGTGAGCTGCACGCCCCGCTGAGGAGAGGCGGGGCGGGGCTCCTTTTTTGTTTTGGTTCGCCGAAGGACACCGAAGGACACCACCCCGGGCCGCGGGACCGGGGACCGCACAACACCCCCCCGCTCTGGTCCACGCGGGCCGCGCCCCCCCGTCACCTCCGAGGCTCTGGCATTGACGCACGCGGCTGCGGCAGGGCGAGCTGGCCATGGTGGTGCTGGATGCGCGACGTCGCTCGCGCAGCGGCCTGTTCCTCGGCGCGTTCCTCGTGCAGCACGTGACCATGGCGCTCAACAAGATGACCAAGCTGCCGCAGTTCCCCGCGCCGCGCGGTCGCTCGCCGCAGCAGCTGAAGCGCGACTTCTACGACGCCGTGAACGGGCTCTTCGACCGCGCGCACGCACTCCTCCCGGTCCAGCACTCTCTCTCGCTCTCTCTCGCTCTCTCTCACTCTCTCTTGCTCTCCTTGCCCTGAGCAACTCTGATTGCAGCAGACCGGGCCGCCCTGGGCCTCTGAGCTCCGGGCGCTTTTCCGGCTGACTGCGGGGCTTGGGCGCAGCAACTGAACGCGCGAGGGCTGTCGACGGTGGCGCACGCGGCGGCGACGATGAAGCGCAACGACACCGCGCTGTACGAGGCGCTGGTCGGACGCGTCGTCGAGGACACCCCCCCCCCCCCCCCCCCCCCCCCCCCCCGCGCCCCCCCCTCCCCCCCCCCCCCCCCC
>Ga0115567_10007843_pt1 | contig 10091 bp, 6 predicted proteins | sample COGITO_mtgs_1204_2_FD_88679 | JGI IMG/M metagenome (GOLD analysis project Ga0115567, IMG submission 88679) | Pelagic marine microbial communities from North Sea - COGITO_mtgs_120412 | ecosystem: Environmental > Aquatic > Marine > Epipelagic | place: Germany:Helgoland, sampling site Kabeltonne... | reverse complement strand
TCGTTGTACCACCTCGTGAAGATCCGGGACGTGCACGCGACGAAGCCCCGGCCGGAGACGAACGTCGGGGCGTTTAAATACGGCGAAAGGGTCGAGGACGTGATGGCCAAGAAGGAAGCGGCCCGGCGAGCGAAGAACACGCGGCGGGGATCCACCAACTCGCTCCTCGACCTGGAGTGACAGCTAGTGTGGACTGACTAGACTACCTTTTTGTGAGATTCGAGTGGACTACTTGTACAAGTACGTGAGCATCGAAAGAGGATCGTGACAAAAGAGTTTTAAGTGTTAGCTACTTCCGCCTGCGGTTGGTGCGCACGAACCTGCGTTCGTTTGGATTTTTCTTCAAGTTGCCGCCGGACGCGTTCTCCAGCAGCTCCTTTTGTTTGTAGAGGTGCGCCGCCCCCGCGCCGACCGCGCGTCCACCCGCGAAGGACTCCTCGTTGTACTCCGCGGCGAAGACGTCCACGTCGGCGTCCTTGTTCCGCCGCGCGCGCATCCCGATGAGCTGGTCCTCGCGAAGAATAGGCGCCTTTTCCTTGCGGCCACCCTTGGGCATCGGGAGCGCGAACCGCGTACCCTTGAGGATGTGCTTGCGCCTGACCCCAAACTGCTCCACGCCGTCGGCGGTGACCGTGTGCTCCACCTTGTTCAGGCTCGCGTTGCCGCACTTGGGGCAGAACACGCGCTCGGTGTTGCGCGTCACCTCCTGGCACGCGTGACATCGAAGCACCCACCGGCGCAGGTTGGTGATTCGCATCCCGTCGGGGGTGAGCAGCTTCATGTTCATCTGGAGGATGACGTTCTGCATGGCGTAGTCCGCGGTGAGACTGGAGATTGTCGTCTCGAACGGCACGATGTCGTCGTCGGACGCGCCGTCGTCCTGGTCATCGGAGTCCTCCTCGTCCTCGGCGCCCTCCGGCACCGCCGCCGGCGCCGACTCAAAAAACGCCGCGGATTCCGCCGCCGCCGCGTCGAGTTCCTTCCGCCGCGCCTCCGTCTCCGCGCTCCTCTCCGCCGCCTCCTCCGCGTCCCTCCGGGCCTCCTCCTCCGCCTCCTTGCGCCGCTGCGTTCGCTTGGCGTGCCTGACGCGGGTGGTGCGGGAGACGGTTCGTTCCCATCCGTCGTCTTCTTCTTCGGCATCATTAGCATCTTCTTTGTCGGCTTTGTCGGCGTCGTCGGGACCCGTGCCGGCGTTGTGTGCGCCCCTCTCGGCGGCCATCTCCGCGGCCACCTCCGCGGCGATCCTCGCGCTCTTCGGCAGCTTGGCGTCTTTCCTATCGGAGGACTCGGCGTCGTCCTCGAGGGCGGCGGATGCCATCTTTTTCGCCACCGCCTCGGCCGCCGCCTCCGCCTCCGCGTTCATCTCGTCGAGCTCCGCCCAGTCGTCCTGGTTGGGCACGAAGTCCCACCCCGCCATCTTCGACGCCTTGTTGTGTTTGTGCTTCGACAGCACCACCGGCGCTGGGGACGTGCGCAGGTGCGCGACGCCGTGAGCGTCGCGCTCGAGCATGTACGCCAGCGCGATGCATCGCACGTCGGGTTCGGAGAGCGCGCCGATGTCTCCGGTGAGCTTGGCGAAGCGCCGGACCGCGGCGATGGATTCCGGGTCGGGGTCCTGTACCTTCAGCTCGAAGGGGAGGGTGGCGAGCGTGTGCCGCGCCTGCTTATCGCGAATCTCGTGGAGCACCTCCGGGATGGTCACCGCCTCGTCGGCGAAGCGCTCGAGCCGGAATCCCTTCACGACGGCGTTGGTGTCGACGACCACCTTGGTGACGGAGTGGGAGACGGACGGCGCGGACGGCGCGGCGGGGTCGACGGACACCTCGGGGGCATCCGTCTTGATGGCATCGAGCCAGCCCATCTCGTGACGCGTGAGGATGGGGCGAGGGGCGAAGTGGCCGCCGCCGTCCGCGGAAAACGCGCGTTCATTATTTCAGCGGCGGCGGACTGGGAGGCGGAGTGCCGAGTGAAAAAGACCATTGACAAACGTTGCGTCTTTACATGCGCGAGCCATCGTGGCTCGCCTCGCTACACGAATTGATGATAAACCCTGTCCGCGGAGGAAGGCCCCCTTCGTCCGCTGGTATGCATACGTACACGCGACGCGCCCCACCGCGCCGCCACCCTTCGTCTCGTCCCGTCGCTCGACCCGAACTCACTCTTCCCCGTTTCATTTTCTTCACCGCCTCTTGCTCGGCCGCGACGGGCTCGCGGCGTCCGGGGGCGAGTACGGCTGCTGCATCGCCGGCGGCGGCGCCGGCTCCGCATCGCCCGCGCCCTCAGCTCCCATCTGTTCCCTCGCCATCGCCGCCGCGAGCCGCGCGAGCTCACCCTGAGCGCAGTTGATCATCTCCATCCGAGTCGCCGGATCCGCGTGCGCCTTGACGCTTTTCAACAGCGGGTCCACCATCGACGACACGAACTGCTTCGCCGCTTCGCTCCTGTCGGAATGATCCGGCATGAGTGCCGCCGCGGCGAACGCGGCCGCGACGTGCCCGACGGGGGAGAACAAGGGTGAATCGCCGACCCGGTCCTCGATCTTGGCGGCGGCGGGTGTCGTCGCGGCGGGTTCGTTTTTCTTCGATCCGCCGCCCCGCTTGGATCGTGTGCCCTTGACCACCTTGGCCCGGCCGACGCCGATCTCACCGTCAAAGCCCGCCCCATTCGTGTCTCCTCCCTTGGGCGCCTCCTCCTTGACCGGGGAGAGTCCTTGACCGGATCCCGTGTTGAGTCCCTTCGCGTTGGAGTTTGCAACGTCAAAGGCGGGTAGCGCCTCGTCGCAGTCGGGGAGTTTCAACGGCGTCCCCCTCGGCCAGCCGTGCGCGTCGACACGTGTGTCGCCGTCGAACATGGCGCGGAGCTCGGAGTCGGCGATCTTGTGCTTCCGTAGGGCGGCGGCGCTCACGGCGTAGTTGGCGTTTTTGGCCTGGATTCCTTTGACCAAAATCTCGGAAACGTTTTCGGGTCGGATGAGGACGCGGCCCGAGGTTGCGATTCGCACGAGGGCGCACACGACTTTGGGGGCGTGGCACTCCCGTGTGGTCTTACCCGGCGCGAAGGAGTCTCCGAACCAGTACGACAGCGCGTTGTTGATGCGGTCGCGGTAGGTTGCTGAGGACGCGGACTTGTACTCGACCGGGAGCTTGAGGTGGCGGAAGAGCGCCTTCATGTAGGACTTGAGAAGGCGGCGGTGGTCGGCGGCTTTGCGTGAGGCGGAGGGCCCGTCGAGCTGCTGCTGCGCGTTCGCAGCCTGCGTCGTGGTTCCATGGCTGCCGCTGTCGCTCCCGCTCTGCTGCTTGCTGCCCCGGAACGCGGAGCCGCCCCCCGAGACGCGCCTAGCCTTGGCGGGCTTGGCCGCGACGGCGGAGCGGACGCGCTTGGGGGCGCGCGCGGCGAGCGCGGCGGGCGCGGTCCCGGCGTCGGAGCCGCCGAGCGCGAAGCTATCCTCCGGGTCTTGCGAGAGGAGGTCGCTGAGCGCGTGCATCGCGTCCTCCTCGAGCTCGTCCAGGCGGCTTCCAGCCGGTCCACCGCGATTCTGCGATGCGTCACCGCCGGGAGCCGCCTTCCGGGACGCGTTGTTGGCGCGCGCCTTGGGCTTGGGGTCCGCGTCGGAGGCCTGAAGCTGTGCGATGAAGTTCTTGGCGCCGTCGAAGGACTTTGCGGGGGCCGCGGCGGAGCGCGCGCGCTTGGGAGGGGGTCCCCTGACCGCTGGGACCTGGGTCTCGGAATTTCCGGCGTGGAGATTCTCGTCCGGCGAAGACGTTCGTGCCGCGCCATCCTCCTCCGGCGGCGAGAATTCCTCGCGCGCGCCGCTCGCGGCGGAGCTTCGTCGTTGCTTGGGAATGACCAGCATGACGATTCCGACCGGCGCGCGTCCTGTTCGTCCTCACCCGCGCACCCGGTCCACACCGCGTCGGAAGGGTTTAGGCACACCTAAAAACACGGTTCAATTCAACGGCTTGTGTTCAATTGGAGCCTTGTCGAGCCGTTCGCGGCTGAGCGCGGGTGCCGACGACGAAACGCTTCCGCTGGAACCGACGGTCGGTGCCCCGTTCAGAAGGATACACCTCGTCTATCCGCGTGCGTGCGTGCGCGCGCGCGTGACCACCTGGGCAACCCCCGTGTGATTGGGCGCATTTTAGCACTATCCGCGGACGAAAATACGGTGTGCCAGCTTTGAGCAGTTGAGACGACCCTTGACGTAAATGTTAAAAGGGGGTTCACCGCGGCGCCGTCGGAGCCCGGTTCGCCCTTCGTCGCTATCTTAAACTCCCCAACACACAACTCAGTCCATGAGCTGGACACCCGCCTGGATCTGGCCCCAGCCGATGAGACGCCAGTGCTTCTCCACGCGCCTGGAGAGCGCCACCTTCTCGCCCTCCTTGGTGCACACGGGCGACGTCAGCTGCAGCTTGGCGAGATCCGACTTGACAGCCACCACCCTCGCGCCGGTGCACATGGAGCCGATGTTCAACATGAGCACCTCCGCCTTGCTCAGCTTGGCCACCTTGCCCTGCTTCTCGCTCCCCTGCGTCCGCACGCCCAGCAGTCGGCGGAGGAGGAAGAAGTTAACCTCCAACTCGGTGAAGACGCGGGGAAGCTTGCCAACCTCGCCGAGCACCTGCCCGACGAGCCTATCCGCTCGCGTCAGCGTAGGATCGACCGTGGTACCCACGCCGATCAAACCACCGGGTACCGCGTACTGCAGGTGGTTCTGCTCCGCGAACAGCGACACGATGCGGGACGAGATCGGGGTGCACTTGATCTTACCCTCCGCATCCTTGGACACGATCCCGGGCCGCACCTCGATCTCTTGCCCAACCTTCAGGACACCCTGCAGGATGGACCCGCCGGCGACGCCGCCTTGGATGTCGTCAACCTCCGCGCCCGGCTTGTTGACGTCGAACGAACGGATCACGATCATGTTCGCCGGCGCGGTAAAGTCGCGAACGGGAACCGGGATCCTCTTGCAGATGTACTCGCACACCACGTCGATGTTGTACTTGAGCTGCGCGGAGATTGGAATGACCGGGGCGCCATCGGCGATTGTACCCTGGATGAACTTGCAGATGGTGTCGTACTGGTTCGCCGCCGCGTTCTCCTGGACCAGGTCGATCTTGTTCTGGAGGATGATGATGTGCTGGAGCCTCATGATCTCCACGGCGGCGAGGTGCTCCGAGGTTTGCGGCTGCGGGCAGGACTCGTTACCGGCGATGAGCAAAAGCGCGCCATCCATGACGGCGGCGCCGTTGAGCATGGTCGCCATGAGAATATCGTGCCCTGGGCAGTCGACGAAGGACACGTGCCGCACGAGGGTCATCTTCTTGTCCTCGAACCCCGGGACGGTGCACGGTGGGGAGTCGGTCATCGTGCTGCCGTACGCGCGGTAGCAATCCGGCCGCGGGCACGCGTCGTCTTCGCACTTGTAGATCTTCGCGTTTGCGTAGCCGAGCTTGATCGTGATGTTGCGTTCGAGCTCGTTCTTGAAGCGGACGGTCTGGACGCCGGAGATGGCCTTGACGACGGTGGACTTACCGTGCGCGACGTGGCCGATGGTACCTGGGAAAGTTGATGGGAACGGGGCGGATGCGTCAGCGGTGGACGCGAGGTGGTGCGGTCGAGTTTCCTATGCTTTTTAACCCTAGGACCTCAAGGCGCTGTTTCGATTGGGCGCGGATCGTTTCGAAGGGACGCACCGATGTTGATGGTGGCCTGGCGGCTGATGACCTCCGGGGTGAGCGGGGTCAGGGTGGACGCATCGAGCGAGTCCGCATCCTGGATCGCCAGTCCGTCCTCTCCGACGACGTAGCCCATGTTGTGAAGAGTTTTGGTCGGTGGTCACCGGCAAACTCTGCGTTGTTTGCGCTGCGCTGTCCGAGCGCGTGTGGCGCGTCGAGGTAGCGGAGCTGAGGCGGGTTACCTCCTTTCGTCGACGCTTCCGAGCGGCGACTGGTGAGTGGAACGCGAACGGTTAAACGTTCGAGTGTCACGCGTCGCACCTGGCGCGCGCTCGTTCTGCCCCGATCGTCAGTCGGGCCTCATCTTTTCGCGCTCAGCCGCCAAACCCTGAAGGTCTCGAGGAGATTGGAACGTGCCGAAACTAAATGCCCGTAAGATCTTACGCTTGAAAATTTGGAATAGATCATGATTTGGTTTTGTCACCATGTAACATGTGGATCTGTATCAGAGTTTTGTGTTAAGGCCTTCAAATTTGGCAACCGTTTTCTGGGAGCTGGAGAAGTTTTGGCTATCTGGTCCACGGGCGTCACAAGCGAGCGCCCGACGGCCACGAGGGCGGCGCGAAAGGATCGGCACTCACCGACGACGTCCTTCCGCGTGTAGATAGATCGGACTCGACGCCCGCGATACCGGCGCTGAGCTCCCATCCTCGTCGAATCCGAGCTCGGTGTGGTCGCATCGGTTCGAAGATTTGTTAACCGTTGGGCATCGCGGCGGTGCCCGACGATAGGCTGCGATAGGAGGCCGTGTGGGATAGGCCGTGCGACGATGTTCTCCACGCCCGCGCTCGTTCCCCTCGACCACGACGCGTGCGTCACGCCCGCCGTGCAGAGGATGACGCATGGAGCGATGGAGTGCCCGAGGCCACCCGCGCATCCCGGCGCGAGGATTATTCTTCATCATCACGAACACAACCAGAGGCCATGTGCGCACGACGAGTGGCACACGCCCGCGCCCGCGCCGAAGACCTCCGCGCAAGAGACGACCCCAGACGGATGCGTCGTCTATCGCGCGATCCCAATCCACGACGGAAGGGCGCCCAAGCCCAAGCCGATGGCACGGCGCAGGCAACAGCTCGCGCTCACGCCAGTCGCCGCGACACCCGAGGAGGCATCAGCGGAGGACCCGCCGGCGTCGCCGATGGCGCGCTCGGCGAGCTTCACGTTCGATACGGTGGCCGTGAACGAACGCGCGGCGCGGAGTGCGTCCACGTCGGATGGAGTCATCGCGACGGTGTCCGGATCCAAGGCGACGGGAGGCGTGACGGGAGCGACGGGCGTGGACCTCGAGGACGCGGCGCTTGGCCGCGCGAGGAAGCAACTCTTCGAGGAGCACGTCCGATTCAGACGCGCGCAGGAACCCGACGACTCGGACGACGACGTCGATATCCACGACGTTAGTAACAGTGGGGCGTTCAGGGGATTCGTCCACCCGCCGGCGGCGGTCCCGGGGGCGTCGCCCGCGAAGAGAAAGGGCTCCGAGCTCTCCACGGGAATCCTCGACTTTGACTCGTCGTTCGACACCGACGAGGAGGGCGTCGATGCGGACAGGGTATCGCCGGACTCAGTGCTGGAGACCGTCGCGGCGGAGGCTGCCGCGGACGCCGCACGCGTGACGGAACGTAAGTCCCCGATGAAATCGCCGAATAAGTTTGCCCGGGCCGGCGCGTACGAAGGGGGAATCCAAAATTCACCCGGGAAGCAGCGGCGGATGGCGGAGTTGGCGCGGATGCATCGAGCGCAGCAGCGGCGGCAGGCTCGGCTGGCTAAGATGTCCCCGCTCAAGAAGGAATCGAGCGCGGCGGGGGGCGTGGGGCGTGTGTGCGGGGGGGGTGTGGGGTCCACGGAGCGTGGGGCGGCTAGGGCGATGGCGATTGATTTCGCGCCCATCCCGAGCCCCGGCACGGAACAGATCGAGCAGATCAACGAGAAGATCATCAACGCTTCTCCGAGCGGCGCGGACAGATGTGCACAGCTGGACGCGCCGCCCGATGCGCCGAGGCCCGGTCGACTGGACGGCGCCGCGAACGCTAAATGCTTCGGGGACGTCGACGCTAAACCGGTGCGAAGGACCGCGAGCAGGATCGCGCGTCTCCTCGGATCGTGCGGTCCCGATGATCTCGCGAGCGCCGGTTCAGTCGACGGGCGTCTATGCGCGGCTATGCGCAGGTTGGAGCTTCCGTCGGCTAGGTTGGAGGATCGGTTCGATTCGTTGGATGCTGACCTCGCGGTGTTCCCGGAGAGTTCTTTCGCGACGCCCGCGCCCGCCCGCAAAACGACGGGGGGCGCCGCCGTCGCGCCCATGTCAGTGGGCACCTGACGAACACTTAGCACTATTCATCGATTGAAACGATTTGGCTACTCTACTTCGTCCACCTCGTCGTCACCCGGCAGGTCGTTGTGTTTGACGTCCTCGGCGAACTCCTCGCACATCACCACGTACGACTCCAGGTGCACCTGTCTGAACTCTTCGTAGTCCCACTCGCCGTGAAGGTCCCTCGGGCTGGTGAAGACGTACGCCATTATTACCTTCGGGTCCAGGTACGCATCCACGGGCTCCGACGACTCACCCGGCTCCCACTCGCTTCCCTCGTCGAATGTGACGTCCACTTTGGTCAGGGTGTACGCCTCGTCCTCGAACCAATCGAGCACCGCGAGCTCGCGCCTGGACATCCCGCTGAGCACCTCGCCGTCGACCTGCGAGTCCGGGTCTGGGTAGAGCGCGGGATATACCCTCTCCTTGATGCGCCTCCTGACGTATCCGGGCAGCGTCGCGGGTGTTCTGTTTGGGACACGGCCGAGGAGCGCATTGAGTACCTCCGGCGCGAGTAGACTGCCGTACACGAACCTGCTCATGGGAACGTCCAACCAGGGGCGTGTGGTCCGGTCCAACAGTGGCGCCATTTTGTTTCTTCTCGCGGTGAAACAAAGTTCGCGAATCGTCGGTCTCATTCGGCATAGGATCTGGCGCTGGGGGTCATCGAAGGTTGCGCGATGGCGGGTCCCGGCGACGGAGGCGCGGGTCCCGGCGCGGATGAGGACGAGGCGCTGCGGCTAGCGCGCGCGATCGCCGACTCCAAGGCTCAGGCGTCGAAGCGAGTCGCCACCATCTTCGCCAAGAGCGACCTCCCGGACTTCCAGGAGCGGCCCGAGGTCAACTGGGGCGAGCGATGGGAGCTGGAGGAGGCGCTCGCGACGGTGCCCGCGAAGGACGGCGGCGCCGCGGCCGCCGCGGCGATGGGCATGGCGCACCCCGAGATCGAGGGGTCCACGCTCGCGGGTACCGGCATCGCGCAGACCGCCATCCCCGAGGCTCTTCCCGCCGCCGAGATCGACGCGTCCGAGCGGGGCTTCCACGTCGACGACGGCGCGACGCGAGACGAAGAAACGGATGAAGACGTGTGGGTCAAGACGTACGACCCGAACGAGGACGACTTCTACTTCTACAACCCAAAGTCGCGGGAGACGACGTGGGACGAGCCGGATCAATCCACCGGAGCGACGATCATGCTCCATCACTCCATCGAGAACAACCCGAAGGCCCGGCGCAAGCTCGGCCTCGATCCCCCGACGGACGGCGACGGCGACGGCGACGGCGATGAAGACGAAGAAGAAGAAAACACAGCTGTGCAGCACGCGGGGGATCCACGAGAGGAAGCGTACCGCGAGCCGAAGGTGTACGAGTACGAGCACGTGAGCGACGTCTGGGACTCCAAGCCGATCCTCTCCGAGGAGGAGAAGCGGATGGAGGCGGAGTTGGCCGCGGCAAACGCCCCGAAGCCGATGACCAAGAAGGAGAAACGCAAGGCTGCGGACGAGATCCAGACGCGGCTGTGGCGCCTGCAGGACGAGCGTCAGCGCCGGGAGGATGAAGCCGCGGGGGTGGTGACAACCGCGGGCACCGCCGGACTCTGGGCGGCCAAAGCGGCGGAGGCGCGAGCCGTCGCCAACGCGGCCGCGGCGAACGACGACACTACACACACTCCCGCGTACACGCACGCGCCGGTATCCGAGTGGGCGTTAGCCGCGATGGAGGGGCTCGCGGCGGCGGAAGCCGGGAACGGTCATGTGAATGCGTACCAAAGCGGTAACACCAAAGAGTGGTACTACCGAGACGACGGGGGCAACTGGCAGGGTCCGTGGAGCGTGGACGAGCTCCGCGGGTGGCGGTCCATGTTACCCATGGAGCTCGTGATCGTCCGCGGGACGGTACCCACCGAGGGGACCAACGCGGCCCCTACGGAAGGTAAGGAGACGAGCCTCGCGGCGGTGCTCGGCGACGACGAGCTCCTCGCGAGAGCCGCCGCCATGGACGTGCGGTTACCCCCGAGGGCGACCGCGACGCAGGCGGAG
>Ga0115567_10007841_pt1 | contig 10093 bp, 12 predicted proteins | sample COGITO_mtgs_1204_2_FD_88679 | JGI IMG/M metagenome (GOLD analysis project Ga0115567, IMG submission 88679) | Pelagic marine microbial communities from North Sea - COGITO_mtgs_120412 | ecosystem: Environmental > Aquatic > Marine > Epipelagic | place: Germany:Helgoland, sampling site Kabeltonne... | reverse complement strand
GCTGTTCCAAGCGTTCTTGAGGATCTTGTGCAGGCTCTTTAGCTTCTAATGAGTAAAAATAAACTTCACCCAGACCAGATGATATAGGACCCATTTCAGGAAGAATCCCTCCTGGTAATTCTTTTTGAATTTTTTGAAGCTTTTCAGAAATAAGCTGTCTGGCAAAAAAAATGTCAGTTCCATCTTTAAAAATAAGTGTCACTTGTGATATTCCGTAACGGCTTATAGACCTGATTTCATCAACATTGGGTATGCCACCCATTCCACTTTCAATTGGAAAAGTAACAAACTTTTCAATTTCACTTGGTATTAGGCCTTTAACTGGTGTGTTGATTTGAACCTGAACATTAGTTATGTCGGGCACCGCATCAATGGGGAGCGTTTTATATGAAGCCCACCCGATGAGAACAGCTAAAAAAGTTAATATTAAGACGACTGGTTTGTTTTTAACTGAGAATTCAATCAGTGCATTGATCATGTAATACTCCTAAGTATTTTAGTGGCTGTGAGAGCCGCCCTGTCCTGTTAACTGAATATGAGAGATTCTTAATAAGGGAACTCCGTTTATCACAATTTCATCTCCGTCTTTTAACTTTGAAGATTTAATCTGTGTTTTATTTTTATAATTTGTTTTTGACGTGATTAAAATTTCGATTAATTCGTAATGATGATCTTTTTTCCGATAGACTGCTTTTTTATTACTGTAAAACAACACTGCTGTAGTTGGAATATTAAAGCTGTCTTTTTTGCTTTTAGATATAGAAGCTGTCTTAAGGTTTATAACAGATGCTGCTTTGTCGCTGAGTTTAAATATTTTAGACTCTTCTTCGTCGTGATGGTTGCCATGTTCGTCAGCTTGGTGATTGTCATGATGATCTTTCTGATCGTTTTTGTGGTCTGTTCCTATGTGATCCCTAAGCTCTTCGTATTTTTCTTGGTGTTGTAAGGAATGATCGTGTCCATCAGAGGCGAGTGTTTTACTTGGAATAAAAAACAAGGCTAGTGTTATCAAAGCGTTGGCAGTTAAATTCATTTCACACCTCCCTCAGTAGCAGCTATTGTTTTTTTGTCTAAATTATAAAACAAAGAGTAGTAATCCCATCTTGCTTTTACAGCCGCGAGCTCTTGCTGGTGAAGTGCTTCATAAAATTCAATAGATTGTCGGTGAAGCTCAATAACTAAGGGTGGGGAGACCAGGCCTCTTTTAATTAAACTGTGAGTCCTGTTATGGTTTTGATGGTGTTTAGAATTTTGAAGTGCTCGATTGAATGATACCGATGACCTTTGATAAATACTCTTGAGTTTTTTGGACTCAGACAGGATCTCTTTACGTAGGAGGTTGTTACTTAATTCGGCTTTAGCTCTGATAGCCTGAGCTTTTTGAATGCCGCCTCTGTTTAGATTCAACAGTGGTAGATCTAGGGAAAGAGATCCACCCCAAAAATTGTTTCCCTCAGGATTAGGAGAACTCACGAGTCTCGGCCCTATTGCCAGATTCGGCCAAACTTTTGACTTTTCAAGACTGTAGTTTTTTTTGGACTCTAGTACCTTTAGATCAGCTTCCTGAGTAAGTGCGCCTTCTAATTTACTTTCATTTAGTTTAGGCCAAGTATGATCGATAGGGGGCAGTTGTTTTTTTTGAGGAATAAAAACCCCTCCATTCATAACTTCAAGTTTAGACAGTATTTGATCTCGTTCATTTTGAAGGTTTTGAAGTTTGAGGTTGACCTCTTGTGATGCCATTGAAAAAATATTCACAGAAATTTCTTGCTCAGGGTTCATCCTGCCAATTTTTTTGTATTGAGAAATCATGAGAGAGAAAGTGCTTTTATTCTCATTCATCACTTCAGTTTCATGTTCAATTTGTCTTAAGCGGTAGAGGCTTATAATTAAATCTATTTTTATTTTATTATAAGATTTTATATAAGCCACGTCTGCTAAGCTTTTCTGAACTCTTGCAAGTTTTTTTCTATGAGCTCTTTTTGAGCCTAATTCAAACTTGTATTTTAAGTTGATCTCACTAGATAACCCAGAAGCTCTTTGAGACTCATTAAATTCCCATTCTAATGAGGGGTTGAGCAGCTGGCTGGAAAGTTTAAGATTTCCTTTTGCAACATCAATTTCTTTGTTTGAAATTTGTAGCTCTGGATGTTTGTTTAAGATGCATTCAATAACTTTATCTGTTGTATTTTTAATTCCGCAATTGTCGTTAGCATATGAAATCTCGCTAAGAGAAAACAGTGCAAAGAGAATTGATGGAATTAGATCCATAGTTCACCTCGTTTTAATATTGTATGTAAATTTTAAACTGTTTAAGAGTAAGCTTGAATTGGAGGTCTAAAAACCTGATTAAGGTCTCTTGACGGATACAGTACATCATCTGGGTGAGTAGAGTTTTTGTTAATTATATTGTAATGTGTGAATGTAGGGCTTGAGAATAAACCACAATGTCCAAAATGGCATTCGTGACATTCAGGACAGTCATCAGGACACTGGCAGTCATCAAAACAATCACTAGAGATAAAAGCGATTAGATTGTCTTTATCAATGAGACTACCAGAAGGTTGGTTTAGTTCTACAGTTAAATTATCTACATCAAAATCAACTTGATTTTCAGCCACAACACCAAGTGATGAAAACAGAGTCATATATAAAATGATAAATAATTTGAACATTGGCAATATTGTAGCATGGCTTTATTAGTATGCAATAATTTCTAATTTAGAAGACCTAGAATAGGCTTAGAGTCATCCAAACTCCCATGAAGATCATCATTAAGTTTTCTGTGAGAGACACTAGTCCTAGAGGCACATTACTGTTTCCCCCAACACAAGCGCACTTAAGGTCTCTTTTGTCGATATAGACAGCCTTAATCACCGATACAGCTCCAATAAGTCCTATAGCAAACGATAGAGGTGCAAATACAATTAAGCCCACTTTTGCAACCATGGAAATCCCGGCTAAAGCCTCAATAAAAGGGTATATGTAGGCATATCTGACCCATCTCATACCTAAGAGGTCATAAGTTATAAATTGATTCGAAAAAGAATTTAAATCTCTTAGCTTTAAAATGGCGAGTACAGACATGCTAATAGCAACAAATAGAGCAAGTGATGTTAAGGGCTCGATACTCTTAGAGAGCAGCCAGTTAACTGAAAGAGCTAGAAGTAGAGTCACAGCAAATACCGCAATTATGGGAGTGTAGGTTTTTTTGTCTTTGTCAGGTCTTTTGATGCCAAAAAAATCTTGAAGATCGTCATAACCACCAATTCTTTTGTCATCAATGAAAGTTTGTGGAGTGGTTTTGACATCATACTTGTCTTTAAACTTATCAGTCTCGTCTCTAGTTTTTAATAAATTATCATCAACTTTGTAGCCTTTGCGCTTTAATAGATCTAAAGACTTTAACCCAAAAGGGCAAATGTGCTGATCAGTGTGCATTCTGTAGAGTGTTGCTGTTTTAGACATAATATAAAATCATCCTTTCTTTAGATTTTGAGAGTAAGAGATATTTAGGATTAAATAGGATAGAGCTACAACGGCAATCCAGCTAAGGTTGTAAGTGTATCCAAAATTTGCATTGGAAGCTGCAGCAGAAAACATGGAAGTCATTGAGATTCCAAAGAATCCACTCATAAAAAGTATAGGCAAATATGAGTAGCTTTTTATGATTTTTATTCTTTCAAAGCGATTTAAAATAAAAAAAGTGAGCAGGTGGGTTGTGAGAAAAAATAAAAGGCCACAATACAAGCCGCATAAGACTTCACTTTGATGTAGAAGGTGGTGAAAAAATGGAAAATCCGTCCTAAAAAGGCCCACACCTTTTTGAGGGCAAATGAATAAGCTGAATAATATGGAGAAGGTAAAGATGAGGCCATATTTAAAACTTAAGGGCGCAAGTTTAGGATTTACTCTATCAGAAGAATTCTTCAAGATCTTGAGTGATAGTGATTCTCTAGGCTTCACTTCAGAATATTTATCAAAAGGATCATTGCTCACGATAAGCTTCCTCCATTTAAAATATGTTCTTTTATCGTTTGCTTGGCGCGAGACGAAATTTTTCTGACATTAGACTCGCTCAAATTGAGTTCTTTGGAGATCTCTTTGGAGCTAAGTCCTTCTATATACTGTAGCTCAATAACCTTTTTAAAATCAGGCTTTAAGAATTTAAGATCAATTTGAGCAGAGCCTGCTTCAACAGTACTTTCTTTAACTTGTCTGAAGGATTCTAAAAGTTTTTTTTCATTACTTGATTTTTTATACCAATCTTTAACAGAGTTGCTTGCTATTGTGAAAAGCCAAGAACTGAAGCTTTCAGTGAATCTATATTTATGTATATTTTTAAGGACCTTAGACCATATTAGCTGAAAGATCTCTTCAGCAAGCTCTTGGTTCTTAAGTTTAAATACAAGGTAACCCATTAACTTTCCTTCATAACGTTTGTAAATAGTTTCGAAGGCTGTGTCATTGCCATTCTGAATCTCCAAGATGAGCTCATCATCTGCATTTTCCTGGTGTGATTTAAAGCTCAACGTTGGACACCTCTACAATTATTAATACGACTCAAAGGGCTGTTTTGTGACAAAGTCTCTTTTTTTTTCTGTTTTGTCACAAAAAATCTTCTCTGATCGTATTAGAGGTATGAAGCAGTGTGTATTTTGGTTATTTCTTATATTTTCTACTTTTTCTTATGCTCATCCTACCTCCTATGAGGGGGGATATTCTTTGATGACAGAGATGCACCCAGACGTTCAAGAGATCTCAATGATATACTCTCCAAAGTACTGGTTAGGTGCAGGTGTGGTCACAATGAGAGCGCCTGATAGGTTTGAGTTGGTCACATCTCAGATTGGGTGGCTTGTTAACCGTTGGAATCTTTCTGAAGCGCAAGGAAATTTTTATTTAGTGGGTGGTCTAGGCTATGGCAATCGCTTAGATGAGAATTTACAAGAAGGTGCGGTTTATCGACTAGGTGCTCAAGCAGATTTTGAAACTAGGAGAATATACACGTTTTTAAAATACGTTGAGCACAGGTTTACAGACGATGGTTCTCTTTTAAATAACCAGCTCAGTGCAGCTGTTGGATTTGCGCCTTATTTAGGTGAATTTGATGAACTCAATTCTTGGGTGATTTTTAAAGTGGTGGCTCAAAATGAATTTAATGATTTTATTTATCTACCTATGATGCGTTTTTTTTACAAAAACTTTTTGTGGGAGATAGGTCAAGACTTTAAAGGAAATTCTCAATTTAATTTTATGGTCAGATTTTAAAATAAACACTCAAAACAGGAGATGAGATTATGATAAAGATATTACTACCGCTAATTTTATTTATTTCAATACAGGCTTACGGTAAAGATGCGGTTCAGACTTATTCTAAGGTGGCTACAGTTCATGGCATGGTCTGCGCTTTTTGCTCAAGTAGTCTAGAGAAAAAATTTAATAAAGAAAAAGCAGTCGAGACCATTAATGTAGATTTAAAAAATCAGAAAGTCAGTGTAAAGTTTAAAAAGGGAGAGTCTTTAAGTAACTCTAAGCTAAAAAAGATGATCACATCATCTGGGTTTAAAGTGGTGTCTATCGATGATTTCAAACAAAACTCTTCTAACAAAAATAATAATGAAGAATAAGAGTCTCATCACTTCATACTTTTCCCTGTTCACATCTTTTGGAACAATAATCTGCTGTGCATTGCCTAGCTTATTGGTCTCAATAGGTATGGGAGCAGCCTTTGCAGGGCTCATAGGTGTCTTTCCACAAATAGTGTGGCTTTCTGAAAATAAGATAAGTATTTTTATAATTTCTGGATGCATGATTTTACTAAGTGGAGTGATGACTTATTCAAACCGTAATGCCCCTTGTCCTATAGATGAAAATCAGGCTAAAGCTTGTAGAACTAGCAGAAAGTGGTCCATTAGAATTTTAATATTTTCAGGTGTTATTTGGTCTATTGGTTTTTTCTTTGCGTTTTTAGCTGCCAAATTCTTAATTTAGATTATTGTAATTAGCATCAATTTCAAAAGCAGGCTTGTCGTCTAGAGTATCAATTGCCGAAAGAATAAATACTGGAATACCTCCTTGAGAACTTTCATCTGTAATCAATTTGAGAGTTTCGGCCAGAGCTTTTTTTTGAATCTTTACAATTTTTTCGTAAGCATCAGCCGTTATTGAAGCTGAGTAATTTGCCATCATCGGGTTGAGTTTTGATTTTGCTGAAAATTTACCGGGTTTCATAAAATTAGCGGTCTGTTTAAAATGGTCTTGAAAATTTTCTTGAGTGTCTGAAAAAAAATCAGATTTTGCAAAGTATGCCGAATCTTTCTTGTAAATAAAATCATCTGTTAAGAGTTGTTCTAATACCTTAAGTCCTGAAGTTCCAAATAGACTCAAAACTTTATTCTCGGTCACTCCTTGAGAGTTTGATGACAACTTATATATCAAATAATGATTCTGATCCTTTAAGGTGAAATTGAGTTTTGAGTTGTACTCAGTCTTTTCCATTTCAATTCCCGGGTTAGCCTCCTTTAAAAAATCTGCAACAGGGCCTGGGTATAAATCGATGATTTTTTTTGTTCTGTGCTCTTTAGATATTGTGGTGAGTATGTCTAATACTGTAGAAACAGTAGGGAGAGTTTTTACTTTTTCACTAGTGATTCTTCTTATGGTAGGTTCACTTACAGAACATTTTTTACTTAAGCTGTTGATGTTCATATGTGGATTGTTTTCAAAGTAGGAGTCTAAAATATTTTTAATATGTGACTTTATAGAATCTTCTTCATTAATAGAATCTATAGTAGCTAAATTCAAATTTGGTATCATTTCCCGTCCCCACGCAATTAATTTTATTCTAATTAACAGCATGTAGATATTCATGAATTTGATGTCTAGATTACTACACAATTGAAAACGGCCACCTTCTAAGGTGACCGTTTAACAAGATCTTAACTAATTAAGTTAAGTCTAAATGTCTCTTAGTTGCACTGATCAACAGTATAAGAGTATGTAGAAATTGGTCTTCTTCCACGATCCATATCGATTTCGCTTCTGTAAACTTTTGCTTCCACAGTTCCTTGGTTGTACTCAGAAACTCCAGTTTCGAGGCAACGTTCTTTAGAATACTTAACACAGAAAGTCTTACTAGATTCCATTGGTTGAATTAAAGGCTTAGAGTAGTCTCCGTCGCAACCATCTTTAGGCTGACACTCAATAACTACAGCACGTTTAGTCTTATGGTATAAATATCCGTTTGACTGACATACTTTGTTTGCTGGCACATACGAGGATGCACTTTGAAAAACAATTTTACCAAAACTTGTTACTTCTCCCGCGAAAGCTGAACTTGCGAACATAAGCATGCTTACCATTAATAATTTTTTCATAAACCCTCCTAGGTTTTTTTTGTTTAGAACTAGAGGCTAAGATGTAATTTTTTTATTGTCCAAGTGGTTTGATAAAAAAAATCGTCATCACTTTTGAGGATTTGTTACTCATAAAATTCTTTAATGCCGTTGTTTTTTGAGTAGAGGGCTTTTGGTGTTTAAAATTTTGTCACAGAATAAACATGGTAAATTTTGGTGACGATTTTTTTTAAATCTCGTCTGGCCTTCGATATTTATATGTCTATATTAGGTTTACATTTTGTGTAGGAATATGCACAAATCATAAATTGATCTGAAACTTCAGATTTAACCGTTCTGTTTTATAGTTTTGTTTTGTCTTCCGTTTTTGAAAACAATGCCATAGCAGCGTCTTTAGATTCATCATTACCCCAGATCACTAGAGAATCACCAATCTTTAAAACATGCTGATGGCCAGGAAATAGAGTTTTGTCTCCGTTTCTTGTTATTGAAACTAGGGTCACTCCAGTTTTATTTCTTAAGTTGATTTCTGCAATGGTCTTGTCGTTAAACAGTGAGTTGTCCATTGTTATTGTTTTTAAACCATCCAGTCCCGGGATCTTTTGCGTAGAGCGTTCCTCTTTTCTCTCTGCATACGTCTGACGTCTTAAAACAGAAACTATTTTCCCACCGCCGCTTTGAAAGTCCTCTGTCACTTCACCAGCGCTTCTCCAGAGACCAATTAATGCAGTGACGGCAACAATGGCATACACAATAAAAAAGATGTGTGAGCCTTCAAAAGGCTTTAAAACTGACCCCATTAAGGGACCTAGTAAAAAGAGAGCCAGAATCCAAATGACCGTAGAAAAAAACTTTTTTGCAGCAAGGCTACTGGTTGAAGGTGTTATGATCTCTGTGAATATTTGACTCGAAAGCTGTTTAATCAACTGAGATAAGTTTGTGACAAAGACATAAACTACAGGAGTCATTATGAGGACTACAATAAGCAGAACTGCGATGTCTTCGATAAAAACGACGCCTAGAAAGCCGCCTACAACTTTGGCTGCATCTGGTAAAAAATGTAAAAGAGCCGGTGGTAAGATGATCAGTAGAACAGAATCCAAGATTAGTGATGCGATAACCTTTTTTGACACACCAAAAATCTTAACTCCAGTTTTATTGGCCTCAATGTTTAATCTTTCAAGCCAGGCCTCGTACAAGCTGATGGCAACTCGGAATCTTTCTGGAATTCTTTTGACTATAGAATCAATTATTTTTTCTGATCTTTTCCACAGAAGGGGAGTGGAAAGTGAAGTTAAAACAGCTACCGTCACTATTATAGCTTGAAATTCTGGACCTAAAATTCCAGCACCGACTCCAATGGCTGCAATAATAAATGCAAACTCACCAATCTGTCCTAAGGCAAGCGAGGATTTCAATGATTTTTCAACCCCTACGCCAGACAAAATGCCTCCAGTGGTGACACTTAAAAATTGAAAGAAGACTACGGCTGTAGTTACAAAAAGTGAATAGGGTAAGTACTCAATAGCGAGAGTTGGATTTACGGTCATTCCGACTGATACAAAAAATATTGCGGCGAATACGTTTTTCAAAGGCTTTACTAGCCTTTCAACTTTTTTTCCCTCACCACTTTCAGAGACCAAGATGCCTGCCAAAAAGGCGCCAAGCGCGACAGAGTACCCTAGCATTTCTACACCCAGAGCAATAGAGAAACACACGCCGACTGAGACAATGGTGAGGACTTCAAAATTGCCCATTTTTGCAACATATCTGATCAGTTTAGGGATGGTAAAAAGACCGAGCACTGTTGAGATCACCAAAACCACAATAAGTTTAACAACCGTGGGAATAAGTTCAGAGAATTGTAATTGGCTGCTGGCAGCAAAAGTTCCTAGTATAGCCAAAAGCAGCACCGCTACAATATCCTGAATCACCAAGACGCTAAAAATATGCTCTTTTATATCTTTTTTGGGTCTTGTCTCTTCAAAAATCTTACTCACAATCATTGTTGAAGAGATGGAGAGCGATGCCCCTAGAAAAATTGATTGAGATGTTGACCAATTGAACAGGTATCCAATGCTGATACCCACTAAACCCATAAGAAACATTTCTAAGGCCGCTGTGATACCGGCTGAAGGCAGAACTTCAAAAAAACGCTTTAATCTAAACTCGAGTCCGACGGCAAACATAACAAAGATGACGCCAAATTCAGATAAGGCTTCAACCCTATGGTGATCAGCAAAAAGAGGAACGGGAAGGTAGGGACCTATCATCAAGCCAGCAAACATATAACCGAGGACAGTAGGAAGTTTTAGCCTTTGGGAGACTGCACTGGTCAGCGCTGCAACGCCAAGAACAATTGCTATGTCTGTTAAAAAGCTCTCCATCATATTAGGTTACGGAATAATATTAATAAAAACAAACTTAAACTATTTTCAACTCCAAGAACTAACTACTATTAAAGATTTGAATATGAAAACTTGTGAGTTTTTTTTAAAACCAGAGTCCTTGCGGCTTTTGAAATTTAGGTATTATATACAGTCGGAGGTCAGCATGTTGAATCACGGTGAATTTTACATAGATTTAGGTACGACAAACACCTTGATTTACACTAAAACAGATGGCTTTTTGGTCAATGAACCAACATTGTTAACAGTGAAAAACATGCCTGGTAAACAAGCTGAGTTCACTGCATTTGGAAACTTATCTAGAATATCAATAGGCAGAACTCCAGG
>Ga0115567_10007840_pt1 | contig 10093 bp, 6 predicted proteins | sample COGITO_mtgs_1204_2_FD_88679 | JGI IMG/M metagenome (GOLD analysis project Ga0115567, IMG submission 88679) | Pelagic marine microbial communities from North Sea - COGITO_mtgs_120412 | ecosystem: Environmental > Aquatic > Marine > Epipelagic | place: Germany:Helgoland, sampling site Kabeltonne... | reverse complement strand
TGTCTGGAGTGAGGCCTACAGTCTCTGATAGAAGGCCTCTGGTGGGACAGCATCCAGAACACAACAATCTATTTGTGTTAAATGGAATGGGCTCTAGGGGGGTTATGACGGCACCTACTGCTGCAAATGCTTTATATAAATATATTTATGAGGGGCTTGCAATAGATCCTGAAATGGATGTGGCTAGATTTTTGCCTTAAAATCAGCCACTGCATTGGGATCGAAATGCATGAAAATGTTGATCCAAATATTTCTAGAAATCCTAATAACTATGGGATAGAACACAATCATGGTTACTACAATAGCTATAAAGGCTGTTTTTAGAGAACTCCCTAAGAATAAATAAGAGATTATAAATGCCGCTACAGCAAATGCAATTCCAACACCATAACTTACATACATGGCACCGTAAAAAAAGGAAGGTTCCATCATATATTTTGCATTACAATGGCCACAACGTTCCTGCATTTTAAATAATTTGCCCAAATGATAGGGGTTTTTGTCCAAATACATGTTTTCTTCTTGGCATCTGGGACAACTTCCTGTTAAAATGCTATTTAGTTTGTTTCCTTTTTTTAACATTTGCAAAATATTTTTGTAAAAATACCTCAATCCGGGGTTTTTTAATGTAACAACAGTCACAAAAGAATGCTCAATATACACAAGTTATCTGTAGGTTTTGGTGGAGAATACCTCTTTGAAGAAATCTCATTTAGATTAAATGCTGGAGACCGCGTAGGTCTTATCGGAAAAAATGGTGCTGGAAAATCTACACTACTGAAACTACTCTCTAAAGATATGGCGCCAGATACTGGCGTGATAGCGAGTGAAAAAGACCTTCAATTGGGATTCTTAAGGCAAGATATAGATTTTGTTCAGGGGAGAACTGTTTTGGAAGAAGCCCAGCAAGCCTTTGAAGAAATTAAATCTCTTGAATTGCAATTGGATGAGGTAAACCATCAGTTGGCTACCAGAACAGATTATGAGAGTGATGCGTATTCTGCGATTATTGAAGACCTCAGTGATTTAACCCATAGATATGAGCTCATAGGAGGGTACAACTATCAGGGAGAGACCGAGAAAATTCTTCAGGGATTGGGTTTTAAAAGGGCAGATTTTGACAAGAAAACAGAGACGTTTTCTGGAGGGTGGAGAATGCGTATTGAATTGGCCAAGTTGCTGCTTCAAACCAATGACGTGCTTTTATTAGATGAGCCTACCAACCACCTAGACATAGAATCTATTATTTGGTTGGAACAATTTTTAAATCAGTACTCAGGTGCTGTGGTGATTGTTTCTCACGACAAGATGTTTCTAGACAATGTAACCAACAGAAGTATAGAAATTTCCCTGGGAAGGATTTACGACTACAACAAGCCTTATTCTCAGTATTTGGTGCTGCGATCTGAGCTAAAAGAATTACAACTCAACGCACAAAAGAACCAAGAAAAGCAAATCCAACAAACAGAGCGGCTCATTGAAAAGTTTAGGGCCAAAGCTTCCAAAGCCACCATGGCCCAATCGCTGATTAAAAAATTGGATAAAATAGATAGGATTGAGGTAGATGAAGATGACAATAGCGTCATGAAACTTCGTTTTCCCATTTCTGTCACTCCAGGAAAAGTGGTGCTTGAGATAGACGGTGTGTCTAAATCTTACGGAGACAACCAAGTGTTGTCAGAAATAGATCTTTTGATTGAACGGGATTCAAAAACTGCCTTTGTAGGTCAAAATGGCCAAGGCAAGTCTACATTAGCAAAGATTATTGTAGCTGAATTAGAGGCTTCTAATGGCTTGGTAAAATTGGGACACAATGTACAAATTGGGTATTTTGCCCAAAACCAAGCAGAGTATTTAGATGGTAGTAAAACTGTTTTAGATACTATGATAGACGCTGCCAATGAGACAAACAGGGCCAAAGTTAGAGATATTCTAGGGTCATTTTTGTTTAGGGGAGAAGAAGTAGATAAGTTTGTAAGGGTGCTCTCTGGAGGAGAGCGCAATAGATTGGCCTTGGCCAAGTTGCTCTTGCAGCCACTCAATGTTTTGGTCATGGATGAGCCCACCAACCACCTGGATATTAAATCTAAAAATGTACTAAAGCAGGCACTACAAAGTTTTGAAGGGACCTTGCTATTGGTGTCTCATGACAGGGATTTTTTACAAGGTCTTACCAATAAAGTGTACGAATTTAAGGACCAGAAGATCAATGAGTACCTAGGAGATATTGACTTTTATTTAGAGCAGCGAAAGGTCCAGGATTTCAGGGCTATTGAAAAAAAGCAACAGGTAAAAACTGAAAAAAAGGGCCAAAGCAATCAAAAACCAGCCTTAGATTACCAACAGCAAAAAGCCCATAAATCACTTCAGAATAAGCTCAGTAATCTAGAAACTAAAATTTCAGACCTGGAAAAATTAATTGCCTCTAAAGACAAGTCTTTGGAAGATAATTATGAAAAAACTGCTGCTGATTCAGCCTTTTTTGACCGCTACCAAAAGGATAAAAAAGATTTACAACAGGCCATGAAAGATTGGGAAAAAGTGAGTTTAGATTTAGAATTGTTTTAAACTGCAAGTGTTACTTTTAATTTAAGGTTTTTTTAACATTTGTTCTCTTTACCTATGGATAGTTTTGGAGTCTCAATACTTTAATTAACTAGAGACTTCATGGAATTAAAAAAACTAAGGGGAGTGATCCTTGCCGGTTTAGCCCTAATAGGCTTAGCGCTATCTATTTTTTTAGCTAAAAATTTGATTGACAATAAGGCTTCAGCTGTGGCTCCAGCGAGAAAAATCATCAAAGAGGTGGTAGTACAAAAAGCCTTAAATGGCCCAGTAACTATTAGTGTTCCTGCCCAAGGTTTGGTAACAGCCAAAAAGCGTATTGAGATTTATTCTGAGGTACAAGGGGTCTTTAGAATGGGGGCTCAATTGTTTAGGACAGGTCAGTCTTACCAATCAAATGAAATCTTACTTCAAATAGATGCCGCTGAATACCTAGCGAATGTAAAATCTTCAAGAACTAATTTATACAATCAAATTGCAGCAATACTTCCAGATATTAGACTGGATTTTTCAAAAGAATACCTCACTTGGCGGGCCTTTTTAAACGCCATTGATATTAATAAAAACCTTCCAGAATTACCGCAAATGTCAGATGATAATCTAAAGCTGTTTGTTTCTGGCAGGGGGGTGTTAGGGGCTTACTACGCCGTTAAAAATTTAGAGCAAAGACTGTCTAAATACCAAGTAAGGGCGCCATTTAACGGGGTGCTAACAGAGGCCTTAGTGACAGAGGGTACACTAGTAAGGGCTGGACAAAAATTAGGAGAATATATTCAGCCTGGAGTCTATGAACTTATGGTGTCTCTTCCTAAATCTTACGCTTTAAAACTAAATCAGGGCGCTAGGGTGACCCTCAATAACATGGAGGGAGATCTTTCATTTGTTGGACAAGTGGTGCGTTTGAATGCAACAGTAGACCCAAGCACACAGACTACCGCTGTAACTATAGAAATTATAGACCCAAGTTTATACGAAGGCGTATATCTCAAAGCGGTTTTAGAAGGTAACACCATTCAAAATGCCATATCCCTTCCTAGAGCATTGGTCAGTGAATCCAATACAGTATTTGCTGTAGATAACAACACATTAAAAGCTATTCCTGTACTGCCTTTGCATTATTCAGAGGGCCAAGTAGTGGTTTCAGGTATTCCAGAGGGGATAGAAATTTTAGCCAAGCCACTTTTAGGAGCTTATGAAGGCATGACCGTAAATCCCATTAGATGAGAAAATTAGTAGCGTATTTTATAAAATACCAAGTAGCGGTAAACATTTTTGTATTGGCGTTCTTTCTCTTTGGAATTTTTGGTGCAAAGGCTTTGAAGTCTTCTTATTTCCCCCTGACAGAATCCAAAATTATTCAAATTAGTATTGCCTACCCTGGAGCCTCTCCTTTAGAGATTGAAGAAGGTGTTGTACTAAAAATAGAGGACAATTTAAAAGGCTTGCAAGGGGTAGACAGGGTAACCGCGGTAGCCAATGAAAACAGCGGTAGAATTACCGTAGAAATAGAAAAAGGGCTGGACATAGATTTCATGCTCTTAGAAGTGAAAAACGCCGTAGATAGAGTGCCCTCTTATCCTACTGGTATGGAGCCTTTAGTGGTGGCCAAGCAAGAAGTGGTTAGACCCACAATCTCTTTGGCTTTAAGTGGTAAAAATGTCCCACTTCAGACCCTGAAACAATTGGGTAGGGGTATTGAAAACGACATTAGGGCCATGGAGGGAATATCACAGATCACAGTATCTGGTTACCCCCAAGAAGAAATTGAAATTGCCGTAAATGAAAGCCAGCTTTTGGCCTACAATTTAAGTTTTACAGAGGTAGCACAAGCAGTGGCTAACGCCAACCTATTAATCACTGGTGGTACGGTTAAAACAGCAGAAGAAGACTTTCTGATCAGGGCAAACAATAAATACTATTTTGGGAAAGAGCTCTCTAATCTTATAGTGACCACTCAGTCTAATGGAACATTGGTTCGACTAAGCGAAGTAGCTGAAATTAGAGATCGTTTTGCGGAATCTCCCAATGCTACTTTTTACGACGGAGAAGAAGCCGTTAATATCACCATTAATAGTACCAACACCGAAGATTTAATCTCTACAGCAACCAGAATAAAAGAATATGCCCTTCAGTACAACCAGACCCATGACGGGGTGCACTTGAGTGTGCTGAGTGATCAATCCATTACATTGACCCAACGAACAGAATTATTGGTTAAAAATGCCTGGCAGGGTATGTTATTGGTGTTGTTCTTCTTGTCCCTATTTTTGAACACCAGGTTGGCTTTCTGGGTGGCTTTTGGTTTGCCAGTGGCTTTCTTGGGCATGTTTGCTTTTGCAGGATTCTTTAATGTGACTATTAATGTACTGTCGCTATTTGGGATGATTATTGTCATTGGAATTCTTGTAGACGACGGAATTGTTATTGCAGAAAACATATACCAACACTACGAACGCGGAAAAAAGCCAGTTGAAGCAGCTATAGATGGTATTTTAGAGGTAATACCTCCAATTATATCTGCGATTATAACCACTGTTTTGGCCTTCTCTATTTTCTTGTTTTTAGACAGTAGGATTGGAGAATTCTTTGGAGAGGTCTCTGTGGTTGTGATACTGACCCTTGTGGTTTCTTTGGTAGAAGCACTCATTATACTACCTGCCCACTTGGCGCACTCTAAAGCATTACAGCCTTTAGATGAAACGCCTAAGGATGGTTTGGCAAGCGTATTTGCTAAACTCAGGGGCTTTAATGCTATGGGTGAAAAGATCATGAATTGGATGAGAGATACTTTGTACGCTCCTGCCTTAGATTTTTCTTTAAAGCATAAATTCTTCACATTTGCCTTGTTCATCATGGCCTTAATTCTCACCATAGGCTCTGTTGGAGGTGGCATTATTAAAACCGCATTTTTCCCAAGAATAGCGAGTGACCGGGTTCAAATTACCTTGGTCATGCCCAATGGGACCAATGAAAAAATCACAGATTCTATTATCAGTGTTATTGAAGAAAAATCTGCTTTAGTGAACCGAGAGCTCACAGAAAAATACTTGCAGCCAGAAGGAAAACCTTTATTTGAAAATACCATTAAGACTATAGGGCCTGGGGCTTCTAGAGCCAGCCTAGAGATAAACTTACTACCCGGAGAAGAGCGTCCAGACAATATTAGGGCAGACATGGTCACCACAAGATTGGCTGAACTCGTTGGTCCAGTGATTGGAGTAGAACAACTGATTTACGGTTCAGGGGGTAATTTCGGAGGCAGTCCTGTATCTGTATCGCTCTTAGGAAACAATATAGAAGAACTAAAAGCTGCCAAGCAGGACCTCAAAACCGCTTTGGTAGAAAATGATTTGCTCAAAGATGTAGTAGACAATGATCCAGCTGGGATAAAAGAAATTAGACTGGAGCTCAAAGACAATGCCTATGTTTTAGGATTAGATGTTAGAAACGTCATGGCGCAGGTGCGTTCAGGATTTTTTGGATCGCAAGCACAGCGCTTTCAAAGGGGTCAAGACGAAATTCGGGTATGGGTCCGCTATAACAAGGAGGACAGGTCTTCTATTTCAAATTTAGAAGACATGAGGATTCAAACCCCAACTGGGGCTAAGGTGCCGCTAAGAGAGATTGCATCTTATAGCATTGAAAGAGGAGATGTGTCTATTAACCACCTAGACGGGCGAAGAGAGATTCAGGTTTCAGCAGATTTAAAAAACCCAAATACCACCAGTGGTAGTGATATTATGGAAGAAATTAAGCTTCATATCATGCCAGATATTCAAGCCAAATACCCTTCCGTAAGCCCTTCTTATGAAGGCCAAAATAGGGAAGCGAATAAACTGACCAAGTCCTTAAACAAAGCAGGTATTCCTATTTTATTTCTCATATACCTCACTATTGCCTTTACGTTTAGAAGTTATACCCAGCCATTATTGCTAATGATTATGGTACCTATAAGTTTAACTGCAGTGGCTTGGGGACATTGGATTCATGATTTCCCCATCAATATTATTTCCCTTTTAGGAATTATTGCGCTGATTGGAATTATGGTGAACGATGGTTTGGTACTTATTGGTCGTTTTAATACCAACCTCAAAGAGGGCATGCCCTTTGATACCGCACTATTAGAGGCTGGAAAATCCCGATTCAGGGCCATTTTCTTAACTTCTGTTACAACCATAGCTGGATTAGCCCCCTTGCTTTTAGAAAAGAGCAGACAGGCGCAATTTTTAAAGCCAATGGCCATTTCAATTGCCTATGGGATAGGATTTGCCACCTTGCTTACCCTTGTTTTGCTTCCAGTTTTCTTATCGTTCAACAATAATTTAAAAACGACTGTTAAATGGTTGTGGTCAGGAAATATGCCCACTAAAGAATCTGTAGAACGAGCCGTATTAGAATTGCAAGAAGCAAAAGATTTAGAGGGAGATACCCATTAATTCAGCGTTAAATAAAACAATATGAAAAGTCGTGTAATATTTTTGGTTTGCTTTCTTGGGGCTTGGATTTCCGAGGCACAGACCACACGTTTAGATAAAGAAGCGGCATTTTCTGCTGCCTTAGATAAGAATTTTGGCATTCAAGTCTCTAGAAACCAACTCAGTATTGCTAAGAACAATGCATCTGTTTTAAACAGTGGTTTTTTACCTACTGTGTCTGCTATATCTGCAGCCAATTACAACCAAGACAACAGTACCATTGAATTTCCAGGACAATTTCTTGAAGACAGCAGCCCAAGGCCAAATTTAACCTTAGACCAGGCAGAGGCACAGCGTTATAACGCAGGGCTGCAATTAAATTACACCTTGTTTGACGGTATGGGAAGGCGTTACAATTACAAGGCTTTAAAGAACAGGTATGCGCTTAGTGAATTGCAATTAAGGGAGACCATAGAGAATACAGTCATTCAGCTTTTTTCTGTGTATTTTAGGGTGGCCCAGCTGTCAGAAAATAGTGCTGTTTTGGAGAATATTTTGGGTCTTTCTAAGCGAAGGCTCACCAGGGCAGAATATGCTTTTGAATTGGGTCAGACCAATAAATTAGCTGTATTAAATGCGGCTGTAGATGTGGCTAATGACAGTATTTCGCTATTGAATGCCCAACAAAACTTAGGTACCGCCAAACGAGACTTGGGTGTACTGATCAACAGTGACCTTCAACAGGATTTTAAGGTAGACACCACAGTGGTTTTCTTACCCTTGCAAAGGGTAGAGACCCTTTTAGAAAGTGCCAAACAAAACAATGTGCAATTATTGCTCGCTCAAACCAATACAAGGATAAACGAATACGACCTAAAGGTGAGTCAGTCCGGATTTTTACCTAGGGTGGGACTTACGGGAAGCTATGGTTGGAACTTGAACCAAAGTGCGGCATCGGCTTTTTTTCCTGGGGTAAATAACACCAATTACAATATCGCTTTAGGGGCCAATCTTACTTGGAATTTATTTAGTGGAGGCCAGACCCTGACCAGGATAAAAAATGCCAAATTGGCCCTAGACAACCAAGAAATATTACAAGCACAGCAAGATTTGAGTTTTGAAAGAGACCTCATGAACGCCTGGCAGGTGTATGAAAACAGCTTGTCTATTTTTGCCCTGCAAGAGGCACTAGTTAAAACATCTGCGGTCAATTTTAAACGCACCGAGGAACAATACGCATTGGGTACTATTACCGCCATTGAATTCCGACAGGCGCAGTTGAATTTGTTAAACGCAGAGACCAGCAGTAATGCGGCCAAGTACAATGCTAAATTAGCCGAGTATGCGTTGTTGCAACTTTCGGGACAATTGTTAAATACAGATTTTTAAGCACTTTTTTTATAAGGCCCATTTTTGGGCAATGGCGTCTACACAGTTAATGCCGTCTATGGCGGCAGATATAATGCCACCAGCATAACCAGCACCCTCCCCACAAGGATATAGCCCTTTAATGTCTATGTGTTCTAAGGTGTTGGGATCTCTAGGAATAGAGACTGGAGAAGAGGTCCTGCTTTCAGGTGCGTGTAAAACCGCCTCATTGGTGTAATAACCATTCATTTTACGACCAAACTTCACAAAGGCCTTTTGCAGTCTTTTTGCAATCAGTGGCGGCAGTACCTCTGCTAAATTAACACTCACAATCCCAGGCTGATAAGAGGTTTTTGGAAAGTCTGCAGAGGTTTTACCCTGTACAAAATCTATCATTCTTTGGGCGGGTACTCGCTGTGTTTTACCTCCGGCAATCCAGCAGTCATACTCCACTTTTTTCTGAAAATCTAGGCATACAAAAGGATCATTTTCTTTGTAATTAGGTAAGTCTTCTGGCGAAACACTCACCACAATACCGGAGTTGGCATAAGGATTGTTTCGCTTGCTTGGACTCCAACCATTGGTGACCACTTCTTCTGCTTCTGTAGCACATGGGGCAATAATCCCACCCGGACACATGCAAAATGAATAGACACCCATTCCGTTTACCTGTTCTACCAAAGCGTAAGACGCCGGAGGGAGGTATGGATTTTGGTGGTCTCCATGGTATTGAATGTCGTTTATTAATTCTTGGGTGTGTTCTACACGAACCCCAAGCGCAAAAGGTTTGGCAGCTATAGTGACCCCTCTTTTGTGGAGCAAGTAAAAAATATCTCTTGCGGAGTGTCCCGTAGCTAAGACTACTTCTGAAAAGTCATGCAAGGTATCTCCGTTTATTTCGAGTCCTTTAATGCTGTTGTTTTCTATTTTAATATCGGTGAGTTTGGCATTGAAATGCACCGCGCCTCCGTGTGCAATTACGGCTTCTCTCATGGCCGTAATAATGGCGGGTAATTTATTGGTGCCAATATGAGGGTGTGCTTCCACTAGAATGTCGTCAGAGGCACCAAAGTGCACCAACCACTCTAGGGCTTTAAGTACATTACCCCTCTTTTTAGATCGGGTGTATAATTTACCGTCAGAATAGGTTCCAGCACCCCCTTCTCCAAAGCAATAATTGGATTCTGGGTTTACGGTTTGTGCTTTGTTAATGGCGGCCAAATCCCGTCTCCTCGCACGCACATCTTTTCCTCTTTCGAACACCACTGGAGTGATTCCTGCTTCAATAGCCCTGAGTGCTGCGTATAATCCTGCAGGGCCAGCACCAATAATGGCCACTTTTTTCTCTGGATTTACTGTTTTTGCTCTCCAAGCCTGTGCTACTTCTCTTACTTCGCCCACCTTCCAAAACTCCAGCTGTACATTCAGTTTAATAGACGCTTTCCTGGCGTCTAAGGAACGTTTTCTAATGCGCCAATCAATTACCTCATTCGGGTTTAGTTTGGCCTTCTGAAGCCCTAGGCGGTAAATGAATTCTAGGTCTTCCTGCTGTTGCGGTTTTATGACAATTTGAACGAGTGCACTCATGGTGCAAAGGTAGTTTATAAGCTGTAAATAAACCTAAAAGTTACAAACCTTGGTTGTATGAAAGTTTCAGAGGTAAAGACAGAAATATTATTGGCGTTGTTTCTAATTTGGGCATCTATGTTGAGTAGGTTGGTGCCGCTTAATTGGTATTCCCATTT
>Ga0115567_10007839_pt1 | contig 10094 bp, 9 predicted proteins | sample COGITO_mtgs_1204_2_FD_88679 | JGI IMG/M metagenome (GOLD analysis project Ga0115567, IMG submission 88679) | Pelagic marine microbial communities from North Sea - COGITO_mtgs_120412 | ecosystem: Environmental > Aquatic > Marine > Epipelagic | place: Germany:Helgoland, sampling site Kabeltonne... | reverse complement strand
TCATCAGTCATTGACCTTATCTTGTGTTACATGCTTTTGTTTCTCGCCCAGCCAAGGTAGGTGATGGGCTGCCAGAATGAGAAAAGTAATCAGCGCCGCCAACGAGCTGAGGACGTACATCCCAAAACCCACACCCGTACCAACCGCAGCAGTCGTCCAGATCGTGGCCGCTGTTGTTAATCCGTGGGTGCGGTTGCCGTTTTGCATGATGATTCCAGCACCTAGAAAGCCGACACCTGTCACAATGTTGGCTGCCATGCGGGACGGATCTGCGCCCGGGATGTGTTGAGAGATGAGCGCGAAAACGCAAGCCCCGGCGGCTACTGAGGCATAGGTTCGCACGCTGGCTTGACGCCTGTGCCATAGCCGCTCCAATCCAATCAGACCGCCAAGTACCGTGGCGAGGATTGTTCTGCTGGCAAGCTGCAATTCCAATTCCCAATCCAACATTTTTACCTCCGATGTTCCTTGATTGTAGCCGCGTAAAAGTGGCGTAGTGATCTTCAGCACTTACCGCTTGACGCTATTACATGTCACATGCGCAAAATTCGCATTTGCGTTCAGCGCGAACTGACACGGAGGAATCACGTTTCTTTAATCGAGATTTGAACTGACACGTAACTATCTCCGCTACAGGGCCTTTACTCGATATCCCTGTGTGATGTGATCTTGGGCCTCACGGGCATCCAGCTCTCTCGTCGAGTTTCCTGTACGGACGAAATACTGAGCGACTTTTCCGTCTTGGAAGTAGACTGGGGCATCCGCTTTTTCAACGACAATGCGACAGACATGGCGGTCATCCAGCACCCGAAACTGGCAGTGCACTAGCGTGCAAGCGCTAGTACCAAGCGTTGCGTGGATCAGATCCATGATCGCGCGCTCGAAGCCATCGGGATTCTTGTGCCTGAGGGTCTGGAAATCTGCTTCGATACCCAAAATATGGCCGGCATCGTCAACACCGATTACCAGGCTTCCACCTCGATGATTCATTAGCCCAGCCACGGATTTGGCGATCACCTTTTCCAGTGCTTTGTTGGATTCCCGTTTGCGTAGATCCCACCGAAACGAAGATTTGAATTCCAGGCGCTCGCCCTCACCTGCAGCCACTAAGTGCGAGAGGCTCATATCGAGCTCTTTTTCCAACCACGAAGCCCGCCGTTGCTGTGTTTCGAGTGCTCCAGCGTAGGCGCCGATAACAATAGCGAGTGAAGCGCCAATCAAAGCAAAAACGGCGCTCATTGGCCCTAATTCGAACCAGGCGGCTGTTTGTAATCTGCCTATCGCAAAGTTCCAGATGTCTTTCGACGGCGCCGCTAGCAGATCATTGAATTCCAGAAAGAAAACCGCAGTGGTCAGCGGATGTAGTAACAGGATACCGAGGATAGCCCCGAGCACTCCATGGAATGCCAATCTGTGAATGACAGGGAAAAATATGCTGGATGGCCTGCTGTTCATGATAGTTACTCAGCATTTCGTGAGGCTGGTTTTCTGCAACCTCGCCGCGGTCTAGGATAAAGCTGTAATGGTGTTGGCAATAAGGCTAAGCCTGCCGACTCGGCATGATGAAGCCGTGTATTGCAGACGGATGCCATAAAATATAGCTTAATTTTGAATGTTCTCATGTGCATTTCGCGTAGTGCCGAGCAACAACGTGGTAACACCTCCCACAGCGGCGAGCAGAGAAGCGAGTAAGATACTGATCTTGGATATCTTGACCAATTCAGGATCTACAAATGCAAGATTGGTGATGAAAAGCGACATAGTAAAACCAACGCCGGCTATCATGCCCATACCAACCACATGCCGCCATCTCAGAGATCTGTGCAATTCTGCTATGCCAAGCTTTTCACCGGCTAGCGCGAAGAAAGTTATACCTAATACTTTCCCGAGCGTGAGACCTAACAATATGCCCATGCCCAGGGAGCCCGATACTACCTCCAATAAACTGACATCCAGCTTGACGCCCGCATTAGCAATAGCAAAGACAGGAATAATGAGAAAGACGTTGAAATCAATTAGTGCATTTTCCAGTTTCAGTAGCGGTGGGTTTGAGTTTGCAGTATCTTTTTTTATCGCCGCTAGAATTTTTCGTTGACGGCTATCCTGGAATGGGTCACGGTTTTCTATGTCCGTCGCTTCTAGTGCCGCAACATTTCTGGCGGTGCGTTCTTTCAGGGTTTTACTGTCCAATTTGGGTTTTACGGGTATGGTGATGGCGAACAGTACGCCGGCTATGGTGGGGTGAACGCCTGAATTAAGGAAGCAGTACCACAAAGCGACGCCTCCCAATAGGTACCAAAAAAGATTTTTTAAGCCGAGGCGGTTGCAGAGTATCAATAGGGTAAAAGTGGCTGCTCCTGCCCCTAGATATATCCAACTCAGATCATTGCTGTAGAACAAAGCAATGACGAGTATGGCTCCTAGATCATCGACTATAGCCAGTGCAATCAAAAAGATTTTGAGTTGCAAAGGCACACGTTTTCCCAGTAATCCAATGATGCCTAAGGAGTAGGCAATATCAGTTGCCATCGGGATGCCCCAGCCGACCATGCTTTCCGTATCAAAATTGAGGGCAACAAAAATTAAGGCAGGGACGACCATCCCGCCAAGCGCTCCCAAAAGTGGCATGGAGGCTTTCTTTAGGGATGACAATTCGCCTACCAGAATTTCCCGCTTCAGTTCCAGAGAAGCCACCAGAAAGAATATGGCCATAAGGCCGTCGTTGATCCATTCCTCGAGTGTCAGCCGGAAAGCAAAATGCTCGGACAACTCAAAAAGAAGTTCATCTTTAAGGTAGTGGTGATAAGTGTCTGCCCATGGAGAATTACCCAACACCAGAGCGATGACGGTGGCTACAATCAGAAGCAGCCCTCCGGCGGTTTCCCTGTCCAAAAACTTACGGCCAGTCGCTTTATAGGCTGGATCAATGCTGTTTTTTTCTACTGACTGCGCCATGGATTAACCTGAATTCTTCCGACTCACGGTAACGGAATTTTGCATCGATACCTTTGTGGATTTTGGAGCATTATTTACTCACCCTCTTTGAAAGTTTTCACAAATTCCGCGAGGCAGTCTTCGGCCGCCTTTTTGTTTGGAAATGGCCCGATATTTTGACCTTCACGGGTCAAAAAATACCATTCACTGTTAATGGCGTGGATACGATGTATCCTAAAGGGCGGTGCCGCCTTCGAGTCAGTTTTTCGTTGCTCGAGTGAATCGCTCATATTCTTGTCCTGCTGTCATGACCTTGCCCAGCAACGTCCTCCCAAACGGCTTGAACTGACTGTACAAGGTCATGGACCATAGCTCCTAAAAATGAATCATCAGACGTAGAGGGAGCGAAACCTGAAAGGGGTCCGCCCCATGAAGAGGGCGGGTTCTTTTCTCAGACAACCGTAATGTCCTCGGCACCATCTTCGATCCGGATGGCACGATTGACATCGCTGATAAAAATGCGGCCATCGCCGCGCAGCCCGGTGCGCGCCTCGGTTTTGAGTACGCGGACCACTTCGTCCACGAACTGATCGTGGCACACGATTTCCACCTTCACGTGCTTGACAAAATCCCCCGCGCCATCGATCGGGTTGGCGGCGCTGGTATTCACTTTGCTCCGGCCGAAGCCGAGAATATGGGAGACGCTCATACCGGTCACGCCTTGCACGCGGTGCAGAGCGAGGGTCACTGATTCCAGTTTGTGGTGTTTGATATAGGCTTTGATTTCTTGCATGACAATATCTCCAGGTTATTGGGGTTCGCTCATATCAGCGGGCTTGTCAGCAAACCAGTGATACAGGGCGGGTATAACCAATAAGGTCAGGATGGTGGCGGTCACCAGGCCGCCGACAACAACAGTGGCCAGTGGCCGTTGTACTTCACTACCAGTACCGGTAGCGAACAGCAGCGGAAATAACCCCAAGGCGGTGGTGACGGCGGTCATGATCACCGCCCGCAACCTTGCACAGGCCGCCCGCACACTGGCTTCGGCAATGGATACGCCATCCTTGACCAGTTCATTCAGGTAACTCACCAACACCAGGCCGTTTTCTAGGGCGATGCCAAACAGGGCGATAAACCCCACCGACGCCGGCACCGAGAGGCTCTGGCCGCTCAGCCACAGTGCGACGATACCGCCTACCAGCGCCAACGGGATGTTGAGCATGATCAGCAGGGCGTTGCGCAGGGATCCAAAGTTGACGAACAGCATCAGGAACACCAGCGCCAGCGTAATGGGTACCACGATCATCAGCCGCTTGTTGGCCTGTTGCTGGAGTTCGAACTGCCCACCCCATTTAAGAAAGTAGCCCGGCGGCAAATCCACTTGTTTCGCTATCGCGGCATCGGCCTCGGCCACGAAGGAGCCGATATCCCGGTCGCGGACATTGGTCTGGATGGTGATGAAGCGCTGATTGTTTTCCCGGGTGATCTGGCGTGGCCCCACCACTTCCTCGATTGCAGCCAGTTCCTCCAGGGGAATACGCTGCCCAGCGGCATTTTCGATAATGAGCTGCCCGATGACATTGGCCCGGTTGCGCGCGGTTTCCTCGAGTCGCAGGTAGATGTCAAAGCGGCGGATCCCCTCAAACACCTGTCCGGCCTCGCTACCGCCCACAGCAACACTCAATGTCCGTTGGACATCGCTGACATTGAGACCGTAGCGGGCAATGGCCTCCCGGTTCAACGTAATACGCAGTTGCGGCGTACCGCCGATTTGATCGCGCTGAACGTCCTGGGCACCTCGAACGGTGCGCATCACTTTTTCTATAGCCTGTGCTTTCTCCACTAGCACATCCAAGTCATCACCAAAGAGCTTGGCGGCCAGTTCGGCCTTGGTACCGGTCAGCAGTTCATCCACGGCTGCAGCAATGGGCTGGGTAAAATTGAATTGCGCGCCGGGAAAATCGGCGAATTTTTCACTCATAGCCGCATAGAGGCCATCCAGAGTTTCCGCACTTTGCCAATCCTCCTGGGGCTTGAGCGCGACGAAAATCTCCGCGTTGTTTACCGGGTCGGCGTGGGCACCGACTTCGCCCCGACCAATGCGTGACACCACCTGGGTAACCTCCGGAAAGGCTTCCATCAATTGCCGCTCGAATACACCGATGGTCGTCTCGGCTTTTTCCAGCGATATAGAGGGCGCCATAGTGGCGCGGATCAGCAGATCCCCTTCATTGAAGCGTGGCACAAACTCCGACCCCAGCCGTGGGGCGACAATGATGCCGATGAACAACACCACAGACGCCAGGGCCACGGCAATCCAACGACGCGCCACCATTGCCTGCACGAGGGGTTGGTAGCCTTTCAGCAGAAAACTGACAATGTCCTTACGAGGCTTGTCAGGGTCTGTCTTGGGGCGCTTCATCAGCAAGGATGAGATCACTGGTGCTACGATCAGGGCAAAAAAGAGGGAGCCAAGCATGGCCACCGCCACCGTATACGCAAGTGGTCTAAAGGTCGCCCCTTCCACGCCCTGCAAAGTGAAAAGCGGCAAAAACACAATAATGATAATGCTGATGGCAAACAGAATCGGGCGTGCCACCGACTGACAGGCCCGCGCCACAAGGTGCAAGCGTGATTCGTCCGGGGAGGATTCCCGCAACATCCGGTCGATATTCTCCACCACGACCACCGCACCGTCCACCATCATGCCGATGGCAATAGCGATCCCGCCGAGCGACATCAGGTTGGCCGAGATGTTGAAGAATTTCATGGCGAGAAAGGTGAAGCCGACGGAAAAGGGAATCGACAGCGCCACCACCAGGCTGGGCCGCAGGCCGCCCATAAAGGCCAGTAGCACCAAGGCCACCAAGATAATCCCCTGCAACAGGGCGTTGATCACCGTGCTCACCGCTGCTTTGACCAATGTCGCCTGGTCGTAATAGGGCTGCACCTCGACGCCTTCCGGCAGGTTGGCGTTGATGGTGGCCAGCTCCTGCTTAACGGCGCCGATCACCTGGGAGGTATTGCTGCCAATGAGCTTCAATACCATGCCCACGACCACTTCGCCTTTGCCGTCCTTTGAGGTGAGCCCACGGCGGATTTCGCCGCCAATGTCTAACTCTCCCAGTTGATGGAGGTAAACGGGTGTGCCGTCGATGGTTTTCACCACGATGTTACGCAGGGCTTCAAGATCCGTGGCCAGACCCACGGAGCGTACGATGTATTCCTCATCATTTTTGACAATAAACTGCGCTCCAGCGTTGGCATTGTTGTCCTCGATGCGCTCCCTTATGTTGGGCAGTGACACGTCGTAGCGGATCAGCGCGTCGGGGTCGATACGAACCTGGAACTGCTTGACCTCACCGCCGATGGAAAGAACTTCCGTAACGCCTTTTACTGTCTGCAAGTTGAACTTGACGATCCAGTCCTGAATCTCCCGCAATTCGGTATTGCTGTATTGCCCGCTGGTATCCTCCAGCACGTAAAACAGAATCTGGCCAAGCCCGGTGGTGATGGGGCCCATCACCGGTTCGCCAAAGCCGTCAGGAATGGCCTCACGGGCCACCTGTAGTCGTTCGCCCACCAACTGACGGGCGAAGTAAATATCGGTGCCGTCCTCGAAGTAGATATTGACCACTGACAACCCGAAGTTGGAGATCGATCGCACATGATCCAATTGCGGCAGGCCATTCATGGCGCTCTCGATGGGGTAGGTAACGTATTTCTCGACTTCCTCCGGCGCCAGGCCTTCGGTTTCTACAAAAACCTGCACTAACGCTGGTGAAATATCCGGGTAGGCGTCAACGGGTAGCGTTCTATAGGCGAAGTAACCGCCGATAAGCATTGCCAGAGAGATCACGACCACTAACAGCCGGTTCTCCAGCGCAAAACGAATAAGGATTTGCATACTGTTCTCCCGCGATTAGTGGTTGTGACCGGATTCGAATTCGCTTTTTTGCAGCTGTGCCTTGAGCACGAAGCCACCCTTGGCGACATAGCGTTCACCCGCGTCGAGGCCCGTCAGAATCTCCACCGAGTCACTGTCCCCGCGACCGAGCTTGACCTGGCGCGGCTCCCAGCTGCCGTCGTGCTGAACGAATATGGTTGACTGGCCTTCAATATCGATGACGGCGGTCCTGGGTGCCACGACAGCCGCGGAAAATTCACCCAGCGTGATTTGGCCTTCAATGAACATGCCCGGCTTCCAGTTGTTATCCGTATTGGCCAGGAAAACCCGTGCCAGCCCCGTGCGTGTTCCTTCATCCACCAGAGGGGCGATATAATCCAAGCGAGCATCTACCGGCGCGGGTCCGTTGCTGATAGTTATCCGCACGGGCTGCCCGGTCTCAACTAGCGGGATGTGCTTGGGGTAGAGAGCGATGTCCACCCATAGCGTGGACAGGTTCGCGACGACAAATGCGGCATCATCGGGTTCCAAATGCTCCCCCAGAGTGACGTGGCGCTTGATAACAACCCCATCGATCAAGGATTTCAGCTGGAAGCGTGCCAGGGTTTCTGAGCTTTCGGCGGTGCCGAGTATGTCTCCAGCTTTGACCCGGTCCCCGGTTTTAGCCTTTACCTCAACGATCTTGGCTGGGAAGCGGGGTGTGATATGGGCTACGGCCTCCTCGTTGAGTTTTACCTCGCCGGGCAGCGAGACCTGTTGACGAATCACACCGGCTTCGGCGGTGGCGATTTCACCACCGAAGTCGCGTAGCAGCTCGGCGCTAAAGGTCAGCTCGGGCTCTTCCTCCTCATGACCGGCTTCTTCGGCATGATCGCCGTCATCTTCAGCGTGATCTTCCCCGGCATGTTCCTCTTCCGAGTGTTGCTTTTCATCTGCGTGCTGAGCGCCTTCTTCGGCGTGAGCGGCTTGATCTGATGGGGCGGCAATTGTGCATTGAGATGCCATGGTGGCTAGCAGGAGGCCGCCCATTAAATAGTTCAGTAACTTGTTCATTGTGATTCATCCTGTGGCGAAAGAGACCCTTCTTCATTGATGCTGTCCAGCGTAGGCAGGCGCAGATCAGACCGGAAATTACTGGCCGCGTCGTTGGGGTAGATTGACTGGCGCTCCCCCGTAAGCGGCTGGCCGGTCAAGGTCTCCAGAGTAATCAGGGTTTGGTGAAAATCGGTAGCGGCGGCGACGGCCTCGGTTTCGAAGGACAGCAACTGACGCCGGGCTTCCACCAGCTCCAGATAGGAAAAACGCCCATCGCCGTAGCCTTCCTGAATCAGTGTCAGTGCCTGTTGGGCCTCAGGCAGTATCTGCTCACGTAACAAGGTAACCCGCTCGCGGGCCTGATCCAGACGGGCGAAGGCATTGCGCAGTTCCGTAAAAATCTTTACTCGGGTGGCTTTCTCTTCGAGATCAAGTTTTTTCACGTCTTCCCGCGCGGCACTGATGTTGCCCTGGTTGCGGTTAGAGACGCCAAGGGGCATGGAAAACGAAAAGACCAGACCGGTATCGCCGGTTTCCTCGAATCGCCGGATACCGGCGCCGACTTCGATGTCTTGCCGGCCGCGCGCGATGGCCAGATTCAATTCGGCCTGGCGCAGCCTTCCAAGAGTCAGAAATCGCTGCAGCTGTGGTGCCTGCTCAAGCTGCTGCTCGATACTGGCAAACGAAGGGGTCGTTGCCAAAGCAAAGAGTTCGGCCTCTACATCACCAAAATCCGCCGATGTTTCACCCCACAGGCTCGCCAGCCGCCGTTTAGCGCTTCCCAGGCGCACCGTAAGATTGCTAACCGCCAGCTTGGCCTGCATCAGGTCCGTGCGAGCACGGCTCAGTTCGGCCCGGCTGGCGCTGCCAGCATTAAATCGCCTTTGGGCGACGTTTTCTGCCGCGCTCGTAAAGTCCACAACTTGCCGGGCAAAGGCCAGCAGGCGCTGGGTTTGCGCTACTTCCAGATAACGGCTGGCCGCTGACGAGAGCACGTCCAGCCGGGCAAGTTCGTAGTCGCGCTCGATGGCTTGACGACTCCATTGCCCGACATCGCGTCGCAGAGAGCGCTTACCGCCCATTTCAATGACCTGGCTGAGCGCCAGTGTTGATTCCATTGCTTCGGCTCCGGAGTAGTCACCGTTGCCGCCGATATTCTCGACTTCGAGCGATAGCTGGGGGTTGGGTCGAAAGCCTGCCTGCAGGGCCCGCGCCTCGGCCGCGCGAATATCGTAGGGGTACACCGCCAATTCAGGGTTATCACTTAGCACCCGGGTAAAAGCCCTGGATAGCGTCAGTGTTGTAGGGTCGCGCTCAGCGGCGTAGATGAGCCCGGATAAGCTTACCAACACACCGCCTATCAATAAGCGCGCTATCCGGTTTCTCAGGTTTCGGCCTGAATCCGGATGCAAACGGAATAGCATGAACATGAATTACCTCACGTAAAGAATTTTGTAAAATCCTGGCGCCGGTCGAGGACCGGAAAGTGAGGTTAGGCTATGGGCGGACGGAGGATCGCAGCGATAAAGATAGACGGGAGGTCGTCGACGCTATAAGGCAGCGCGGCCCGGTTGGAAGACAGGGTAGGCACCATCGGCAACTGCATCGCCGGCAGCGAATGAGAGCCATGGCAATGATAGGAGTGGCAATGGTTGGACGGGGTATTGTGTTCCGATCCCGGGGATGGGGCTACCGCTTGGGTTGAATCACCTACCCCGGAAATATCGATCAACTCTTGAGGGGCGTGATCTAAGTGGCCGGGCAATACGTCAGCGGCAACGGATAGTGATTGCACTACCATCAACATCGCTAAAACTATTGGTATCCAGTTTTTCGTCATTCGATCGTAAAGTGATTTGCGTATAAATAAGCGCCAACTATAGCTTGCGAGGGCAATTCAGTCAACCAGGATATGTCTCGTCGTCAAAAACCGAAGGGGTGATCCTCAGAGAGAGCCGCTCCATCAAACCGCATAATGACTGGCTCGGTGGGTACTCTGGATCAGGTGTGGCAGATACACGATCACGCCGAACACTCGGCGGGATGACCCTAGGATGCACTTATCTGTATCAAACCGTCCGATTTACGGGGTCCATTTCTATCTCCGCTTGCTCAGATAAGCGTATCGCAATTGCTCAATAGTAATTATTCATCGAGATCTGCCATCATTTCCCTCAACTTCTTGGTTATCAGTATCTGAGTAACGCGTTAGATC
>Ga0115567_10007838_pt1 | contig 10094 bp, 6 predicted proteins | sample COGITO_mtgs_1204_2_FD_88679 | JGI IMG/M metagenome (GOLD analysis project Ga0115567, IMG submission 88679) | Pelagic marine microbial communities from North Sea - COGITO_mtgs_120412 | ecosystem: Environmental > Aquatic > Marine > Epipelagic | place: Germany:Helgoland, sampling site Kabeltonne... | reverse complement strand
GTAGCGGGTCCAGATCGGTGATGGTCAGCGCATAGGCCACCAGCGATCCCGCACCGGAGCCACGTCCCGGCCCCACGGGAATGCCTTCGTCCTTGGCCCATTTGATGAAATCAGCAACGATCAGAAAGTAGCCGGGAAAGCCCATGCCCTCGATGATGCCCAACTCGAATTCCAATCGCGCTTCGTAGTCTTCGATGGACGCCGCGTGGGGGATAACGGCCAGACGATCCTTCAGGCCCGCACGCGATTGGCGTTTTAATTCCTCGACCTCATCATCCGCAAACTTTGGCAGGATTGGATCGCGGCGATAGGCTTGGAATGCACAGCGGCGCGCGATCTCAACCGTGTTTTCGATTGCTTCTGGCAAGTCGGCAAACAACGTGACCATTTCCGATTGCGATTTGAAGTAATGCTGCGGCGTCAAACGCCGGCGCGCGTCCTGTTGATCGACATAAGCCCCGTCGGCGATGCAGATCAGCGCGTCATGGGCCTCGTACATCTTGGCCTTGGGAAAATAGACATCGTTGGTGGCAACCAGCGGCAGGTCCATCGCATAGGCCATTTCGACAAAACCGCGTTCTGTCAGGCGCTCGGGCTCGGGCAGGCCATTCTCGCCGGGATGACGTTGCAGCTCGATATACAGGCCCGTGCCAAAAGTCTTCGCAAGGCGCGTCATCAGCGCCTCGGCGGCGGGCCGTTGTCCCGCTTGCAGCAGCTGTCCCACGGGGCCGTCGGCACCCCCTGTCAGGCAGATGATATCGCGCGAATATTTCTCAAGTTCGTCCAACGTGACTTGCGGCAGCGCCCCGCCTTTGTCGAGATAAAGGCAGGAATTGAGCTTCATCAGGTTTTCATACCCCGCTTCGCTCTGCGCCAGCAGGACCACGGGGGCGGGGGCACGTTCGCGTTCGCCGGGCTGTACGTTGACATAGGCCAGATCGACCTGACATCCGATGATGGGCTGCACGCCAGCCTCTGACATTGCGACCGAGAATTCGAGTGCCGCGAACATATTGTTGGTATCGGTCAGCGCCAGCGCGGGCATGCTTCCGTCAATACACTGGCCGGGCAGCTTTTTAAGCCGCAATGCCCCTTCCAGCAGAGAATACTCGGAATGGGTGCGCAGATGAATGAATCGGGGGGATGCTGACATACGCAAAGTCTAGGCAACTGCGGCCAGACCCGCCAGTGCCGCCGGTGTCTTTGGGTCTTTTTTCTTGCCAAACCTTACGGACCGCGCATAGCGTTGTGCTCAACACACGCCCGCGATCGCTCTACGCCGCATCGAGCACCGCACCAACGGGCCACTTTGTACCGCGGCAGGTTGACCGAATGGACATCACGTTTCTTCTCAACGAAGAGAGTGTGTTGCTGGAAAACGTTTCCCCGACCACAACACTGCTTGACTGGCTCCGCGAAGAGCGCGGCCTGACCGGAACCAAGGAAGGTTGCAACGAAGGCGATTGCGGGGCTTGCACGGTGATGATCAGCGACGCACACGGACATCGGGCGCTGAATGGTTGCATCCTGTTCTTGCCACAATTGCACGGCAAGCACGTAACCACCGTCGAAGGCCTGACGTCACCTAATGGCGCGCTACATCCTGCACAAACGATGATGATCGCGCACCACGGCAGCCAATGCGGCTTTTGCACACCCGGTTTCGTCATGTCGATGGCGGTGGCGCATCTGAACGGAACCACGGATCACGACACCCGGCTGGCCGGAAATCTGTGCCGTTGTACCGGCTATGCGCCGATCGTCCGTGCGGCTGAGGCGCTGGAAAGCCACCCTGTTCCTGATCACCTCAGAGCCCTTCGCAGAACCGGCGACATCTTGGAAACGCAGTTGACGGCGTCAGGGGCAAGATCCCCCGCGGTATCGCCAACATCCACAGATGCGCTGGCCGAATGGTATGCCGACAACCCCGACGCGACGCTGATCGCCGGGGCCACGGATGTCGGGTTGTGGGTGACCAAGCAATTCCGCGATCTGGGGCCTGTTGCCTTCCTCAACCGCTGCGAAGACCTGCGCGGCATTGTTGAGGACGCTGACGGTTGGCGCATTGGTGCCATGACCACCATTGCGGAACTTGAAGAGCGTTTTGCGCCCCATTTTCCATCCCTCGCCAGCATGCTGCGGCGCTATGGCTCCGTTCAGGTGCGCGAAGCGGCGACCATCGGCGGCAACATCGCCAACGGATCTCCCATCGGTGACGGATCGCCCGCACTGATCGCGTTGAACGTTACGCTGCATTTGCGCCATGGCGACACACGGCGGACCATCCCGCTAGAAGATTTCTTTATCGCCTATGGCAAACAGGACCGTAGGGCGGGTGAATTCGTCGAGGCAGTGACGATCCCCAAACAGCCGGACACGCTGCGATGCTATAAACTTTCCAAGCGGTTCGATCAGGATATCTCGGCCGTCTGCGCCTGCCTGAGCATTCCGCGGGACGCCGGGAAAATTGTCCTGCCACGGCTTGCCTTTGGCGGTATGGCAGGCACCCCGAAACGCGCAGCGAAAGCCGAAGCCGCGATGGCGGGCCAGCCTTTTGACGAAGCGACGTTCCGCGCAGGCATGGATGCCCTGACCCAGGACTTTCAACCGCTTTCAGACATGCGTGCCTCCGCCGAGTATCGGTTGAAAACGGCCCAGAACCTTCTGCTGCGCTATTTTCATGAGGCGCAGGGCACCATGACCGATCTGCATCGGGTCCACGCATGAGTATCGCCAAGCCCCTGCCCCATGATGCCGCGCGTCTGCATGTCACAGGGACCGCGCGCTATGTCGATGACATTCCGACGCCGTCAGGAACCCTGCATCTGGCCTTCGGGCTCAGCACCATTGCCGCGGGTACCATTACCGCAATGAACCTTGACGGCGTAGCACGTGCGCCCGGCGTCGTGGCAGTTCTGACGGCGAACGACCTGCCGCATGCCAACGATGTCTCGCCCTCCAACCACGATGAACCTTTGTTGGCGACCGGTACGGTTCACTATGTCGGCCAGCCGATCTTTGTCGTGGTCGCGACGTCGCATCTGCACGCGCGTCATGCCGTGCGTCTGGCAGAGATTGACATCAACGCGGGCGATCCGCTGCTCAGCATTGATGACGCGCTTGTCGCCGATAGTCGTTTCGAGGAAGGGCCCCGCGTCTATGCCAAAGGTGACCCGGACACTGCGCTGGAGCGCGCACAACATTGTCTGACCGGTCAGCTTCACGTTGGCGGACAGGAACATTTCTATCTCGAAGGTCAGGCGGCCCTCGCTTTGCCGCAGGAAGGGGGGGATATGATGATCCATTCCTCCACCCAGCATCCCACAGAGATCCAGCACAAGGTGGCCGAGGCACTTGGCGTGCCGATGCACGCTGTTCGTGTCGAGACCCGGCGCATGGGCGGCGGTTTTGGCGGCAAGGAAAGTCAGGGCAATGCATTGGCCGTGGCGTGCGCCATCGCCGCGCAGGTGACCGGGCGGCCCTGCAAGATGCGCTATGACCGGGATGATGACATGATCATCACCGGCAAGCGGCATGATTTCCGTATTGATTACAAAGTCGGATTTGATCCCAAAGGCCGCCTGCTCGCCGTGGATTTCACCCATTACGTGCGCTGTGGCTGGACGATGGATCTGTCGCTGCCCGTGGCGGACCGGGCGATGCTGCATGCAGACAATGCCTATCATCTGACGGATGTGCGCATCACTTCACACCGTTTGAAAACGAATACCCAGTCCGCCACCGCCTTTCGGGGCTTTGGCGGGCCACAGGGGATCATCGGGATCGAGCGAATCATGGATCATGTCGCGCAGCATCTCAAACTGGACCCGCAGATAGTGCGGCAGGCAAATTACTACGCCGATCTCATCGAAAAACAGGGCACCGGCACCGCGATTGATAATCGCACGGTACCAGCAGAAGACGCCGATCTGACTTCGCGCGGCAGCCCCCCTGCACAGACACATGCAAGCCACAGTTTTGCGTCGCATTCCGGTGTCCAGACCACGCCCTATCACCAGCCCGTAACCGATTGCATTATCGGGGCGCTTACCGAGCGGTTGAAAGACTCCAGTAATTATGGCAAACGCCGGTCCGCCATCGCCCAATGGAACGCTGACCAGCCGATCCTCAAACGTGGTATCGCACTGACGCCGGTCAAATTCGGCATCTCCTTTACGCTGACGCATCTTAATCAGGCAGGCGCGTTGGTGCATGTGTATCAGGACGGCTCCATTCATCTCAATCATGGCGGCACCGAGATGGGACAGGGTTTGTTCCAGAAAGTTGCGCAGGTCGCAGCGGCGCGGTTCGGTGTCCCACTGGAAGCCGTCAAAATCACGGCAACGGATACCGCGAAGGTGCCCAACACCTCTGCCACGGCGGCGTCTTCGGGGACGGATTTGAACGGGATGGCAGTCCGCAATGCCTGTGACGAAATCCGCATCCGGATCGAAGGTCATCTGGCAGAGCGGTACCAGGCACCGCGCGATCAGATCAGATTTGAGGCCGGTAAGGTCTTGATTGGTAAAGAAGAGATCACTTTCGCCCAAGCCGCTGCGTCTGCCTATGAAAACCGTATTTCGCTGTCTGCGACCGGATTCTACAAAACGCCCGATATTGAATGGGACCGCATTGCCGGCCGTGGCCGACCGTTTTTCTATTTTGCCTATGGTGCCGCCGTTACAGAGGTCGTGATCGACACGCTCACTGGCGAAAACCGAATATTGCGGACCGACATCCTTCATGACGCAGGTGCCTCGTTAAATCCCGCCCTTGATGTGGGTCAGATAGAGGGTGGTTATGTGCAGGGCGCAGGCTGGTTGACCACCGAAGAACTGATCTGGGACACGAAAGGTGCGTTGAAGACCCACGCGCCCTCCACTTACAAGATTCCCGCCTGCGGGGATCGCCCAGATGTGTTCAACGTGGCCTTATGGGATGAACCGAACCCGGCGCACACGATTTATCGGTCCAAAGCGGTGGGCGAACCGCCCCTGATGCTGGGAATATCGACATGGGCTGCTCTCGCCGATGCCATCTCCGCGTGCGGTCCTGATTGGGGCGATTTGCAAGCCCCCGCGACCGCTGAAGCAGTGCTGGCGGCGATACAAAGGGCAAAAGGATGAGCGCGATCTATGTCGAGATCACTACCACGCGCGGGTCCGCCCCGCGCGATGCGGGCACCGCAATGAAGGTTACGCACGATAGCACACAAGGCACAATCGGCGGCGGGGCGTTGGAATTACGGGCCATCCAGCAGGCGCGCGAGATGCTGGCAGAATATACCGATGACCGCCAAGAGACCATCCCGCTTGGCCCCGGACTTGGCCAATGCTGTGGCGGGGCGGTGACGCTGCTGTTCACCCGTTTTGCGCGCTCACCGGACAAGCAAATGGCGGTGCCCCTGCTGTCTGCGTCAAATAAAGCGCCAGCAATACCGCTTTGGGTTTGGGGCGCGGGCCATGTTGGCCGCGCTATCGTCCGGCAGACCGCGACCTGTCAGGCGTTCGACGTGACATGGATCGATACCAACGTTGCACGCTTTCCGGCCGGGATACCTGTGGGCGTCACGGCAGTGCCAACCTCAGACATGCCGGCATTGACGGGTCATGCGCCGCGCGGTGCGCACCACCTGATCCTGACCTACTCGCATGACATTGATTTAGCACTTTGTGCCGCGTTGCTGAAACGCAGTTTCGCGTGGTGTGGGCTGATCGGATCGGACACCAAGAGGGTGCGTTTTACCAAACGCCTGCGTGCCATGGGGCTTGATCCGGCACGGATCACCTGCCCTATCGGGGACCGGACACTGGGCAAGCATCCCGATGCCATTGCGCACGGCACGCTGGCTGCATTGCTGGCGCACCAAATGTCGAAGGAAACTGCATGACCGACACGCCGCTTTTGGACCTCAAGGGACTGACCAAAGCCTATCCGGGCGTGATCGCCAATGACGGCGTCTCACTCAGTATCGCGCCGGGCGAAGTGCATGCGCTGCTGGGAGAGAACGGCGCGGGCAAGTCGACATTGGTCAAGATGATCTATGGCCTCGTCAAACCGGATCAAGGCCAGATGCGCATGCATGGCCAAGATTTTGCCCCGGCAGAACCGCGCGCAGCGCGGGCGGCAGGTGTCGGCATGGTATTCCAGCATTTCTCGCTTTTCGATGCGCTGAGTGTTGCGGAGAACATTGCATTGGGGATGGAGAATGCGCCTAAGATGAGCGCCTTGTCGGCCCAGATCCGTGAGGTGTCAGAGACCTATGGCCTGCCTCTAGCCCCTAACCGCTTTGTGGGCGATCTGTCTGCAGGGGAACGCCAGCGCGTTGAAATCATTCGCTGTTTACTGCAAGAACCAAAACTGCTGATCATGGATGAGCCGACCAGCGTCCTGACCCCGCAAGAGGTCGATATCCTGTTTCAAACCCTTCGCAAACTAAGCGCGGAAGGCACGGCGATCCTGTACATTTCGCACAAGCTGGAAGAAATCCGCAGCTTGTGTGATGCGGCGACGATCCTGCGCGGCGGCAAGGTCGTGGGCACTTGCGTCCCTGCCGAGACGACAGCTCGGGATATGGCCGAGATGATGGTCGGTGCGATCCTTCAGGTGCCGACGCGAGCGGGTAAGAACGCGGGCGACGTGGTGCTAAGCCTGTCAGCCTTAAGCGTTCCGGCGCAAAGTGCGTTCGGCATGCCATTGCGCGAGATTGATATGGAACTGCGCAGTGGCGAGATTTTGGGCATAGGGGGTGTCGCAGGCAACGGTCAGGATGAATTGCTGGCCGCCCTGTCCGGCGAGATGAGATGCGCGACTGGCATGCTGCGTTACAAGGGGCAGGATATTGGTGCACTGGGGCCGATTGCGCGTCGGCGACTGGGGATACTGACCGCGCCAGAAGAACGGCTGGGTCATGCGGCAGCACCAGATATGTCACTGACGGAGAACGCGATGCTGACAGGTGCCGTGCGCGAGGGGCTTGAGCGGCGCGGGATGCTCGATTGGCCCGCTGCGCGACGGTTTGCCGAAGACATCATCAAGCAGTTTGATGTCCGCACCACCGGCCCCGGCACGGCCGCCCGGTCCCTGTCAGGTGGAAATCTGCAAAAATTCGTGATCGGTCGCGAGGTGCTGCAGCGGCCCGAAGTTCTGGTTGTAAATCAGCCCACCTGGGGCGTGGATGCGTCTGCGGCGGCGGCGATACGGCAGGCGCTTCTGGACCTGGCCGAAAAAGGCGCCGCGTTGATCGTTATCAGTCAGGATCTGGATGAACTGATGGAAATCTCAGACCGGTTTGCCGCGCTGAACGAAGGACGACTGAGTGCATCTCTTCCGGCACAGGGCCTCGACGTCGCGCAGATCGGCCAGATGATGGGCGGCGCACACGGCATGGAGGTGGCCCATGTTTAAACTGCTGCATTTGAATATTTTCAGAACAATGAACTGGGGTGGTGCGTGATCCGGCTGGAGAAGCGATCAGAGCCAAGTCGTATCTTTGCACTGGCGGCCCCTGTGTTGGCCGTGGTGGCGACGATGGTGTTCGGCGGGCTTCTGTTCGCAGCGCTTGGCAACGATCCGATAGCAACAATCATCACAATCTTTTGGGAACCGCTGTTTGGCGAATTTGCGTTCTATTACCGTCCGCAACTGCTGATCAAAGGCGCGCCGCTGGTGCTGATCGCGATCGGGCTGTCGTTGGGTTTCAAGGCAGGCATCTGGAACATTGGGGCCGAAGGCCAGTACATCATGGGTGCGCTGTTTGGTGCGGGTGCGGGGCTGGCATTCTTCCCCGTAGAGGCGTGGTATATCTTTCCGCTGATGGTGATCGCAGGAGCGTTCGGCGGATGGCTCTGGGCAATGATCCCCGCACTTTTGAAGGTGAAGTTCGGGACCAATGAGATTTTGGTCAGCCTGATGCTGGTCTACGTAGCAGAGCAGTTTCTGGCCTCCATGTCCTTGGGGTTGATGAAAAACCCAGAAGGTTTCGGCTTTCCGGGATCGCGCAACCTGCAGCAATACGCCAGCGCGCACAACGCCGAGATCTTCGCGGGTTCGGGCATGCATTGGGGCGTGGTCGCGGCCTTGATCGCTGTGATCTTTGCCTATGTCCTGCTCGCGCGACACCGGCTGGGATTTGCCATCCGGGTGACCGGCGAGGCACCGAGGGCTGCCAAGTTTTCCGGCGTGAACCCGGGACGGCTGATCCTGTTTTGTCTGGGCATGTCAGGGCTGCTTGCCGGGCTTGCGGGCATGTTTGAGGTCGCCGGGCCGAGCGGTCAGGTCACGATCGATTTCAACGTCGGCTACGGATTTACCGCGATCATCGTGGCATTTCTGGGTCGGTTGCATCCCGTGGGCATCCTGCTGGCAGGCGGGCTGCTGGCGTTGACCTATATCGGCGGGGACATCGCATCGAGCAACCTTGGCCTGCCTGCGGCCGCGGTGCAGGTGTTTCAGGGGATGCTGTTGTTCTTTCTGTTGGCGATTGATCTTTTCACCAATTTCAGGCTGCGCATCGGCCGGGCGGAGGTGGCATAATGGATCTGTCGGCAATCAATCCATTATTGTTTATCGCGGGCTTTCTGGTGGCCGCGACGCCGCTCATTTTCGCGGCCATCGGCGAGTTGGTGGTAGAGCGGACGGGCGTGCTGAACCTTGGCGTTGAGGGGATGATGATCATCGGCGCGATCTGCGGTTTCGCCGTCGCCGTTGAAACCGGATCACCAATGGCAGGTTTTGTCGCGGCGGCCATTGGCGGGGCGGTGATCAGTCTGCTGTTTGCGTTTCTCACACAGATAATGCTGGCCAATCAGGTGGCCTCTGGCCTTGCTCTGACGTTGTTCGGATTGGGTTTATCGGCACTGCTGGGGCAAAGCTATGTCGGGGTCAAACCGCCGCGACTGAGCGATGTAAATTTCGGGCCGCTGGCGGATATCCCGGTGGTCGGTCCGATCCTGCTGAGCCATGATATCATGCTTTATGCCGCTCTTGCGCTGATTGTCGCAGTCTGGGCAGTTCTGAAATTCACGCGGTTGGGGTTGATCCTGCGCGCGGTAGGGGAAAACCACGATGCGGCGCATGCGCTGGGCTACAAGGTCGTGCGTATCCGCACGGCCGCAATTATGTTTGGCGGGGCCTGCGCAGGATTGGGCGGTGCCTACATCAGCCTGATCCGCGTGCCGCAATGGACCGAAGGCATGACCGCAGGAGTTGGCTGGATCGCCCTCGCGCTGGTTGTGTTCGCAAGCTGGAAACCGCTACGCCTGTTGATCGGCGCCTATCTTTTTGGCGGGTTGGTCCAGCTTCAGCTCAATCTGCAGGCCGTGGGCGTTGCCATTCCCGTCGAGTATCTGGCAATGTCGCCCTATGTGGTCACCATCGTCGTTCTGGTGATCCTGTCCAAAGACAAAACGGCTGCCCCCGGCTCTCTTGGCCGGAATTTCCATGCCTCATTCTGAGGTCAATAACCAATCTGGGGAGACTACCAAATGAAACTAACGAGACTGCTGACCGGTGCCGCAATGGCGCTGACGCTGGCAACTGCCGCGATCGCCCAAGACAAGACCAAGGTTGGATTTGTCTTTGTCGGCCCCGTGGGTGACGGCGGCTGGACATATGAGCACAATCAGGGCCGACTCGCGATTGAAGCGGAGTTCGGCGACAAGGTCGAAACCGTGTTCGTGGAAAGTGTGGCAGAAGGCCCGGATTCAGAGCGGGTAATGACGGATATGGCGCTGAAGGGTGCTGACCTGATCTTTACGACCTCGTTTGGCTATATGGATCCGACAATCAATGTCGCTTCCAAGTTCCCGGATGTGAAATTCGAGCATGCGACCGGTTACAAGCGTGCCGACAACGTCAGCACCTATTCCGCACGTTTCTACGAAGGGCGCGCCATTCAGGGTCACATCGCAGGCAAGATGACCAAGTCCAATATCGTGGGCTACATCGGATCCTACCCGATCCCCGAAGTGATCCGCGGCATCAACTCTGCCTTCATTCACGCGCGCAAAGTGAACCCTGATGTGCAATTCAAGATCGTCTGGGCCTATACGTGGTTCGATCCCGCCAAAGAGGCCGATGCGGCCAAGGTACTG
>Ga0115567_10007836_pt1 | contig 10094 bp, 9 predicted proteins | sample COGITO_mtgs_1204_2_FD_88679 | JGI IMG/M metagenome (GOLD analysis project Ga0115567, IMG submission 88679) | Pelagic marine microbial communities from North Sea - COGITO_mtgs_120412 | ecosystem: Environmental > Aquatic > Marine > Epipelagic | place: Germany:Helgoland, sampling site Kabeltonne... | reverse complement strand
TGTCTTCTTGATGAAGGCGCGGCGTGGATTTTTGAGATTGTCCGGCTTTACTACCGGCTCAGCTGTCGTTGGATCGGTCATGGCGCGGCCTTTATGACAGCACGCTCCGTCCGTCCATCATCGAGTTCGGTCGAACCTCGGCTGGCCTATTGCGCGGCGAGCAGTTCCGGTTCGGTCAGTGCTTCGCGGCGCAGCCATGCCGCAACGGCGTCAGCGGCTCTGACAGACGACTTTCCCTCGCCCAGTTCAAACGTATCTTCGAACGCAATATTCTGCGCGGGCAAATAATCCCTGTGTGTGTCAGACGCGTTGCGTACCGCGGGAATCAGTTCGTCGACATTGTCCAGAACCGGCCCCGTCGTCCAATTGAGGTAAAGTGGATTTCCCGCCCAGTCCGCATCGTGACTATTCAGGAAAATCGTTGGACGGCGTTCGTGCAAAAACTCGTAAAGCTGCGACGACACATCACCCAGATAGATGTCAGCCGCCCGCGTGTAGCTCATATCGACGCTGCGTGAACTGCCGAGATCGACATGGATATTCGGGAGCTCCAGAAACCGTTTTGGAAACGGCTTACGGCGGCGAATCCGCTTATGTTCCACAGATGTATGCAGCTTGCGCTGAAAGATCATGATGTGCGGCGCGAAAATCAGATTGAGATCGGGATTGGCGGCGAACGCATCCAAGACGCCCTCACCCATCGTGTACCAGCTGGACAGATGCGGATCGAAATGCGGATTATACAGCACCACGGGATTATCGTTTTCGAACAAATCCGGCGTTCCCTCTTGGCGAACGAAATCAAATTTCGGATAGCCAGCGACAGCGTAATCTCCGTCGCGTATCAAGCCATGTTCCTTGTGCCGCTTCTCCAGCTTCTCGCCAGGGACCAATACGAAGTCAAAATCACGGATTGAAACTTTTTCTGTGACGGCGCGATCACCCGCACCGTGATGGGTGAGGATGAATTTGAGATGGTTCAGCCCGAACTGTGTTTTTAGCATCAAAGACGTACTCTCCGGCACAACGAACACGTCGAATGCAGCGAGTATATCCAGATTTTCTTGTAGGACAGAAACACGCCGTGCGGGCGCAATTGCATTGGCAACGCGAAGGATACCGCTGTCAGATTTCTCAGTTTTCAGATCTATGAATTGGGCCTGCGCCGTCAGTTCACGACCGAGGCCAGACATCACAATCTCTTTTTGCTCTGAGGTGGACGTCAAAACCGTGACATCAACATCCGGATGCCGGATCAACATTTCACGAAGGATGGGCGCAGTATGTGCGACCTGATGCGGCACCTCATGATTATACAGGAACCCGACCTTCAAGGTCGATCCATCGATTTTGTGAATTTTTTCGGGCATTTGACGCATTTTGTCCCAGTTTGGCGTCACCGAATAGTCACAAACCATTTCAATATTGTCACAATTTAGTCATTCAGGACAGGAATAAATCCTGAGGCTGATTTCGACCAATGCTGGATCGTGAGATTCAAGTTTCGTGCCTCGGCCAGTGTTTTAGGCTTTGGGTCGACAACAATCGTCTGGTCCATGATCGGGAGCAGAGCAAAGTCGGCGCGGCTATCCGTGTAGAAAACCGTTGAGCCTGAGAGGTTTTTTTCAGCGAGATATGCACTCACGGCCGCTCGCTTTGCTTCGCCGTAGCAATTTTCCGAGGCGAATCGGTCTTCGAGACTGTCGCCGCGCCAGGCCATTTGCGTGCATACAACACCGTCCACACCGAGGCGTTTCGCGAGCGGATTGACAATAAGGTCCACGGCGGCGGAGGCGATCAGAATGTGATCGCCTTGCGAGCGGTGATGATCAAGGGCGGCCACACCGCCGGGCCGAAGGCCCGAGCGAACCTCTTCTGTAGCAAATTCTTCGGCCATAGCCTCGAGCTTGGCGCGGGTGCGGCGCATCAAGCTCCAGCGCATCATTGAGCGCTTGACGGCGCCGCGCGGGCGGCGCCCAGCCTTATATTCGATTTGATCGCGGAGGGTCTCGTACAGGAGCGGAATCCAGAACCAAGGACGCGTGCGAACGGTCCGCCAGACAAATCGACCCCACGTTCCCCGCTGCGTCAAGGTGTAATCCAGATCAAAGACGGCTATCTTCACGCCGTGTCCTTTTCATAATGGGCCAGCGTTTTGAGGACCAGGCTAATGACCGCCACAAGGGCGACAGCGTAGCCTAAAATCCACGCCCATCCGGTCCCGATCTCGCCGAGCCAGCGGGTCATGATGATGAAACTCGCGACATAGGCCGTAATCCCGGCCGCGCGCGCATAAATGGCGCGTTCGGGCTTTCCGACCGCATAAAATACGGGATAAAGCGGCGCAACAGACGCGAAGATCGCCGCGCCGAAAACCAGCAAAACGGCGAGCGTCGGCACCATCTCATACCCTGCGCCCAGAAAGCGATCCACCAATGGCGGCGCCAGAATATAGGCCAGTGCAGACATGACGAGGCCCGCTAGCAGCGCGACGCCGCTGGCCTTGGTGACCAAACGCAAGACTTGCCCCCCCTGTCCTGCCGCAACAATCCGCGCCAATTCAGGGTAAATCACCTGATCAAGCAATTTCACACCTTCCGACAGAAGTTTCGCAATCTCTTCCGCGATTTTATAAACAGCGACAAAGACAGGGCCGAAAACGACCATCACAAGCAAGACCGGGAGATGCGAAAATCCGGCGGCAAGCGAGCTGTCGATATAGGCCTTGGTTGCAAAAGCCCAAAGACCATCGCGCGGTCGTAGAAAATCAACCTTGGCTTTGAGAACTGGCCGCAACAAATTGCGCTTCGCTAGTTCTGTCAGCCCTAGCCCAACCACGACAAAGTTGCGGATCAGAGCCCCTGCATACCACACGGCAATGAAGCCCAGCATGCCCCATCCCTGGTGAGCCGCAATCAAGACGCCGATCAATCGAACCGTCGGCATCACGAGCCACGCAGCCGCGAGACCTGCGAACTTGTCAAACAAGCGCAGAACGCCGGTGCTCATTCCGGTCTGTTGAAATAATACAACTGAGCAATAGGCGACGACCAAACCGAATAGTTTGGACGGATCAATCTGTTCCTTGCCTGCCCACAGGTCCGGGTAGGCTTGTACAATGGCGATGAACACTCCGAACAGCGCAATGGCCGCGATGTAAGCCAACAAAACGGCCAAGGCGTCCAGAATGGCGGCGAATTTCACCAATTTGACAAAGCCTGGTCCATCACCAGCTTCTGCATCGTCGGAGCCAAAACGGATGATCGACTGCCACGGCTGGAATGTCATCATCTCTGCAAAGAAAATCATATAGGCATGCAGAAAGATGACGATGCCAAATTCGACCTGACTATCGAGTGCTTGCGCGGTGATGATAAGGGTCGCAACACCCATCATCGCGCCGAGCGCCTTCGCTCCGAAAAGGAGCCCAGCATTGGACGCGATTCGTGTTCCAACCGCCTTCGAATTGTCGACAGACAAGTCCACTAGCGACGGGCTGCCAGTATCTGCGAAACCAAATCGAGGTCGGCGGGCTTATCCACATCGATAGCGGCTTCGGCGAAAGGAAGCAGCACGGGCGCGGCCGTCATGCCGAGCTTTTTCGACGCGGCCTCAAACGCACCGTCCAGCGTTAAACGCCCCGACGCATATTTCAGCCCCATACCGAGACCAACCTTACGCGCCAGTTTCAGCGGGTCTTTGCGGAAGTCTTGAGCGACTCGCCAGAAGCGGATGGCCTCAAGCCCATTCTCATTGGCAATATAGAAGAGGTTGCAGCCACTGACAGCATAATCCGCGAACCTGAGATAGGTGCGTTTGGTTGTCGGATAGTCTGCCTGTATGACCGATTCAGTTGCCAAGCCGGCGGTAAAATCTGCGCCGCTCGCTTCGGACTGCGTCAGAAAACTCTCGACCATGTCCGGCGTGAGCAGCGCATGATCACAGGTTGTGAGAAGGACTGGGTACGGCCCCTTACCTGCTGCGAGCAACGCACTGTCGGCCGGACCGCGCCCGCCTTCAATGATCTCAAAACCGTCTTTCGTGTCGGGATATCCTGAGAGTAAAAACGGCTCCGAAAGTCCGGCCCCTCGTAGCGCCTCCGCGACGCGCTGCACCATCGGGATGCCGCCAACCGGGATATCCGCCTTATAGTCCACGCCCGCATGCTCGCAAAGCGCATCAGGGCCCGGTCGTTGTCCCGCCAGAATGATCGCGCGCACGGTCACAGCGATGCCTCGACCATGCGGTAAGTTTTGTATTTTTCCGCGCCGACCATCTCGCATATACCATTCATGCTTCGATTATCTTCGAGGATCCAAGACAACTCGCACTGCTCAAAACCCTGCGCCTTCCCCGCATCAAAAGCCTGCGAGCAGATTTTAGTGGTCAGGGCGACACCGCGGCGACCTTTGTGAAATTTGCGCTTGAGTCCCATCAGAGGCACACGCCCCTTGGTCACTTTTTTCGTCTTGAGGCGCCATAGCAATTTGGCCCAGCCGAAGGGCAATAAATGGCCATTGAGACCGCGCACAGCCTCATTCAGATCTGGGATCATCCAGATAAAGGCTGCGGGTTCGTCATCGATGAAGCCAATTTGAAAGCCGTCGCCGAACATGATCGGACGCATTTCCTTGGCCATATGGGTGAATTGATGTTCTGAGAACGGGATGAAACCCCAATTTTCGGACCAGGCATCGTTGAAGATTTCGCGCGCCAGACGCACGTCACCGAGGAAATCGCTTTTATTCATTGCCCGCCAAGTCAGGCCCGGATCAGCCTCCGCTTTGTCGCACAAACGCCGAACCAGCTTTATGTCCGGCGCGCCGTCAGTAAGATCGGCAAGATAGGCGTAAAGATCAATGGATTTTTCAAACCCGTTCCGCGCCACGGCGTCGACATAAAATGGGTTACCATAAGGCATCATCACCGCCGGCGGATGATCAAACCCGTCAATAAGCAGGCCAACTTCCTCATTCACGCTCCACATTGCGGGGCCGCGAAGTTGGGTGCGCCCTTGCGACCGGGCCCAGTCTTTCGCGGCGTTTAGAAGAGAATCGGCGAGATCAGGGTCCCGTTCACAATCTAAATATCCGAAAAACGCCGTGTCCTTGCCATGCACTTGATCATGCGCCGCATTGATAAATGCGGCCACACGTCCGACGGGTTTGCTGTCCTGTCTCGCCACAAAAAACCGCGCCGAGATCGCATCTTTGGTCGGGTTATTGTCGCCGAGTTGCGCCTTTCGCTCCATACGTAAAGGGGCTCGCCAGTTCGGCTCGCCAGCGTAGAGTTTATAAGGAAGCGATAGAAAATCGCTATCCGCCTGATCCGACGCGCTTATGACAAATGCGGCACCCGCCATACAATTCCGCCTTCTGCAGCCACAATAAAGCGCCTGACATGGCGTCTGAGTCTAGTCCGGGTCAACCAGATTAATTTCAATCTCTACACCGTCATGCGGCACGGTAAAGCGGGTCTCTTCCCAGCGCGGCAATCTGAGAGACTCAATGACCGGATTATTTGAAAGGCCAAACGGTTCCTTGGGCTTGAAATTCCACTTTTTGTCGAGCCTGCGATCACCATCAATATCGTGATAGCCAACAACCGCATATTCCCCCGGGCCCGGCACATGGATGCAGACCTTCATCGGTCCGTCATCAGCCGGCACACGGATCCGACGCAGCTTTCCGCTACTTTTCATGAAATCATTTTCGCCAAACAGTTCGAGTTTCAGAATACCTTCTCGGTACACATTATTGACGGTCAGCCGAACCTGATGATAGCCAAGGATGCAGCGGTCTGCCGCGTCATAGTCATAGAGTTCCAAGCCTCGCTCGACTCCAACCGCCGACAGAGGTGTATCGTCTTCAGCGAACGCAGAGGATGCAGCAAACAGGCTCACGCCTGCGGCTATGGATGTGGCGGCGAGCCGAATTAATTTCCGGCTAACTCTGTGCGGGGGAATTGCGTTGATCATAGCTTTTGAATAGGCCCGGTAAGATGAGCACGACATGAACCATTTCATGTCGGATACAGTCAGGATAAGGGGCAAAGTGCAACTTATGAAAGCACATATCACAGGAATCGCTTGGGTCGTCTAAACACATATCTTTTCAAAAGAGCAGCGTCCGCCATTGGCGGGCTGATCATATTTGCTTGCTGCGTGCTCCTGCTCGAGCGACTGTTACGCATTTTTGAAGTTGTCACAACGTCGACAAAGCCTGCCTCTGACGCGTCCAACATGATTGTTTCGCTCTTGCCTTACTATCTTGGCATCGCTGTTCCGATGGCCCTTATGCTGGGTACAATCATCACCGTTGACCGGTTTTCACGGTCTTCGGAGCTGACGGCTGCGCTTGGCGCAGGAGTCTCCCTGACCCATATGACGAAACCCTTCCTCGCCATCGCAGGCATTCTGGCTGTCGGTTCGATCCTTATCGAAGGCTGGCTCCAGCCTTTGGGACGCTATCGCTATCGTACTGTTGAGAATTCGGTCAAACAGACCGCCTTCACGGCGGCGCTACGCGAAGGGATGTTCACGACGGTTGGCGAACGGACCTATTTTGGCGGAACGGCCAAACCCAATGCCGGCATTGGCCCGATCTTTATCTATGAAGCCATTACCGAAGACGGTGTGCAGTCTGGCTTTCGATTCACAACAGCCAATGAGGGTGAATTGATCGTGCGGGAGGAAAGCGGCGCGCCTGTCCTGCAATTAGGGCGAGGACAAGGCTATCAAGTTGCCGATAATTTGACGCTTTCTGACAATACCGGATTTGACGGCATGTCCATTGCGGGTGCCTCCAACCCCACACCGTTTCGCGTTCGAGGGAATGATGAGAGAGAGCTGACCTCGTCGGAATTGTTCGAGAACAGGCGCGGCGATCAGCGCACTGAAATTGACCGCAATACAAATAATGCGACGCTCCATCTGCGTATCGCCCGTACGATTTTGCTGTTCATCCTCCCCTTTATTGCGGTGCCGTTTGGTCTGAACTATGGCCGAAACCCATCGTCTGCCGGGATTTTCGTGGGCGTTGTTTTCCTCGTCTCTTTGCAAAAAGCCCTGGAATTTGCGCAATCGCTGGGGGCATCAGGCAAGCTCCCGCCTTGGGTTGGGGTTTGGGGGCTGATGGCGTTCCTGACCGTCTTTGCCGCGTTCATTTTCTGGAAAAGCGCATTTAAAATGGGTCAGCCTCCGCTGACATCTTTCGCACAGTGGATCAGCCACTTGCAGGGACAGATACGCGGCCTTGTGGCGTCGACCCGAAAGCGCCTGCGTGGCGATACGGACATCCGCCGTGTTTAAGTTCGCGGTCTATCTGTCTAAATCGTTCTTGGTGACGTGGCTAACGGTCGTGTTTGGTTTTCTCGTGCTGATCGGACTGCTCGACAGCTTGGCCAATGGCGCGGACATTGTGGCCAGCGGCGAAGGATTTCGGGGTACTTTTCGATATATGGCGCTGCGTGCTCCAGTCATTTTCGACCGTATTTTTGTCTTCACACTCGTGGTCGCCGTCCTGCTGACTTATGTGAGATTGATCCGCCAGCATGAGTTGGTGGCCCTGCTCGGTTTCGGCATCAGTGCCACCCGGCAAGTCTTGATTCTCACGCCCGTTATGCTCTTGGCGTCCATTTCCTCCATCATCTTCATCGACTATACAATGGCCCCCGCCGTACGGGCACTGCAGGCGTGGGGAATTGGGGAATATAAGGTAAAAAACATCACGCGCGACAATCCGCTTTGGCTGGAAGATAGCGGGGCCATCGTTCGCGCGACCCAGCGTCTGTCATATGAAACATTGGGCGACATCCAGATTTTCGAGCGTGATCAACTTGGGCAGGTCGATGCCATCATGTGGGCCGGACGCGGGACCTATGCGGGCGATGGTGGCTGGACGTTGCAGAATCTCCGCCGTCTCGAGATCAAAGGCGCTGACGGCGAGGCCCGCAAAGCGCAGCCCGTCGAGGGCAATGCGACATGGACAACCTCGCAAACACCCACATCGATTGCCCGGCTCGCCGCGGAACCGCGAGATCTCTCTCTTTCCGAGATGCGGAACTTCATGCGGCCCGGCAATAGCGGGGCGAAGCCATCCTTTGCCTATGGGTTCTGGCATGCTCACCGGCTAACGCGTCCCATCGCGGCGCTGATCCTCCTGATCGCCTGCGCCGCGATGATGCAGCGCACGGGCCGGGAAGACACAGGCGATAAAACGCTGATTCTTGGTATTACTTTGGGCTTTATTTTCCTTATCATCGATGGGGCTATGGCGACATTCGCGGCTTCTGGAGGCCTTTCCGTTGGCCCCGCCATCGCCATGCCTCTGATAGCTTTCGGACTGCTATCTGCGTTTCTGTTGACGCGAACAGAGGCGCTATAATCGCGCCATGGCCGCGTCACTCTTTATCAATCCGCATTCCGAACGGGTCGGAAAGAAAGGCTCCCGACTCGCCACGCACGCGAACGAGCATGGTGCGCGCGTGTTTGATTTGGCCTTGTTTGAAGCCTTACCAAGTCAGGTCGAAGCGGCGCTCTCCACATCCGATCTCATTGTGATCGAAGGCGGTGACGGGACGGTGCAATGCGTTATGAGCGAAGTCCTTCGCCAGTGCGCCGAGACAAAAGACATTCCCGATTTTGCAATCGCATCCGGCGGCATGACAAATCAGATCGCAAAGATTATCGGAATGAAACGGGTTGGTCGCTCGGGTCTCAAGACAATTCATGACGATCCCAAAGCCCTGCAAACGCGTATGATCCGCCTGTCTTGCGAGGGAATGCTTGATCAATATGGCTTCCTGTTCTCGACAGGCGCGCTGCCTATGGTCACGGATTTTGCGAAAAACGAGCTGCACTCACGCGGCATTGGCGGCTCCGCGGCTGTCGTCGGCGGCATCGTCAAAGCGGTCACAGCGGAGCGGGAGAGCGTAATGCCCGCAACGGATTGCGTTCTGACGATCAACGGCGTTCGGCGAGAAGGCCCGCATCTGGGCACAATCGCGACCACCCTGCCGTCTGTTGCCATGGGGCTGGATCCGTTTTGGGGCGAGGAGAAAGGCGATCTGCGCCTGACATATGTTCAAGGCGAATTTAACAAGCTCTACCGCCATCTGGCTGAGGTTTGGGTTGGATTTAAGGACAAAGACCGTCGCCCGGACGGCTTTTACAGCTGGAATACGGACGCGGCGGAATTTACCTATTCTGGTCCCGTTATGATGGACGGCGAGCCGATCAATTTGCCCTGCGAGACCTTCCGCCTCTCCGCGAGCCGGCCCGTCACGATCCGGCGATGAGGGCTAAGTCATCGGATGCGCTGTTGGAGTTGATCCGCGCGGAGCAGCTCGATCCGCCCGCGCGCGTCCACAGTGTTATGAACGCCATTCGCGGCCGCCACGCAGGCCGCGTTCTTGGGTTCGTCTATTACGGCTCCAGCCTACGTGATTTGGACGACGCGGACAAGATGCTGGATTTCTATGTGCTCGTGGATAGCTATCGAAAAACGCATGGCCCAAAACTATCAGGTCGATGGAGTGCCTTGACCAACCGCCTGATCCCGCCCGCCGTCTATTATCTGGAACTGGAAGAAGACGGCGTGCTGTCGACTTGCAAATACTCGATCATCACACTGGATGAGTTTGAACGCCGCTGCGCCGACAGTTTTCTGAGCCAAGTGTGGGGACGGTTTAGCCAGCCTTGTGCTTTGCTGGATGCATCCGGACCAGAGATAGAAGACCGAATCCTAAACGCCCGCGCCTATGCCGTGCGCAAACTCGCGCGCGAAACAGCACCTCTGTTCGACGCGCCTGCCACCGCACCCGAATTTTGGGGCCGTGCCTTCTACGAGAGTTACCGCACGGAGTTACGGCCCGAGAGTGATGATGGCCGGGCTCGGGAAATCGTCGCGCGCTACCAAGACCGCTATGATGCTGTCAGCACCGCCCTGTTCGGCCCGCCGAGCGATGGTCGCTACGGCGTGCAGGACTATCCCGGGCGTGGCTCAGACTTTCGCTGGTTCCTGCGCCGCCTGATCGGCCGACCTATTGCCGCGCTCCGCGTTCTCAACAGCGCAGCGACATTTGATGGCGGAATC
>Ga0115567_10007827_pt1 | contig 10107 bp, 20 predicted proteins | sample COGITO_mtgs_1204_2_FD_88679 | JGI IMG/M metagenome (GOLD analysis project Ga0115567, IMG submission 88679) | Pelagic marine microbial communities from North Sea - COGITO_mtgs_120412 | ecosystem: Environmental > Aquatic > Marine > Epipelagic | place: Germany:Helgoland, sampling site Kabeltonne... | reverse complement strand
TAAATCCGTTGCTTTGCCCAGCAGATCCCAAAGCGCTATCTCTACCGAGGCGCCCCATCTGCGTTGCGGGCGGTATAGTGCCTTGGCATGCTGATTGATATCGAAAGGATCTTTGCCGACGAGCAGTTGTTTTACTGCCTCGATGTTCTCTGGTGGGATCCCGGGGCCGATGCCCACCAGGCCTTGATCCGTATGCACTTCCGTTACGGTGAAATTGCCAATCTGAACGTGTAGCCCGCCACGGGGAGTATCGACGCGTCGGGCAAGAATGCCCTTGTCTTCGATCAGCTTGATCCTGATTAAACGGACATCGGTGATCTTTAGGCGTGCCGACTGCGCAGCCAGCGCAGCCTGTGGCAGCATCAATGGCATTGTCGCTAGGCCCGGCAAGCCGGTTAAGAAATCTCGTCTACGCATCGCAGCTTCCTGTCTGTAGTCAAATTAGTAGAATTACCTTAGGGTTTTTATTGCTTTTTTTCAACTACAACTAACATCCACAAATTACTAACCGACTGATCTTATATTATTGTCGTGAACACTTTATGCACAGAGCTTTTCATAACTTTCGGATGATTGGCAGCCTAAAGAACAGTCGGGTCGATGAACGGCGCAAAAATTATAGTTGAACGTATTTTTTCACTGATGATTATCTAAGAACATAACACCGCTAATAAAAAGGGGGGGCATTATCTGCTTCTTCTTTGATTGAATTGTTATGTGTTCGATGCCTATTTTTTCTTAGAAGAACCGGCGAAAAACTATAGCCATAAAACACCAAAGATTTTGCGGTATAGTCAGTATGACTGCGGCGATGTAGGCTTGTTGGATATTCTCTCCGGTATATAATGCGAATATCAAAAGTGCAAGCATCGCAAGACCGATGGACCATGGAGGTACATGCCACAGTACGTTAACTTTTGCAGCCTCTTCTTGAGGCATATTCCATTGCTCCCATCCTATGATTGTGCCTATTACTGACCAACCTACTAGAAATACCAAGAGAGAATAATGCCATGTTACATCCTCCGCAAAATACAAAAGTAAAGCCTGTGGAGTAAAGCAAAGGCATATAGCGAAAGACGATGCAAGAACGAGAGATTGAATGAAATGGCGATCTGACGGCGAGAATCGACCCTCCTCGTTCGACAATGCAATAAAGATGGCTATGAAGCCGAGGAATGCTGCTGAAATCTCAGCGACTAATTGTAATTGTTCTATCGTAATCACCTCTCTCAATGACCCATTCTAATTAAACACATATTGCTTTAAATAATAAGTATGAAGAGCGAGCCCTTTTTGATTTGAATGTTATGTGTTGGTCGTTCTTCAAAATTGCTCGTAAGCAACGGCTACTCCAGGTCACTCAGCAAGCTGGCATTAGACCCTCAGGTCAACACTTGTCTTCAATAATTTTGTCAACATATGCTGTGAATGAACGGCCATAGCTCCCCTGTGCACCTTCCCAGAAATATAGGTTTCCTTCTCGACAAACAAATTGGTTACTATTAATAGCCCAGTCCCAACCTCCCCATATTTCATCTGTAAGTGTACCGTTAATATAGCTATTAAACGCTTGTTCCTGTCGATTGAATTGACTTCTTTTCTCCAACTCAAATCGAAATCGCTCAACTTCAATAAGACTTTCAGGTTCTTCGTAGCCTCGCCAAAGTAGTCTGCCAATTCTGGGTTGCCGATTACTTCCAATTGGTAACTATTTGATAATTCGAGCAGCCCTTGACTAGTCTGTGATTGAATAGTATTGGTGTTATTACGTGTCTCTACAGCCAGATAGAGGATCGATAGCACTATTGCAATGCCACCAATTATCTCTGCTATAAATGCCCAGCCTTGAAGTTGATCGAGTTTCACTTGTTATTCTCATTGCTATTCGACCGTATCCGGCCAAAAGCCGATGATACGAAACACATAACGCCCTTAATAATAGGCGCGGAACGCGCGTCCTTTTTTATTTGTTTGTTATGTTTCGGCACCTCTGTGCCTTAATGTTCCGATTCAAATTGCTTCCGCTGGCTTTCCACTGCTGCCACATAATCATGCAACAGTAATCCTTTTCTTGTTTCCCATAAAGTTCGAAACCCAGGACTTCGCGAGTACATATTGAAGTAGAGAATAGTAGTTGTCCAAAGCTCAGTATTCTCAACTTGTTCAGATCGTCTATATACGATTTGCCAAGCCTGTAACAATTGCATGCCCAAATAGTCAAATCGTAATCTGTCAGTCTCATCTAATTGATCTATGTCTTTCAAGCCCCGTGTCCAAAGCTCTGCAACATCACGATTGGCAACGATTTCTTCAATCCAGCGGCTAATATCCGAATTTGTTCCCTCGAAAGCAATTGTTTTAGCTGATTCTGTATCTAATTTAAGCTGACGAGTGTTCTGCCGGATTTGAGTGGCAAGATAAATAAGAGTGACTACAACCCCGATTCCGCCTAGAAAGTCTCCTAGATTTCCCAAATTTTCCAGCATTTTTATATTTTCCCTCTATATGAAATTTGTTGTAGTACTCAATAGATGTATGTAGTTTGAATTAGTTTCGATATTCGAAGAGAAACATAATGCCCTTAATAATAGAAGCGCGTAGCGCTACCTTTTTGATTTGATTGTTATGTTTCAAGCCATTTGTACATTACTAATGCGTCAACGAAGCCTTGGCCCGGATGATTGAATGCTTTAGGCAGCCTGCCAACGGATTCAAATCCGAGTTTTTTCCAAAGTCGAACTGCGCTTTCATTTGAGGAAGCAACGAAATTAAACTGCATCGCTTTGTAGCCCATTAATTTCGCGATCTCTTGAGAGTGCTCGCACATAGATGTAGCAAGTCCTTTACCTCGCGCATTCGATGAAACCATATAGCCACAATTGCACACATGATCGCCAGGGCCTGAATGATTTGTAACAATGTAATACGTGCCTAATATTTCTCCATTTTCTTCAAATACAAAAGTCTTTCTAGGATATTCCATCCAGAGCTCGAATGCTTCATCTCTAGGAGTGCTTCTATCATAGGCATAAGTTTCGCCAGTCGATGCAATTTCCCGAAAAATCGGCCAAATCGAGTCAAAATCTTGTTCGGTCGCTTCTCGAATTTCCAAACTTTAAAGCTCCACTAGAAACTTAACGCTTTTAATAATAGGAGAGCGTAGCCCTTCCTTTTTGATTTGATTGTTATGTTGCGCGGGCACTGGTCCTTGCATATATGTCGAATATGACATAATCTACACCTCATGAGCCCAAAGGACAAGCCACTCGTATGGCTCCATGGAGAGGTTAAAACACCTCCGCTTTCTGCTGCTGCGAGGCTGGAGGCCGGATACTTGTTGAGAGTATTGCAGAGTGGCACTCTGGTTGCCATGCCTCATTCCCGACCTATGCCTTCCGTAGGCCGTAGCTGTCACGAACTGAGGATCACTGATGAAGATAAAATTTGGCGAATTATCTACAGAATTGATGCCGACGCCATAGTGATAGTCGAAGTGTTTGGAAAGAAGACTACCAAAACACCTAAAGCGGTTATTGATAATTCTAAGACTAGATTGAGGAAATATGACGAAGAAAGCCGCTAAGCAAAAGAAACTTGAAGCCCAAGGCTGGAAAGTTGGTTCTGTAGAGGATTTCTTAGAATTGTCACCGGAGGAGGTGGCATATATCGAAATGAAATACGCCTTAAGCAATACGCTCAAGGCCCATCGTGCCAAAGGAAAATTGAGCCAGGTTGAAGTCGCCAAAATTTTCAAAACCAGTCAGTCTCGTGTTGCCAAAATGGAAGCGGGTGATCCTTCGGTCTCAATTGATCTATTAGTTAAATCACTTCTTGCTCTTGGAGCTTCTCCTAAGGATGTAGCGAAGGCTATCTCCTAATTCAAAAAGCAACATAACGCACTTAATAATAGGCGCAGTCGCGTAGCACTGCTTCCTTTTTGATTTGATTGTTATCTGCCTTTCAAATCTCTATCTTGCAGCAAATATTTACGTAGCTCTCTCTCGACTCTCATTACATGCAGAATATAGACAGAGCCTTCTGTGTGGCGATAAAACACTCTGCAAGGGACGACGATAACTTCCTTATACTTTGATGGGGAGAGCTCAGGAACCTTTCTCCCGGAATTTGGTGATTGACTTAGTAAATCTATACGCTTAAACACTGCACGTACGAGATTCTGAGCCGCATTGAGCTTGTCCAAAGCTATGTATTCGGCTATCTCGTCTAAGTCCTCAAGAGCGGGCTCAGTCCAAACTATTTCAGCCATTTGCCTAATTTTTCTTCGGCTTCATGGTGGCTGAAAACACGACCTTCTTGAACTGCGGTCTCGCCTTTAGCGATCCCCTCAAGAATTCGTATTCGGCTCTGCATCATCTCATAGTCACCGACATCTAAGAGATATGCGGATGGTTGACCATGCTCAGTTATAAGAACGGGTTCTTTGGAAGCACGTAAATCCGCAAGGATTTTTGTAGCCTGTCGCTTTAAGGTCGTTACAAGTTCTGTTTTCATAGAGTGATACTATTCTATCACTTTGAGTTTGGCAAGATATTGGTGCAGATAACGCTTTGAACAATGGGAGCAGCCGTGAAACGCTGCTTCCTTTTTGAATTGTTTGTTATCTGTCAATTCCACTGGAGTTTGAGGTCTCTGTGAGTTTGTGCACAATCTCTCAAGTACAGATTGATTAAGCTCTGATAAGGAATCCCTTTTGCTTCAGCGAGTTCTTTAAAGTACCCGATAGTATCCTCGTCGAGACGAATCGTGATCTGTTTCTTGAGTTTCTTCGCATAGGGATTCTTCACTGAATCTGAAAAATCATAACTTTTACGCATTTCTGAATTCCTCATAAGCCTTTCGCTCTTGCTTCTGCGCTCTTCTAGCAGAAATTATACGAATAGAGTCCTCTGAACGAACGCAATGGCAAATGACTAGGAGTCGTGAGCCAATACTTGTTCCGAGAAGAATGAACCTGTCTTCATCATCTGAGTGGTCTGGGTCGGGGATAAGGCGGGCAAACTCGTCTGTGAAGGCAGTTTGAGCCTCAGAGAAAGATACTCCATGCTTTGCAACATTGGAGGCCTCTTTTTTCGAATCCCATTCAAACGATAGATGGGTCATGAGTTACAGTGTAACTACATTGTAAATATAGTCAAGGTCGACACTGAACTAGCAGGTACAGATAACGCCATTAATAATAGGGGCAGCTGCGTAGCGCTGTCTCCTTTTTGATTTAATTGTTATCTGCCGTACTCTTAAAACTTCCCGATACATATTTGTGAAGGATGCTCGAAACAAGGGTCTGGTAAGGGATGCCTTCTTCTAAAGCTCTACGCTGAATTGACTCTAAGTCTCGGCTAGAGATTCGAATATTTATTCGTTTATCTTTTCTAAAAGTCTCTTCTGCCGCTGACATTAGAAGTTCTTTACGCTTTTTGGAAAGCTTTGACTTGAATTCGCCAGACTCAAAACCTTTCAGAAGGTCTTTCTCATCCTTTTTAAGATTTACTTTGCTCATTTTAGTTCTCCAAGGTATTGCTTTGTAGCCTTCCTGCTAGGAATGATTGTTTTGAGGAATATCTCATTCTTATCCTCAACGTAGGGGACTAAATAGACATATTCATCAATTTCTAGAACGAATATTCGCTGGTTCGAATACTTTTCTGGGTTCGGGTGTTCGAGGTCATCTAAAATTTCTCCTTGCTGTAGATAAAAGACCACATCTACGAAGGATACTCCTCGAGTATTTATAAGTTCTTGATTTTTCTCCGCATTCCAATTGAAGACTTTCATGCAGGGGATTCTAACATGAATGTGTGCCTAATGGCATCACCTGATCATGAAGAGTGCAGATAACGCTTTGAATAATAGGGGCAGGGCGCAGCCCTGGCTCCTATTTGATTTAATTGTTATGTGTCGGAAATAATACAATATTTCTCTTAGTCTATGACTTCTTGATTGAATGAATTGAATAGGAGTGACCAGTTCAAGAGAATACAGTATTCATACTATTAGAATCTGAAACCTAACTCCTTAAGAAGGACAATAGTATCAGGATGTATGCGCCCGGTACCAATAGCGGCTCTCGCGATTGGATCCTCCGCTCCACCTCTCCAGACTCCAAAAACAGATTCTAGGGTTGCCGTTTGGATCAACCCTAAGCTATGTTGAAATACTAAATTATCGAGGTGAAGAAGATCGATACTTCTTCTTTGATAAGTTCGGATTAGTTCTCCTGCTGGAATTTCTTCCTCTCTTTGCATGGCGGCCACTTCTTCAGACCACCAGCGAGGCGCGTCGCCTCTAGCGATGCGGTTTTCAAAGTCATTTGATGAAAGTTCGATTTCCATACGTAGTCTGATGTCTTCGATACGCGCTTCGGCTCTAGATTGATATGCGGCTCCAGTTGCTGTTCTTTGGTCTAGACGTAGCTGCATACCTACGAAAATAAGTGATGCAACTATTGATAGGATGCCTGCCAGCTCAATTAGGTCTCTAGTTTTCGAGGAATACATAATGGTTTAATTCACCATAATCTGATTTTTAATCGTACTGTTTTTAAGCCCGACGCTACGAGACACATAACGCCCTGAATAATAGGGGCTGCGCGTATCGCTGCCTCCTTTTTGATTTGATTGTTATGTGTACACATGGCACTATACACACACATTTTAAAGATTATACACATGGGTGTAACTAATGCGAACAAATATAGAAATAGACGACCAGCTAATGGATGACGTACTTAAAGCTACAGGAGCCCGTACCAAGAAGGAAGCAGTCGAGCTAGGTCTTAAGGCACTGATTAGATTGAAAAAACAGGAAGGTCTTAAGGCTTTTAAAGGCAAGCTAAACTGGACAGGGGACTTGGATGATATGAGAAAAGCTTCATGATTCTTGTAGATTCCAGCGTGTGGATAGACTATTTCAGGGGTACTGATAGTCCCCAAGTTAAGAAGCTGGATGATTGCCTGGGCATTCAACCAGTTGCAATTGGAGACCTGATTCTTACGGAGGTCCTTCAAGGTTTCAGGCTCGATAAGGAATATGAGACGGCAAAGTCATTGCTTGAAGAATTGATGCTCTTTGAGTTGCTAGGGCAAAGAATGGCCGTACAAAGCGCTGAGAATTTTCGCGCGCTCCGAAAAAAAGGAATAACCATCAGGAAAACAGCAGATGTAATCATAGCCAGCTTTTGCATCGATCAAAGAATTCCTCTACTGTTTTCAGATAAGGATTTTAAGCCTTTTGTAAAACATCTCGGATTGCAGGAAGTCTGACGTCACACATAACGCTTTGAATAATAGGGACTGGGCGTAGCCCAGGCTCCTTTTTGATTTGATTGTTATGTGTCGCATGCACTAGGCCTCCCAGTTCTTGAGTCCGATCCAGTAACTATGTAGTGGTTGACCTACAATAGTCTCCTGAATTACATCTACGAATTCCTGTCCCCACCCATATTGCCCTATAGAGTTCCACCAACTTCTGGTGCGCTCTGTGCCTAGTAGTAGTCTGATAATTTCTTTTTCATCCGCCCAGATGCTCTCATCTAACACGCCAGCTTGATATTCTTGAAATGCGAATTCTCTACGAGATAGCGCCAACAGCATGAGGCTATCGAGCTGAACCTTCTGCTCCAAAGTCATTTCTACAGAGTTATCAATTATAAGAGCTGTCAATTCAGGATGCTCTATCCATATAGATTGCTCAAATTGGGCGCTTGCAATAAGGCTCTGTCTAGTTTGGCTATTGATTGCATCTGCCGATTGCTGAGTTTGAATGGCCAGGTAAATGAGCGTTATCAGAATTGCTACAGAGCTAACGATTTCTGCAATAGATGACCACTTAGTCCAATTAGCGTCTCTCATAACAATTCACTCTCTAGCGCTCATATCTGTCAGGCTCGTACTGGCAAGGAAAGCACACATAACGCTTTGAATAATAGGGACTGGGCGCAGCCCAGGCTCCTTTTTGATTTGATTGTTATGTAGCGGATACATGCACCTTCACGCCGAGGCTGCCTAGAACTTTTTGCACAGTTTCATACCTAGGCTTAGCTCCGGGAGAGAATGCCTTATAGAGACTCTCTCTGCCTAGGCCAGATTTACTTGCGATTTCTGACATGCCCCTCGCTTTTGCTACATGACCTACAGCCGCAAGAAACACATCGGGATTTTCATCTTCTAGGGCTGCTGAAAGATATTCAGCAATAAGCTCTTCATTATCGAGAGATTCGCTAACGTCAAAATCAGTTACTTTAACCATGTTTATGACCTCAATTCCGACAGTATTTCTCTAGCACGTTCTATATCTTTAGATTGGCTTGATTTGGTGCCTCCGCTAAGGAGGAGGATTATCATATTCCCTTTCTTGGTGTAGTAGATTCGGTAGCCTTTCCCAACATGTATTCGAAGCTCGTGCAGCCCGCCTTTAAGTGACTTGGAGTCACCAAAGTGCCCTTGGCGTACGTTCTCCAAGCGAATCAAGATACGGGCTAGAGCCTTGGCATCCTTGATCTTGGAGCGCCATTTTAGGAAATAATCTGTCTCTTTAAGTTGATACACAATAATAGTGTATCCGTATGGATACAGCCAGTCAATAGCAGCTCGATGCGAGCCTACATAACGCCCGTAATAATAGGGGCTGCGCGGAGCGCTGCCTCCTTTTTGATTTAATTGTTATGTGCTGGGAAGGTCAGACAATAGCAACGTATAACACTTTACTGAAATCTACTAAGTATTTTTTGCGGATAGATGCTGCCGCCTTGAAGCTCGGTTGTACGCCTTTGGTGAAAGTTCTTGTGTGTCTCACCCTGGCCCGCAATCCTTTCGTTTACAGCTTCTCGTAATTCTGGATAAAGGTTAAGCATTCCATTCTGGTTGAGAGTCCACCAGCGTAGAGCTGTTTCATTCCCTAGATTTGAAAAAGTCCACTCAGTGACGTCTAGTTCAAAGTTAACATCTGTATATCCGGTTTCAGAGATCGCGCGGTCTCGAACTGATCTATACCATTCCCGAGCCAAGTAAGCATGAACAACAACTAAGTTTTCATTTGTCAAATCTACAGAATTAACCTGTGCCTTCCCCAGGGCTTCCGAAAGACTTTCTCCTATAATCAATTCGTACGTCGACATAGTTGTTGCATAGTCGTCTGCAATAAATTGAGCATTTGTAATTCTATTGGTCTCAGAAATCTGAACTCCCACGAGAATCAGGCCAGCCAGAAGAGCAAGGTTTGCTCCAATTTGGAGAAATTGATTTGTCCTATCCCAATTCATATAGGTTACTCATGCCCACCGATACTTTACCAAGGTGATTGGTTTAAAGTACATAACGCCCTGAATAATAGGGGCAGCCGCGTAGCGCTGCCTCCTTGTTGATTTGTTTGTTAGTGAGCATCTACGCAGCAGATTGAAACTTGATTTGAAGCCCAAGAGCCTTCGCAACTTTTGAAACTGTCGCGAAAGTGGGATTGCCTTCTTCAGAAAGTGCTTTGTACAATCCTTCGCGCGATAGCCCAGTGTCTCTGGCCAGTTGGCTCATATTCTTAGCGCGAGCGATAATTCCCAACGCATGAATGATATACGCAGGGTCATCCCCGCCTTCCTCTAATACAGCATCAAGATAGGCTTGAATGTCCTCGTCAGTCTTTAAATGTTCGGCTGTGTCGTAGCGTGTAAGTTTTACAGTCATGATCAAATCTCCAGTTGGCGAGCCAGCTCCAAAGCTTTCTTGATATCTTTGGCTTGCGAGCTCTTGTCCCCAGCAGTTAGAAGTATGACTACAACAGAAGATTGCTTAGTGAAATAGACTCTATATCCAGGGCCATAAAATATACGAAGTTCACTGACTCCTTCTCCGACGGGCTCAACATCGCCAAAATGCCCGAGTTCCATGCGGTCGATTCGTGCTTGGATACGAGCTTTGGCGTTTCGATCCTTGAGTTTCTTAAACCAGCGAGCAAACTCTTCGGTTTTGTAGATTTCTAACATGTGCCAACTATAGTTCACATATTAGAGATTGTCAACTATGGTTAACGCTTCTCAGCGTCCAAAAAATGCTCACTAACATTTGTATATGTCTTCCACGCGGTATTTTTCTCTGC
>Ga0115567_10007818_pt1 | contig 10119 bp, 9 predicted proteins | sample COGITO_mtgs_1204_2_FD_88679 | JGI IMG/M metagenome (GOLD analysis project Ga0115567, IMG submission 88679) | Pelagic marine microbial communities from North Sea - COGITO_mtgs_120412 | ecosystem: Environmental > Aquatic > Marine > Epipelagic | place: Germany:Helgoland, sampling site Kabeltonne... | reverse complement strand
CTTGTCCTTTATATTCATTAGTTCTAACATCACCACCACCATAGTAAGGGTGACCATACCAAACACTAGATCCTAACTTACAAGCCTTGTTGATTTCTCCTGGGGGTGTTTCATCTCCCATACCATCAACTTGGTTGTCAGTGAACCATAATGTTCCATCTTTAGGATTGAAAGCATGTCCAACTGAGTTTCTCAATCCAATTGCCACAACTTCTCTGTCAAGTTCTCCTGGGAATCTATTAAATCTAATAATTCCTCCGATACCAACTTGATCATAAGCTGGATATTTGTCTGGTCCTGCAACGTTAAAAGGTTGACCCATACTTACATAAAGCTTGTTATCAGCTTTATTAACCGCACACACTCTAGCAGTGTGATTGTATGACTCTTCTTCAGGTGGAATTAATCCGCCTTGATCAATAATAGGTATAGCAACTGTGTCTGGACTTTCCATAAAGTACTCTGCAGCAGGGAACCATAATACTCTGTTTCTTTCTGCTATATACAAATGTCCATCATCACTGAAACAAACACCATTAGGTATATCAAACGTAACTGCTGGGCTAAATTGCTCAACCGTATCAGCTACATCATCCATATCTCTGTCTGTTGCTTGCCATACTTTATCTTTTCTTGTTCCAATCCACACAGTAGTTTTATTTCTAGCAACCGCCATATGTCTTGCATCTGGCACTACAGCAAATAAACTAATTTTGAATCCTGGAGGCATTTTAATTTTTGGCAAAACATTTTTCTTAATGTTATCCGCAAATTTAGTGTCTTGAGGGATTACAATACCAGGTGCAGTACCTGTTTTTTGAAAATTACTTAATTTTTTTACATTTTCATCACTGAAAGCTACAGTAGAAAAAAAAGATAAAAAAACAGAAGTAATTAATAACGAAGTTATTTTTTTCATTTATTATTCTCCTCTTAGTTTTTATAATTATAATCTTGGATGATTTAAAAGGTGATTTCAAGTTAATATAAGATAAACTTACAACCTATAATTGATTTAATTTGTAATAAAATTAAGGGGTTAATTAACTTTATTTGTACAATCGCCAGTTTTAAAAAATTCATCAATATTATCTATTGCTAAATTGGCCATTGCCGTTCTTGTATGTTTGGTGGCACTGCCAAGGTGGGGCAAAATAAAAACGCTTTTAATTTTTAAATATCCAGGATTTAAGTTTGGTTCTCCTTTATATACATCCAATCCTGCCGCATAAATTTTTCTTCTATGCAATGCATCAATTAAAGCTTCATCATCAACTATGTCTCCACGAGCTACATTAGTAATCACAGCACCTGTTGGAAAATATTCAACTGTTTCTTTATTAATTAAGTTTACTGTTTCTTTTGTTGCAGGACAACAAATTGACAAAACATCAGAGACTGAAAATAAACTTTTTAAACTATCGTGATAGATGGCTCCTTGCTCCTTATCTTCACTTAACTTTGATCTGTTATGATAATGAATAATCATTCCTAGTGATTTTGCTATTTTAGCAATTTTTTGACCAATTCTTCCCATGCCTAAAATTCCAAGTCTTGAACCTGTTAATTGCTTTCCAATTAAATAATCTGCAGACCATTTCCAACTACTTTCTCTAGCAGCTTCAATTCCTTCTGAGACCCTTCTGCATGCTCCTAAAATTAATAAAATTCCAATTTCAGCAGTTGCATCCGTTAAAACCTCAGGCGTATTAGTAACAGCAATACCTCTTTTTTTTGCTGCTTCTAAATCAATATTACCAAACCCAACTGCAAAATTAGATATAACTTTCACTGTATCTGGTAATTTATTAATAGTATCAGCATCCATTTTGTCTGTTAGTGATGTTAGAACTGCATCACAGCCTTGGCTCAGTTCTATTAATTTTGATTGTGAATATAGCTCATCATTACTATTAAATTTTGTCTCAAATAATTCAGCTGCTTTTTCTTCTGATGCTTTTAATAATTTTCTAGTAATTAAAATTTTTTTCATAATTAATTCCCTTGTAGTGCCTTTGGTTTAGGTCCTCCCGTATACCAATCCAATAATTCAACTGTATGTAAAATTGGTGTTTTAGTACCATGAGATATTTGAGTTATGCAACCAATATTTCCAGTTGAAATAAAATCAGGCTTCAAACTTTCTATATTTTTAACTTTATTTTCTAAAAGCTGTTTTGCAATTTCTGTTTGTAGGATGTTATAGGTTCCTGCAGATCCACAACATATATGTCCTTCAGGTATTTCCATTACTTCATTTTCTGTTTTATTTAGTAAATCAATTGGCTGACTATGAACTTTTTGACCATGCTGCATAGAACATGCAGAATGATAGGCAATTTTATATTTTTTAGATTTTGTTTTTATGTCTAATTTTAAACTTTCATAAATATATTCAGAAACATCTTTTGTTAGCTCAGATATTTTTTTTGCTTTTTTACTAAAATCTTTATCATCCTTAAAAATAAAACCATAATCTTTCATAGTTGTGCCACAACCAGAGGTATTTGATAGAATTGCATCTAAGTTTCCTTTTTTATATTCCTCGTACCAAATATTTATATTATTTTTAAAGTCCTGATGTGCTTCTTGCTCTTTACCTAAGTGATGAGTTAAAGATCCACAACAACGAATTTTTTTTGGAACAACTACTTCCACTCCATGTCTATTTAATAATCTTATTGTTGACTCGTTAATTTGAGGTGAAATTTCTTTTTGTACACAACCTGTTAATAATGCAACTCTTGCAATTTTTTTCTTTCCCTTTACTTCATAAAGCTCTTTTTCTCTCAAAGTTTTTTTAGGGAAACTATTGGGCATTAAATTCATCATATCTTTAATTTTATTGGGCATTAAAAATTGAAAAGGTTTGGCAATTTTTACCAGTAAGCTTGATAGTCTGAAATAATTTCGGTTTACCAAAATAATAGATAAAAAATTTCTTATTAATCGATCAAAAAATGGTCTCTCATAATTCTTTTCTATATACTTTCTGCCATGATCTATGACATGCATATAATTTACCCCAGCAGGGCACGTGGTCATACAACTATAGCAGGATAAGCATCTATCAATATGTTTAACAACTTTTGGTGTTGGTTTTTTATTATTCTCCAACATGTCTTTAATAAGATAAATTCTACCTCTTGGGCCATCAAGCTCATCACCTAAAATTTGATGTGTTGGGCAAGTTGCATTACACATTCCACAATGAACACATTGTTTAAAGATTTTTTCAGTAGATCGATTATCTGAATCTTTTAACTGTTTTGATGAAAAATTAGTCTGCATTATATTCCTCTATACATCTTTCCAGGATTAAATATTCTTTTAGGATCAAAGCTTTTTTTAATTTTTTCAGATATTAAAAGTCGTACATCATTAATAGTAAATAAAGTTTCTTCATAATCGTATTCATCTGAAGTTTTAACAATGGTTAAATATCCACCGTAATCTTGCGAAATTTTTTTTAGTTCTTTAATTTTCATATTCTTTTTTGCAGGCACTTCTACCCAAAATAATGATCCACACCAATCAATATAATACTTAAACTTATTACCTAAAAATTGCATCATTTTAACTCCATTCGATGGCGTAATTACTAATCGAATTAGATTATTTTTTGTCTTAGAAAAAAGTTCTAGATTATTTATTTTTTTCCAGAATGGTACAGATTGATAAACATCAAGTATTGTTGTTTTATATTTTTCTAAATTTAATTCTTGAGTAAGTGCTTTAATTTTTTCATCAATAGATATTTTATCTCCCTCTACCCGTATTGCTAAAAATGAACCTTCATATTTTAAATCATTAAATTTAAATACTACATCTCTATTTTTTTGAAAATCATCTTCATTAGGCTCTAAGGGGATATAAACAGCACCAGAGATTTCACTACTAGAGCTAGACATTTGATTAAACAATTCAAAAACTGTTTTTTTATCATCAACATATATCGCAATAGTGTTCGATAATTTTTTTTTTGGTAAAACTTTTAGGGTTACTTCAGTTAAAGCCACTAATGTACCAAATGATCCAGCTATAAGTTTAGATAAATCATAGCCTGTTACATTTTTTACTACAGTGCCTCCAGATTTAATAACATCACCTTTACCATTAACACCTTTAAATCCTAAAATATGATCTCTGACACTGCCCACTTTAAATCTTCTAGAGCCAGCAAAATTACACGATAAATAACCTGCTATTGTTCCTTTATTGGATTTACCCGTCTCAATAAAGCCAAAGTCCATTGGTTCAAATGCTAACTCTTGATTATTTTTATCCAATGCTTTTTCAATTTCCTCAATAGGGGTACAAGCTTTTACTTTTATATAAAGTTCTTCTGGCAAATATTCAATTATACCTGAGATTTTAGACATAGATAACGTATTAGCTGATTGAGTTTTGTTTCCAATGAAACTTTTAGAGTTTGTGCCTATCAGTTCTGTAGAAGAATTTTTTTTATATAATTCTTTTATTAAATCTGAAACTTCCTCTTCATTTTTAGGGTAAAATATATTGTTAGAATCTTGGAAGATCTGGGAATTTATTTTTATTTTTGTGGACATGTACCCTTCCTTCCTCTGCGCATTTTCTAAGTATTGGATAGACTTTTCCTGGGTTTAGCAAATTTTTTTCATCCAACGCTTTTTTAATATCTAATTGTTGCTGAATATCATCGTTATTAAACATTTCGCACATGAGTTCTCGCTTTTCCACACCTACCCCATGTTCACCAGTTATTACTCCACCTAATCTTACACAAGTTTTTAAAATTTCAGCTCCAAACTCTTCTGTTTTTCTTAATTGTTCTTTATCACTACCATCAAACATTATAAGTGGATGTAAATTGCCATCCCCAGCATGAAAACAATTTGCAACTAATAAATTATATTTTTCAGAAAGTTTTTTTATTTCTAATAATGCTTCTGCTAATTTTCCTCTTGGGATAGATCCATCCATACAGTAATAATCTGGCGCCATTGCTCCACAAGCTGGAAAAGCAGCTTTTCTTCCAGCCCAAAAAGAAAGTCGTTCTTTTTCATTTTTACTCAATTTTAGACTAGAGCAATTATTTTTTTTACATATATCACTAACTTTTTTAAGTAATTCATTTACCTCAGATTCAGTTCCGTCAAGTTCGACGATTAGTAAAAGTTCTGCATCTCTAGGGTATCCTGCTTTACTAAAATTATCCGTTGCTTCAATTAAAGCTTTGTCCATAATTTCCATTCCTGCTGGCACAATTCCACTTGAAATAATTTCTGATGCTGCATCTCCACCTTCTTTAATAGAAGGAAAACCAATCAACGCTGCTTTTACGACTTGAGGTTTTTTTAAAATTTTTACAGTAACTTCGGTAATTACTCCTAGCAAACCTTCAGACCCACAAATTAATCCCATAATATCATAGCCCTCTTGGTCTAATGTTTTGCCTCCTATTCGACAAACTGTTCCATCCATCAAAACCATTTCTACACCTAAAATATTATTTGTGGTTGTTCCATATTTTAACGAATGAACTCCACCTGAATTTTCAGCAACATTACCACCTATTGAACATGCAAGTTGGCTAGAAGGATCAGGTGCATAATAAAAACCTTTGTGTTGTACGGCATGAGTAATTCCTAAATTAGTAACACCAGGCTGTGTAACTACACACTTATTTTCAAAATCTATTTCTAATATTTTATTAAACTTTCCAAGACCTAAAAGAACTGCATCCTGTAATGGTAAAGCTCCTCCTGATAAACCAGTTCCAGCTCCTCTTGGTACAACTTTAATATTTTCTTTGTAACAATATTTTAAAATCCTACTTACTTCCTCAGTATTTTCGGGCAAAACTACTGCTAAAGGTGTTTGTGTATAGGCTGCTAAAGCATCAGTTTCGTAAGGTTTTATTTCATCAGCATGACTTAAAACATTTTCTGGGTTTATTAAATTTGATAAATTTTTTACAATTGCTTCTTTGTTGTTTAGGATTGATCTATCTATTTTTGGAAGTGCTAATTCTGTCATTATACTAACCTAACATCTTTTTTATGTTTTCTAAAGCTTGTGAAATATTATCTCTAGAAGCTGCAAAACTAAATCTCACATAGTCTACGGCAGTTTTTCCAAACGCAGTGCCTGGAACTATTGCTACTCCAGCTTCATGCATGCATTTTTTTGAAAATTCAGAGCCATTCATTCCGGTGCCCTTAACGTTTGGAAAAGCATAAAAAGCTCCCCCTGGCAAACTACATTCAACACCAGGTAAATTATTAAGACCTTGGTGAATTAATTTACGTCTCTCATCAAATTTTTTCATCATTTCATGAATAGGATCATCTGGGCCATCTAATGCAGCTATTCCTCCAAATTGTGCAGGAACATTTACACAGGAGAAACTGTTAATTATTAATCTATTTACATGGGGAATTAAATTTTCAGGCCACACACTCCATCCCATACGCCAACCTGTCATCGCATAAGCTTTACTCCAACCATCTAAGACTATCAATCTATCTTGCAAATCTGGGTAATTAAAAAATGTTGGCATTTCTTTACCATCATAAATTTGACGACTATAAATTTCATCACTGAGTATTGTTACATGAGGAAATTTTTTTAGTCCTTCAGCTAAAAAATCTATTGCTGATTTTTCTACAAAACTACCTGTGGGATTATTAGGATTAATTAAAATTAACAATCTTGTTTTATCAGTAATCAAAGATAAAATTTTTTCAGGATTAAATTTTAAATCTTTGTCTTCTGTTAAATCATACGGCACCGCTGTGGCCCCAGTGTAATTTATCATAGACTCATATATTGGAAATCCTGGAGTAGGATGAATAATTTCAGCACCCGGCTCTCCAATTGATTGTATAGCAAAAAACATGGTAGGTTTGCCACCTGGCATAATTAATACTCTTTCGGCATCAATATCTTTGTTATAAAGAGTTTTTATTTTTCTAACAACTGCCTGTCTACACTCTAGAGTTCCATTTGATAATACATAACCATGATGACCATCATCTAAAGCTTTTTTTGCAGCTTCAACAATATGTTTGGGGGTTTTAAAATCTGGCTGCCCTAAACCAAGATGAATCATTGGTTTTCCTTGTGCTTCAAGTTTCTTTGCTTCAGCTAAAATACTAAAAGCTGACTCAGTACCTAATCGTTCAAGACTTTTTGCAAGCTTCATAATTATTTCCTATAAATTAATTTTGCTCTATTCAATTCACTTAAATTTTTACATCCCATTAAAACCATGTTTCTATTTATTTCATCATGCATATTTTGTAATAATTTCTCTACACCTTCTTGACCACCGGCGCTTAACGCAAAAAGAAACATTTTACCAAAACTACAAGCCTTAGCGCCTGCTGCTAAAGCTTTTAAAACATGAGTCCCTCTTCTAACGCCTCCATCTAAAATAATTTCTAATTTATCCCCTACCGCATCCGATATTTCTTTTACTTGATCAAATGGAGATCTGGATCCATCTAATTGTCTACCTCCATGATTAGAAATCATAATTGCGGTACAACCAATATCTATTGCTCTTTTAGCATCTTCTACCGACATCACACCTTTTAAAGCAAAAGGACCATTCCATTTTTTTACACAATACTCAGCATCTTTCCAGTTCATAGCTGGATCATATTGTTCATTGATATATTCAATTACTGATTTTGCAATATTAGTGCCCTTATCTGTCTTGGTTGCAACATTTGCAAGTTGGAATTTTTCGTGTGTTAAATAATTGAAAACCCACTTTGGATGCATTGCAAAACTAAATAAACTTTGCAAAGTTAATTTAGGTGGTGTTGTAAACCCAGTTCGATGGTCTCTTTCTCTATTGCCTGCAACAAGAGTATCTACAGTTAAACACATTCCATCATATCCAGCAATTCTACATCTATCAATTAAATCATCGGTGATTGATTGATCTTTATGAACATACAATTGAAATAATTTAGGACCATTTGAAATTTCTGCTATTTCTTCAATGGTATTATTGGCCATTGTTGACATGCTATAAAAAGTTCCAAATTTTTCTGCTGCTCGAGCAGATGCTTTATCACCATCATAATGGTATAATCTCTGCATAGCTGTTGGTGATAAAAATATTGGCATTTTAATTTTTTTTCCAAAAATTGTTGTTGATAAATCTGGCTTACCTACACTTGCCAAAACATTAGGGATTAAATCACAATCATCAAAAGAGTCTGTATTTCTTTTTAAAGTAACCTCATCATCTGCACCACCATCAATATAATGGAAAATTGGTGAAGGAAGATTCTTTTTAGCTAGTTTTCTAAAGTCACTAAAATTGTGACAATTTTTTAAATTCATAATGTTATTTTAAAATTTTTTAAGAAAATTAAACATATAGCTATTTGCCCCAGGATTTTTGTCTCCTAAACTAGCATTAGATATATGATTATATGACAATCCCAACTCACTATTTTGAAAAATATTTAATGAAAGTTGAACTTCACTTTTAAACTCGAGTATGTGACCTAAATCTTTTCCATCACCTTCAAAATACAATCCAGGCGTAAAGCTTGGAGTAAGGTTAATTGCACCTAATTTATATTGGGCCTGTATTCCAGTATATACATAAGAAGCATTATCAGCAGTAATCATACCACCAGTTATAGGGGACAAATTACCTAAAAAAGTATTCCTGTTTAAATTTTCATTCTGATGTTGAAAACCAATTAATGTAGCTCTTTTTCCCTCATCACTAAAATCAAACATTCCAGTGTAAAGATTAAATTCTGTATTTTTCGGATCTGATTTGATCTCATCAGCATTTAGAGAAAATGCTGATATAAAAATTATCAGGAAAAATAGTAATTTATTTATATTCATTTGAGACAATATACTTAATTTTTTTTAATTATAAATTTTTTAAATATTATTGCACCTCCAATAACAAACAACAATAAGGGCAATAACCACAATAAATATGTGTTTTTATTAAGCCCAGGATCGTAAAGTATCCATTGACCATATTTATCTTTTAAGAAATCATATATCTCTGTTTCTGATAATCCTTCATTTAATTTTTCATTAACAACTAATTTTAAACTAATTGCAAATTCAGAATCTGAGTCATAAACCGATTGACCCTGACAAATTAAACATCTCAAATTCTTTGTAATTTGATAACTCAAATCATTGCTTTCAGCTTTAATGCTGATTGAGGACATTATAAAAAAAATAATAAATAAATATTTAAAATACTTCATTTAATAAGACTGTTAATTTCAGTAAATAAATTTTGATTTAATGGACCAATATACTTTCGAATAATTTTATTTTGATGAATCAAAAAACTTTCAGGAACACCATATGCACCTAATTCAATTGACTTAGAACCATTATTATCTTCTAAAATTTCATAATAAGGATTACCCAGTTCCCTTAAAAATTTTTCTGCATTCGCTTTGTTATCTTTATAATTTAACCCTATAATTTTTATATTTTTTTGATTTTTTAAATTCATAAGTATTGGATGTTCTTCTCGACAAGGACCACACCAAGAAGACCAAATATTTATAAGATAAAATTCATTGCCTTCAAATAAACTTTTTAATTCAATTTCATTTTGAGATCTTAATAATTTAACTTTTAAATCTGGTACATCTTTTTCAACTTGAGTGCTGGGAACATATATATTTGAGTTATTTAAACCTTTGTAAAAAATAATAAAAATAAAGGTAAAAAATACTATTAATAAAATTGAAAATTTATTTTTCATATTTTTCTGTAAAAACTAACCAAGCCACCTAAAGTAATTATAATTACTGAAATCCATATCCAGATCATAAAAGGTTTAATTTGATATCTTATATTAAAGTATTCTTGATTTTGGACTACATTCATAACCATAAACTTGTCTGAAAATAGAGTTGTTTTAATATCTGCCTCACTTGTAATAATATTTGGTTGATTAAAAATTCTTAACTGAGGTTTAAGAGTTATGCTTTTATTTTCTGAATCAGTAATATTAAAAGTTCCAATAATTGAATTAAAGTTTTTTTCTTTTTTTTGTTCTATTTTTTGAAAATTTATTTCTATTTTATCTTTTTTATAAACTTCGCCAATCTTCATGTTGGTTAT
>Ga0115567_10007813_pt1 | contig 10126 bp, 9 predicted proteins | sample COGITO_mtgs_1204_2_FD_88679 | JGI IMG/M metagenome (GOLD analysis project Ga0115567, IMG submission 88679) | Pelagic marine microbial communities from North Sea - COGITO_mtgs_120412 | ecosystem: Environmental > Aquatic > Marine > Epipelagic | place: Germany:Helgoland, sampling site Kabeltonne... | reverse complement strand
GTTGTTGAGCGCAACGAGGATGCTCTCTACCACCTCCTCCACCACCCGCCGGCTCTCCGAGGACGCGTCAACCACCTGCACCCGCCGGCGCCCGCCCGCCATGCCACCCGTCAGCGCGCCCACCGCCTGCTGAGAGGCCCTGAGCGGTGGCGGGAGAGGGTGGGGAGGGGGAGCGGGGGCGGACCTGGAAGGCGGACGCGGCGTGTCCGATTAGTACGGGGTGAGGGACGCGGCGTGTCCACCTAGTACGAGGGGGGGGGGGACCTGGAAGGCGGCGCAGAACTCGAGGTAGTTGAGGTGGCCGTCGTGATTGAGATCGACGGCACCCCACAGCGCGCGCTTGTCTGCGTCAGAGAGGTCGTGCACCTTGAGCTTCGAGAGCGACTCGTAGAACTCGGACTCGTCCACGAACCCGTCGCCGTTGGTGTCAATGGATTTGAACACCTCCACCCGGTCGCGCGAGCCGATGAGGAGCCGCCCGATGCGCTTCAGCGCGGCCTCGGTCTCCGGCGGAAGCGTCTTGTTGGACGAGCGCGAGTACACCACCTGGAACCGGTCGAGGAACGCGGCGACCTGCAGCTTCCCGGACGCATCGCGGTCGATGGCGCGCAGCAGCGCGTTCACCTGCCCCTCGGGGATGCGCAGGTTCGCCTGCTGGATCGCCTGCTTGAACTCGTGCGGCGACACGAGCCCGTCTCCGTCCTGGTCAAACATCGAGATGAGCTCCTTGAGAGTCATATCGGCTGAGAGCAGCGACTCGTACACATTCTTGATGATCTTGGTGTCCCACCTGGTGTCATGCGCAGCAAGGGTGTGAGCACCTCTCTCGCGCACTCAAACCAGACAGCGCCTGACCGGCGTGGCAACAGCGTGCTGTGCGGCGCGCTGTGCTTACCCAGCCTCGAACGGGACATCTCCGTCGTCCATCCGCGGCTTGCAGCGGTTGAGAAACTCGCGGTAGTCAACGTTGCCGTCTGAGTCGCACTGCACCAGGTTCTTCTGCAGGTTGAACCACGGCAGGTCCAGCTGCAGCGCCGACGCCATCCCGTGCCGCCACACCGCAGCCGAGACCTTTCCGGTGCCTTCGGGGTCCACGTGCTCCCAGTACCACCACAGATCATCCTTGTGCTGCACACACCCCGCGCGACGCACGACTCAGCAAGCGAGCGAGACTGGCTGTGCGCAACGGTGCACGGAGCACGGTGCGTGGTGGAGCTCGTAGCAGAAATGCACCTGCATGATTTTCTTGTCAAGTTTTTGCATGATGTCCTCCCCCATCTTCTCCGCGTGCTTGTTCATGTGCTCGGCAGAGTGCTGCGGTGCAGCGTCGGACTGCGACGACGACGCGCCCCCCTTTGCCGCCTGCGCGGCCCGCCCCTCGTGCTCCGCAATATACCTGTGCCCCGAAGCGCTGTGAGCGCAGCGCGGCACGGCGAGGGTCGGTGGGCGGGAGCAGGGGCTGCACTCGTCGACGAGGTCCTCGAGCGGCGGGGCCATGTGCTCTTCAACGGTGTAGGACATGTCGGAATGGAAGATGATGACCGCGCCAAAGTTCCCGGTCTGCCCGCAGTAGTTGCTCGCGGTGAACACCGTGATAAGGCGCCCGTCGTGCCGGTCTTCGAAGCCGCGCAGGTTGGTGGGCACTTCGTGCGAGCGGATGCAGAGCGAGAGCGAGTTGTTGCCGAGGAAGCGGCGCGTCACGTCGGGCCCGAACCGGATGCAGTTCTGCCCGCGGTGGGCCGCCTTGGCGACGCCGTTGAAGTCCCAGGGGTCGGACCACATGCAGTCGAAGAGGAGCGAATCCTCGATCGTCTCGGTTGAGGTGGGGCACTGCCGGCGGCGGTTCAGCGTGCGGAGGTGCTGCACGAGCACGGAGTCGCGCCGGTACAGCCCCCCGTGCACGACAAACACCTTCTTGGACACGACCGTCGCAATCGGGAGGGCCTCAAAGAGCTGCTCAAACATCATGAACACGTTTGCGTCGTACTTGCCGTTGACCTCGTCGTAGAAGCCGCCGCCGTGGTCGGCATGGCGGCGATTCATTTCGATGTTCTCGTGGTTCCCGCGGTTGATGGAAACGGCCTCTGGGTAAAGCAGCTTGTACATGAGCGTGATGATCTGGCAGCACCCCGCCACGCGCGACGTGTCAGCACACAGCCCCACCGCGCGCGCGAGCGGCGTTGTGCGGGGCGCACCAGAATCTCGACGGCGTTCTCCCCGCGGTCGGCGATGTCGCCGTTGAGGAGGTACGCGTTCGTCGGCGACGGCTCGCCGTTCTGCTTGAGCACCCACAGGAAGTCGGCGAGCTGCCCGTGCGTGTCGCCGCAGATGACCAGCTTGCCGTCGGTCTGTGGGGCGGGCCGTGCAGCTGAGCCCCACCACACGCACAGCCGCAGGGCGGGAACCTGTGGGAGGGGCAGAGGCGAGGCGAGAGCGGGGCCGGAGCGCGGCAGCGCCTCTCTCACGCGGGCAGGGCGAGGTGGGTCTCGAGGCAGCACCTCGGTAGGAACCGCCATGTCGTAGACCGAGTTCTTGAGCATCCTGCCAGGGGAGGAGCGTACGAAGGTGAGGGGCGCGGCACGCGTGCGCGGGCACAGCGCACCGTCCCTGCTCCCTGCTGCGTCTGCCGCAGCACGGGAGAGCGCGGGAGAGCGCGGGGGCCGGGTGGGGCGGGACTTGTTGAAGAGGTCCACGGAGCGGCCGACGAGCTGGCAGACGTACTTCTTGTGCAGCGGCTCCCACGGCTTGGACCGGATGTGGTGCAGCACACCCTGCCGGAAGCGCCACAGAGAGGCCGCTCAGCGACGCCCCCCGCAGTGGCCGGCCTGGGGAGGGCGGGGCGCGTTGTGGGTTGTGGGGGGGATGCGCCTTGACGTCCTGGAGGGTGAGCGGGAACTTGAGGTGCGGCCCTTTGTACGACGCCTCAACCTTGATGTCCTCGCCCCACTCGAGCGGCGCGACCGACATGCCCGACGCCTTGGCCATCGAAGCTGCCGAGTTCCCGTTGGGCATCGGGTTCGACGCAGGGTGGTACGTCCGAAGCATGTTTTCCACCCTGCTGATGGTTGCTGTTTGGTTCCTGTGAGCGCACGCACGTGTGTCAGCGCCGGGGGAGGTTCGGCGCGGTGAGGGCGGGGCAGCGCACAGGTAGTCGGACTCGTCCCCCATCTCCATCTGGTTCCACGTGTGAAACGCCCGCTTGAAATCCGTTTCTTGGCGGTCCTTGCGTCCGCGCAGAAGGGACTGGATCTGATTTGCCGCCGCCTGCTTCACCCGCCGCCTCATTGCCTGCACCCTCTATTGGCAGATTCTCCGAAGAGCAGCAGCACAGCAAGAGATTGCAGACCAGTGCAGCGGCGGCGACGGGGTCAGAGTTGCACACAGAGTATCAGAATCGAGAGCGGGACTGCCTGCCTGCCAAGAATTGACGGGCAGGACTCCTTGCCGCTGCACATAGACTCCATGCCCAGGCTTACCTGATGGGTCGCAGAAGGTGAATAGCCTGCCCCAGCACTTTTTGTGCGATGTGGAAGAGATGCGGATGGCACTCACAGGTGAAATATCGGTGTCCGTGTGCTCCTCCGTCGTGCGAGCCACTCGGTTTGTCAAGCTCTACGCCCACCCACTCGCCTGCAAGATGGAAACAGCTTACTTCCTCGGTAGCCGATGGATCACAAGCGTGTGGTCATGCAGCATCACCTTCGTGGAATCGCTATCCTGGGGTTGCCCTCTATTGTGGTCCAGGTGGATCCGAAATGCGCGACAGAATGGGCGTACTTCACGGTGTCCATTGAACAATTGAGGGGCAGTTATCCACAGACCTGGACCGAAGGCAGTCGGACCCACATATTTTGCGGTGCCCTTTCGCTTCCCGAGCACCACAACACGCTGGCCTGCGCTGATAGGCTCGCCCGAACCCTCCAATCCCGGCATCGTGCAAGCTCGCCGCAGCTCGCCCGCCTTGCTGCTGACAACGTCACTCGGATGCCTGCCGAGGCCTTAGAGGCGATTCTCCAAGGGTGTGTCGTTCACTCGGTCGAAAAGCGAACATGGCGATAGCTCGTAACCTGAGAGCCGCGGACTTCTAAACAAAACAGCACGGCAAGTAAGGCTCAAGGCGGATCCCATGACGAGCCGGACCCAGCTCGCCGCCTGCGCCGCTCTCGCAGCGGCGTCCTTCTTCGACGGCGTAGACGCCTTCAGTCTCCCTCCCTCGGCGCTCTCGCCGGCACTCGCAGGCCCGTCAGCTCTGCACTTGCGCAGCTCGCCGGTTTCGAACTTCGCTCGCGCCAGGCCCGCGGGGCACCGTGCCCGCGCGCCGCCCCGTCGTCAGAGTGTGCGTATCATCTGTACCAATATTTTTTGCAGCACCCTGTGCTATTCATCACTCCACATTCGGTGTGCGTCTCACGCTTCCCGTCTCCTCTGCCGCGCTGACCATGCATGGTTCGGACCCCGCAGGTTCCTGCACTGCAAATGGCTTACCAGGGCCGCATGGCCGCGGCTGCCGTGGCTGGGACGAGCCAGGCCATCAGTCCCGTTGCTCTTATCGTAGCAGCAGGCTGCCTCGCTGCTGCTGCTCTCAAATGGGCGCTTGATAAGCCGAGCCGGGCTTACAAGGACGGCGACGGGACCGTGGGGAACGAGTACGACGCGTGGACTGAGGAGGGCATTCTCGAGTACTACTGGGGGGAGCACATCCATCTTGGGTACTACAATGACGCGGACCGCAGGGCGGTGTTCAATCCGTTCAAGAGCTCCAAGGTGTTCAAAGACACCAAGTACACCTTTGTCGAGGAGATGTACAAGTGGAGCGGCGTCGAGGACAGCGGCGCCAAGCCGCTCAAGGTGCTCGACGTCGGTTGCGGGATCGGGGGCACGTCTCGCTACCTGGCCAACAAGCTGAAGGGGGCAGGGTCGACGGTGACAGGCATCTCGCTCTCGCCCAAGCAGGTGGCCCGGGCGGGCGAGCTCGCCAAGGAGCGGGGCCTCGACAACGCCAGCTTCCAGGTGAAGCCTCCCCGTCCCCTTTCACCGTGCCCTCCAGCCCTCACCCTCGATTCGGCTGACCCGCTCCCCTCGCGCCACACCGTGCAGGTAATGGACGCGCTGAATATGGACTTCCCGGACAACTCTTTCGACCTCGTGTGGGGGTGCGAGTCTGGCGAGCACATGCCCGACAAGGAGAAGTACGTGCAGGAGATGACGCGCGTGCTCAAGCCGGGCGGCACGCTCGTCATCGCCACGTGGTGCCAGCGCGAGGCGGGCCCGTCGAACCCGATCACGCCCGACGAGCAGAAGAAGCTCGACTTCCTGTGCGCCCCTCTCTCGCCCCACCATCCGGACTCGCTGCAGCGTACGCGCCGGCGCGTGGATGCAGATGCGTCCGCTGCTGCCGCCCCTGTGTGCTGCGCTCGCTGGGCGCGTGGTCTGAGGCGCAGCGGCGGCGGGCGCGCTACTTTTTTTGTTCGCAGGTACGAGGAGTGGGCGCACCCCTACTTCATTTCCTACCAAGAGTACGAGCGGATCGCCGACCGGACGGGCGCGCTGGAGAAGGTCAAGGGGGAGAACTGGGTGAAGGAGACCATCACGGCGTGGCGGCACTCGATCTGGGTCGGCGTCTGGGACCCTTGGATTGTCATCTGGAAGGGTCTTATCCGCGGTCGCCCCCCACCCCACACCCCAACCTCCTCCCCTTCCCCCTGCGCCGCGCCGAGCCGTACCGACGCGCGCGCGCCGCAGGCCCGTGGATCTGGTGGAAGGTGATCCGCGAGATCGTGACGCTCGAGCGCATGCACCGTGCCTTCGCCTGCGACCTCATGACTTACGGCATGATCAAGGCCAAGAAGAAGATGGCGTAACCGCAGGCTCCTCCGGGGCGCGCCGCACGGCACGCGCGCCGCTGAGCCCCCCTAGGCGTGAGACGTTGGCGGAATGAACCGCCCCCAAATACGAATCTGCGCCGCAGCGAGGCCGTGCGTGCGCGTGCGTGCTGCGCGGGAGCTGCCTAGAGTTGCTGCTGTACTTCGCAAGCCCAGCGCCACCCAAATCTGAGGAACCACATGCCCCCCGCGGAACAACCGGGCGGAGACCTACGCTCCGTGCGCAGCTATAAACCCTCGCCGCATCACTTCTTGTTCATCGAGTCCTTCATCCTGCCGAATTCGCACGGCACCGTCAGCAGCCCGCCAGCCCCCCGGCATACGCAGAGCACCAGCAGCGGCAGCAGCCTTGCGCGTCTGCCGCCGCGCCCGCGCCCAGGGCAGGGACTAAGGGGCCGGGCCGGGCCGGGCGCTCGGGCGTACTTCTGAAGCTCGTCATCGACGGCGCCGCCGCCGTCCCCGCTGGTGAGCGACTTGGGCGCGGAGCTGCCGCCCACGAGGCCCTTGAGCGCTGCGAGGTCGTCGTCCACCTGAACCGCGCGCCCCGCTTTCAGTCCCGCCTCCTCGGCACATGCGCACAGTCCGCGCGCACGCGCCCGCGGACTGAGTTGCAAGGACGCGACACCCCGTCCGCCCGCCATCGGCTGGAAGAGACCGGGGCGGGGGGGGGGCGACCTTGGAGGAGGACTCGAGGGCGGCAAAGCGCTTGTCGAGGGAGGTGTCGGAGCCCGAGAGCTCGCGCGCGACCTCGGCCTCGGCCTCCATCTGCTCGACCTTGTCGCTCATGCGGTTGAACGCCTCGAGGGCACCCGTGGACGACGACTTGGACATCATGTCGTTGATCTTGGTCGACACCTTGGCGGTCTGCGCGCGCGCCTTGAGCTGGTCCTTTTTCATCTTGGCCTCAGAGATCTTCTGCTCGAGCTGCTGCATCTGCGCAAAGAGGTTCTGCACCGCCTGCTCCTGCGACTCCAGCTGAGCGCCCAGCGAGTTCGCCTGCTCTTCTTGCTGGTTCTTGCGCTCGAGCGCCGCGCGGGCAGCCTCCTCGTCTCCCTTCTCCAGCGCCAACTTTGCCCGCTTCAGCCACTCCTCCGTCAGCCCTTGCGCCTGAACCCGCTGTTTCTCGAGCCTGACCAGCATCCGGACGCGGCCCATCAGCCGAATCGCCACCAGCGGCATTCTCGTGCGCGCGGCGCCATCAAACGCCACGTGCGCGCGCGCGCGCGTGGCGTTTCATACGTGGCGACGCTGGCCCGGACGCAACGTCTGAGGAGAAGGAGAAGGGTGCTTCGATTGGGGTTGAGGCAGGTGACATTCGGGCACGCACCGCTTGGTGTTGGCAGCAACCTCCGCGTAAGTCTGGCGGAACTCAATGAGCTCCTTCTGCTCGGGGGGGGAAGGGGGGGGTCGAAACTGTCAGCGCAACCCATGGGGCTGACGGAGGGACCCGCGGAGGGACTGCTGGGCGGTTCGGGGGACGTGCCTGCATGTCTTCCACGATCTGGTTCAGCATCTTCTCAGGATCCTCGGCCTTGTTGAGCGCCTCGTTCACATTGGCCTTCACAAGCCGCGAGAAGCGGTCGAAGATGCCTGCCCAGTGTGCCCTTTGTCACACATCCGCTCGACACCAATCCCACTACTGTGGCAGGCGTAGTCTTGATAGCCAGCAATGGGGGGGTTCAGGGGAACTGACCCATCTGGAGACCTCCGACGACGGTGGTCCGCCGCTGCGCAACCGCTGGCGAGCGGAGCTGCAGCGGAGTCACACCGGCGGATGTGCCGGGGCGAGCAAGGGAGGTGGAAAGCGCAGGAGCGCCGGCGTTGAACGCCGCCACCTGCATTGCGCAGGCAAGCGCGATGGCGCTACGAAGGGGGCGCGAGTACATGGCAAAAATCTCGGTCGAAGGTTTCGCAGGAGAGGCGGAGGGCGGCTCTGCGTGCCGTGAGCACCCTACCAAGGACAAGTAAAACCCGCTTGTGTCTCCGAGCCGGAGGAATGTCAACTCCGGCCGAAGTTGATTCCGGCTCCGGCCGAAAGCAACTTCTGGGTTCAAGTTGACACAGGTCAAAGCTGAAAGATCCCCCACAGAAAGCCCTGTGGGGGTCGGGACGTGCAAGCCCACTGCATGCTTGCAGGGATCCCACGATTAAGCCCCGGGCTTTTCTCCTTCCTTTCTATCTCTTCGTCGTTCACACCGCGCCCTCGCGGTGCCCTGCCCTTTGAACGCACCGCAAAGCAGGTATGCGCAGCGTTGTAGCCGGCCGCCACCTGCGTCGCACACGGTCTGATTTTAACGTGATGCCTCGTGGCAGGCGTTTCCTCGCTGCAGAGTAAACTCCGCCGCTGCACTCTCGTTAGTCCGCGCTTCTTCTAGCCCTGCTGCCGGACAGATGTCGCCGGCAGTCATCCTCGGCACCATGTAGCGCCCCCGTCCGATGCGTAACAGCGGGACCCAGTGCGGTAGCAGCTGCTGCTGCGCAGCGAGTTCACACGCACCGCGTCGCGCTCGTGTAGGACCTTTGGGTGGGGCTACTCCTCGACACCGATCGAGAACGCGGAGGCGGGCGCCATGCTCGACAGCTTCTTCGCGCACGGATTCAAGGACGTCGATACGGCGCTGACCTACTCGGGTGGCAAGACGGAGGCCATGATCGGGGAGCTTATGCCGCCGGGGTCCGAGCGCGCCAGCAAGTGCGGCGTGCTCGCGACCAAAGCGGGCCCGTGGCAGGGTGGCGGCATGAGCGGCAACGGTGAGCTGACCCCTCTTCTAACCTGCCAGGAACACGCGGCGCGGCGCACGGCTCGTCCGGTGCGCTGAGCCGGGCCCGGCGGGAGCAGGGGGGCTCTCGCGCGCCGAGCTTCGGGCCAAGGTCGACAAGAGCTGCACATCGCTGCAGCGCGAGTGCCTGGACCTGCTGTACCTGCATGCACCCGACGGCGCGACGCCCATCGAGGAGACGCTCGCCGAGCTCGACGCGCTGCACCGCGCGGGGCGCTTCCGCGCGCTGGGCCTCTCCAACTTCCAGGCGTGGGAGGTGGCGCACATCCACCACCTCTGCGCCGCCAAGGGCTACGGCTTCCGGCCCGAAGTGTACCAGGGAATGTACAACCCCGTGACGCGCGAGGTTGAACCCACCCACCCACACCTCCTCCCTCTCGTCCTGCCAACCGATCCCCCTCCTGCAGCCTCACCACGCCCCTCCCCCACCTCAACGCGAAAGGTGGAGCGGGAGCTGCTGCCGTGCCTGCGGCGCCTCGGGATGGCCTTCTACGCGTACAACCCGCTCGCGGGGGGCATCCTCACGGGCAAGCACGCCGCGGGCGCCGCGGGCGAGCCGGACGCGGGGCGCTTCAGAAACAACAAGATGTACCAGGAGCGCTTCTGGAAGCCCTCCTTCTTCGCCGCCGCCGACAAGTGCGCAGCGCCCCACCCTCGTCGCTGCCGACCGTTGCCCCTGCTGCTTTCCATGCTTTCGTCTGACCCACCCTCCTGTCCTCCCTTCTTCTAAGGACCAGACCTAAACCCTAAACCCTCCTGTCCGCCCTTCTTCTAAATCGCACCCCGCCGCCGCGCGCTCCCCCGCGGCGCGCGCGTCGCCGGGTGCGCGGAGCTGACGCCGGCGCGGCGCAGGGTGCGGGCGGCGTGCGAGGCGGAGGGGGTCGGGATGGTGGAGGCGACGTTCCGCTGGATGACGCAGCACTCGCAGCTGCGCGCCGAGGACAGCATCATCCTCGGCGCCTCGTCCCTGGCCCAGCTCGAGGCTAACCTCGCCGCCGTTGCGCGCGCGGACCCGCTCCCGCCCGCAGTGCTCGCGGCGTTCGAGGCCGCCTGGGCAGACTGTGCGCGCGACTGCCCGAGCTACGAGCGCGGCTACTCGGGCAAGGACGCCGCCTAGCGCGTCGCCGCGCCCGCCGCTTGTGGTTTTTGCTGGCAGGGCTCGGGGCCCCGTCTCGCGTTTGTGGTTAAAACTGTTTTATTGCACTCTTTTTAGTGTGCGCGCCCCGCCTCTCGCGCGGGATGGGCGGTTCTGGGCGCAGCGGCGGCTCACGCCGCGTCCTCGCTCTGCGCGCTAATGGCTCCAACGTCATCGCTCTGCACGCCCAGCTCCGCCGCCGCCGCCGCGATGTCCTCCCGCTCCGGCCGCGCGCGCAGCGCCGCGCGCAGCGCCCGCCGCAGCTCGGCGCCCGCCGCGCCGCGCGCGCCCTCGGCCTCGCGCGCCGCCAGCAGCGCACCTGCGAGGTT
>Ga0115567_10007809_pt1 | contig 10128 bp, 11 predicted proteins | sample COGITO_mtgs_1204_2_FD_88679 | JGI IMG/M metagenome (GOLD analysis project Ga0115567, IMG submission 88679) | Pelagic marine microbial communities from North Sea - COGITO_mtgs_120412 | ecosystem: Environmental > Aquatic > Marine > Epipelagic | place: Germany:Helgoland, sampling site Kabeltonne... | reverse complement strand
TAATTCCATTGCTTTTATTTTTTAATAATTTGTGTCTTTAGTTTTTCTTTTATCCGTGCCATTCGGGTGCTCACATTACTGCTAGTAATACCTGTGATAACGGCTATTTCTTCGTATTTTTTTTCTTCTAGAAAAAGGAAAACAATTGCCTTATCTAAGTCCTCAAGATTTCTAATGCTGTCATAAAGAACGTTGAGACGTTCGTCAAGCAGTGGATCATATTCTTTCTGTTTCAATACTACTGTGTCTAAGGAAACACTATGCCCGCTACGTTTGTCCTTTTTTAAATGAAAAAGAGCTGTGTTCAAGGCAATGCGATACATCCATGTACTTATTTTTGCATCATGTCTAAAGCCATCAAACGCTTTCCAAAGTTGAAACACAATTTCTTGATACAAATCTTTCTGGTCTTCCTCATTACGAGTATATAACCTGGTGATTTTGTAAATAACCCCTTCGTTCTGTTTTATAATACGTGTAAACGTTTCTTCTTTTGTCATTAAGAATTCTTTCTACCCTATTAGTGTTCAATGTTCTGAAAAAAGCACATAAAATTTGAATTATTTTTGAAATTTTTCTAACAGAAGGTGTTACTTATATAGCACTTCGCTCCTATCCCTTTAATGAGCTATGGCAATATGGCGCTTCGGGTAAAAGTAATCTTATTACCTTTTAAAGAAAATCAGGGGAAAATACTAGGAAGTATGGTCTATATATGGATTGCGAGTAAAATGATGCTAGTGTTACCTGTGCTATTTTAGATCGGTAAAGTTATCTTTCCCTTTTAAAATGCCTATATTTAAGTTCGAGTGTTTCGATCACTAACTCGCTAGAAGTTGTATCTAAAGCAGCCAATTGCCACGCTACTGGGTACGCACTAATAATTTGCCACGAAGCCAAAGCCCTTCCATGGCCACCCACGAGCGTTACTCGCAAATTTTTTGGATCAAAGTGCTGATTATCGAAAGCATTTCGACACCAGGCCTCTAAACTAGCATTAGGTAAGAGACAGCGTTTAAAAATAAGGTTTGAATACTCAGGTGGTTTCGGCAATTTTTGACTAAATCTATTCTCTCCGCCTTCCTCTACTCCCGCTTCCGTAAAACTCATTTTCATTCCTGATACTTCCTGAAAACTACTAGCCATGCTTTCATCTCCATCGAACGTAACGGTAAAGTAAAAAGCACTATCGGGAGTTAGGCTTGGGTTAAAAGAATTTGGTTCATTCATCAGGACTCTTTATGAATTTGCTATGGTTAAACCTTCATGCGCAATTTCAATACTTTCAATCGCTACTTCACTCTCATCAGACTTTAAGTCGGTAGCACTGATTTTTGTGGGCCAAGCATTATGTAACGTCCAAGTCATGGTAGGATTACCTCCTTCGTCCAATAATTTGATGACAACATTTTGACGCTCCATCGTATTCATTTTAATCTTGGAATACCAATCCCAAAAACTAGTGTCTTTTATAAAAACGGCTTTCTTCATAGTAACGTTACTATTCTTTACTATACCTGGCATTGAAATTTCTGAAAATACCGGACTATTGCCATGTCTATAGGTTATAGGCTGTGCCTCTATTGCCAGACCAGTTACTTCTTGAAAAGGAATGTCTTTCGTGCCTCCCCAATCTACCATAAAATAGAACTTGGGTAGTGGCCAGTTTTTATCTTGTGCTTCTCCTGCCATATAATTAAAATTTGACATGTAGTTAGTTGATTATAAATATACTAAAAATATATATCCCTTTTAGGGAACCCGATAATTATCAATAGCTTTTTAGTGTGGCCGACGAGAATTTGAGTTGGATGCAAATAGCTTCTTATATTATTTTCCAGGGTACTGTCATATTTTGGTATCTTCTGTCACTAAACAAGAAACCCTACTCCATAGTGGCCCACATACAATTTGAACAAATACTGGAAAATAATAAAACCAAAATCTTTCGCATTTGCAGGATTTATGGGGTTACGCCCTTAGAACCCGAGGATTTGTTTCAGGAGGTGGTGTATCAAATTTGGAAATCACTTTCAAGCTTTCAAGGAAATTCCAGCGTGGATACCTGGGTGTACCGAATTACACTCAACGTATGTATGCGTTCTAAATTAAAACTGGAGCGCGATGCTTTTAAAACTGCTCGTTTCGAAGGAGTTGAATTCAAAATTTCTGAAAACAACGCTATTCCGGAGGAGGAACGTTACCTGTATTTAAAGCAGTGCATTGCCGAACTTAATGAAGCAGACACAAGTATTATTGTGCTGTATTTAGAAGCACTTTCGTACAAAGAGATCGCCAGCATCACAGGGCTTACTGAAAATCACGTGGCGGTAAAGATGAAACGTATCCGCAAAAAATTATTTGAATGTATTAATGCTAAAACGAGATAATATGGAAGATCAGGAATTGAAAAACATATGGAAAAGGGCTTCCGAAAATCAAGAAATAACTATGGACACACAACAATTAATCCGTCAGTTTAAAACGGGCATGGAACAACGCGAACAAATCGTAAGGCGTAGGGATATTAGGGAGATTAGTACAGCCATTGTTTTTATTGTAGGCTTAAGTTGTATGGCTCTTGATTTTCTTTGGTCACCCGTCACTATCGGAATAGTAATCACCATTGGGGCATTTTTAAATTTTATATACAAATTAAGAAGTAACCGTAAAAGCAAGTTTACACAGCGGTTATTTGTCCCCATCAAGAAACAGTTAGAGCAACAACGCTTATTTATGAAGCACCAAACCAAATTGTTGCGTACCGTACTATATTGGGCGGTACTCCCTATTTTTTCTGGCTACATGATGATTGTTTGGAGTATCTGGGATATCGAAAACTATGAAGTATCATCCCTTATTAAATTACTATATCCCAATGACTTAAGGGATAAGATGATAATGAGCGTAATTGTTTTAGCATCTGTAAGTTATATGGTATGGATCAATAAAAAAGCGGCCCGTGTCAACTGGAAACCACTTATCGACAAGATAGATGAAATTATCAACGAAATGGAAAATGAGAGGTAACAGGTGCCTTATGAAACCAGCAAGCAGCTATTTATAGCTATTGGTAAGCACTTAGTTTTTTTTATTCAGTATTTATAAAAGCAGTCAATCCCGTTATTCGCAGCTAACTGTCTAATTTACTACTAAAGTTTTACTAAATGCAAAGCGGAGGAGTTGGGTTCGCCATATCTTGTAGCAAAACAAAAAAATGGATACGAAGACAATTTTAATCACGGGTGCTGGTTCAGGACTTGGAAAAGGTACAGCATTAGGACTTGCTGCAAAAGGACATCATGTAATTGCAGGTGTACACAAATGGGAACAAAAATCAAGACTTCTTGAGGATGCAGAAAAAGCGGGAGTTGAAAAGAACCTTGAGATTATAAAACTGAATATTTTGGATCTTATGGATTGCCAGAAGGCATGGAAATATGATGTTGATATATTGGTCAATAATGCGGGGATAGGACATTCTGGACCTGTTGCTGAAATGCCTGTTGGCCTCATACGTGAAGTCATGGAAACAAATGTATTCTCTAGCCTGGAATTTGCACAACCGTTTATCAAAAAGATGGTGGACAAAGGAAGTGGAAAAATCGTATTCGTATCCTCTGTGGCCGGACTAACCACTTCCCCTTATTTAGGGGCTTATAATGCATCTAAGCATGCACTTGAAGCTATTGTACAATCGTTACGGGATGAATTGACACCCATGGGTCTTACAGTAGCTACTATTAACCCTGGCCCTTATGATACAGGATTTAATGACAGAATGTACGATAGTTATGCGCAATGGTTTGATGAAGACGTTCATTTCACCCCTTTAAAGAAAATTGAGGCAGCTGCGAAAGAAATGGCCGAAAATCAGTTTGATCCTAAGGCTATGATCGACAAAATGATTGAAGTGATCCCTAAAGAAACACACGACTTTAGAACGATATTACCAGACGACTTTGTAGCGATGTGTAAAAAATATCAAGACACGCAGTATAGCCTGCAATCTAATGCTGTAGCTCCTTCCAAGAAATAAAAAAAAGGTGTGCTATTTTTAAAATAGCAAGCACCTTTTTTTTAACTAATTATTATTTATCTGAAACCTCTTTCGGAATAAATTTTAATGCGGCCGAATTTATACAATAGCGTAAATGTGTAGGAGCAGGACCATCATAAAATACATGTCCAAGATGAAGTCCTGTAGATTTTTCAATAACTTCATCGCGCACCATTCCATTACTTTTGTCTTTTACCCAAATCACTGCATCGTCATTAATAGTTTTTGTGAATGAAGGCCATCCCGTTCCGCTATCAAATTTCGTTTCTGAAGAAAACATCGGTTCGCCCGTGGCTGCACTCACATAGGTTCCTTCCTTGTGATTGTCATAAAACGCATTTTTAAAAGCGGGTTCTGTACCCTTCTCTACCATAATGTAGTATTCATCCTGTGTTAGGATTTCATTCCATTCACTTGCTGGCTTGGCTTTCGGAAATTCGGAATTAAGTGCCATAGCCTCAGAAGTATTGTTGCTATTAGTAGCTTCAGTTTCCATAGTATCACCTTGTTTTGTTTTGGTGTCTTGGCAAGAAACTTGGGTAAAACTGGTAGCCACAAACAATACGGTGATTCCTATTTTAAAGATCTTGTGTATCATCATATTTTTTTTTACAATAGGTGCGAAGTGAATTATCGCAACTATTAGTTTACTACTAAGTAGACGTAATTACGCCAAGAAACTTTGTTAATAGAGTGCAAAACCTTTCTTAAAAAAATAGAATTTATTCGAACGATGAACCTGTGTTTTTATTGGACAAAGCCATAAGTTCCATCATAAATAGCACTGAAAAATTAAGGAAATAGCTCCATGCAGCTATCATACTTCAGTAAATGCTTCAGAAGGAATAAGAAAAAGAATTCTACTTAAAAGGTTTTGTCAAAATAAGCATTGAGCTCCTTTTTAATATTTTCCCACTGACTTTTATCACCGTTTATAGCTTTAAGGAGTTCTTTCATTTTTGAAACTCCAAAGTTTTTTGCCATTTTGAAATCGATTTTTGGAGGTAACGAGAGCGCACCACTATTTACAATAGCATCTATCACTACAGGTTTTTTAGCGTTCTTAGCCTGAAGGATACCTGCTAGGGCATCTTTGGCATGTTCAATTTTAATTCCTTCACCGCCGCACAGGTTGGCATACTCCGAAAAGTTGATGTTTTCTAAACTTAAAGCATCAAAATTAGGCGCCAGTCCATGTTCTTCCATTTCAATTTTCACAAATCCCAATTCAGAATTATTCAAAACCAAAATCTTTATCGGCAAGTTATATTCCACCGCGGTCGAAAAATCCTGTAACGACATATTAAAAGCGCCATCGCCTACAATGGCCCACACTTCTCTATCTGGGTATTGCAACTGCGCCCCTATTGCTGCTGGCAGCCCAACGGCCATAGAACCGTGGTTAAAGGAACCTATCACACGTCTATCGCTATGAAAGTCCATAAAATTAGTTGCCCAAATAGCAGAAGTTCCGGTATCTATTACAAAAATAGCATCGTCTGATGCGATATCACTTATCGCTTTTGCAAAAATTTGTGGATGCATAGGTTCTAATGCATTTTCTGGGCTAGCATGTTTTTTGTTGGTTTCTTTCCAGTCGGCAAATGATTTATTTTGTTCGACTAGAAAACTGTCATCTTCTTTTACCTTACTTTTTGCTAATAACATGGGCACTGCTGCACGTAAGTCTGCATGAACGCCCAGCGTGATAGAAGTTCTCCCCCCAATATTTTCGGGACGGATATCAATCTGTATCGTTTTTGTGTTTTCTGGCAAGTATTCTACATACGGAAAATCGGTGCCCAACATAAGCAGTAAATCGCAATCCATAACCGCGGCATATCCAGAAGGATTTCCAATTAAACCCGTTAATCCAACCACATTTTCGGTGCTATGGTCAAAAATATCGGCGGCTCTGGTGGTATGTGTAATAGGGGCTTTAATTTTTCTGGACAGGGCAATTACATCATTTTTAATAGACCTACACCCCGCTCCAGCCAAAATACCTATGTTTTTCGCTGCATTAATTAGGGTAACAGCCTCATCAATTACCTTTTCAGTAGGTGTGACGACGGACGTGCTCCTGAAGATTTCATGCACAAAGTCTTTGTTCTCCGCAGGCATCATGGCGACATCTGCAGGCAGTTCTATACGGCAAACACTCTTGTTGTTTATAGCAATACGAAGTGCTCTGAGCATTACCCGTGGCGCTTCGGCCGGGGAACGAATAATGGCCTGGTACTCACAAATATCGTCAAAGACTTTGGTGAGATTTACCTCTTGATGGTAACTCGTACCAATATGTTCTATAGGAATTTGGCCTGTGATGGCGAGTACTGGAGAACGTTCTTTTTTTGCATTGTAGAGACCATTAACTAAATGTAGCGCGCCTGGACCCACGGTGCTGGCACAAACACCAATATTGCCACCTAATTCACCTTGCGCAAATGCCGCAAAGGAAGCATTGCCTTCGTGTTTCACTTTGATCCATTTCACTTCGGTTTGCTCGCCTAGCGCAACCACAAAGGGATTGAGTGCGTCACCAGCGACACCAAAGATGTGTTTTACACCTTCGTTCTTTAAAATTTGAAGTAATTGTTCTGAAACGTTCATAGCTTTTGATTGGTTTTACGTAGTAGTCTCCAAAATACGGAATAACCAACATATAAACTGAGAACGGGTCTAAATAGAATAGTGATTTACACCTTAGCGCTTCTTCTTTTTCTTTTTGGGCAAATCTTCTTTTGGAGCAATCGTTTTAGTCTGTTCCAAATGATGCGCAAGTACTTTCTCAATTAATTCCTCTTTCGTGAGGTGGTGGAAGATGGTTTTAATCTCTGTTTTAAAAGCTTCAGATACTTCTCTGTTGGGTTTCGTTTTAAAAATTTTACGAGCCCATAGCATGGTGTTATTTTCTTCGATGCTCGCGGCACCTACCGTTGGCATCTTAGTAAATGAAATGCCTAATTCCTTTTCTAGGTCTGGAATATCGGGTACTTCTTCTTCCTGTATCACACTCAATGAAAGCCCCTTTGCTCCTGCCCTTGCCGTACGACCACTTCTATGCACGTAGGCATCGTAGGTGTCCGGTAAATGATATTGTACTACGTATTCAATCTCTTTTACATCAATTCCTCTAGCCGCCAGATCTGTAGCCACCAAAATATCAATATGCCCTTCCCTGAACTGCCCCATAATACGATCCCTGATGGGCTGCGACAAACTTCCGTGCAACGCACCTGATGAAAATTTATTAATTGCGAGATTTTTGGCCAGTTTGTTAACCGCTGCTTTGGTTTTACAAAAGATGATTCCGCGTTGTCCTTCTTTGGAATTTAAAAAGTGCATTAAAACCTCCAACTTCTGGATGGGTTTTACCACCACATATTGATGGTCGATGCCTTGGTGTCCTGTCGTTTCCATATCTACTTCGATATGCACGACGTTCTTGGACATATAATTTTGTACCAGCTGCTTTACCGTACCGGGCATAGTTGCCGTAAAAAGGAAGGTGCGTCGCTTTTTTGGAAGTCCGGCGACAATCGTATCTAATCCTTCCTTTAAAATGGTTACCATCTCATCTGCTTCATCCAGCACCAAAAAAGAAGCATTTGTAATAGCGACTTTTTTACGTTCAATGAGATCTATTAAACGTCCTGGTGTGGCTACAATAATATGTGTAGGTTCTTTAAGACGTTCTATTTGTGGTTTTATAGGAATTCCGCCGCAAACAACGGCAATTGAAATTTCGGGCTTGTGTGCCGCAAAATCACATAGGTTTTTATGTATTTGTTGTCCCAGCTCTCGCGTTGGTGCCAATACAACGGCTTGTACATCGGGGTTTGATGTATCTATATGTTGCAATAAAGGCAAACCGAACGCTGCGGTTTTACCCGTTCCCGTTTTTGCCAACGCTACTACATCTTCTTTTTGGTTTAAAATCACAGGGATTACCTGCTGTTGGATGGCGGTTGGATTTTTAATCTCCAATGCTTCCAACCCTTTACGTAAGAAATCCTGTAACCCTAAGTCTGAAAATGTAGTCTTCATATGTATGTTTAATTATGCAATTTAGTTCCCCACAAGATACGGAATCGATCCCCTTTAAAGGTAAAATATCCCAAAGCGCCACTGCATTTGCTTTTTTTGGGATTTGGGATTTTATTTTCTTTGTAATTTAACCACACTAGTGGTTCCTTAAGCTTCCTCTAAAATGCGTTTTGACTTGCGATAGTTGAATTTAGGATAAATGCTGCGTTTAGCAAACCGATTCAGGTTACCCGCGTTTACCATTTTAATGTAAACCGGTTTGGTCACCCCAAAATATTCATAAGTAGCACCATCGGTAAAAGTAATCTCTAACAGCAAACCTTTGTGCTGATAATCTGCGATGGCTGAATTAGTGATCGTTTCTGTGTAGGCTGGTAAGTTCTTTTCTTTGGTTTCTGGTGCCATGCTAACTAGAAAGTGGTAACCATCTATAATCCTACGGCTCTGCTCTTCAGCTTCCTGTTGTAAGGCATCGCCTTCCTGAAATTTATCTGGATGCCATTGCTTTACTAGATCGCGGTAGCTTTTTTTAAGCTGCTTTAGCTCCAATTCTTTTTCTACCCCAAATAACTTCTTATACTCGTTTATGCGTTTCATACTATGTGTCTTTTTAACAGGGCGCGAAAGTACTCCTTATTAATGGAATTACTTTCTATTTTGCTTATTAAAAAATGATGTGTCTATGTATCCATTTTAAAATACCCTGCCGCGATGGGCAGGGTTCGTTCGATGCGCTCCTATTAAAATGCCTGTGGCTGTTACAATGAAAATCTCACGAATAAAAAAGCCCATCGGTTAGAACGGGCTTTCTTGTTACTTATCATTTTACTTTCTCTCTCCTACTGTGCATGATCTACAAAATACATTTTCAGACTACCCCTATTTTTAACCTGAATTTCTCCACGATAGGTACAATCCCATCGATCCTTTACCAGCTCGTAGGTAGTCTCGCTAATATTAATTTTGCCTGGTTCCGACATCGATTCCATACGTGAAGCAACATTCACCGTATCACCCCAAATATCGTATGCGAATTTCTTAGTTCCTACAACCCCTGCTACCACAGGTCCAGAATTAATCCCAATTCGAATATCAAAGGTCAAATGACTGTTTTTTATATCATTTTTTGTCTTTTCTACGAAGGCAGCAATTTCAAAAGCAGCGGTTACCATGGTAGTTGCATGAGTATCCTTATTATGATGCAGCCCTCCAGCACACATATATGCATCTCCTATGGTCTTAATTTTTTCTAAGCCATGTTTTTCAATAATGCTATCGAATTCTGAAAAGTAAAAACTAACTGTTTCTACCAACTCCTCTGGAGATAACGCTTCAGAATAACTGGTAAAGCCTTTAAAGTCCGTAAATAATACGGTTGTAGCCTCATATTTTTTAGCGGTTACTTTTCCATTTAGCTTTAATTCGGCAGCAGTTTCTTCGGGGAGTATATTGAGCAGTAACCTATCAGATTTGTCACGTTCCTCTTCAATGATTTGTTTCGTTTTCCGAATAAAGTTGATACGTCTAAATTGTCCCACGGCAAGTAGCACAATTAAAAACAAGGCGATGACCGTTGCAATGACTAAAATACGCTGGTTCTTCCGTTTCTGTTCCGAAAGATCTATTTCTATTTGTTTTTGTGAAACTTCAAAATTGGTGCGTTGGTCTGCCATCTGCTCTACGGTTTCAATGTTTTTTACCTTATCCCGATAGGCAATATGTTCTTTGTAATACTTATAGGAGTTCACCAGGTCTCCTCCCGCTTCGTGCAATTCTGAAAGTTTTAGATTGGCATCACTAATTTGATTGTTCAGTCCGTAGCGTGTGGACAATTCTAAACTTCTTTGGGCGTACCCTAAGGCAGTTGGAAAATCATTTTGTCTGTAATAAATATCAGACATATAGGTTAGGTAGACTGAAATGCCGTAAAAATCTTCCAATTCTTCCAGCATTTGAATGGCTTCATTAATATTTTTCTCGGCAAGTGCATCTTTATTTTGTTCGGCATATACCATCCC
>Ga0115567_10007795_pt1 | contig 10137 bp, 8 predicted proteins | sample COGITO_mtgs_1204_2_FD_88679 | JGI IMG/M metagenome (GOLD analysis project Ga0115567, IMG submission 88679) | Pelagic marine microbial communities from North Sea - COGITO_mtgs_120412 | ecosystem: Environmental > Aquatic > Marine > Epipelagic | place: Germany:Helgoland, sampling site Kabeltonne... | reverse complement strand
TCGCGGGGAAGTAAAGCCATCAAGAATGACTATGCTTGTAGACGAGTAATCAGTTACCGATCGGACCAGGGTGCAATACCCTGCAGCTCCACCATGAAATCATTTAAAATACTGCCTCACTTGAGGTAGTATTTTTGCTTTAAATTGACAAAAATATATAAATATGCTAATATCTGCATACTTCGTAGAGTAATTAATTTGCTCCGAGGTACTTTGACAAGCAAATGATTTTAAGAGTTCGTGGAGAGCTGATTGTGCAGAAGTTATCTGTGCAATCAGCTCTCCACGAGTATTTTCACTTAACCATTCGTTCTATCCATACCCAACCCAAGGAGGCCTCATGGTCGCTACAGAGATCGAAAAGTTCCTAGGCGCAGGTCGCAACTTGGCAGACCGCAAGGGTTTGCCGGCTTCGCAACCGCGTATTAATCAGAGTTGGAAGTCTCATGAGGTGCAGACCATCAATCTGGGAACCATGCTCGGGCAAGTTGGCATCATGCCACAACAGACTGATCACGTGTCGCTTGCCGGTTTCGGCGGTGACGAGCAGATGATCGGTCGCCTGCGCGCCGTCGTTAACAACGGCGTCCTCGATATTGAAGGCGAGCTTCCGTTCAAGCCAGGTCAGTCTGGTGGTTTTGGCAATGGTTCGTACAGTACGTCCGGTAACAGCGTTATTATCACAGGCGGTTCGGTTCACATCGGTGGCGGCAGCTTCTCAGCCAGTGGTAATGGAGGACAGCGCATGCTGATCGTTAACGGTCGTGAAGTCGACTTGTCGCGTCATATTCAGCTTGCGATTGTTGTACCAATTGGCACCAACATCCGAGTCGGTGATATGGTCGGCGCGGTCGGCATTGGTCCGAACCTTGGCGGTGCTCTGGACTTCAATGTACGTTTTGACACGCACCTTTTTGCCTACGACGTTACCGAATTCACTGGCGAGGTCAGGGGTCAGGGTCGTGCTGAGGTGCAGTCTATCCAAGAGTCAGCTGACATCCGCGTCTCCGGCCGGGGTGACTTCATTATTGGTTCCGTCGGTGGCGACTTGGACGCGAGAGTGTCTGGGCAAGGTAATATCCATGTTGGCAGTGGCAACTCGCGCTCTATGCGTGCCCGCGTCTCTGGACAAGGTTCGATAGTTCACCGTGGCACTGTCCTGGGCAGCGCAAAACTCAATGTGTCTGGTCAAGGCAATATCAATGCCGACCGGGTTTCGGGTGACGTCGATGCCCGTGTCACTGGTATGGGCAGTATTGTGGCTAATGGCCACACGTATCGCCCGCGCTGGTAAGTGTAGATACGAAGAGAGACGCAACACGCTGTCACAGGTGTTGCGTCTCTCTCGCATCTGCTTAGCTTTATTTGCTTGTTATATAGCTCCACAAATGTGTGTTTGTGCTGATGAGTCCAAAAGGACGAAAGCGAAAAACGGTATACTAGAGCCATGAGTGCATTACAAGGAGTTAATCTCGGCAGTTGGCTAGTGCTAGAACGCTGGATGATACCAGAGGTATTTGCTGATGTAAGCGCGAAAGACGAGCATGGGCTGGTGGCCGAATTAGGCTACGAGCAGGCAGCTGAGCGCATGGCAGCGCATCGAGAGACGTTTATTACTGAAGGCGACTTTGCGGCTATGAAGCGCCAGGGGTTTGACTTTGTACGCTTACCAGTCGGCTTTTGGTTGTTTCAGGAAACTGATGGATGGGTGAGTGGCGAAAACTACGTAAAACAGGCTTTTGCGTGGGCTGAAAAGCACAAATTAGGGGTGATTCTAGACATCCACGGCCTGCCAGGCTCGCAAAATGGCAAGATGCACAGTGGTCAGCTTGATCAAATCAAATTTTATGAACCCGACAACCAGCGGCAGTCACTTGAGCTGGTTGAGTATTTAGCGAGCACCTACGGCCCAGAACCGAGTTTAATTGGCTTACAGCTCATCAATGAGCCGCATATAAGAGTTTGCCCTCGTCGACTACTGCAATACTACGATAGCGCCTACAAAGTAGCCGAAAAGAGCTTAAAAGCGGATACAAAAATAATCGTCAGTGATGCATTCTGGCCTAATCGCATGAGCTGGGAACTCGCGCGACGAGACTACGGCGATCAACTAGTGCTCGATATTCATATGTACCAAGTATTTGGTAAGCAGTTTCAGTCGATGAGTTTCGAAGATCACATGAGCTATATGGAAGGACATTGGAATCCAATACTTTCACGAGTTGCAAAACGTATACCAATTCTAGTTGGAGAATGGAGTGGGGCATTGCCGGGCTCGGCACATGCTGGGGTTTCTAAGCAAACACAATATATAAAATCTCAACAAGATTTACTTAAAGAGCATGTATGGGCACAGGCGTATTGGTCATATAAAAAATCTGGAAGTGGGGCATGGAGCGCACAAGATATGATTCAGAAAAATGCCTTAAAACCATATAGATAGTGTTTGGTGGCCACATTTAGACACTAAATGGGTATTAAAAAACGACCACCTGCGAGGAATGGTCGTTTTTATTTTTGTTCGTTGTTTTTGTTTTGGTTTGGCTCTATGAATAAGTTTTGTATTCATGAGCTACCTCTATAATAGCCCGGCAAATTGGTTATGTCAACGACTTTTTTGATGATTTTTATAGAGTCTGATTTCTGTGGATAACCATTGCGTAACAGTTTAAAAGTGGTTTTGCTAGTGTTCAGTCTGCATGGAAGGGTATACTTACTCTATGGACAAAGAAATTTTCTCTAATGCTGAAATCTTATGGAATTATATGCACCTTGGACAGCCAGTCAGGCCAGCATCGGCACTGGTTGTGCTTGGTGGCAGTGATGATAGGGTAGCTAGCTACGCGGCTGGTTTATGTATGAGATATGATTACAAAGACGTCATCATTTCTGGCGGAGTAGCACCACATAATCCGCGTCTTGCAGAATGGGTGGAGTCGACTGAAGCTGATCATTTCTGCAGCGTTATGCGTGAGGCAGGAATTGTACGAGACATACTTTTAGATAAAGACTCAGTAAATACTGGTCAAAATGCGAGTAATAGCTATCAGCTATTAAAATCAAACGATAATCCACTTACTACTATTCTGATTGTAACGAAGCCATATATGGACCGTCGAGCACTCGCTACTTTCGATGTGTAGTGGTCTGATGCTTCAACCAAACGACGAGTCACATCCGTGGGTGGTGGTATGAGAGATTACTACGATGACCGGCAACTGCAGGACAAAATGATTCCGAGCATGGTGGGGGATCTGCAGCGTATCATAGACTATCCAGCGCACGGTTGGCAGTCACCGCAACACGTACCTGATGGGGTAAAACGGCCTATGAAAGGCTGGTAGAAGCAGGATTTACAAAGCGACTTATTAAAAATTGAAGTATTCAAAACAACAAATAATAATACTACGAAGACTATACTAATTCGCATTTACAGTTGAAAAATTATTATTATTACTTTATTACAACAGTAAAAGCATAAAAACTATTGACTGAACACAACTGGCGTGCTATAAATGTACCTAAGCTTTTAGACAAAAAGTAAAACAAAAAAAGCTCCTTAACAACCCGGTCTCATAAAACAAAAAAAACCGCTATGGTATCAGCCTCGGCAACGTTTCCGCATACGCGCCGCGTACGCATCAAGAATAGTTGTCGAATCACTACCAACATACCGCGTCGAGCGACTATGTGCTTGTAGAAATAGAACGTTTGAGATAGACCACTATCGGCATACCTTATGCCTATATGGTTTACGCACCAAAACAAACATTTAAAATAAGCGCTAGCTCCGCGAAGGATTATGCCCCTTTTTGCCTCATCGGCAGAAGGTGAGCGGTCAGTCGCCTTGAGCGACATCACTCGTACACGTCGTGCACGCCCTAATAATCTTTTTACAGAGGCGGATCGCACTTCTGTACACATATAGTGTATGTCGCTCGGGCATCTTAATCTAAGAATGCTATAGTTACTATATGTTTGAAATTATAAAAAGTCGGTGGGTTTATACAGTACCTCTTGTCAGCGCAGTAGCGCTTTTTTTGCTTTTCACTCAAAGCTCACCAGAGAGTATCGGGCCAGCTGGCATACTGCTTGTATTCGTACTACTGTACGTTTTTTTTGTATCTTGTTTATTTATTGCACTTCATGCAGGAGTCGTACTGCTGACTAAACTGTTCGGCGAGCGTATTAATAGACAATTTGGTAAATGGCAGCTCGAGGTCAAGAGAGCGTACTACGTCGCAAGCATCGCCGCATTTGTACCGGTTATTCTGCTTGCAATGCAGTCACTCGGGCAATTACAGCTTGGAGACATCGCACTCGTGATTGTACTGGCAAGTCTCGTGACTTTTTATGTACTCAGGTTGACCCGCTAGTTTATCCGGTGCTAAGTGCCTGCTTATGGTATAATTTAGGCATATGGAACCGACATTACCCGCCCCGAATTCGCCTCAGGGAACACCTGAAGTTGCAGCTCAGCGTAGCCCAGAAAAACCGCTGCGTTTATCTCCTGAGCAACCGGTAGAGCAAGACCTAACTCCTGAGCGTCCAGCTCAACAAGAACAGCAGCCAGGTGGTCAAGCTGCAAGTGGTACGCCACCACCAATGCCAGTCGTACCACTGCCGAGTGATCAACCGGTTGCCCAGCAACAGGACTATGCAACGAATGACGATTCACCACTAGTCGCAGCGGATGAGGATTTAATTGAAAAAGAGTGGGTTGATAAGGCTAAAAAAATTATTACTGACACTAAGCACGATCCTTACGAACAGGAAAAGGCCGTCAGCCGACTTCAAGCGCAATATCTGAAGAAGCGCTACGGCAAAGAATTAATTATGCCACAGGGAGAATAGGGTGTTCTCTATTCTTATCGTCATATTCATAGCCACTGTAGCTATTGCAGGAGCTATCTCCTTTGCATGGTGGCGTGTGCAAAAAATACTTCGTGAAAGTAAAAACTATGAGCGCGGCCTCAAAATGGTGCCTTTTCTTATACATATTCCCCCGCAAAGTGATGATATTGAAGGCGGAGGACGTGATCAGAGAGATGTAACCGAAGAGGTTTTGTCGCAAGCCCAAGTGATGTACAACATTATTGCGAGTACGGCGACCAAAGGATTCAAAAGTAGGATGTATGGTCAGCGACACATCTCATTTGAGATTGTCGTTAGTAAAGGTTTGATTCACTACTATATAGTTGTCCCTCATGTACTTGTTGAAGTGGTACAACAAGCTCTATCGGCTGCATATCCGTCAGCACGGCTCGAAGAGGTTGAAGAGCATAATATTTTTAGTAAAGTTGGCAAGATCAGCGGCACTATCGGTGGTGAGATGACGTTAAAAAAACATTATTCCTATCCGATTGCTACCTACCAAGAGACGAAGCGTGATGGCATGCGCGCACTTCTCAACGCGCTCTCAACTGCCTCGCGTGATGATGGTGCCGCAGTCCAGATCATGATGCGACCAGCTCCTGATGGCTGGGAGAAAAATGCTGTATCAACAGCCGGGGGTATCCGAAAAGATAAAGGCAAAAAATCCAGTACGGGGCTTAAAGGGTTGGTTAATCCACGGGAAGTTATGGAAGCGCTTTGGAAAGCGCCCGAGCAAAAGGACGTTAAGCCCGAGGATAAGCAGCTAACTACAATCGAGCAGGCGACAGTAGAAGCAATTGAAGAGAAGACTCGTCATCCTGGCTATGAGGTGTTGATACGAGTCATTACTTCTTCCAATACTTCAGCTCGATCACAGACGCTTATGAAAAATATCGTCTCGAGCTTTTCACTATTCGACTCACCTGGCAAGAACGGTTTCAAATTTACGATTACCAAAAATGTTGAGCAATTTGTCACCGCGTTTATTTTTAGGTTCTTCCCCCAAGAGGTTACAAAGAACGTTTTAAATAGTGTTGAACTTGCAACAGTTTTCCATCTACCGGATAAGAATAATATACCGACGTCACAACTACAACGACAAGCCAGTAAGCAGGTAGACGGTCCGCATCAGTTACTCGACGAAGGATTCTTGCTGGGTTACAACGTATTTCGTGGGGTCAAAAAAGAAATTCGTCTCAGCACGAATGACCGTCGTCGTCATACATACATCATTGGGCAAACTGGTACTGGTAAATCGAAACTACTTGAAAATTTAGCTTTGCAAGATATGCTTGACGGCAAAGGCTTTGCTTTCATCGATCCACACGGTGATTCGGCCGAGGAGCTACTTGGCATGGTTCCAAAAGAGCGTGTCGAGGATGTCATCTATTTCAACCCTGGTGATATGGAGAATCCGATCGGACTCAATTTATTTGAGTTTGAAACCGTTGACCAGCGAGACTTTTTGGTTCAAGAAGCTATCGCAATGTTGTATCGTCTCTACGATCCAGGACACACAGGCATTATTGGTCCGCGCTATGAGCACTGGTTTCGTAACGCAGCCTTAACAATAATGAGTGATCCTGCTGGTTCGACATTTATCGATATTCCCCAGGTGTTTAACGACAATGAGTTTGCTAAAGAGAAACTTAAGCACGTGACAGACCAAACGGTACTGGATTTTTGGAACAAAGAAATGGCACAGACGAGTGATTATCACAAGTCAGAAGTGCTAGGGTGGTTTGTATCTAAATTCGGCGCTTTCCTTAGTAACGAAATGATGCGAAACGTCATCGGTCAGACAAAATCCGGCTTTAACCTACGTGATATTATGGACAATAAGAAGATTTTACTTGTAAACCTCAGTAAAGGTAAAACTGGTGAGCTGAACTCGCAACTGCTTGGTATGATTTTCGTTATGAAGTTCCAGGCCGCAGCCATGGGTCGAGCTGATGTACCTGAGTCACAGCGCGAGGATTTTGCATTATATGTCGATGAGTTCCAGAACTTTGCGACTGATAGCTTCGAGTCGATTCTATCTGAAGCTCGCAAATACCGACTCAACTTAATCCTTGCTAACCAGTTTGTGTCACAGCTGACAGACAAGATAAGAGAAGCGATTATCGGTAACGTCGGTACGGTAATCAGCGGTCGTATTGGTATGACTGATGCGGAACTGATGGCGAAGAAATTCATACCAATATTTGATGCTGAAGATCTGACAAAGTTACCAAACTACGAGGGCGCGGTTGTCTCACAGATCAATGGCGTGCCTTCAGCACCATTTAGTATGTCGTTTATACCGCCACTCGGTACGGCTAATCCTGAGCTTGCCAAGGCACTCAAGCGACTTTCTGCAGTCAAGCACGGTCTACCAAGAGCTCAGGTAGAGAAGCAGATATTTGAGCGCTTACGAGCAGGTGATAGGGCTCGAGATGATCGACGAGCGAAACTGCAAGCGAGTCGACCAGGCGCATCTAGCGCTGCGGCTGGATCCAAGCCTGGACAGACTAGTGGAACAACTGGAGGTTCATCATTCCTAGATGAATGGCTCGCCAAGCGAAAGCAGCTCTCGCAATCCGATCAAGGTCAGAAGAAACAGCCAGCAGCTAAACCGACGAACACTCAAGCGCAAACAACCACACCTCAACAACCGGCTTCACAGCCTAAACCCCAAACACAGCAATCAGTTAGCTTTGATAAACCCAAGTCCAAAGAAGATAATAGCCAAGTAACAGCTAAACTTGGTCAGATGCAGGCAAGTGGTATAGGTGACAATGCCCAAGTAGTATCTTCGCGTGACGAGGATAAGCCACACCGAGAAGTATCAGCTGAAGATTCGCATGAGCTCAATTCGGCTATTGATGGTGTGGCATCTAAAGTGAGTCAGCAACCTAAACCTAAACCTCAGCCCGATACGCTGTCGCTGCGTGGCCAAGAAGCAGCTGAGTCAGCCGATGAGATATTCATCGACGTACGAGGTAATTTGCGACATCGAAATAGTCAAACAGACGAAGAATAATCTGGTATGCATGATCAAAACACCCCGTGCTCGCTACGGGGTGTTTTAGTTTACTGATATTGGGTAGAAAAGATAAAGATCTTCTAGCGCTAGAGTAGAAAACTAGCGAGTTGATTTCTTGAACATGAGACTACTGTAGTCAAATAGTAGCCCTAGTACCCAGCCAATGATGAAAGCTGTCATGGTTTCGGCCCCTGACAGGCGATAGCCATAGTATTTAGCTACTAAATAGAGGATACCTACTAATATAAATGCACTGATAGACGCGAATAAGATTGCATTAGGTCTGGCTATGGTTGAGCCGACAGTATCACTTGTTTTCTCTATAGCAGGATTATGTATGGCTTTGCTGAAAGCTCTTGACGGTGCTGATAGATGACTGCGAGTCTGACTCATGGTCTGTTTATATTTAGCTTTTTTCTGGGCTTTTGTGACCCGACTAAGTGAGCGTGGGGAGCTAGACGGCTCGCCGCCAGATTTGTGTTCACGGCCAGCCTCTTTGCTGAAAGCCGCTTCAACTTCGTGTTTAGCGCCAGCTCTTTCAGCTGTTTGATCTGGCGATTGCTCACCGGCTTTTTCCATTTTATTTTTTAGTTTTTCAGCAGCTTCTTCTCCAGACCTGTCGATTTCTGGTCCTTTAGGTCCACCGCTATATACTTCTGGACTACTCATGATTACTCCTATATTACTCCCGTGTTGATATCTTTGCGAATCAGGCGAACTTCAGTGGCAAGCTGTCGTGAGCGAGCGTAGAAATAGATGACCACCATACCAACGACTCCTGCAAAGATCATATTTTCGGTCGGGCCCGTAGCAGGCAGTTGCTCAACTGTAGACTCAAGTACTTTTGGAGTACTACATTCAACACCAACATCGATAGAGTTACCGAACGTATTAGTCATGATGCAATCGTACGAACCTGGATCACCGGTGCCTCGAGCAGTAACGGGTATTTCTTCAGCTACCATCACCGTAAAAGTTCGTGAAGTGTCTTCACCTGGTTTTAGGCTGACGGTGCCCCAAGAGAGTACTGAGGTTTCGCTATCGTAAGAACCACCACCATTGTCTGATATGGAGGCATAATCAGCGACATCCTTAAGGTCTTCTTTGAACGCAGCTTCAGCAGGGACGCCGCCGACATTGGTTAGAGTTACCGTGTATTGGATGCGATCACCAGCTTTTGCAGTGATAGTACTGGCTTCAATACCTTCACGAGACAGGTTTGTGGCTGATTTGTCACTTGCTATCTGAACCACGCAGTCGTTCGCATCTTTTGAATGCTTGTCTTGGTCGAAGTCATTTTTTGCGATGACAATTATGTTGCCAGTTTTTAGTTCACAGACTTGAATCTCATCACATTTACTGAGGTCCTTAGAATGTTTTTTGCTGTCGAATTCTGGTTCGCGAATAGTGATGATTGTATCAGAGCCCAGGTCACACACTTGGATGCGAGTACAATCGGCTAGGTTCTTGCTGTGTCGTTTGTTATCAAAGTCACTTTTTTTGATTGAAATGATGCGATTAGTACTTAGTTCACAAACTTTTATTTCTGGTTCGACCATTGTAGTTGTCGCATCGTCACAGTCATCAGGGTTGCCTGGAACAGATGAGGTTTCGACACAAGCTGTGTTTTTGGTGGTACCGGGAACGTATTCATTCGCTTTGGCGATAAGTGTAATCTTTTCAGAAGCACCTTTTTTTAGACTAGCAATTGTGTAGGTTAGCTTATTATCGTCAATAGAACCACGGTCGGTACTGACTAGCGTGATTCCTTTTGGTGCTGGATCAGAAACTTTAACATTCTGTAGCGTGGTTTGTCCGGTATTTTTAACAGTTAGTTGATACTTGAAGTCTTTTTTAGCCTGAACTATTTCTGTTTCTTTGCCGTTAACAAGTTTATTTATCTGAACACCAGGTTTTGGTACCGATAAGTTAGTTTGGCACGCACTACCAGATTTGGCTCCGACTGATGTGTTAACTGTCACACTTGCTTTGTAATCTCCTGGCTGGAGGGTGAATTTAGCAGTCGTAGCGGTTTTACTGTTCGTTTTGACAGTAATATTTTTAACCGTCGTATTACTAGCATTTTTAACAACAAAATTGTAAGCGTTTATTTTGGCAGCGTTTTTTGTCTCAGCGTTCGCTCGTAATCTATATGTTGTAGCATTTTCTCGTATCGTTGAAAGCCCGCTACAGATAGCAGAAGGTTTTGGTGCTGGCGGTGGCGGTGGCGGTGGCGG
>Ga0115567_10007785_pt1 | contig 10143 bp, 8 predicted proteins | sample COGITO_mtgs_1204_2_FD_88679 | JGI IMG/M metagenome (GOLD analysis project Ga0115567, IMG submission 88679) | Pelagic marine microbial communities from North Sea - COGITO_mtgs_120412 | ecosystem: Environmental > Aquatic > Marine > Epipelagic | place: Germany:Helgoland, sampling site Kabeltonne... | reverse complement strand
CTGGAGTTTCCTGCGGTGTTCCTGCCGGGCTGGGAGGACGGGTTGTTCCCGTCCCAGCGGTCGATGGACGAATCGGGCCTGAAGGGGCTCGAGGAAGAGCGGCGCCTGGCCTATGTCGGCCTCACCCGCGCCGAGGAGCTGGCGACGATCAGCTTCGCCGCCAACCGTCGCGTCTATGGTCAGTGGCAATCGTCCCTGCCGTCGCGGTTCATCGACGAACTGCCCGCCGATCATGTCGACGTGCTGACGCCTCCGGGGCTTTATGGCGGCGGCTACGGTGCGGCGGGCATGGCGGCGAGTGCCTCTCCGCAGATCATGGCCGCGTCGCAATCGGATTTGCACGACCGCGCGAGCCGGGCGGATGTCTACAATTCCCCGGGGTGGCGTCGGTTGCAGGCCCGCAGCCAGTCACGTCCCATGAGCCAGCCGCGAGAGAGCCGGAGCGTGTTGATCGACGCCGAGGCCGTGTCCGCCTTCGCAGAAGGCGACCGGGTGTTCCACCAGAAGTTCGGTTATGGATCGGTCGCGGCGCTGGAAGGCGACAAGGTCGAGGTCGCATTCGACAAGGCGGGAAAGAAAAAGGTCGTCGGGCGGTTCCTTGTCGGTGCGGATCAGGCCGGAGACGTGCCGTTCTGAGAAAACCGGGCGCCGTTTCAGTGTTTCTTTACGCTGATCGTGCAGGTTTCGGTGGAGCAGACAAAGGAACCGGCATGCGAACACTGATTGTGGAAGACGACGCGCTTCTTGGCGGAATCTGGCATGAGGTGCTGGTCGATGCGGGCCATGAGGCAATTGTCGTGGACGAGGCAGAATGCGCCCGCAAGCTCCTGCTGACCCATGCGTTCGACGCCGTCGTTCTCGATCTCATGCTGGGTGAGGACAGCGGCCTGTCCGTCGCCGCGCTGGCCAATTACGCCAACCCGGACTGCTGCGTGGTCGTGGTTACCGGATCCGCGCTCTTCGCGCGCGGAGAGCTTTTCGGCATGGCTCCTAACATCACGTCGGTGCTGCGCAAGCCGGTGAGCATCTTCGAACTTCTGGCGGTGATCGAGTACGAAACCGGCCGAGGCCACCGCACGGGATCCCGCCAGCGCAGCTACGGCTGATGTAAACACCTCACAGCAAAACGGCGACACCCGGGAGGAGGTAGGTGCCGCCGCTCTGGTCACGAGGGTTGCCCGGGAGGAGGTGGGCGCGCCCCGCGATTGCGGTGTTTCGTGCGGCGACACCCGGGAGGAGGTAGGTGCCGCCGCCTATTCGACCGCCCCGGGAGGAGGTGGGACGCTCGAAATCTCTGCCGGCGATGTGTTCGCCTTGGTTGAGACGAAGATAGGCACATGCTGCAAATGCACAAGGAACCCCTCGGCAATGCTGCTATGCAGCAAGCGCATTCCTGCGCGCGCCGCCGGGCGGAGATGCGACCGAGCCGGGCTTGAGGTCCTCACGGAACCGCTCTCCAGTCGAGAATCGGCAAACTATGGGAATACGTGAGACAGGCTGGATTCGGCTGCCACCAAAGGCCCAAACTGGCCACCTGATGTACCTTCGCCACAGGCAAGCGAATTTTCCATCCAAGATATCGGTCGAAATTCAGCGCGCTCTGAAAATTATCTGCCCACTTCATGTTGCATGACAAATCGGTGTGACCACATCATATAGCTATAATTTGCCGACCTGCACACGGATCCGTGTTGGTTCACCGCGTCGCAGCAGGGTCCGAAGCCAGAAAAAAGTTGTGTACCATGATTTCCCATGCCATTCGTAAGTCATCGAGAGGCGACGGACAGGCGGACACGAAGATCCGCAGGATCCGATAAAAAACAGAGGCTTAGGTTTCGTACAGGCGGAGTAAAAACGCGCTTCTCGATGTGAAGATCCGGTGCGCGGGCGAGCAGACATCCCCCCAGGTGGCGCGCGCTATCGGACATACCCGGAGACGGGACTAGAGCGGCGATCCGGACAGTGGCAGCAGTTCGGGTCGCCGTTTGCGTTCACGGGAATCAGCAGAATCCGAGATGGGGGGTTTGGTCAAGAGGAGTTTTCGGTGTTCGACGTCTTCATCGGACATCACGAAAACAAGATCGACAGCAAAGGGCGCGTGTCGATCCCGGCCGATTTCCGCAAGGTGCTGGACGAGAAGGATCGGGATCGCGAACCGGGCACGCTTCCGCGTATGGTGATGATCTTCGGCGACGACCGGCGCGATTTCCTCGAGGTCATGTCCATGCGGCGCCTCGCGATCCTCAACAAGAAGATCCGCCGCCTTCCCGAGTATGACAGGCGCCGGCTCGACCTTGAGAACATGATCTACGAACGCGCCCAGCAGCTTGTCCTGGACGATACCGGCCGCATCGTGCTGCCGCCCTATGCGCGCGGCAAGCTCGGGCTTGAGGACAAGGCGCTGATCCTGGGCCGCGGCGATACGTTCCGGATCTGGCATCCCGATACCCACGCGACGAAATTCGTCCGTCCTCCTGCGGATCCGAAGACCGGCTACGATCCCGACAAGGATCCGATGGAATACATCGGCGGGGACGATGAGGACGATGAGGCGTGAGGCGATGATCCGGACCGTCCACGACCGCCCCCACGTTCCGGTCCTGCTGAACCCGATCCTGCGGCACTGCGCGCCGATCGGCGGAACCTGGATCGACGGCACCTTCGGCGCGGGCGGCTATGCACGCGGTCTTCTGGCGGCAGGCGCGGACCGGGTCGTCGGCATCGACCGGGATCCGACCGTCTTCGGCCTCGCATCGGCCTGGGCGGACGACTACGGCGAGGCGCTGCGCCTGGTCGAGTGCACGTTCTCGGATCTCGACACGGTGGCGGAAGAGCCCGTGGCAGGCGTCGTGCTCGACCTCGGCGTGTCGTCCATGCAGCTCGACCAGCCGCAGCGCGGGTTTTCCTTCATGCGCGACGGCCCGCTCGACATGCGCATGGGAAATACCGGCCCCAGCGCCGCGGACATCGTGGCCGACGCCACCGAGACCACGCTCGCCGACATCCTGTTTCGATATGGCGAGGAGCGTGCCTCGCGGCGGATCGCGCGCGCCATCGTCGCCGCGCGCGCCGTCGCCCCCATCCGCACCACCGGCCACCTTGCCCGGATCGTCGAACGGCAACTGCCGCGCCCCAAGCAGGGCCAGAGCCACCCGGCCACGCGCAGTTTCCAGGCGCTTCGCATCGCGGTGAACGACGAGTTCGGCCAGCTCGCCGCGGGGCTGGAGGCGGCCGAGCGCGCCCTGGCGCCCGGCGGATGGCTGGCGGTGGTGTCGTTCCATTCCATGGAGGACCGGGTGGTGAAACGGTTCTTTCAGCAGCGTGGCGGCACGGGCGGCGGCGGCAACCGCTTCCAGCCCGCGGCCGACCCCGTGGCGCCGCGCTTTGACGTCACCACGCGGGGCATCGCGGCTGACGCGCCCGAAATCGACGCCAACCCGCGGGCCCGGTCGGCACGGCTGCGGATCGGGCGGCGCACGGAGGCGCCCGCCGGTCCCGTGGACCGCGACGCGCTGGACCTGCCGCGGGTCGAGATCAAGGGAGAGGTCTGAATGCGACTGCTGCTTTACGTGCTTCCCGGACTGGCCATCGTGGCCCTGGCGTTCTGGGCGTATTCCGAGAATTACGAGACGCAGAAATCGCTTTCCCGGGTGCGCGATCTGCAGCGCCAGATCGGGATCGAGCATGAGACGCTGGCGATCCTCAGGGCGGAATGGGCCTATCTCAGCCGCCCGGAGCGGCTGCGCGACCTTGCCGACCTGAACTTTACGGCGCTGGGGCTGATGCCGCTGCTGCCGTATCATTTCGCCGGGGTGGACCAGATCGGCTATCCGCCGGAGGACCTCGGCCCGCTGAACGGCACCATCACCCTGATGAGCGAGACCTTGCCATGACCCGCACACCGCTCCGACCGCTCGCCCGGATCCTGGACGCCCGCCAGCGCGGCGAGAATCCCGACGCGATCGAGCGCGAGAACCTGCGCCTGCGCCACGAGGCGATGCGCGACTCCGCCCGGCGCCGCGCGGAGGGCCGCCTTGTCGTGCTGGCGGGCGCGTTCGTCCTGGCCTTCGGCGTCGTCGGATTGCGCATGGGGCTGATGGCGGCCGCCGAGCCGCAGGAGCCGCGCGCCGAGCTGGCCGGCAACCCGATCGTCGGTCAACGCGCCGACATCACGGACCGCAACGGCCGGGTGCTGGCCACGAATCTGTCCACCTACGCGCTCTACGCCCAGCCGCCAAAGCTGATCGACAGGGTCGGTGCCGCCAAGAAGCTTGCCGCCATCTTCCCGGACCTCGACGAGGAACGTCTGGTCAAGGATTTCACCGGAACGCGCAAGTTCCTGTGGATAAAGAAAAAGGTCAGCCCGGAGCAGCGCCAGGCGGTCCACGACATCGGCGATCCGGGCCTGTTGTTCGGACCGCGTGAAATGCGGCTCTACCCCAATGGCCGCCTGGCCGCGCATGTTCTGGGCGGCGCCAGCTTCGGGCGCGAGGGGGTCAATTCGGCCGAGGTGATCGGCGTCGCCGGCATCGAGAAGGCCATGGACGATACGCTGCGCAATCCCGCGCGCGGCGGCGCCCCGCTGGTCCTGTCCATCGACATGACGGTCCAGAGCACCATGCGGGAGGTTCTCTACGGTGGCATGAGGCTGATGAACGCCAAGGGTGCCGCAGGCATTCTGATGGACATCGACAGCGGTGAGATCCTGTCCATGGTGTCGCTGCCTGATTTCGACCCCAACGACCGGCCCAGACCGCTGACCAAGGGCGACGCGGGCGACAGCCCGCTCTTCAACCGCGCGGTGCAGGGGGTCTATGAGCTGGGCTCGGTCTTCAAGATATTCGCGGTGGCTCAGGCGATGGAATTGGGGCTGGTCGGGCCGAACACCCTTGTCGATGCGGATGCGCCCATGAAATGGGGCCGGTTCACACTTCGCGAGTTCCAGAACAAGAACTACGGTCCGCTGTTGTCGGTCTCCGACGTCATCACCAAGAGTTCCAACGTCGGCACCGCCAGACTTGCCCTGCAGATCGGGCCGGAGCGGCAGAAGGCGTTCCTGGACAGTTTCGGCGTGTTCGACCCGACCCCGGTCGAGCTGGTCGAGGCAAGCGGCGCCAAGCCCCTCCTGCCGCCGAAATGGTCCGAGATCGTGGCCATCACCGCATCCTACGGGCACGGGTTTTCCGCCTCTCCCCTGCATCTGGCCGCGGCCTATTCGTCGCTTCTGAACGGCGGAACCAAGGTGGAGCCCACGCTTCTCAAGCGCGACGGCGCGCCGTCGGGCAACCGGCTGGTGAGCGAGCGGGTGAGCCGTGCGTCGGCCAAGATGCTGCGGCAGGTGGTCCTGGAGGGTACGGCCAGCTTCGGGCGCGTGCCGGGCTATGAGGTCGGCGGCAAGACCGGCACCGCGAACAAGCCGATCGCAGGGCGCAAGGGTTACTACAAAGACAAGAACATCAATACCTTCGCCAGCGTCTTTCCGGCGGACGACCCTGCCTATGTGCTGATCGTCATGCTGGATGAAGCCAGCGACAATTCGGGCCGAGAGCCGCGCCGAACCGCCGGCTGGACGGCCGTTCCCGTCGCAGCAGAGGTGATCCGCCGCACGGCACCGCTTTTGGGCCTCAGGCCGAAGATTGAACCGGTCGCGGCATCCGGGGTAACACTGGCCTCGGAGTAGCGGGGGCATGATGACACAGACCACAAGAAGCCTGGCCGATCTGGGGCTGTCCGCCCAGGGCGGCCGCGATGCGCGGATCACCGGGCTCAGCGTCGACAGCCGCCAGACCCGTCGCGGACACCTTTTCGCGGCGCTGCCCGGCAGCCGGGCGCATGGGGCGGACTACATCGCCGCCGCGCTGCGCATGGGGGCGGCCGCGATCCTGACCGATCGCGACGGCGCGCGCATCGCGGCGGCAGAGATCGAGGGGCGCGACGTGGCGCTGGTGGTCGCCGAAGCGCCGCGCCAGGCGCTGGCCTTCGCGGCGGCACTCTGGTTCGGGCGGCAGCCATCCACCATGGTCGCGGTCACCGGGACCAACGGCAAGACCTCGGTGGCGACGTTTACCCGGCAGATCTGGCAGGCGCTTGGCGAGTCTGCGGTGAACCTCGGGACCACCGGGGTGGAGGGCGACTGGCACGCGCGCCTGCTGCACACCACGCCAGAGCCGGTGTCGCTGCATCGCGCGCTGTCGGAGGCCGTCGACGCCGGCATCACCCACGCGGCGATGGAGGCGTCTTCCCACGGCCTGGACCAGCACCGGCTGGACGGCGTGACCCTGGCCGCCGCGGGGTTCAGCAACCTGTCGCAGGACCATCTGGACTACCATGCCGATTTCGACGCCTATTTCGCGGCCAAGTCGGGGCTCTTCGCCCGTGTCCTGTCGGAGGACGGGACCGCCGTCGTCAATATCGACGACGCGCGCGGGCCACAGATCCGCGACATCGCCGAATCCCGCGGGCAGGACATCCTGACCGTCGGGCGCCACGCGGACGCCGCGCTGCGCATCCTGGGCCAGCGCTTCGACGCCACGGGACAGGACCTGCGGTTCAGCTGGAACGGGGCCGTGCGGCAGGTACGGCTGCGTCTGATCGGCGGGTTCCAGGCCGAAAACGTGCTGCTGGCCGCGGGCCTTGCCATCGCCAGCGGATCGGACCCGCAGGCCGTGTTCGACGTGCTTCCGACGCTGGAAACCGTCCGCGGGCGGATGCAGCACGCCGCGACCCGCGAGAACGGCGCCGCCGTCTTCGTGGACTACGCCCATACCCCAGCGGCGCTGGAGACGGCGCTTTCGGCGCTGCGCCCCCATGTCATGGGACGGCTTGTCGTGGCCTATGGCGCCGGCGGCGACAGGGACCGCGCGAAGCGGCCGCTGATGGGGGCCGCCGCACGGGCCCAGGCCGACCTGCGCATCGTCACCGACGACAATCCCCGGAGCGAGGATCCCGCGACGATCCGGGCCGAGATCCTGGCCGCCGACCCCGATGCCACGGAGGTGGCCGACCGCGCAGAGGCGATCCTGCGCGGCGTCGATGCGCTCGAACCCGGCGACGCGCTGCTGATCGCCGGCAAGGGCCACGAAACGGGCCAGATCGTCGGCGATACGGTCTATCCCTTCGACGACGCCGAACAGGCCAGCGTCGCGGTCGCAGCGCTCGACGGGCGGGTGGCATGATCCTGTGGACCTCCGGCGATGCCGTGGAGGCGACATGGGGCGTGTCCGTCGCGCCCTGGCAGGCCTCCGGTGTCTCGATAGACACGCGGACCCTGGTGCCGGGCGATCTGTTCATCGCGCTGACCGTGGCGCGGGACGGCCACGACTTCGTGGCCGAGGCGCTGGAAAAGGGCGCCGCCGCGGCGATGGTGTCGCGCATCCCCGACGGGCTGGATCAGACCGCGCCGCTGCTGGTCGTGGACGATGTGCAGCGCGGTCTGGAGGCACTGGGCCATTACGCGCGGGCGCGGCTGTCGGGGCGGGTGCTGGCCATCACCGGATCGGTCGGCAAGACCACCACCAAGGAAATGGCGCGTATCGCTTTCGCCGGCCAGATGCGCGTCCATGCGGCAGAGGCCAGCTACAACAACCACTGGGGCGTCCCCCTGACCCTGGCGCGCACGCCCCCCGGAACCGAGCTTGCGGTGATCGAGATCGGCATGAGCCATCCCGGCGAAATCGCGCCCCTGACGCGGATGGCCCGCCCCCATGTCGCCATGGTCACCAGCGTGGCGCCCGCGCATCTGGAGGCGTTCTCGGGCCTCGATGCGATCGCGCGGGAGAAGGCGTCGATCTTCGAGGGGCTGGAGCCCGGCGGCACGGCGATCCTGAACGCCGACCTGGACACGACCCCGATCCTGGCCGCCGCCGCCGGACCGCGGGCCCTGACCTTCGGTAAGACCGAAGGCGCCGATCTGCAGATCCTGGACGTGCGCGTGCAGCAGGACACGACCGTGGTGCGTTGCCGCCATGCGGGGCACGAGCTGATCTTCCGCATCGGCGGCCCCGGCCGGCATCTGGCGATGAACGCCGCCGCCGTCGTCGCCGCCGCTGAGCCGCTGGGCGCGGACCCGGACCTTGCCGCCCAGGCGATGCTGGGCTGGCACCCGCCCCGGGGGCGCGGCACCCGTGAGACGGTGATGCTGGATGAGGTCGAGGGCCGCGCGATCGAGCTGATCGACGATGCATTCAACGCCAACCCCGCCTCTGTCGGCGCGGCGCTGGAACGGCTGGCCGCCGCGCGCCCGGACGCCGGCGGACGGCGCGTCGCGATCCTGGGCGACATGCTGGAGCTCGGCCCCGATGAGGAGGCGATCCATGCGGCACTTGCCGGTCACGCCGCTATGGAAAAAATCGGCTGCATCCATACCGCCGGCCCGCGGATGCGCGCACTTCACGACGCGCTGCCCGACGACCGGCGCGGGCGCTGGTTCGAGACCGCCGAGGCACTGTGCGCCGGTGTGGGGCAGATGCTGCACTCCGGGGATATCGTCCTGGTGAAGGGGTCCAAGAGCGCCCGCACGGCGCTGGTCGTTGACGCCATCCGCAAATTGGGCCATCGCCACCGCCGACCCGCCCCTGAGGACACCTGACCCCATGCTCTACTGGCTGACCGAGCTCTCGGATGGCGGCGACGTCTTCAACCTGTTCCAGTACATCACGTTCCGGTCGGGGGGCGCGTTCTTCACCGCCCTGATCTTCGGATTCGTGTTCGGCAGGCCGCTGATCGCGCTGCTGCGAAAGCGTCAGCGCTACGGACAGCCGATCCGCACCGACGGGCCGGAGGGGCACCTGATCACCAAGGCCGGCACCCCCACCATGGGCGGGGTGCTGATCCTGGGGGCGCTCCTGGTCTCGACCCTGCTCTGGGCGCGGCTCGACAACCCCTACATCTGGATGCTGCTGTTCGTGACCGGCGGATTCGGGATCATCGGGTTCCTCGACGACTACAGCAAGGTCACCAAGAATACCCACGCGGGCCTTTCCGGCCGGACCCGGCTGGCGATCGGCTTCGGCATCGCGGCCGTGGCCGGCGCCTGGGCCGCATGGGCGCACCCCGAGGATCTGACCGGGATGCTCGCGTTTCCGGTGTTCAAGGATGTGCTGCTGAACATGGGGTTCTTCTTCGTGCCGTTCGCGATGATCGTCATCGTCGGCGCCGCGAACGCCGTGAACCTGACCGACGGTCTGGACGGGCTTGCGATCATGCCGGTGATGATCGCCGCCGGTACGCTGGGGGTGATTGCCTATACCGTCGGACGCACCGATTTCAGCGAGTATCTCGACGTGCACTATGTGCCGGGCACGGGGGAGATCCTGATCTTCACTTCCGCCCTGATCGGCGGCGGACTTGGGTTCCTGTGGTACAACGCCCCCCCGGCGGCGGTGTTCATGGGCGATACCGGATCGCTCGCCCTTGGCGGCGCGCTCGGGGCCATCGCGGTGGCCATCAAGCATGAGTTGGTGCTGGCCATCGTCGGCGGGCTCTTCGTGGTCGAGGCGCTGTCGGTGATCGTGCAGGTGCTCTACTTCAAGCGCACGGGAAAGCGGGTGTTCCTGATGGCGCCGATCCACCACCATTTCGAAAAGCGCGGCTGGGCCGAGCCGCAGATCGTCATCCGTTTCTGGATCATCTCGCTGATCCTCGCGCTGATCGGGCTGGCCACGCTCAAGCTGCGCTGATGGGCGGTGGTGCGTCGCGGGGGTTTTGCACCCCCGCACCCCCGCAGGGTATTTCCGAAAGGGTGAAGGAGGGCGGCGTATGATCCCCGTCGTGGGCGTAGAGGGGCGGAGCGTCGCGGTGCTGGGCCTGGGTCGGTCCGGCCTGTCGGCGGCGCGGGCGATCCGCGCGGGCGGCGGAACGGCGCTGTGCTGGGACGACGGCGAGGAGGGCCGCGCACGGGCCGCGGTCGAGGGGTTCGATCTGCGCGACCTGACCCGCGGCGGCGCGTTCGCAGGCGTGTCCGAACTGGTGGTCAGCCCCGGTATCCCGCATCTCTACCCGCGGCCCCATGCGGTGATTTCGGCCGCCCTGGCGTCCGGCGTGCCGGTGGACAATGACATCGGCCTGTTCTTCCGGTCCGTCGGGGCGGGAGAGAACGGCCCCCCCCGGGTGGTGGCCGTGACCGGCAGCAACGGCAAATCCACG
>Ga0115567_10007783_pt1 | contig 10145 bp, 13 predicted proteins | sample COGITO_mtgs_1204_2_FD_88679 | JGI IMG/M metagenome (GOLD analysis project Ga0115567, IMG submission 88679) | Pelagic marine microbial communities from North Sea - COGITO_mtgs_120412 | ecosystem: Environmental > Aquatic > Marine > Epipelagic | place: Germany:Helgoland, sampling site Kabeltonne... | reverse complement strand
TCTTTCGGCTCTATTCTTAGGGTTAAGATTCGTAATAATATATTCGCAGTCATTTACCCACCTCACAGAAGAAGTGTCTGTAGCGCCTTTAAAAACATCTATTTCTATACTGTCGTTTCTTGTGAATGTAGAGGTAACCAACTCTCCATTTAAATAAGATTCAAACTCAAAAGTGCCGGTATGGAATTGTGGGCAGTTCTTTTCTGGGGAATAACAAGAGCTTAATAGAAAAGGAATACAAAGGTAAAGGAGAAACTGCTTCATTTATATAAATTTCAATAGGAAATAAGGTTAATTTGGTTACAGAAAAAGGTTTACCATTTTCAATATATACCCATTCTAGCTTTCGACTGCAAAATAAAGACTTTAAAGGCAGATATTCAATTATCAAAGGCTTCAAAAGTGCCATCTTCATAAAAAAGCACTACTCTTTTAATTTTTTTTGCTAAAGTTTCTCTTTTGCCAGTGCCTATATCCAAACTTGGGTCTTCTCTTAATGGTTCCTTTTTTGAACTTACTGAAATAGTTGATGGGGTAGAATCTTCTTTTTTTTCTAAAGGAACAACTTTCTTAATTGTAGATTTTGGAAAATCTCCTTTCCCATTTAGCAGCCAATACAATTCTACTTCTGGATAAGCCTGAACTATTTTAAGAACAAAATCAAGACTGGGTTTATTTCTTCCGGACAAAATATGCGAGATAGAAGAGCGTCCTACTTGGATAGCATCAGCGAAAGTTGCTGCCGAAATATCGTAGTAATCTAGGATAATTTGCAGTCTCTTTGAAAATGCTTCACTGTTTACCATTGTAAATTATTATTATTGATAATCATGTTTACAAATGTAAAATATTAGATGCACATCTCCAAATTACAATTGTAAATAGTTTTTATATCGTTTAACTATAACTTTTAGTTAAACGATATAAATAACTAAATATTAATATAATACATTAATAAATAGTTCTATTTGGAATTTTTCCACCCTTTGTTTTCAATAAGACTTTAAATTTGTTTACAGTTGTATACAGAACTGTATAATTTAGATGTTTACAATTGTAAATTAATGATTATTTACTTTTGTAAACATGACAAACAGCTCAACACAATTTTCAAACTTTATAAAAAAGTATTCAAACTTTAAAGAGTCTGGCCTTACCGGTAGATATATAAATTTTGATCATATTTCGAAAGCGCTTCAAAATGCCAGTTCCAATTTCGATATTGAAATAATTGGAAATTCAGTTTTGGAAGAACCTATTCATTTAATAAAAATTGGAGAAGGGAAAATTAAAATACTGTTATGGTCTCAGATGCATGGAAATGAATCGACCACTACAAAAGCAGTTTTTGATTTGATTAATGCATTTAAAGAATTTAAAGAGAATTCAGTTATAAAGGGTATTCTAGATAATTGTAGTTTATATATAATACCAATGCTTAATCCAGATGGAGCAAGGGCATATACAAGAGTAAATGCTAATAATACAGACCTTAATAGGGATGCTAAAAACTTAACTGAGGTTGAAAGCCGAGTTTTAAGACAGGTTTTTGATGATATACAGCCAGATTTCTGTTTTAATTTGCATGATCAGCGTACTATATTTAGTGCTGGTAGAAACGAATATCCTGCAACCTTGTCTTTTTTAACTCCTTCAGAAGATATTAAAAGATCTATAACACCTATCAGAGAAGAGTCTATGCGGGTTGTAGCTTCCATATTTAAAGATCTATCGCCTTTGTTGCTTAATAGAATTGGAAGGTATAGTGATGAGTACAATGCCAATTGTACAGGAGATACGTTCCAGGCTTTAGGAACTCCAACCATTTTGTTTGAAGCAGGCCATAGTTATAATGACTATCAAAGAGAAAAAACGAGAGAATATGTGTTTTTTGCAATTATTTCTGGGTTAAATACTATTGCTATAGATAATTACAAAAATGCTGATATATCAGTTTATTTAGATATTCCGGAAAACGAAAAGTTGTATTATGATCTTATTTTGAGAAATGCTATAATAAATGAGGGAGTAGTAGATATTGCAATTCAATTTAAAGAGGTTTTAAAGGATTCAGCAATAAAATTTATTCCAGTTGTAGAAAACATTTCACCCAAATTAGCGTTCTTTGCACACCGGGAGATTGATTGCGATTTCCAAACTATCTCTCTTCCAGATCACAGTCCACTTTCCGAAAACGTTGTAGTAGAGAAAATTCTTCTTAAAAATGAGATTTTAATGATAAATTATGAAAATAATTAAATATCCTTACTAATAGTTTATTGAAATTGTATTAATTTTGTGTTTCATTAAAAGATATTAAGAATCATGGCAAAATATAAATTAGACGAAACCGATCATCAAATTCTGGATATGTTAATCGAGAATACACGTACTCCGTTTACAGATATTGCTAAAAAATTGAATATTTCTGCAGGAACTGTGCATGTTCGAGTTAAGAAGATGGAAGAAGCACAGATAATTTTAGGTTCCACACTAACTTTGAATTATGAAAAGCTTGGATATGCTTTTATTGCATATGTTGGAATTTTCTTGAAGAATACTTCGCAAACAAAATTTGTTTTAGAGCGCATTAATGATATTCCGTTTGTAACTGTTGCTCATGTAACTACTGGAAAATTCAATGTATTCTGTAAGATACGTGCTAAAAACACACAACACGCTAAAGAGATAATCTTTCAATTAGATGATATTGAAGGTGTTTATAGAACCGAAACTATGATTTCCTTAGAAGAAAGTATGAACGATAAAAAGCGTTTAATGCACTCTATTTTCAAAGAATTATAGAAAGTATAAAATTTCATTAAAAACCCTTTATTCCATTTGGTCTAAAGGGTTTTTTTATACCTTGAACTTTAAATTTAATAAATTTAAATATGAAAAGATCTGCATTAAATTCTTCAGAATATAATTCCTTTTATCAAACTTATATAGACCAACTTCCGGATGAGGAATTGATTACTATTTTGAAGAATCAAAAAGAGGAATTTATAATTTTTTTAAAAAGTTTAAAAGAAGAAGATCTTAAGCATTCTTACGGTAAAGATAAATGGACTGTAGCGCAAGTACTTCAACATTTAATAGATACAGAGCGAATTTTTCAATATCGTGCTCTTACAATTGCTCGTGAGGATCTAACACCGCTACCTGGGTTCGATCAAGACGCCTATGTGCCAGTTTCTATGGCAAATAGAAGAAGTCTTGCCAGTTATACAAAAGAATTTGAATTAGTAAGAGATGCAGGAATTGCTTTATTTGAGAGTTTTGAAGATCAAATGTCCGAAAAAATTGGAGAAGCAAGTAAATCACATTTAAGCCCGCGGGCCGCAGGATTTATTGCAGCAGGACATCAAAAGCACCATTTATTAATGTTTAAATCCCATTATAACTTATGAGAGGTTTAAAAACTTTTTTTAAACTAATTAAAAATGCATACGTAAGTTGGGATGGAAACGACCCTTGGGGCAGAAGTGCCATTATAGCCTATTACACGCTTTTCTCTTTACCCTCATTATTGATAATTGTAGTTTCAATAGCTGGATATTTCTTTGGAAGAGAAGCTGTGCAAGGTAGAATTACAAGTCAGATATCTGGTTTTATAGGTAAAGATTCTGCTAGAATTATTGAGGAAATGATTAACAATGCTGCTTTAAATAGTAATTCTACAATCGCCATAATTTTTGGAGTGGTAATGATGCTATTTGGAGCTACTGGAGTCTTTTTTCAACTTAAAAAGGCAATGAATAATATTTGGAACGTTACTGAAAGAAAGGAAACCTATCTCAGAATGATTTTGGATAGAGTTATTTCTTTTGGAATGGTTTTAATACTTGGATTTTTAATGTTGCTCGGACTTATAATATCCACAATTATTCGAATGCTAAGCGATGTTATTGAAAGCCATGCACCTTTGCTTGCCGAAATAGGATTGGATTTAGTAAACTCCTTGTTGTCTTTTGTATTTATTACACTTTTATTTGGGGCGATTTTTAAATTACTTCCGGATATTAAAATAAGGTGGAAGGTTACTTTGTACGGAGCAGCTCTAACAACCGTTCTGTTTTTAATTGGTGAATATTTAATCGGGATTTATTTTGGAAGAAGTAATCCAGCTTCAGTATATGGAGGAGCCTCTTCCATGGTACTTATTTTACTATGGGTTAATTACACATGTCTTATTATGTTTTTTGGTGCAGAGTTCACAGTCCAGTATGCCTTACATATAAAGGAAAAAATTACCCCAAACGAATTTAGTGAACCTGCTATACATCAAGAAATGGAAAAATTAAAAGAAAAAGAAGCAAAATTAAAAGAGGATCATAAAGTTATTAAAGGTCTCAAAACAAATACAGATAATGAAAATTAACACTTTAGTACTTGGATTAATATAGGTTTAACGATTCTTCTCTTTATTTTATAAACCCCTTAATACACTATGCCGCTAGTCTTAGGTATCTTTATTACATAATATAAAAACAAAAATTATGAAAAAGAGAATAGCCATATTGGCAACAAATGGATTTGAAGAAAGTGAATTAAAATCTCCAAAAGATGCTATGGAGAAAGAAGGATTTGAAGTAGATATTGTAAGCTTAAAATCTGGTAAAATAAAATCTTGGAACGATGGAAATTGGTCTAATGAATATAATGTAGATAAGGTTTTGTCTGAAGTTTCCGCAAAAGATTACAATGCTTTAGTTTTACCTGGAGGAGTAATTAATCCAGATAAATTAAGAAGAGAAGAAGATGCTTTAATCTTTGTAAGAGACTTTTTTAAGCAAAAGAAACCAGTAGCAGCTATTTGCCATGCACCTTGGACTTTAATTGAAGCAGATGTAGTTAAAGGAAGAACTATGACTTCTTTTCCTTCACTTAAAAAAGACTTAGAAAATGCAGGAGCGTTGTGGGTAGATAAAGAGGTTGTAGTAGATGAAGCTCTGGTTACCAGTAGGAATCCTAATGATTTACCGGCATTTAATAAGAAACTAATAGAAGAAATCAAAGAAGGAAAGCATGATTTACAGCATGCCTAAGATTCATATAGATTTAATAAAAAAAAGGGACTATAATTTTATAGTCCCTTTTTTTATTATTTAGACTCTTTATTAATCTTCATCCTCATCTTCGTCGTCTCCATTATCTTTTTCTGGCATTTCAGAGATAGGCTCGTTAAAATCCTCATCCTCATAGTCGTCTTCATCGTAATTTGCCATAGTATTCTCTAATTTGGTGCTAACTTTTACCAAATAAATAGAATCCTCGGTTCTTACCTCTACAGCCTCTACAGTTTCATTTTTAGCATTCTTAAATGAAATCACTTGGTCATCATCATATCCATCAGGATACTTGTCTACCAATAGGCTCAAAATTTCAGGAGTTAGTTTTTTGTAATCTACAATGACTCTTTTCATAATTAAGATTTGATGATGCAATTATAACAAAAATAGCATTATTTACAAGCGATGAAATAAATTTTAAATTTAATTTTTTAGATAATAATCCATGGCTTCAATAAGTAGGGGCTTTGCTACTGTAATGTCTAACTCAGCCTCGCCAATATCTTTTAATAAAACAAAATATATATTACCGTGTGAGTTTTTCTTATCGAATTTTAATAGTTCTATAATCGCATCATAGTCATTCTTCTCTAAAGCAATCTTCGGATAAATTTCATGAATCTTTAAGGTAATTTTTTCTAATTTATTCTTAGGGAAGTTACATTTTTTATTTGAAAGATACGTTGCCATAATCATTCCGGCTGCAATTGCTTCCCCATGTAATAAAGTAGTTTTATTAGGGTTGATTAAAAAATAAGATTCTATGGCATGTCCTAAAGTATGGCCGTAATTAAGGGTTTTCCTTAAGTTTTTTTCTGTAGGATCCTTTTTAACAATGGAAGATTTTATTTCTATAGATTCTGAAATTAAACTATCTAGATCTTCTAAAGTTAATGCCTCTAAATTATTTGCTTTTTCCCAGTAGGTTTCACTAGCGATAAGTCCATGCTTTAAAATTTCAGCCAATCCGCTGCGCATTTCATTTGCAGGGAGTGTGGAAAGATAATTAGAGTCTACCAAAACCATTTCTGGCTGGTTGATAACTCCAATTTGATTTTTTAAATTTCCGAGATCCACACCACATTTCCCGCCAACTGAAGCATCTACCATAGCAAGTAGGCTAGTGGGAACATTAATATAAGAAATACCTCTTTTAAACGTACTAGCTACAAATCCGCCCAGATCTGTAACTACACCACCTCCTAAATTTATTAATAAACTTTTTCTATCTGCCCCAAGTTCAGAAAGTGTGCTCCAAATTCCAGAACAGGTTTCTATGTTCTTGTTTTCTTCTCCAGGTTCCATTTCAATAACTTCTATAGTAACATCAGTTTCTAATTTCTGAAGGAAAATATTCAGACAATTATTATGGGTATTGGAATCGACCAAAATGAATATTGTTGAAGGTTTAGATTTCTTCAAATAAGCAGTTAATTGCGAATATGCATTTTCAGCAAAATAGATGGAAGCTTGAGTAGCTATAACAGCCATATTTTAAAAGGTTTTATTCAAATTTATAGATATCGAAAATAAGCAGAAAATAATTAAATTATCCTAACTCAATAATTATATTTGCCGCATTAATATCCTATAGATGATTACACAAAAAATCTTTGATGATACCGAAACGGCTTTTAAATTAAAATCTAACGAAGATCTTAACAGAGCCTTGTTCTTATTTAGTATGATTAATAGGCCAACTCTTGTAAAGATTGGTACCTACCTTACCAAAGCATCTTTAAAACTACACTTACCGGTAGAGGGACTTATTAAAAGTACCATTTTTAAACAATTTAGTGGCGGAGAAACCATGGAAGATTGTATGGATGTGATCGAGAAAATGTACACTAAAAAGTTGCATAGTATCTTGGATTATTCCGTAGAAGGAAAAGAAGAGGAAGCACAATTTGATGCGGCTACAAAAAAGAAAATAAGCATTGTGGAATTTGCAGCTAAAAATAAAGAACTTCCATATGCTGTTTTTAAACCTACTGGGATTGGAAGATTCGAAATTTGGGAAAAAGTATCTTCCAAAGCAACATTGACTTCCGAAGAGAAAGAAGAATGGGAGCGCGTTAAAAATAGAGTAGATTCTATTTGTGGTGCTGCTTATAAAAATAACATTAGTGTTTTGGCAGATGGAGAAGAGTCTTGGATGCAAGATGCCGCAGATGATTTGATGGAAGCGATGATGAAAAAATACAATCAAGAAAAAGCGATTGTATTTAATACTTTACAATGTTATAGATGGGATAGACTTAACTATTTACAGCAATTACATCTTAAAGGAAAAAAAGAAGGTTTTAAAGTAGGAGCCAAAATTGTTCGTGGTGCTTATATGGAAAAAGAAAATATACGCGCGAATAAAATGGGATATCCAACACCTATTTGCGAAAGCAAAGAAGCTACAGATGTTAGTTTTAATGGGGTTTTGGCTTATTGCTTAGCTCATATAGAAGATATTTCTTTATTTGTAGGTAGCCATAATGAAATGAGTAATTATTTGGCACTTCAAATAATGGAAGATAAGAATATTGCGATTAATGATTCCAGAGTTTGGTTTAGCCAATTATATGGAATGAGTGATCATATTAGTTTGAATCTTGCCAAAAAGGGTTATAATACCGCAAAATTAGTACCTTTTGGTCCAGTTAGGGATGTGGTTCCTTATTTAATACGAAGAGCACAAGAGAATACATCGGTTAAAGGACAAACAGGGCGTGAATTAGCACTTTTAATAGAAGAACGTAAACGTAGAAAAGGCGAACCGGCTAAAGCTAACAGAGACTAATTTAAAATTATGAAAACTATTTCTAAATTCATTTTCTTTAAGCTAATGAATTGGAAAATTATTGGCACTTTTAATTCTGAAATTAAAAAGTGCGTATTTATAGTCGCTCCACATACCAGTTGGTGGGATTTTTTTCTTGGTTTAATATTGAGATCTATAATGGATCTAGAAATAAACTTTGTTGGTAAAAAGGAATTATTTAAACCCCCTTTGGGTTGGTATTTTAGATGGATGGGTGGCTCGCCAGTAGATAGATTGTCTAAAAAAAATACAGTGATTGCTATTTCTTCAATTTTTGAGCAGAAAGAAGTTTTTAGATTGGCACTTTCTCCTGAAGGAACAAGAGACAAAACTGAAAAGTGGAAAACAGGGTTCTATTATATTGCTGAAGCAGCCAATGTTCCAATAATAATGGTAGCTTTTGATTATGGTAAAAAAGAGACGAAATTCTCTAAGCCTTTTTATGTTAGTGGAGATATAGAAAAAGATCTTCCTTTAATTCAACAATTTTATAAAGGAGTAGAGGGGAAGTTTCCAGAAAAATTTTAAAAACCGAAAAGTTTAATCTTCGGTTTCTTCCATAGTATGATATACGTTTTGTACATCGTCATCTTCTTCAAGGCGTTCCAAAAGTTTTTCTACATCTGCAGCTTCTTCCGGAGATAATTTTTTAGTTACTTGTGGTATTCTTTCGAAGCCGGAAGATAAAATTTCTAGATTTCTACTTTCTAATTCTTTCTGGATGGCTCCAAAACTTTCGAATGGTGCATAAATAAGGATTCCATCTTCATCTTCAAAAACTTCTTCGGCTCCAAAATCTATTAATTCTAGTTCTAATTCTTCCACATCTTGTCCTTCTGCATTAATTCTGAAATTACAAGTATGATCAAACATAAATTCTACAGATCCAGATGTTCCTAAGTTCCCGTCACTTTTACTAAAATGCATTCTAACATTGGCAACTGTTCTATTGTTGTTATCTGTAGCAGTTTCTACAAGTACAGCAATACCATGTGGTGCATAGCCTTCAAAAAGGACGATTTTATAATCCCCTTGGTTTTTATCACTCGCACGTTTAATTGCACGATCAATATTATCTTTAGGCATATTCACACTTTTCGCATTCTGAATCACTGCTCGAAGCCTAGAATTACTGTCAGGATCTGGGCCACCTTCTTTAACAGCCATTACAATATCCTTCCCAATTCTTGTAAATGCTTTAGCCATTGCAGACCAACGCTTCATTTTACGTGCTTTTCTAAATTCGAATGCTCTTCCCATAAATATTAAAATCTGATGTAAAAATAAAAAAACGTTCCATTTCTAGCTAAAAAAATGGAACGACTATCAAAAATAACCCAATTTTATTCAGCATTTACAATTGCTTCAATTGCTTTTGCTAATTTAAAATCTTTTTCTGTTACACCATCTGCATCATGGGTAGAGAGTGAAATCTCTAATTGATTATAAACATTGTTCCAATCTGGATGGTGTTGTTGTGCTTCAGCTTCAAATGCAATACGCGTCATTAAAGTAAAAGCTTCTTTAAAATTTTCAAATTCGAAGGAAGTTTGTATCGAATTATCGGCATAAGACCAACCTTCTAAGGATTCTAATTTTTCGTTTATTTCTTTTTCAGATAATTTTTTCATTATTTAATATTTATTTGTTAGCGATATTCAGGATTTTCAAAAGCCCATTTTTTACCATTTTTCCATTCCTCTGGTAGATTACCATATGCAGGGTACCCTCCATGTTGTTTTAGCATACTAGCCAAATGCATAAGATTATAAGTCATAAAGGTAGTATTTCGATTGGTGAAATCACTTTCTTGGGCATTAGATTCCTCATCTAAATAACTTGGGCCAGGACCAACTTCCCCAATCCATCCAGCATCTGCCTGTGGGGGAATGGAATAGCCTAAATGCTGTAGGGAATATAACATATTCATAGCACAGTGCTTTATACCGTCTTCATTACCCGTTATTAAACATCCACCAGCCTTGCCATAATAAATATATTGTCCTTTTTTATTTTGTTGAGCGCTCATTGCATACAAACGTTCTACTATTTTGGTGCATATGGAAGATTTATCGCCTAACCAGATTGGAGTGCAAAGAACCAAAATATCTGCAGCAATAATTTTTTTAAATAGTACAGGCCAATCGTCTTTTTCTTCACCTTCTTTAGTCATGTCTGGCTGAATCCCGTTTGGGATAATATAATCTGCTGCTCGAATCACCTCTACAGTTATTCCTTCCTTTTCCATGATCGTTTTA
>Ga0115567_10007782_pt1 | contig 10145 bp, 10 predicted proteins | sample COGITO_mtgs_1204_2_FD_88679 | JGI IMG/M metagenome (GOLD analysis project Ga0115567, IMG submission 88679) | Pelagic marine microbial communities from North Sea - COGITO_mtgs_120412 | ecosystem: Environmental > Aquatic > Marine > Epipelagic | place: Germany:Helgoland, sampling site Kabeltonne... | reverse complement strand
CATGTCGCCACACATCCTACACTTGAAGTTGCATAGGTTGTTGAACCTGTAATCAAAACTGATGGTTTGCATTGTGGTCGCACCCGTTTCGTCTGTTTTATCAAATGCGTCGTCCACCCTGTCTTTAAACAACTGATTCCAGTATGATCTGTATACGTCGGTGTTCAACAATTTGTGGTCACATACTTCACATTCTGATAATTCTTCTCCTGCCATCATCCGCAGTCTGACAGATCGCATGTGATCTGAATTCCAATGTTCTTTTAATGTCAGAGGTTTGTATTCTTTGGCATCATTGCCTGTGTCAATGTACTGCTTGAAACTTTGTGCAGGCTCTCTGGATACACAACACATTCGTCTTTCTGTCTGTGGTGACAAATAGGTGTGTGTCCACGGTGCCATACAGAATGTCTTGTTGCCTTCGCTAGTCTTAATTCTCTTCATACAACTCCGCCAATTCTGGAAATGTTTCCAATATGTTTTCGTCCCTGATCACGTCCATCTTTTTCATGGTGTCTTTGAACTGTTGTATGTCCTTGTTGTTGTTTCTCCTCAACATGTAATCCAACCCAGATTCAAACCCTTTAGTTGCCCTAGTAAGACCATCTAGAGGACGCAACCATTCCAGATGTGCCTCGATCTTTTCTTTGACTTTTTGCTTGTAGGAGTCTGGCAAGAGATCAATACGTTGTGCATATGGATATTGTAAAAGATTAAAATTAAAATCTTGTGGTTTCAACAGGCCTTGCTCCACCCAATTCCTGTGGAAGTCAGATATGTGAAGTGCATTAATAAGTCCCACTGTGCTTGAAATGTAAAAGTCCACTTGAGGACAAACTTCTAACATACGTTTCCTGTTTGCCACCACATCCTTCCATACTGTGCCTTTACGCATGTACTCTCCCCTGGCTCCTTCGGCATCTAAACTTGCACCTATCGATACAGAATCAAACTTGTTCCATAACTCCAAAACATCGATGTCTTTGTATTTTGTCCTTGTAAAGTTTGTGTTGTATATGAGTCTTACATGATACATTTTACGTCTGTCCAGTTCTTTCAATATCCTATAATGTTCTTCCATTATTATCGGCTCTCCGCCTGCAAAGTAAAATTGCTCAACGTGGTCAAACTGTTCCAACATCTGTTCCCATATGTCATCACTGCTCCTGCCAACTTTCATTATCTTTGCATGATTTGGTGGTGCACCTGTCAATTTTTTATGGTCCTCATACCAGTTCGAACTGAACCACGTACCACAACTCCTGCAGGCAAGATTACATAGGTTGCTAAATCTTATATCCCAGTACTTTATAACAAAATCAGCAGTACCGTCAGGTTGCGTATTTTCCACCATCCCAATATTATGTCCAAAGTGTTTGTTCGAACTGAGACGTAAACTGAAAAATCCCGACTTCTCTTGATCATAACATTTGCCACAATGTTTGCTGGCTTTGTTTGCCAACATGTTTTTCCTTATACCTTTCATCTCGTCATTGTTAAAAACTTCTGCCATTGAGTTTTTGTTAAGGTCGCCAACAGGATATCTATCCAACGCAAAACAACAAGGATATGCCCTGCCATCAGGGAAAGCATGTATATGCAACCATGGCATCATACAGAAAGTATCACTGTCGAGTAATAACTCCTTTTCCCTAGGAGTCATGTCTTTTATTTTAAGTTTCTCAGGCTCTTTGGCCCCGTACTCATATGCCATCTGTTTTACTTTCTATTTTATAATCTGCGACAAAAGTTCTACGTGGACTTACGGCAGGATAAACTCCATGCCAGATGCCGCCTGTAATTATTACTGCCCGTCCTTTACGTGGCCTGAACTCTTTGTACATCGAATCATTTTCCGCTGTGGGATCAAGTGTGTACATTACTCCAACTTTATTTTCTTCAGGTTGATCATCAAGAAATATCACAACACTGACACCACGACGACCATGTTTATGTAAAGTCTGATATCCACCATCATGATAATCTATGCACCACGATCGCAGTTTATGTATGTCCTTCAAGTTATCAGTATCTAACTTAGAAATCAGCCATTCTTTTAATTTTGCAAAATCAATCTTTTCTGATGTTGTCACATCAAACTGGTGACCCAGATATGTGGTTTTTGTTTCACTTATATCTGATCCTTTGTCTTCAAAAAGTTTTTCAAACTCATTTGCGAAATCACAGTGTGTGTCTACTATGTATTGTTTATATTCCACGATACCATTCTCCAATAATTGGGAAAGTCTTTTCAAAGTCTTTTCCTGATCGTTTATCGTATTGACTATAGAATGCTTTGAAGTCTTTCTGCAGTTTGCTCTGTTCGGCCGCACCTGCGTGTGGCGTTTTAACTACGTCTAAGTAATCTATCAGTCTCTGTGTTTGATTTATTTCCATGTGTTCTAGGTATTTCTCGTTACTACTTAAGAAACTTGCTAAATCGAGTTTAAATTTATTTCTCAGATCATCTGGTAGTACTAATGGAGATTGGAAGCTCGGGAATCTCAATATGTTAAGTGTGTAATTTATTGTTGGTCCATACACTTTACTCGCACTTTTGAACCATACCATTTTCTCTAAAAATTCTGGCAAAGTTTCTAGGCATAAAGCATTTATGGTTGCCATGTTGTGTATCTCAGATGGCACTTTATCTACCATCATATGTAAAAGATTAGAATGCCATGTTCCAAAATCTAATCCGTCCCTGATATATCCTGCCTGATCGAAAGTGGCTTCACAACTGGTGTACAGATGGAAGTTCTTAAATCCTTTCAGTTTCGTTTTGAACCTATCGATGATGCTCTGTTTTGCACCGAGGTTTGAATTAATAGCGATACGCATATCTGGATTCATCTTGTTTCCCTGTGTCTCGATCCAATCCAACAGTCTCCACAGGTTAGGTGACATCATAGGTTCACCACCTGTGATCCTTAATTCATCCAAGGTCCTGTGCAGGTCAGATTCCCACCACTTGTAGAATGCTTCCACGTATGGATTTGTCTCATCCTTCTTGTATGGCTCTGCTGAATCGTGTGCATGGGTGAAATGATTACGTCCGTCTGATTGCAGTCCTGTATACGGTCCTTGTCTTTTAATATTGTTTGCCCAAGTAGAACTAAAAGCAGGATTACAGTACGTACAGGCAAAATTACAAGTCCTATCGAATGCAATCTCAAGTGTTTTTAAATTTACATTATCTGTATGAGGTGATTCATAAGCATTTTGTAGATCTTCATTCTTGAATATTTTTGACTTATATACCCTATCACTTATATTGTCTCTGCCAACGTCTTCTATCTTCCAACAATACTCACACCCTGCAGGCCTTTCACCACACTGCATCTGTCTACGCTCTTCCTTCTTCTGCCTTGTGTTGTGTATAGCACTGGGATTCATCTTGATCTCTTCTAGATCAATCTTGTGCGGAAGTGGATGGTGACAACTTGTGGTCATGCCACTGCCCAACCATATGGTCGCATTGTACCACTTGGCTCCACAGAAACTCGCACTCTTTGGGTCCAGTATTTGTTTTTTATATTCTAAATCGTTCATGCGGTCCTGCACTCCTCCCAGAACTCTGCCATCTCCGGAAAGGTGTTGAGGAACCTTGTGAGACGTCTGCGATCATGTTCGTTGAAGAAGGCGTAAAAGTTTTTTTTGTTTTGCGTACTTGCGTCCGCGTTTTCGCGCCAGTATGCGAGATTCCTCTCCATCTTCTGGATCTCGAAGTCCTTGAATATGTGTAGTCCATTCGACTCACCGGAGTTCTTTTTCATGTATTCTATGTTGTCCTCGTGTATGCTCTGGTACGACTCTGGTAGCATTGTGATCTGTTGCCATGCGGGTTGCCTCAGCAATGGCACGTCGAACCACACCCTCTGATAGGTCTTTGAATACTTGGTACGCAGTTCCAGTATCTTCTCCAGCAGTTTGTCCATGCTGGTTATACTTAGATTGTTGTATGTGCATATGAAGGTGATGCTGTTACGGCCTGGTATGCGATCCAGGAACTCCTCCACGTTGTCCATCATGCGGTCGAAGTCCAGTCCGTCACGTATGTACTCGGCACGTTTTCCGAATGCGTCCACACTCACGAACTGCATCATGTGTTCCACTTTCTCCTGCATACAGATCTCCTGTGCCATGTTGAAGTACTTCTCTTTCAGTTTCTTGTCCGCTGGACACATGTTGCTGGTCACATTCAGGTGTAGGTCCTGCTTGGGATTGTCTATGATGTACTGAAAAACACGATAAGTGTTTCTGTCCATCATGGGTTCACCTCCGGTCATACGGAAGTGTTTCAGATTCTTGTACAGTGTTGGCCACCATCTCCAGAAAGCGTCAACGTAGGGATTCTCCTCCCTGTTGGGTATGGGACGTCTCCTGCCCTGGAAGTGCTCTGGTGCGTTGTGTGGAGGAGAAGTGGGATACTCCCCGTAACGATCCACCTCCTTGCCCCACGCCGTGGAGAACTGTGGTGAACAATAACTGCACCGGAGGTTGCAGGCGTTGTTGAAGTTCACTTCAACATACCTGGGTGTGTGATTTTCATCTATGGGATTCTTCCTGATGTCATCGAAGTCCTGCATGGCCCAAGGTTCCCCGGATCTGTAGTGCCTGTCTGACATCTCCCCTGTCTTCTCTATGTTCCAGCAGTATGAACAACCCGAGGGCTGTTTGCCTTCGAGCATCTGTTGTCGTTGATCTAATTTCTCTCGTGTGTTGTGCAGTGCCGCGGGGTTGTCTTTTAGTTTTGTTGCATCTATCTCATGCAGTGGCGGGTGGTAACACGAGTTGGTCATACCTGTGGGCAGGTGCAGTGATGTCTGGTTCCACTTGGCCAGGCACATCGTAGGTGAAACTTCTGCCAACTTGTCCTTGGCCTTTAATGCATCTGCCTTGTAATCACTGTCGCTCACGTGTCTGTACCCCTTTATTCTTGTGTGTTGCCATGGCATACTTGAAAAACTTGCTCTCGTTTTCATCGTACTCGGCCACTGGTATGTCTAGTCTCTGTCTTATGCTTTCGCCATACATCTGTAACTGCTTGTCCATGTCGACATCTTTGGTGTGTTCCTTGTACACACTTTCCATGTTATCTAGATCCTTGACTCTGTTGATGTCCATTGACTCAATCACTGTGTCATAACATCCTGTCCTTGCTCCCAACATGGCGTATTGTCCGTTTGGAATATCGGCACCCACAGACATCCAGATTGATAAGGTCCTTAGATTGGTGGGCCACATTTTCTTCTTAAAATTTTCTGCTGTGATTGCCTTGCCCCTATCCAAACTCATTTTTACACCTTCCCTGTACCCTGCAATAAAGGCCTGCTGTGGACTAGAATGTATAAACGTGCTAGAGTAACAGTTGAACAGGTTTTCATGCGGGACACCCCAACAGAAATCAACTTGATTTTCTAGGTTATCTGAGTTTTCATGTGTCTTCATATTTAGACAAGTGTCTTTGGGCCATCCCACGATACCGCCATTGCCGTAGATCAAACCGTTGACGCTGTTTATTGCTCGCCACCTGTGTACGGCAGTTGGATCTGTCAGGGAGAAATCCAATGTTTCAAGTAAGAATCGTTCATCTATGATGTTATCACCATCTATGGATATGAAAAAATCAGTCTCTGCTTTTTCCGCCGCGGCCTTGTGTGCAGAATCAAACCCAACCACACCGTCAACACGCTTGGCCCATGGCACTTTGTTCTTTAGATCTGCCCAGTTCTCCTCCTTGTTGGGTTCTTTGAAACTGATATACACAAAATCTAAATCACAGACTTTTACCTTGTCCATTCGTAACCTCCATCGACTTCATCTGTTGGCCAGAACATGTTGCCATCTAGCAAATTGTGACCCTTTTCACCTTTTGCTAAAACAGGATGCTTACTCCTTGCTGGTGACCGTGGTTTCATCACTATCTTGTCGTTCTTCACCGTGTATTCTTGTTCTCCATGCTTCTGTATTTCTTTGAATAACTCCGCGGAAACTTCAAACTCTCGGCCATCTATCGTTACCTTGGGAACAACTTTCTTGGGTTCGGGAATGTTTTTAAGTGCTTCAAAAAATCCTGGCATCTATCTCCTTAATCGTAGTTTTATCCACATAGTGCCATGGCCTGCTTATGGCATATCCTCCCAGGAATATCTTGTCGTCTGCACGTGTTGGCAACAGATAGGTGTTCTGGTCTGCTACATGAGTCAACCCGTTAATTGCTTTCTTGTTATGAATCATCTTGAACCATGGGAAATCTATTAACTCTTTGTCTGTTGGATCCATTAGCCTGTACGCCAGGGCATACACAATGTCGGTGCTGGGGAACTTGTCATGACAATTTATAAGGATTGTTTCGCAAACACTTTTCCAGTTTTTTGTCAATGCTTCGCATATTTTACCAAATCTTACAGTCCTAACACTCCGTCTAAAGTAGGTTAGATCACTGTATATGTTTGGCAGTCTGTTTCTATCGTGGTGAGGTCTATATGTCACGTCTTTGACCAACTGGTCTTTGTAGTTGTAACAATTCACAGAGAACACCATATCGTGTTGCCATAAATGGTACCACCACCAGTCTGTGTTTGCCGTCCATAGCATGTCTGCGGCCAGTTTGATTGTATGAGTGAATGGAGACATGGTGAAGGCCTTGTATTCATTTCCCCATTTGATGTCATCGTGCTCACTCTCATCCGATGCAAGTATCTTTACTTGATCTATGTACGGAGAATCTATTTTTGTTTTTGCATCTGTGATCACGCACACATTGTTCTCCTTGTTGAATTTTTTCAAAGACTTTGCTAAGGCTACTGAGAGTTCAACATAATCTGTTTTGTCGTTGTTTTGACAGAACCATAAAAAACCTTTAGACATGCTGTACTCCTTTGTCAATGATGTGTAAGTCGTTATTTGCTATCCTGCCATGACGGCCTTGAAAATTCCATGATACATGAGTGGCTGATACTTCTGTGACCTTGGCCGCGGCCGGAAGGGTGGGCAATCTATTAGGTATGGTTTCATACCCTTTGAGTCCTCCTATTTGATGTAATGCTATTGCGAACGCATAATCGTTCCTGAAATTTTTGAAATCTATCCTGTAGAGATCACAGAAATAACCGTAACGTTCTTTGACGTATTTGACCATGTCAAATATGGCTTTGGTCTTTGGTGTTTTTTTAAAGATGATCACTGTTGCCCATACCATGGGTATCATGCTATTTCTTGCGAACTTGTAACTGTCGTGTCCTGTCACATCATGCACTTTGTCATGAACCATGAAGTCTTGATCCGTGTCGGACAGTGTGAGAAGATAATCTGAATAACAAAAATAGTCAATGTCTAAAAGAATAGTTTTTTCATAGGGTGAAAGTTCATAGGCTCTATGCCTGTCTAAGTTATGCCAAGATTTTTGATTTATGTAGTTTCCTGTCTGGTTCTCTATCACGATGTAGTTCACACCTTCCTGCTCTGGTAGATGTACACGGGTTTCATCGTTGGTCACGACCGTGATCTCCAGTCCTAGATTTCGCCTCAGCAGTGGTATGGTCTTGGCCGCTATCTTGTCATAGCGATAAGACTCAGTGTTGAAACAGTAGAGTAGGACACCTTTCATCATGGTTATCCTTTGGATATTGATTCGGCGTATGACTGATGATAGACATTCAAGGCTTCCTGTTGTTTCGTGATCAATTTCTCTAACAACTCTTCTGGATCCTCAACCTTCATGGGATTGTGATTGCTGTCTAATATTACGAATTTCTTAAGTTTGTTTTTCAGCACCTGAACAAGATTTATTGTCTCTGCGTCGGCACGGAACAGATGTCCAGAATAGGCCAAGATCATGGAAGATCTTGCTTTTTCCAAAGCATTCTTCTTGTTGACAGCGATGCGATAAGATCTGTCGGAAATGTCTTTCAATTGATCAACGTCCATAACACAATTATAATGTAATTATGGGGTTTCAGCAACCGGAAAAAATTATTATGTTGTGGTGTTACTCACAGTGGCACTGGTTGATGGTGAGTATGCGTTGGCCAGTCCACCGCCTGTGGTGGTGTTGATGGAATACAACCTGTGCTGGTGTGTTCCGTTCCTGTAGGCCTCGTTGTCCGCACTGGCATCATTGAATGAGAATTCCCCTGAACCGTCCGTGGCTGTGGTCTGGATGGTGATTATTGTTGCAGAACCTGGTGACGCATTCAATTTGGCTTCTAACTTGATGGTGTTGGCCGTGTATGGATATGTGTCATCCGAAAGTTGTAAAATTGTTTGATATGATGTGGTCAGGTCATAGAATCCAAGTGCTAGACCGTTTGTGTCTAATGTCTCACCTGTTCCTGATCTCGTAGTTGCCTGTGACCCTATGTCCAAGTTTCCTACCGCGTTGTTAAGGTTGTCCCATGCCGCGTCCTTGCCTGATGCACCACCCGCACCACCGTTCCCTGTCCTGATCGGGTCGAGCCTGATCTTGCCGCCTGCGTTGAAGAAGTACCTCATGGTGTTGGCGTTGGCGAACGTGGCACTCACTTGTGTGGTGTACGAACCCGTCCATGTTGAACTTGATCCTGGTTGTTGTAATATTCCTGATGTGGTCACTGCTGTGGTGCTTGGTGATCCTGCCGCCACCGATGCCGCCAGTGTCGCAAGATCGGCCGCTACATTGGCAGAGATCGCTATCGAGTCTCCACCACTTATGGAACTTCTCGAAGTCAAAGTGTCGCCTGTGTGTCCAGCGATGGTACTCATGCCTGTGAACAATGCGTTCCATTCTGAAGCGTTTACTGTGCTTCCTGCTGAAACTGTTGAAACTGCTGATTCGCCGAGACCATATTGTAATGATCCTGTGCCCGCAAAATGGTTTAATCCAAATGGACTTGAACTGTTGTTTACGAATGCGTTGTATTCGTCATCTAAAATTGTATCACCTGCTACATATGCCATATGTTTTTATTTCACTCCTATCGCGCACTCTGTCAGTGCTGTTTCTTCTTTATATTTAGTTTTAATTAGCCTTCCCAGCACGTTAAAATGGTTACACTCGTCTAGATCTGCGACTCTTGCCTCACCGTTCCCTGCTGATACTATGCGATCTCCCGCCTGTCCTGTGCCCTGTAATTTAACCATCACACGCCCTTTTAGTGCCACCATTGGATGCGAGTCGTTGTTGCCCGCTTGTGCGTTCATCAAAAACGCTGGTGATTCTGATATAACCCCAAAAACAGCATCTGACAGATCGTCATTGCACTTGGTTATCTCTGCCTCACCGCCTAGGATCACCACATCTCCCACTTCTGTCTGACAGTCTGCCTCGTAACGTTCCGCCAAGTCGGCGTACTGCGCCGCTGTTGATGTGGCGTGTACTATGTTGGCCCTGACGTCCACTAACGTGGGTGCTGATAACTCGTCTTGTCCACCACCTGACTTGAACGCTGTCCAGGCTCCGCCCGCGTTGCCGTATATAGTTGTTCCGTCGTCCGCGAAGGTCTCGTCCCAAACCCAGTATAGATTCTGTTCCGTGGCACTTGACGTGTCACCCCTGTTGACTTTCAATCCTGTATAATTGGGCATTCCCGCGTTCGAGGATATGTTCCTGTTTAATTCTATTATGTTGTCTTCTACTGACAGTGTCTGAGTGTTTAAAATCGTATTTGTCCCGTCGACTGTGAGATCACCAACTCTCAGGTGTTCTATCCTACCTGTGGATCCCTTAATCCTCAGGGCCTCTGTTGTTATACCACCGTCATTGACCGTGAAGATAATGTCCTTGTCTTGTGTGGTCTGTGCTATGGTGAAATCATCACTCGAAAGTGTCATAGTAACATCAGTGCCTGCACCTAATCTGATGCCGTCATCAGATTGTATGGTCAGTCTGTCTGTTGTGGTGTCCGCTTGGTCTGACCTTAGAAAACTAGACGCTGACACACCTCCTAACCCATCAGAGTCTGTGGCCGTTCCCCTGAATTTCGCAGATGCTACCGACGTTGAAAGTTGAATACCTTGTGCTATTGTTGAGAAACCTGCTGATATTATTGAGGCCCCAAGTGTCTCTGTTGAACTTGGTGTGAATGCTAGATTGGATACTACACCAACCACCGTGTCGTTGGCCACTAATTTAAGAATACTTCTTTTTACACCTGTGTTGTCTT
>Ga0115567_10007781_pt1 | contig 10146 bp, 10 predicted proteins | sample COGITO_mtgs_1204_2_FD_88679 | JGI IMG/M metagenome (GOLD analysis project Ga0115567, IMG submission 88679) | Pelagic marine microbial communities from North Sea - COGITO_mtgs_120412 | ecosystem: Environmental > Aquatic > Marine > Epipelagic | place: Germany:Helgoland, sampling site Kabeltonne... | reverse complement strand
GCCCGATGATGGGCAACACAGTCGCGTCACTCGATGTGCCGATCACGAAAGGCTGCGGCGGTTTTCTGGTCCTCACGGAAAAGGAACTCAGCACACAAACCTTCGAGAGCGCCTACCCCTGCATCAATTGCGGCCACTGTGCGGAAGCATGTCCCATGATCCTCAATCCTTGCGAAATGGGCAAACTCGCGAGCAAGGCGCGCTATGAGGAAATGGCGAGCAAGTACTATCTGAACGACTGCTTTGAATGTGGCTGCTGCAGCTATGTCTGCCCGGCTGGCATTCCACTGGTTCAACATTTCCGCATTGCCAAGGCAACCAACAGAGAACAAGCCCCAAAATAGGGCAACACCCACAGATGAACACGGCTCTTTCACGATGACCAACTCCGGAACCCAATCGTCGCCACAGGTGCTGTTGCGCACCTCGCCGCATTTGCGCGATACGCAGCCGGTGGACGTGATTATGCGCAATGTGGTGTACGCATTGCTGCCCGTCTGCGCCTTTTCGGTGTGGCAGTTCGGCATCAGCGTCCTCGGGCTTATCATCACCTGCACCGCAAGCTGTGTGCTCACCGAGCACGTCATCCGCAAGCTGCAGCACAAGCCCACCACGATCACGGACTGGAGCGCGACCATTACCGGCGTCTTACTCGCCCTGACCTTGCCGCCTGGCTTCCCGCTGTGGATGGCCGTCGTCGCATCTATTTTCGGCATCGCAGTCGGCAAGATGTTCTTTGGCGGTCTCGGCTTTAACGTCATGAATCCCGCGCTCATCGGCCGAGCCTTCGCCCAAGCCGCCTTCACAGTCCCCATGACAACTTGGGTGCCCAACAGTGCCCCCAGCCGCTTCACGGAATTCATTCCGTCCACGCTCACACTGCCCTTCCTGCGCCCCAACTCAATCTCAGAGTGGCTGGCTCAAAATGCGGTCGATGGCTTTTCCGGTGCCACCCCACTGGCCGTGATGAAGTTTGAGCATGTCCCGGCGGATTCGATCGAACTGCTGCTGGGAACCACCGCCGGTTCAAGCGGCGAAACCGGCGCACTGCTCATCCTGCTATGTGGCTGCTATCTCATTTTCCGTAACATGATGAACTGGCGAATCACAGCGAGCATCCTGCTCACCGCCGCCCTGTTTTCCGGCATCTGCCACGCCATCAATCCGGAAATCTACCCCGACCCTCTCTTCACAGTCTGCTCAGGCGGGCTGATGCTTGGTGCCGTCTTCATGGCCACGGACATGGTCGGCTCACCAGTGACACCCGTTGGCATCTGGATCTACGGCATTCTCATTGGCCTGCTCACGGTGATCATCCGCTTCTGGGGCGGACTGAGCGAGGGCGTCATGTATGCTATTCTCTTAGGAAACGCTTTCTCCCCGTTGATTAGCTCGGTCACCCAACCCAAGCGCTACGGTGCTCCGCAAAAGGAGGCCGCGAAATGACTGAGACTGCCCCAGTCCCAACCGCCTCCCCGAGCAGTCTTCGCTTGATTGCGACGCTTGCCGGCATAGCCATCATGTCAGGCCTGCTTGTCGCCCTGGCAGCTGAATTCACCAGAGAACCGATCCTGAAAAACCGGAGGGAAGCGCTCGAAAAGGCCGTCTTCACCGTGCTACCCGAGGCCACAGCACGCAAGAACTTCTTGCTGAATGAATCTGGCCTCACCCCGCTCGGCGATGATGCCATCTCAGAAGCCAACTGCTATGCCGGTTACAATGAATCCGGCGAGCTGGTTGGCGTCGCCATCGAGGCCTCCGCGCGCGGCTACCAGGACGTCGTAAAAATCCTTTATGGCTACAACCCACACACAAACTGCATCCTTGGCTTCACCGTTCTCCAAAGCTCGGAGACACCAGGCCTGGGCGATCGGGTTGAAACCGATCCTGATTTTCTGGCCAACTTCGCTTGCCTGGAGGCAACCCTAAACGAAGCTGGCACGGATCTCAAGAACCAAATCGTCACAGTCAAAAACGGAACCAAGAAACATCCCTGGCAGATCGATGCCATCTCAGGTGCCACCGTGACATCCACCGCCATCGGCACCGCCCTGCAAAAAAGCACAACCAAACTGCTGCCACTCATTCACAAAGTTGAACCGGAGTTTGCGCAATGAAAGATCCACGGATTCCGGATCCACTCAGTTGGAGCGTATTCACGCAAGGCATCTGGCGCGACAATCCGGTATTTGTCATGTTGCTCGGCCTTTGTCCCTTACTTGCCGTCACCAACACCGCAATGAACGCTCTGGCTATGGGCCTGGCGACAACCTTCGTCCTAGTCTGCTCTGGCACCCTCGTTTCTCTGCTGCAGCGTGTCATCCCCAAGCAAGTGCGAATCGCCGCCTACATCATCATTATCGCCACCTTCGTCACCATCGTCGACTACGCGATTCAGGCCATCAGCCTCGACCTCCATAAGGCCCTTGGCGCGTTCATTCAGCTCATCGTAGTCAACTGCGTCATCCTTGGCCGTGCCGAAGCCTATGCCTCGAAGAATCCCGTGGTCAATGCCATCGTCAACGCTTTCGGCATGGGGGTGGGCTTTACCCTCGCCTTGCTCAGCTTGGGAATCGTCCGGGAAATCATCGGGAGCGGCTCACTCTTTGGCATCGATCTATTCGGAGCGCAGTTCCAGCCCTGGGCCGTGTTCGTGCTCCCGCCCGGTGGCTTCTTTGTCCTGGCCTTCTGGCTGTTCGTCTTCTCCCTGATGCGCAAGCGCAAAGAAACCCGCGCCAAACAAGAGGAGGTGGCCCGTGCAGCCTGATTCACTCACGTTCATTTTCCTGAACGCTTTCGTCATCAACAACTTCGTGCTCGCGATGTTCCTCGGGCTCTGTCCCTTCCTTGGGGTCTCCGGGAAGATCAAGACAGCCGCAAACATGGGACTGGCTGTCGTCTTTGTGATGCTCGTCAGCTCCAGCTCTGCCTATGGCATCAACCTACTCCTCGCGAAGTTCAACCTCGAGTTTCTGCGCTTGATCTGCTACATCGCTGTCATTGCCTCCGCGGTGCAGCTCGTAGAAATGGCGATCAAAAAATTCAGCCCGGCGCTGTTTCGGGCACTCGGCATCTTTCTACCGCTGATCACGACCAACTGCGCGATTCTTGGCCTAGCCCTGTTCCAAACCAATCGCGAGTACAACTTTCCCCAGAGCCTGGCATTCAGCGTTGGTGCTGGTGCGGGCTTTACCCTGGCGCTTGTGCTGATGGCCGGGCTACGTGAGAAGCTTGAACTGGCCGACGTTCCCGATGTCGTCACCAGCGCCGCCCTTGCGCTCACGCTCGGCGGCCTGCTCTCGCTCGCCTTTATGGGCTTTGCCGGTCTAGGAGGCTAAAATGACCTACGCCATCTCCATTCTGATTGTCTTCGCCATGCTTGCCGGGTGGGTGCTCGTCCAGCACTTGGGGCGTCGCTTTGCCGCGCGACATCCCGAATTTGGCCCGCCGCGCGAGGAAGGTTCCGGTTGCTGCATGGGGCGCGGCAAGGAAGAACGCCAAGGGCCACAATGTGCCGCGTGTCCCAAACAGCTTTCAGCAAAAGGTCAAACACCAATCGCATCCAATGGAGAGGTATCCAGATGAATCTCAGTGAATACAACACCGACCGTATTTTCACCGCCGATGTCGTAAGCTCCGAACGCATCACCGATGAGGCAACAGCCGAAGTCCGTCACATTGTGCTGCGCATTGTCGACCCTGCCTTCCAGTTTATCGAGGGGCAGAGCATCGCCGTACTCGTCCCCGGTCCCCACCCCTTTGGCAACGACTGCCATATCCGGCTCTATTCCATCGCCAGCCCACGAGACGGCGAGGCCGGAAATTTTACCCAATTCTCTCTCTGCGTGCGCCGTTGCAGCTACATCGACGACGTCAGCGGCGAACGCTACCCGGGCATCGCCTCCAACTTTCTGTGTGACCGCCAGCCCGGTGACCAGATCGAGGTTTCCGGTCCCTACGGACGCCAGTTCCATCCACCACGCGACACCACCAAGAATGTCCTCATGATTGGCGTCGGCACCGGCATCGCCCCCTTCCGGGCGTTCATGAAGTTCCTCTACCGCGAACAAACAAAGTGGCAGGGAAAAGTGCGCTTGTTCTACGGCGGCAAGAGCGGCATGGACATGCTCTACATGAACGACAAGAACAGCGACATCGCCAACTACTACGACAAAGAAACCTTCCAAGCCTTCGAGGCTCTCAGCCCTCGCCCGCACTTCGACGAGCCCGCCCAAATCGAGCGAACCATCAAGGAGAACGCCGGTGAGGTCTGGTCACTCATCGAGGATCCCAACACCTACGTGTACCTCTCCGGTCTGTCGAAACTCGAAGCCAAGCTCGACAAAATCCTAGCCGAGCTCGCCGGCTCGGAAGAAGCCTGGAAAACCCATAAGCTTTCCCTGCTCAATGACGGTCGCTGGGCCACGCTCTTCTACGAATAGAAAAGTTCAGGAAACCTTGGACCGTGGCCGGTTCCGGCTATCCGCCATTGCTCGTAGCACGTGCCGGGTTTGTAGTGAGCCTCGTAGCGAAGTGAAGTCGCGTTTCTTTCGGGCGCTCACCGGAACGCCACTACGCTTCGCCGCAACCCGAAAAGGGTGCCTGATTTTTGCGCATCGCTGGGGGAATGGCCCCTGACAGGTCGAGAGCGAGAAACAAGAGGATTGGGAGGGTGCCAGGAGGTTGGACCTGTTGATTGTTCGCCGCGCTTGGATAACACCTCAGAATGCGTTTTACATCATCCAGCGAGACTCGTGCGCTTTCTGGGTTGTTAATGCAGAACACCTTTGACCGTATCAAGGGGCAAATGCCCGGTTCCGAGGACCAAGCCATCATTCGAGAGATGTATCGTCGCTGGGAAGAGCAGGACCGTGACGCCCGCGCCAGCGGCCGCAATACTTGTTGCCTGGGTACAAGATAGCGAGGAAAAGAAGGAATCGCTGGCACCAGCGCAGTGAGCTTTGGTTGGAAATGCGGATCAACGACATCTATTCCACTCGCGCGCCACGCGCCAAAACGACCTCGCGGCCTCACTATATTGCTCAGGCAACACTTCATCTGCGTGAGGGTATTGCAGAGAGTCGCGCAGCGGCTACCCGTAAACCGGCCCCTGACCTCTCGGGGGCTGAAATGATGATCCCGCAAGTTTTGCGAGGGAGATGCGATGCACGTTGTCGTTGTTGGGTATGAAGAAAACGAGCAAGCGATCCGCGCCGTGCGCGATGAAGTGTTTGTCAAGGAACAGGGCGTGCCGCCAGAACTGGAGCACGATGCGAGAGACAAGCACTGCCTGCACATCGTCGCATTCCTGGACAAGCAAGCCGTGGGCACTGCTCGACTTGACACCGACGGGCGTATGGGCCGGATGGCAGTGTTGGCCGCACACCGAAGGCTCGGTATCGGTAGTCTATTGGTAGACACCGTGCACGATACCGCGAGGAAAGAGGGCCACGAAAGCGTCTGGTGTCATGCGCAGGCACACGCCATTCCCTTTTACGAGCGCTTCGGGTACGAGGCAACCGGTGAAGAGTTTATCGAGGCTGATATTCCTCATCGCAAGATGTCTGCCTTTCTGGCGGGGAATACCCTGGGAACGGACTGGGGCGAAGTAGCAACCTTCAGCAATGAGATCGATGCGCGGCTTGCAGCCACCGCTCTCGAAAACAAAGGACTATCAGTGTCCGTGATGGGTGACCACACGGTCTCCGCTGCACCGTTTCTGGTCAATGTCGGCTGTCACATACGGCTCTCGGTGCCTGCTGAGCAACACCACGAGGCCGAGGCTGTTCTCGCTGGTCTGAGGAAAAACCAGGCAGAACACGAAGCATATCGAGCCCAAAACTGCCCACACTGTCAGGAAGCAACAGGCACGAATGTGAAACGGCCGCTTTGGCTTCGCCTCCTGATCTTTTTCACGTTTGGGATGCTCTGCCTGCTCTACTCATGGCCTCTCTACCGCTGCACTCAGTGCGGGCACACCTGGCGCTGACCTGCTGAGATCACAAGAACCAAGTCCCAAACTTTCTGCCCCATACCCTCAAATGCCGGGGCTCATCATGAATCCCGCACCGATCCGCTCCAAGTGGGCCGGAGCAATGACCGACCGTGAACGGCTCAACCGCAAAATGAACCACCAGAGCGTCGACCGCTGCTTCAATATGGAGTTCGGATACTGGGACGAGAACTTCAGCCGATGGGCGATGTTTCGCGATCACGCGTTCCGTAACAACCACAAGGCAGACCGATTACTCAATTTCGCTCTCCTCGGCAACGTCGGTGGCCCAGTTGTTCATGCACACGCCGTTCACCGACGAGGTTATTGAAGCAAACGAACAGGTCCAAATCATTCGCAACGGCGATAGCATGCCCGCCGAGGTCCCCAGAAGCAGGCAGTCGACGATCCCACATTTCCTCAAATCCTCAATCAACGCGCCTGAAGACTGAAAGCGTGTCAAGGCGGAGCCCTTTGACCCGGCACATCCAGACCGGCAAGTTGATCTGACGACACTGCAGCTGGCACATCCAAGCACTCGTGACGACCCGCTCGGAGTCACCTGTGACTGCATGATCGGTAAGGTCCCCGACATGCTCACACTCGAGGGGCTTTGCTACCTGTTCTACGACTACCCAGATATGGTCGAAGACCTAGTCTAACCTGTTGCCAACTGGTCGAACAGGTCCTCGACCAGGTGCTGATTCACAACGGCTTCGTGCTTACCTGGATCCTGTCAGGTTCCATATCCGTATCGAGTTGGTCTTTACTTGGTTTCTGCCCCGACTAACTCTGAGTCTGTTTCACGGCATCGGAGTCGAATATCTGATCCTGCGACCGTTATTAGCGAATCAGAACCACTGTTCCTTTTCTGACTACAGTTAATAGCAGTTCGCTGGTACCGGCGTCGAAGGTCAGGGTGCCAGTCATGCCAGTTGCTCCTGCGGTGATGTTCACGGTGGGGTCGAAGGTGCCGTCGCCACCCGAGGTGCTGCCAAAATCAGCCAAGGTGACGGTGTGGCCGTTCGCGAGATCGTAGGCTGAAATGTCGACATCAATGGTTGAATTTTCCCAGGTGGAGGTGCCCCCGAAGCGCAGTTCGTTTGGCGTCAGCGTGGTAAAGCCCGTTGCGCTTAAGGTGTAGTTGAAGGTGTTTGCGCCTTTGTGCTCCCACCGTCCCACTGTGTTGATTGCGCCGTCTGCATAGTCGATGGTGGCGTTGTTCAGATCGAAAAAATTTGTCGAAATCGATGTGGTTAAGGCCGATCCAGCGGCGACGTTGATGGTCGCACCGTTGCAGCGCAGGACATTGCTGGATTCAAGCGTTGAGTTTCCAGTGATATTGAGGGTGAGGTTGCTCGGAAGATTACCACTAGTATTCCATTCAACGGTATCACCATTTGAGATGGCTACGGTGTCGCCAATGGCTGGCAAGCCATCTGGATCCCAGTTGGCTGCAGATGACCAGAGGCCGTCCCCTGCACCACCATCCCAGGTTACGGGCATGATGTGAAGCTGAATCGAGTCCGTTGCGTCATCCCACGTCAGGTGGGAGCCTGTGTACGCACCGGTATTAAGCACAATCAGTGTTGCGCCTTGGAAAGTCGCATTGGTCATCGAGGTAAAATCGCTGCTGAAGTCCACGAGGGTGATTGTGCCAGCGCCGCCGGTGTAGGCCGCCATGTCGACGGTATAGGTGGCATCGGACATCAGGGCACCGCCCCCCCGTAGGAAGCTGTTCGGATTGAGCGTGGTGAAACCTGTCGCGCTCAGATTGAAGGTAAAGGTATTTGTACCTTTCTGTTCCCAGGTTGCCATGGTGGCGATGGCTCCATCCTCGAAGGTAAGGTCGCCGTTGTTCAGGTCCCAAAATGCGCCGATCAGCGACGTCCCCGCCCCAACGTTAATGTTGGCGTTAAGCAACCGAATCACGGCCCCATCTGTACTGAGGGATGAGCTTCCACTGAGGTTGATGGTGACGCCACTCGGTAGGTTATTGGCATGCGAGACTGTGTCTCCGTTGGTGACATTGAGCGTATCGCTAGCCACCGGCGCCTGGTCCGGGTTCCAGTTGTTTGCGGTGCCCAGCAGTCCATCGCCGCCGCCGCCATCCCAAACCAAAGTTGCGGAGTACGCAGATGCTGCGACGAGATAAAGAGCACCTGCAAGTGCCGTCAGTGCTCGGTTCATATGTCTAGTCTTCATGGTGTCCCGCCTGTGTTCGTGAAAAATTCTTGTCAGGGCCGATGATTGTGGCATTCTGTATAACCCCATAAAGTAGATGACCAATCACGACTAGTCAATAAGCTTAGATGTGATTTTATCGACTTGTTCCAAGGCCGACCTTGCCGTAAATTCCAGGCCGACCAACAAAGAAGAGATCAATCACCAAGCCAGGGACGAAATCTATAATGCTCAATGACCTCAAAAAGCCTGCCTGCCAATCCGCGATTCGATCTCTGGACGGCAGTTCGCATGAAGTCCTGCTTCGACGTTCCTGGGCTGGGGATGTTTGTACGTTGGCGCTGCGCAACGAGTCAGCCGTGGGCGTGCGCGTAAAAGAAGTAGCCGTGTTCTGCAGCGAGCTCCCACTTGCCTCCACGACTCCCGCGTATGGCGAGGGCTACAACATGCTCAGCCAGTACGCTGGTCCAGTGGCAGACTTGCGCTGTCTCACGCCACACAGCGACGGGGGCCACTATAAACTTCCACAGCAGCCAGACCGCCAGACCGTCTACAACCTGCTCCTGCTGATGCCACCAGACACGGACGCGGCCCTGATCGGCTTTGCCAGCTGTAAACGCTTTGCAGGCGAGATTCGCCTCAGCGAGCAGAGCCTAGAGCTCGTTCTGGATCTCGAGGGCCAAGAGATTGCCGCAGGTGCCGAACTGGAGTTGGAGGCCGTATTCGCCGCAACAGGCGAGCGCGAAGCATTACTGGCGGCTTTTGGTGATGAGATTTCCCGCCGACAGCCACCGCTGCCGTGGCCCGAGGTCCCCACCGGCTGGTGTTCCTGGTATTGCTATGGCCCGGATGTCACAGAACAGGATGTCTTTGACAATCTCGAGACGATTCGCCAGCGATTCCCAGAGCTGAAGTACATTCAGTTAGATGATGGCTACCAGGCCCACATGGGCGATTGGCTGGATCAGCACCCAAACTTCCCGCGCCCCATTCGCGACCTCTGCCATCGCATCAAGGACGCAGGGTTTGAGCCCGCAATCTGGGTCGCGCCCTTTATTGCCGATGCGGACTCCGCATTACTGCGTGACCATCCGGACTGGTTTGTCCAAGATGAAGCCGGGCACCCGCTGCCGTCCAATCGCGACTCATTCGGCGGTTGGCGTTTTGCCCCTTGGTACATGCTGGATGGTACCCATCCGGAAGCGCAGGAGTACTTACGTCACGTCTTCCGCACCATGCGCCAGGAGTGGCAATGCACCTACTTCAAGCTCGATGCAAATATGTGGGGAGCCTTACCGTCTGGCCGCCGCTATGACCCAAAAGCAACGCGAGTGGATGCCTATCGCGCTGGCATGCAGGCCGTCTTGGAGGGAGCCGGCCCCGACAGCTTTATTCTTGGCTGTAATGCGCCCATGTGGCCATCGATCGGCGTGGTCCACGGCATGCGCACCACCGGTGACATTCACCGTAGCTGGAACGCATTCACCGGCCTAGCCGAGCAGGGCTTCTACCGAAACTGGCAGAACCATCGCCTCTGGATCAACGATCCGGACTGCCTGGTCATGGCGAACCTGATCAATGAAGTCGTCGGCCCAGATGGCCAGCCGTCCACGAACTCAACCGACATCAGCGAAGACGAGTTTTCCTTTCATGCCGCCTATATTCTAGCCAGCGGCGGCATGGTTCTGGCAAGTGATCGGATGATGGAACTGAACGAGGCCCATGCCGCACGCCTGGCCAAGCTTGTCCCCCCAACCGGCAAGGCGGCTCGGTTTGACGATCATCGCTTTGAATTGGGCCGTATCCCCCATGCAGACGGCGAAATCGTCTGCCTGTTCAACTGGGGTGATGAGGCCCGCGTCGCCGAGCTGCCAGCAGCCAGCTGCACGGATTTCTGGACTGGTGAGGCAGTGTCTGGTACGCTGACGCTCCCACCGCGCGGTGCCCGTGTGGTTCGCAGCTAGTTGCTG
>Ga0115567_10007779_pt1 | contig 10147 bp, 15 predicted proteins | sample COGITO_mtgs_1204_2_FD_88679 | JGI IMG/M metagenome (GOLD analysis project Ga0115567, IMG submission 88679) | Pelagic marine microbial communities from North Sea - COGITO_mtgs_120412 | ecosystem: Environmental > Aquatic > Marine > Epipelagic | place: Germany:Helgoland, sampling site Kabeltonne... | reverse complement strand
GGGGGGGGGGGGGGCGCCATGGCGGGTTGGGGGGGGGGAGGGGGGGGACGAAACTTCGGAGCAGGGCGCTGAGGAGGGCTCGTAGTGAGGCATGGCGCGGCTGATTAGCAGTTCTGCGGGTCGGATGTTGTCACCTCGTGTTCCCAGTTTGAGCAAGTGAGTTTGTGGGAATCAGGCAGCACGTATTTTGAACAAGGAAGGCAGGAACTCTACCATTGCCGAACAATTGTCCGGAGTCCAGAAGCGCGGGGCAAAGGGCAAATTGCATGTCCATGAGAATGCAATGTTCTCGTCCAGCAAGCCCTAGATGATCGCCCTAAGAACAGTAGGATTTGACTCAAGTCCGAGGAGAAAAGCACTTCCTCTGACCGGTCAAATCCGAGGAGAAAAGCACATCTCCTCGGATTTCTGCCCATACACCCTCGTCCTCTACCGCTCCAGTTCGTCGCCTAGCATGGCGCCTGCGGCGGTAGCGCTTCTCTTCGTTGCTAACTTACAGCATCATCTAGTCCAAGACACGATATCCCCGCTGTGCATGGCGTGCAGTCCCCGCGATGCCGTACTGTGCTGGACACGGAGTTGCAAACCTTTCATGAAGGAGACTGCGAGATATGCTGCGGCGGCGAGTCCTCAGGGAAGAGTGCCACTGGCAATATATGGGGGAAACAGACGTTCCTGTGCGACGAGAAGCGCGACCAGGGAAGGCGAGTACGATGATGAGCTTGTGACAGCCGGAAGCGAGTCCAGGCGAGACGGTGCGGACATCCACCCTTGAGTCCTTTCCAGAAATGCTTTGACTTGCTCACGCCATGTGCGGAAAGGATTGTGAGCCGTTAGAGTGCGATACACATGCCAGCTTCAAGCCCCACCGGGGTTGAAATGAAGGCTATCGTGGCTAAAGGACTAAGCACTCCTTATGGAACAGAGGATCTGCGCGAGGCGCTCAGGAAGGAAGCGGCAGGGGACTATGATTGCGCCGAAAAGATTCTGCAGGCGGCTACACAAGAGTTTCCTGACAGTGCCGACGCACACTTCCATCTGAGCAGGTCTGTTGCTGCCTGTTCCTTGAGGACCTCCTTGAGCACGAAAATATTCCTGCGGAGCTGAAGGCTGTGACGTGCAGAGGCGTTCGCCCATACACGAAATACGCATATATCATATTAACGCCACTGCACGGGTCTGTCACAGAATACTGACGCTACGGCGGAAGCGGGTTGAGGCGCTCAGTGCGATGAGAAGGGCTCTTGCACTACGACCGGACTGGGTTCCGACTGACGCTCGACTCGCTGCTGCTGCATCTATCAACAGGGCACTACACTCCTTCAAAGACCCGTTGCCGTCACAACAGGCACTGCAGGATGCAAAAACTATTGCTGCCACGCTCAGAAAACATCGTTTCTCAGCCTCAGAGGTACAGCGGAGATTCAAAATCGGCGGAGCCCGAACTGCAGGTGGGCGTCCGATTAGCCGCTCATGTCTGCAAGCTTTGAGCACGCATAATGTAGAAGCTGGATTTGACCTAGTTGTGTCTGATGAGGGCAATTGGCACACAATGGCAGGCCCCTTTTACATCGGTCGCCAGATGGACCACCGTGCGCGCCCCACCGCGCCTGCTCCCCCGAAGGACGGAACGGACGCTCTCATTCAGCTCTTCTTGCTCGGAGTCTCGCTCCCTATTAGTGTCGTGCATCAATTGCTCGGACCGGAAATCTTGCAAGCCGCAGCTCGTCTCGGCCTCGTAGGTCGCTGGGGGACCAGCGGAGCAGAGCAGGTGAAGGTTCATGGAGCAGCAGGAGATGGATCCGGGACTGGAGAGATGGGACGAGTTGTCCCGCTCGGGATGGGAAGTGACCCGAAAGGACCAAGCGCGGACGCATCATCCTGGAGTGATGCTGACTTTGTGTGTCCGGTGAGCCACTGATAGTTTATAGCAATACGTGTATTCTGTTGGGACCGATGATTTGGCAAAAGAACGATACGTATTTCTAGTTGATGTTTGTTAATCGATGTTTGTGGCTGCGCAGCATTTGAGCATTTATCCCTTCGATCCAACTCTCGATGGCAAGGAGAGTACTGGACAAACGGTGGGCCAAGCAACTGAGGACAGCTCAAGCGAGAAGATGCAATTGAAGTCGATGCAAGCCGAGGACTTGGAGCCGTTGTGGCTGACCACAGACTGGTGCCCGCCACACCCTGTCGCCCTGATGGAGCCTCCGGTGATGTACATTGGTGCGGACTCCCTGGCGCTGGTGCAGCATACCGTGCGTGGGTCTTCGAAAGTGGGGACGGTTCTCGACCTCTGCTGTGGCTCTGGCATCCAAGGGCTGGCAGCTGCTCGGCTGTACGCGTCTCATGCAACCCTGGTCGATCTCAGGTACAAACTGAAATAAGTTGCCGCTGAATCCATCAGAAAGTGCGTCTTCACTCTCGTTCTCGTATAGCATCACACAATCGCTGGCTGACATCGCGATGTTTTCTATGCACAGCTTCAGAGCCGTCAGATTCGCGAGATTTAATGCTGCTTTGAATGATATGGAGACTCGTGTTACTGTCCTTCAGGGAGACCTTTACCATGCTCTTCAGCAGATCGACCTTCCTTCGGGTATCACTCCGGTCACAGAAATTGAAAACCCTTGATAAAGACAAAGGTGGCGAAAGCTTCCTTGAAGCCAAATTTTTGGCTTACGTACGCAGGTGCGGGCGCAAAATTTGATATGGTCACGGCGAATCCTCCATTCGTGCCATGCCCACCAGATCTCAATCAGAAGGCGGACCGCTACTCCCTTTTTGCAGACGGAGGTGCGTCCGGAGAGGAAATTCTGCAGGGCATTGTTCAGGGGTTGCCTCGCCATCTCGCGTCCGGAGGGAGGCTGTCTCTTGTGCGTCCCGAATCCCGAACCCATCGCACTCTCACCCTTCAATTCTGAAGGTCCGTTGACAAGCAGGTGTCGGAATTATGCAACCCAAATGTATTTGATTCGAAGCTACCATCCTGGCTCCGCGGAAGAGATCATAGAGCAATCAAAGCTGGGGGAGACTTGAAGGGGATTTCAGACCAAGAAGATCCAGCATGGGATTGTGCAGTAGTTTGCGACGGCACGCAACACACTTATCGCTGCTCCGACTATGCTTCCACCCGTGCTGGGTGCCCTGGAGAGGTGAGGTTCGCCCAGATTGAATTATGGATTTGTTCTCCATTGAAGACCGTGAACCGGGAAGCGTACGACAGGTTCAAGCCTGGGAGGATCACCTGGCGAGCATGAGTATAGAGGAGGTTGCGCGGGGCTTTGTGTACGTTTACCGCTCGAAAGGGGCTGCATCTGGTGACGCACCAGTGGGTGTGCGGATTCATCGAACAGAGGGAGATGCGGGCGCAAAGAGCGTGTGGGCACCGAGGAACTTTGCAGCAGTCAGAAAATCGGAGGAGGCACAACTCGAGCTCGGGAGGAGGCGCGTAGAGTAATTTTCATGAATTGCTCAAACAATTGAATGCTCGAGAGGACGACTTTCGATCTTCGCAGCCCACGCTGACAGCGGAAGCGCATTGAGCGATGCCACGCTGCGGAATGTGGCAGAGTTAGGCAGAGACAAGTCATCGCACAGTATCGATCAGTCCCCGAGAAGAAAGCTGATGCTGTATTTTTTGTGAGTTGCATGGGGGAGTAGAATTGTAACCTCTTTCGGACAAGAAAAAACCAGCAAATACCGAAGAAGACGCAAATTGCGTTCAGAACGTGAAAACCATCGATCTGCGACAAGCGTTTGGTTTCAGGGCTCCTGTATTTCCAGCAAGATCCTGCTGGTTTGCTTGTGGACGGGATTCACATATCCGGTGGTCAATGGATCGATGAGTGCAAGTACCAATGTTTGCGGCCATTTTGATCTGCCAGAGCAACCTTCAAAATACTCCTGAAAACTAGGCAGAATTTTGCTGAGCCCAGAGGTCCGCACGGGTATGCAGGAATGTGGTTGAGGTAAATCACCCGAGGTTTGCTAAAGTGTTGAGGAGCGTCATGTACGATCCTCCTATCAGTGGGTCCGACACTCGCGCAAAGAATGCCATCTGCGCGACGAACATAAGCTGTCCTACTGCCGCATGAAGTGCGAAGCACACAAAGAGGACCATTGTAGACCCCAGGCCCATGCCAGCGCCATCTTTTCGACCATACACCTCCTCCACCGGGTTTCCCTTGACCAGGTCCGAAGCTTGAGTAAAATTCTGACCCGATCCCAGCGACGTGATAAGAAGAGAAGCCCCCGCCGAGATCACCAAACGAGGCGGAACTGCTGCAATGTATGAGTTGAGTGCGCTGGGGCCCCGGGTGTACTTGGCAATTGCGGCTGGAAGAAAGATCGATATTGGCGTTGTTGCAACCCCGAGAATAGCCAGTGTCTCCTTTGGCACTCCCCTCTGCTGTAATTTGAGAGGTCCTGCCGCGTCTGCCGCTGCGAATGCCACCTTTCCCGTCACCAGTAAGGCAACAAGCATAAGCACGGGTCGTAGCTTCAACACGCCTACCATTGCCCAATAAGTCTGAGCCAGGCTCAACTGCACCTCTTCCCCTACTGATTCATCGGCTTCCCAATTTTGCGAACATCCAGCCACCACACCGTGGTCTGACCCTTCTGAAGCCAGGGTGGGAACCTCATGGTAGGCTGTCGGGGCGTCTCCCCTGTCCCGACCAGCTGCAACCCCTCGTGTTTTCCTTACAGCTGTCCCGACAGATGGCGACTCACGCTTGAATAGCCCTACACCAATCGTAGTGACCAAAAACAACCATCCCCAGAACTTCGTGAACCCGCCAAGTGAGACTGCGCCACTGTCCGTTGAATCATAGCCAAATGGACTGCGGAGCCACGCATTGCAGAATACAGGCGAATTCAGAGCCATGAACCCGATAAATGCCGCGGAGTATCCGACCGTTTGTCCTGTCACCGAAATTTCAGGACGGACCTATTCCTTTAAAGTCCAAACAATTGCACCTGAACTCTGATGAGAAGCTAATGGCGTGGGGGTCAAGACCGGTGGTGTTGCAAGTAGATGCCCAAGACACGTTGCGCTTTGAGAGCATGGTCAGCGCCCAACCATCGACAGCGATGTCTTGGGTTGCCATCAGGAGATAGAGACCAAAAAATCCTACAGAGAGCGGTAGAACATGCGGCGGAGAGCTCCCACTCCCAAGGTACTCGTCGAAGGTGTCTGGTATGGTGAAGGGTTCAGTGGTGAAGGGTTCAGCTTTTAACGCAGCGGCCAAAGATACTCGCGTAGGGGATTTCCAAGATCGGTACACCCAGATGAACCTGCGAAAAGAAGCATCACGGCAGCGCAGAGGAGCTGAGTCGGAATGAGCCATGACTTCCGTCGCCCGAACCTTTCTGAGTAACAGCTGTCTACGATAGGAGCCCACAGGAGCTTGAGCGAGAAAGGCCAAGAAACGAGCGAGAAGACGCTCTGTTGGGCAAATGACGCGCCCCTCTCCTGAATCCATGCAGTTGAGAAAGGCGCATTAGACTTCTGCGCGCAGACAAATGTGGCACTGTCAGGTCGAGAACAATGGATGAGGCGAAACCTGTAGAAGAAGGGGAATACTCGCGCCGAGCCCCATGGGAACGCCCTGTAAGGTGTACAACAGCAGCAAAAGTGCGATATTGCCGTAGTCACCCTGCAGATCTCGCCAGTGGCTGGATTCTCCGTTGCGACACCCCTTCTTGTCTTCGCTGCCACCGCGCCCTGCTAGGGTGACATGGAAGCGTGTCACAACCGATCGGGACTGTGCTCGTCGACACCGGAACGTGGCATGTGGTTTAGCACAGCCGGACTCACCAACAGCATTCCCCTCGCGCACCATGCGCCGATTCAGGATCATCGCTTCATCGGCTCAGCCCCTCCTGCCGGCGCCGGCAGCCAGGGAAATCCTCGCCCTTTGATCGCGGACCAATGGGTAATCTATATCTCCGCGAGGGATCCAGATTTTGTCGTGAGTGTGTGGCACAAATCCCGTTCTCGCGCACAGGCCGCCAAGCAGCGTTGGCGGGGCGAGCCGATCAAGTGAAAATGTGGCGTTGGAACTCCAGCGCTCTCTCTCGTGCGCAGGCGCGGATGATTCTACGGCCTGGGCATGGAACCGCCTACAGGTCGCTGAGCGCGTCTCCGGGCAGAACACGAGGCCGGTGGACCGCTGGGGCGGCTCTGCTGGGTGTCGCTGGAATCGGGACGGTCTGGGCAGTGAAGAGCGAAAGTGAGAGTGCGCTTGGGGCTCGACGGTCGGTGCTTTTCTGGAGCCGGGCTTTCCCTATGTTTCTGCGGTACCGTTTGCTCGAGGAGTACGTCCGGTTCGAGCTCACATGCCATTTGCTCAGATACTGCTCTTGAATTGATGCTGGGCCACTCGTCAACCTTGCATTACAAGAGCGCTCGATCAAATCTACTAGCTCATGCATATTTGGCCACGAGCTGGCATTCAAAGTCCTGCCTTCTCTAGTTTTCTGGCGCTTTCCAAGGGCAGATCACACCATTCGTTGTTCAGCATGCACGCAAGTGCCAGGTGAGCTTATCCGTTAGTGCATTGCAGATATGCACGCCGATTCGGGTCTGGGATGTCAGACGAAGAGGAGATGGCAAGGTATAACGTATTGCACGACCGCTTCTCTGGGCCAGCTGTCGCACTGTGTCTGAGCTTGGGCGGATACTTTTTCAAGTCTGCTCAGGTGACCCTGAGTCATTCCGGTCGGTCGTTCAGCCCTGACGAATGAGACCGCTATCGTCGAATTCTTCGAAAGTTGCTGACATGCAATCTGGTTCGCAGCTCATGTCGACGCGCGATGAATTCGTCCCTGAACAGTACATGGTGCACCTCAAAAAGCTCCAGGACTCTGCGGTGTGAACCCAGGGTGTTTCTAACAAGTTCTTCTTTTGCGCCCGTGTGACCGGAGGAATACGCAAGAACCATGGTCCGCTTGGAGTTGTGATATGATAGTAACTGCGGCGTCTCATGCGCAGCCGCCGCAGCGCTCCGGTGAGGAGGTGAGAGGCTTCGTCGAGGCTGCTCTGGGCAAATCTATTGAATCCGTCTTCTCCGAGTTCCATGACGAGGCGATCGGCGCGGCGTCAATTGGTCAGGTGCATCGTGCCCGACTGGCGTCGACAGGGGACGAGGTGGCTGTAAAAGTGATGTACCCCGAGGCGGAAGCGCTGTTTCGCTCTGACATCTCCATCATCAAAAATTTCTGCGCTCTTGCTCAACCCCAGGTGCGAAGACATCCATTAGCTCTGTGGCTGGACTTCCCGTCACAAAGCTTTCCGTGCACTGATCATATGTGTTCGGCTCTCAGCACCTCCCTGCACTGCGGGAGGTGGAGCGACAGTTCCTTTCCGAGTTTGACTACGTTCGTGAGGCTGCAAACATGGAGGCAATCGGATCCGTCCTTAACCAGGTTTGGCCAGGAATCCATTTGGTCCCTTGGCGCTGCGAGGATGAATATTCTCACATGTTCCTTGATGATGCAGCATCCTCGCTGGCGGAAATTGGTCTGCGTGCCACGCCCATTTCCGGAGCTCTGTTCTCGCGAGGTGTTGGTGATGGAGTTTTTACACGGGGTCAAGATGATCGACGGCCTCCGCGCAGCGCTGGGCCGGGTTCCCTCCACAATCTTCCTGCTCCTTTGTCACCGATGGTGAAGTGTGCCATGCGCATGATCGAAATTGAGCCGCTCCTCCTCATTCTCACAGGAGGCGACGCGACGGGGTATTACGCTTGAGGCGTTGGAATCTGAGGAGCGTGAGCGCATCTCCCGCCAAGGCCTCTCCTCAGCTGGTGCGACACGCATATCCAAGCAGGGTGGCGTAGGTAGAATGTGTGACATAATCCTTCTTACATATTCTGTTTCGAATCTGTGGACAGGATCTGTTTCTCTGCGAATGTCGCTCATACAGACACTGTTGCGAACGAAGGACATGGTTCTGAATCTTCCGATTCTGGCCTTCAACATGACCATCGGGGCGCTTGCCGGCAAGATCCGGTACCGCTGGACGGAAATGCCTCCCAATGTCGCCGGACAGCTCGACCTCCTCCTCAAAGTTCATGGCTTTCAAATGTTTTCGGTACTCCAATCACCAGGTCCACTCGTTTCTCCTGCGCTCTGCGGACCTAATCTGAGGGAGATGCGTAGATCGGATGCTTCAATGGAGATCCGCACCCTGGCAACATCCTTCTCATGCCGGACGGCCGTCTGGGACTCATCGACTACGGATCTTCAGTCCGCCTCTCGGTTGGCATAGAGTGATGCAGTAGAATGTTCCTTTGCTCAGTCGCGGGTCGGGTGAAAGACGAGAAATCTGATCGCGATTATCGCATCTGATCAGGTGGAGCACCGGAAGTCTCTTGCAAGATTTGTTCTCGCGATCGCTGCGGACATACCAGATCAGGTTTGTCGGATTTCACCTCCATCTGAGATTTTACACCTCGGTCAGGACATGCCAGAGCTGAATTAGGTCCTTCCCGGTCGAATTCCCCGCTCAGGTTGTCCAGAGTTACATCGACCTTGGTGTGCGCACGCGTGACATGAACCGTGAGGTATTCATGGAACCCGGCATGCTGATTACCTCTGGTGGTCAGGATTCGGCCCTGAAAGCCAATCCTTGTCACAAAAAATCACATGCCGCCTTCCCCTGCGAGCAGATCATGTACAAGGCAGCATCTTTCTGGTACGATCGAGACACTAAAGACGTGACAGGTGGGATGAACGTGCATCACTTCACGGAGTGGCTACACGAGCAGGTCTATTCCATCCATCCTAGCGGCTTCCATTGAATCGAAGTAACACGACATTCGTCCCCTCAGGACCCTGTGGTAGTGCTACCAGATGAGGTTATCATGCCTGGCAGAGTTTCTGTCATGTTGCGAGGAATGGGTGCCGCAATGGGAATCAAGCTTCGAACGGCGCCTTGCTGGGCTGCAGAGGCACAAGCATTTTTGCGGCGCCACTGCTGAATGTTTTACAAAATATTCAGAACACTCGGCCTGATAATCGGCGTGTTTCGTGTTTTTATACATCATCCCGTCCAACTCGTTGCGCGTAACAGGGCAAGTCCAACGTTTTTTGAATTTCTATTTTTGAGGCGGCGGCGGTGGGATGTGAGATGTGTAATATGGCGGCAAACTGCTTTTGTCGTTCCCCCGCGCAAAGGGCCAGAGTTGCCAAGGCCAAACAGGTACATAATCCATTCGAGCGAAAATTAAAGGCAAATTTTTGTCTCGCGAAGCTAGGCCCAGTTGTTGCAGTTTTGCAAACCACTAAAAAGTCTTACACAATCCTACTTGATTGGTTGAGAATTCAAGAGCCTACGTGCTTCGTCGGGTCGCTGCGTTACTCTCAGGATCGACCTTTTCGTGATATGCTGTGATCGAAAAGGAGCTCAGCTCTAATACTGGCCTTTCACTCTGCGCCGCTGCTAGCACTGACGCCGTGTATGAAAAGTTTGCTGGACCTTCCTTGTCCCAGAAATGTTCCAGAATCTTGTGTGCTAGAAAAATCTGTACTATCGGTCGCAGTGCGTCAGAGACGCCGTGCACCCCTTTGTTGGACCGTTGCACTTCCACTTTACACCCGCGGGCCGCACAAAAACACAGCGAACATATAACCCGCGAAGTTACAATCAAGCTCCGAGAGCTTTTTTTGTGCGGACCCTAGACCTCACCATACTGGGTGAGGTCAAGTGTGAAAACATTGGAGTGCCCTCCGTTCTTGTCACGGCAAATTCCAACAAGTCCGTCAGCCTTCTCGTAAAATCGCCTGCGAAAACACGCAGGAAAATGTAGTGTCACCCGCCGCTGCTGGGAGTGACTGCGACATCGGACCACGTGGCGGACAGCAGAGGTAAACAAAAACGAAACGATGAGGAAAGTTGGGACGGCCCGCACTCTTTCAAGGAGATGATGACGCACTGCTGCTCCTCCCGGCGCGCCTGGATATAGCGGGTGACCTTGGCCACATTGCGGGCGTCCAGAGCCGCATCGACCTCGTCGAGAACAATGAAGGGCGCAGGGAAAAATGAGTTGATTGCAAAGAGCAGCGCCAGAGCTGCGACTGTCTTCTCGCCACCGGAGAGGTGTGTCATATCCATGAAGCGCTTGCCCGGCGGGATGGT
>Ga0115567_10007778_pt1 | contig 10147 bp, 10 predicted proteins | sample COGITO_mtgs_1204_2_FD_88679 | JGI IMG/M metagenome (GOLD analysis project Ga0115567, IMG submission 88679) | Pelagic marine microbial communities from North Sea - COGITO_mtgs_120412 | ecosystem: Environmental > Aquatic > Marine > Epipelagic | place: Germany:Helgoland, sampling site Kabeltonne... | reverse complement strand
GAGAACTGGTTTAAGTCACGAAATCGGTATGTGACGTTTTGCAAAAATTCTTTTTGGTAAAGTCCAAACAACTCAGACATTGTAGAGCGTTGAAAGGGATGAACCACGTGGGCGGCGTCAAAAACATGGTTTGCATTAAAGCCTAAAATATTAGCACTATTTATCTGCATGTAATTATTAAATTTTGCAGGATCTGCTATGGATTTTTTGTTTTTGACTATCGACGTATAATCGACCCAGTTGCCACGTAAAACTGGAATATCGTCCGCAAATAGATCACTTGGATGCACGGGAGCAGTAAGGAATACGTCATCATTAAAATATAGAAACCTGTCGCTCAATTCAGATATACGCCACAAGAAAGTTTCTATTGAAACAGAATTGAAGGTTGGAAGGTTATCAGAATATTCTTTAAAAATTTCTTGGTGAAATACAAAAGAAATCTTTTTTTGTAAATTTATTGGTAAAGCAGAAATGTCTGGTGTCTCACTGTCTACAACTATCCAAATTTTACGTATCCAAGGCGCAAAATTATAAATAGATTGCAAACAAAATAGGATCTCTTGATTACAGGCCCACCTATGAGGATTAATTGCATTTTCGTGTAATGGGCCAAGCACATCCGCCATATATTTTTGGCGCCTTTGAGTGTGTTTCTGTGAACTTCCATCAACCCAAGTGATTACTGCATCAATATCTTTTTTAGTCATTGCATTAGGGCCGGGCATTTTCTTTTTCAATTCTCTGCCTCTGCTCTGAGTTTTTAAAAAAAGATCTCAATTACGCTTAGTTTCAAATTCTTAAATGACTAGAGGCCTAATTCTAGGTAATATGTAAAAGATCAAACGGTAATAAGGTTTTTAAGAAAATAGTGATAAAAACCAAAAAGATTTTAATATCAACCTAGGTTAGTTACAAAACTAATTAAAATTGGGTATTTTTTTGAAAAATTATTTTAATCGCCTATAGAAACATTTAGCGTATAGTTTTTAAATAATTCAGTTAAATCTTCTTCTTTTAAAATCATTTCCTCCACTGTTTTGATATTCTTGTGAATTGTTTGAAAGTGATCACCCATCCTATTCGAAAATATATCTAATTTTTTGTCCATCTCATTTTTAAAAAAGCTTTCTACCTCAAGCATCCCAGTTTTCTGAGATATAGTGTTCTTACATTCATTTATTAGAGTGGCAAATTCAGTTGAAAGTTTATTATTATTTGCATGGTTATTGGAGCTGATTTTATCAATTTCTTTCTTTAAATTTTCAGATGACTTCAAGCCATTTGTTGTTACAACTGATTGTAATTTATCTAGTTGATTTTGATGGTTTTTTTGATTTTCTTCTAAAGTCAAAGATACGGCATCAAGCTTCTCTTCAATGTTTCCATTTAGGCTCGTTAGCGTTACTCCGGTGTCCTTTTTGAATTTTGTAAATTCGATTACGTGCCTGTCAATTTTTCTATTTAGATCAATATTCTGTTCATTTGTTTGATCTTTAAATTCTTGTTTAAGTAGATTGAAGCTTTTGTTATTATTGGTTGCCTGAATCTCGATGGTTTTATCAACTTCAACAGCGTTTTGTATAAGTTTTTGGTTTACGATGCCGAATTTACTTTCAGTGTGCTCGGTCTGACTCTGTATTTTTTTATTAAATTCAGCTGAGGAGTTCGCAATCTGATCAAACAGGTTCGTTTTTTGCCTTTCCAGCAAGGATTTGACTTCGCTTACCTCAACACCAAAGTTTTCTTTTAACAATTTTATTTCTTGCGTCAGGCTTTCGATTGTTTTTTCCTGGCGAGAAAGTGCTGATGATAGGTGCTTTTCCAGTGAAGAGCTGATAGAACTAATCTTTGTTTCAACCTTTTTGTCTAACTTCCCAAGTTCATTTATCAAAGAGTCATTGTTTGTTTTCAACTTTTCAGAAAAACTATCTGGCAAAGCCTTTTGTTGCGCTTCTATAGCAGTAACCTTTGTGCCAAACTTTTTATCTAACTGCTCAAGTTTATTCACTATTGGATCGTTGTTCGTTTTCAGTTTTTCAGAAAAGCTGTCTGAAAAAAACTTTTGTTGTGCTTCCAGAGTTCTTTTCAAACTCAAAAGCCTATCAGCTATATTTTTTTGATTTTCTACCGTAATTTTTTCATTTGAGGTAGCAAGTTTAGTTTCGAAGACATTATTGGCTTGCTGTATCAAAATATTTAGATTTTCCAACTTTCTTGAATTATCTTTCAGATGATTATCTAAATCTTTTTGTAATATTTCCGATGTCTCGGTCGCACTATTTATACCCTTATGTACAACGTCCTCCAAAGCACTAACCTTTGTACCAAGCTTTTTGTCTAACTGCCCAAGTTCATTTATCAAAGAGTCATTGTTTATTTTCAACTTTTCAGAAAAATTGTCTGGCAAAGCCTTTTGTTGCGCCTCTAGATCACCAACCTTTGTGTCGAACTTTTTATCTAACTGCTCAAGTTTATTCACTACCGGATCGTTATTTGCTTTGAGTTTTTCAGAAAAACTATCTGACAAAGTCTTTTGTTGCGCCTCTATAGAGCTAACCTTTGTGTCATATTTTTTATTTACCTGCGCAAGCTCATTCACTATCGGATCGTTATTTGTTTTTAGCTTTTCAGAAAAACTATCTGAAAAAAACTTTTGTTGTGCTTCCAGAGTTCTTTTCAAGCTCAAAAGTCTATCAGCTATATTTTTTTGATTTTCAATTGCAGTTTTTTCATTTGAGGCAGCAAGTTTAGTTTCGAAGGCAATAATCGCTTGCTGTATCAAAACATTTAGATTTTCCAACTTTCCTGAATTATCTTTCAGACGATGATCCAAATCTTTTTTTAATGTTTCCGATGTCTCGGTTGTACTGTTTATACCCCTATTTACGCTTTCCTCTAAAGCAAGTAGCTTTTTTTCCATTTCGCCGGAATTGTATTTAATTTTTTGATTAATAGCTTTATCTAAATCGTTGTTTTTCTTGATAAGAAAGCTGTTTAATTCTGATGACCTTTTCTCAGTGTCGGTGCTGAGCGTGGATATTTTACTATCTGTATTTGTTAGTTTTCTATTTAAATCCGCCGCGAAAGATTTCTGCTGATGATCTATAGCATTTTGTAGATTTAAAAACTCTTCGGTATTGTTTTGAAATTTTGTATCAATTTTTTTGTTTGAAATACTGATCTTATTTAGAATGGGATCAATATCTTCGCGGACGGAATTACTAAATTCTTCAACGGTCTTTAAGCTATTTGTTACTCTGCTCTCAACACTCGATAATAAGTCAGTATTATCTTTCAGTTTTTTGTCTACCTGTTCGTTGGACGCTTTAAAATTATCTACTAATGAGGCAAAATCTTCCTTTACTGCGCGACCCACTTCGTCTCCAGCAGCTAAGTTGCTTTTTAAGCCAAGATCAAAAGATTTTTCTAAACTTTCTTGCATCTCAACTAGGTCATTTGCGCTCGCAAAACTCATTTCTAATTTTTCGATTACACTATCAATCTTATTTTTTTGTTCATTAACCTTTTGTGATATCATTAGGTCAATATCATGGAGCAGTTCATCTCTAACTTTTGAGCCTTTCTCAATGTCTGGTATTTTTGTCTCAAAATTACTGAGTCTCTCATCTGTTTGCTTTGTTAGTAGAGCAAATTCAGCATTGATTTCTTCAGCCATTTGAATTTTAATTTTTTCAAAGTCCTGTATTTCTTGATGCTTTAGTTTTTCATCTGGAACATTTTCCGTGCCAGGTTCATCCTCTGCTACTTCTACAGTAGAACTTGCAGCTGTTGCGTCAGTTTCAGAGACTTCAGTTATTGGCTCTTGAACTGGAACGGCGTTTTCTGCGGTGTCAACTACAGAGAGATCTGCCCCTGCTGGAACATCTTTTGCCTCAATCTCTATCTCTTCAATTTCTTGATCGGGAGCGTCGGAGACCTCTTGAAATACACGGTTTCGTATTTCCTGAATTCGGTCTTTTGTTGCTTGAGAACGAGTTTTTTGTGAACTGGCCATGCTTTTCTCTTAGAGTTAGATGAACCAATGCTGCAAATATCATGCCACTTGCTCGTGTGGAACACCGCCAAGATTAATTCGATTTAAGTTTTGTTAGATGTTCCCAAGCTTTATTATTTAAAAAATAATATTTTTTTAATTTTTTGTTATAAATCAATTATTTTTAATACTTTATTTAAGTAATTTTTTAATTCTGAGGTGTACATCTATGTTTTTTCAATAGACCTGCGGCTGCCATACCTTCGCGCTTCCATGTAGAGCCACTGGGGTTTAGCTGGTAACTATCGTCAGATTTTTGGACCATTTGCCTATAGTTGATGCAACCGAAACTACGGTCTCTCAACTTTTGCTGTCGCTCTAGGTATGGTGGAAGATATATTGCAGTCACCAATCCTACAGCAAATATTAATATTATAATAAATATTGAAAAATATTTCACCATAACCTCGTAAAGCTATTAGTTGATAAAGTTTTTGTTAGCTTATCTAATGCTATCAATATTTGGTTAAATCAGTTTTGCAATACATTCCATTGGATTTTAACAACCCAATGAAATGTAAGTTTTTAAAAAATAAGAATTTTACCCAAATTAAAAGCAGTTAGCTAATGACTGCGTCATATTTTTTATCAATTTATTATAGAGTGAAACACCTGGCTTCAGTCCAATGCCTAGTGGGTCTATCACATTTGTGTTTGCTTGGCTGCCTTCCATTACCGTTTGCACAAGGTTCGCTTTGTACTGCGGCTCAGCCAGAACACAATTGATCTCCTCATCCCGGATCCTTTTTTGAATTTTGGCTATGCGGGCAGGGCTTGGGTCTGAGGCGTCACCTATTGAAATTGCTCCTGAGGCCCGAAAATCAAAATCATTTTCAAAATACTGATAGGCGTCGTGGAAAACTATAAATTTTCCACCCCTAATGGGATCTAACACTAAATTAATTTCTGCAATCATCATTTCTATTTCAGATTTCGTAGAAGCGGCGTTTGTAAAGTATACGCCTGCATTTTCAGGGTCATATGAAGAAAGCTGAGCTGCGATAACATCAAGCCATGCCTTGGCATTGTTTGGTGAAAGCCATGCATGTGGATCATGCGATCCATGGCCATGCTCGTCATGCTCATCATCATCATGCTCGTCATGCCCATCGTCATGCTCATCATCATCATGCTCTTCTTCATGGTCGTGAGCTTCAAATAATGCACCCTCGCGAAACTCTAACAATGACGTTTTGTCGTTCTCAAGAAATGTAGTGACGGAAGCGTCGCTTGAGAGGGTCTTAACAGCATTTTCCATCCAAGGCGTGAGTTCTTCACCCATCCAGAATACGATATTAGCATCCTGCATTGCCTTAGCTTCGGACGGGCGCAACTGATGGTCATGAGGGGAGGAGCCAGGCGGAATTATAAGGTTAGGAACTCCGACCCCATTCATAACACTGGCAACTAATGAATGTAATGGCGCAATGTCTACTGATACGTTTGGCACGTCGGCTATTGCGCTGCTGCCTAACAATATTGCTACTGCTGATATTGAGAATAGTTTTCTGGACATTGATAATACCTTGCTATAATTTTCCACTACGGTTATATATATGATATATTATAACATTACAAGTTAGGTTGTAGGTATGGCGTCAGAAACTTCAAAATCAGTTGGCTTTGAAAAGCATGACCATGGTTTATGCTTAGAGAAAGCAATAAAGGCTGCTGAATCTTACTGCGACAGATGTAACCTTCAGTTTACGCCCTTGCGCCGCAAGGTGCTGGAGATACTGCTTGAGGAGCATCGTGCACTAGGCGCCTATGCAGTCCTCGACTTATTGCGTGAAGCTGGACTTGGTTCCCAGCCACCAGTGGCCTACCGTGCGTTAAGTTTTCTTGTTGAGCATGGGTTTGCGCACAAGATAGAACGATTAAATGCCTTTGTTGCCTGTGCACTTCCTGATATCTTGCATTCCCCAGCCTTCATGATTTGTAGGAAGTGCGACACAGTGGTGGAGGCTCAATCACCCTCGTCTAGTTTCGATCTTTCAGCAACCGCTAGTGCTACTGGGTTTGAAATTGAACAGACCACCCTTGAGGCAAAAGGCGTGTGCAACTCTTGTGCGGAAATGGCGTAGGTGTGAGTTTAATCGAAGTCAACAACCTTAGCGTAATCTATGGGTCTAGAATAGCTTTGAGTAAAGTTGATCTCAAAATAGAACCTGGTGAGATCGTGACCGTCGTAGGACCTAATGGATCGGGAAAAACGAGTCTTCTCAGAGCAATCATAGGGGCAACATCACCTGCTGAAGGAGTAGTGAAACTAAAGCCTGATATAAAAATTGGATACGTGCCTCAGAGATTAAATTTTAATTCAAGTCTCCCGATGACTGTGAAACGGTTTATGCAGTTGACCCATAAGGGAGGCAATAAATCCGCTATTATGGCTCTAGAGGAGGTTGGTGTTTCATCAATAATGACGCAACAGATGTCACAACTTTCAGGTGGACAGTTCCAACGGGTACTTCTTGCTAGAGCGCTAATTAATACGCCAGAAATACTACTGTTGGATGAGGCAACGCAGGGGCTCGATCAACCAGGATCTGCCGCCTTTTATCGTCTTGTGGAGGATGCGCGCCAGAATACCGGATGTGCCGTATTGATGATTAGTCACGATTTACATGTTGTGATGAGCGCTTCGGATCGTGTTATCTGTCTTAACGGTCATGTATGTTGCGCGGGGACCCCCGAAGTTGTTGCGTCCGCCCCAGAATATAAACAGCTATTTGGGATGGTGGCAGAGAGAACTCTTGCATTATATCAGCATCGACATGACCATGACCATGACCATGACATAAGTAAATCGCATGCGGATCAATAATGTTAGATGATTTTATGATACGTGCTGGCTTGGCAGGAATTGGATTGGCCTTTGCTGCGGGTCCACTGGGCTGTTTTGTGGTTTGGCGCCGGATGGCCTATTTCGGAGAGACAATATCTCATGCCGCGATACTTGGCGTGGCTCTTTCGCTGATGTTACAGGTTTCAATCTTTGCGGGTGCATTAGTTGTAGCGTTACTTATAGCTTGGATGGTGAACCTCCTTTCAGAACGTGGGTATGCAATTGACACTCTTTTGGGTGTATTAGCTCACTCCTCACTGGCAGTCGGGCTAGTCGTTGTTTCATTCCTCTCAGGTATTCGTATTGATCTAATGGCTTATTTGTTTGGAGATATTTTGGCGGTCTCACGTCTCGATCTTTTTATAATTTGGGGGGGTGCATTGTTGGTATTAATACTTGTGGTTTGGCGCTGGTCACCTCTACTGACGGTAACTTTGAACGAAGATTTTAGTTATGCTAGTGGATTTAATCCAAAACGAGAGAAACTTCTTATAACACTTTTATTAGGGCTAATCGTGGCTGTCGCTATCAAAGTCGTTGGTGTTTTACTCATAGTCGCAATGCTAATCATTCCAGCTGCGGCTGCTCGAACTCTTGCGCGCACACCTGAAACCATGGCAATATTAGCTGGCATAATAGGCGCGGTCTCTGCTGTAGTAGGCCTTAGGGCCGCCTTTGTTTTAGATACTCCAGCTGGCCCATCAATAGTCTGCGTAGCCGCAACCTTTTTTCTAGTACTAAATATTATTGGAAGTTTTAAAAGCTTCCAATCTTAATAGCTACAAAACTAATAGTATTTAATTGATTTCACCTATCTATTTTTGGCAATAGTGACAGGCGTCATGTCTAGCAATCGACATACCGAGATCAACTGCTAGAAAAAAACGTTAATTACTTTTCTGGCGGCCAAACGAAGTCAGAACGAAGGCCTTCACACACAGGTCGTCCATCGTCTGGTTTCGGCACTCCGGCACTCGGATCATAAAAAGCGTGGTAAGTGGCTGCAGGAAAACTAGCATCGTAACCCATAATATTTGGGACTACAGCCCTGATACGACCCATTTTATCATCCAACATTACGGGTGCCCCGCAATCAGAGCACGTGCATAGCTCCAAGGGGCCTCCTGGATTACTAGCATTAAAAGGCTGCCGGTTCATTTTCTCTGGATTGGCAACTGTCAAATCACCATGATTAAAAAAAGCTACGTGGGTCGTAGCTTGTCCGGTAACGCTCTTACACACAGAACAATGACACGTATGGTTATCAATTGGATTGTTTACAGATTTAGTTGTTATGTGGTCGCAACCACCACTTAAATTTATTGACATTTCATTCCTCCCGTCTTTTTAAAGACATTGTAGTATTGAAATTTTTTAAATTTTTGCAGGTGTAGTATTAGAAGCCTAGTTAAAATGTTAAAATAATCAAGTAATTATAATTTAAGCATTTAAGTGCCACTTTCAAATCTACATGAGTGGATTAATATACATTCTTAAGTGTTTGTTTCTTCTCCTAGTTTATGGTGAATATGAGAGGGCCACTCGATGGCATAAGTTCTACAGTTTGGACGATTAGTGGATGGAGTATTAAATAGAAATATGATACTCAAAGCTTAGATTAAAAGAGATGTTATTGGAAAGATTACAAATGCTACATGTTGAAATTAAGACAGGGCGGTTAAAGGAAATACGGAAGGCACGTAAGATAGGACGGCCAAAGCTAGCCAAACAAGTGGGTATAACAGAGCGACAGTTGGCTAAGATTGAAACATCAGAGACAGCCAAGATGTCGACAAATGAAGTATCCCGCCTTTCCCATGCGCTGCAAATACCCAGTATGACTTTGACTGGTGAGTTACCCGTAACAGACAGCGATCTTCAGCCTATTTATAAGCCACAGTGCACAAGTGGCTGTTGTTCCTAGTAGTAGCTTTGTTCAAGTAGTTTTGGTTTACTTTTAGGAAAGCTACAGTAATGACGCTCTTAATGCTAATGTTGCGCGTCTTTAGCAAGTTGCCGTTCTTGAATTCGCTCAAGTTCTGCCAGGGCTGTATCAATATTTCTAGTATTAGAAAAAGCCCTGTGATAAACGCGCCGCACGGATTTAGGGCTCCAAGGCAAGATAGCATTCCTTAGCCACTCTCTCAACTGGCGTGGTAACCTATCAAAGTCTCTTAAGCTGTCTGTGCGTCTATGACGAATTGGTAATTTCGTTTTACCTAGATTATTTTTCATTAGCTAACTTTATACAAATTGGGTTCATCACTTATATGTAATGATATATCATAACACTTGCAATTTAAGATTTAGGTACTTTATGAGATAACTTGATCCTAGTTTGTGACTTTGTGATAACCGCACGTCTGCTCAAACAAAGTCTGTACAATACTCAATATATGAAATTGTAATGTAACAAGGGGATGGGAAATAGAAAAAAGATCAGGGATTAGTTATTTGGTTGCAAGCCCAAAACCTGCCCGTAATAGATGAGCTTATAATGAGAAAACTAACTTTTCTTTTTTACCTTATTTTTTTAATCCCTAATATTGTGACAGGTAATTTTGTAGAAATTTATTCTCTGGACCAGATGGATGACCCACGGGGTTTCTGTATAGACATAAGGGGTCATAAATCTAAAGCAAAAATAAATTCCGGACTTCAGGTCCATACCTGTTACTCATATCAAGGTAGCATTGCAGTTGATCAGGGTTTTAACTTGTTTAAGTTAGATAAGGGCCAATTTCTTTTACCTGCCTTTGATGTTTGTATGGAGGCGGACTCAAATACTGCATCAGCATCATTGCGACTAAGCGAATGCCAGGATGAGGAACTTCAGAAATTTGAATGGGATAACAACGGTAGAATTTATCTGACCGGTAATACGGAATTATGCCTCACTGTTGCACAAGGAAAATCTAGGAAAGGTGGAGGTGGATCGCCAGTACATCTAATGAGAAATCTCTCACTAGAGCTTTGTGGTGATACCTTACAAGCATTTCAAATGTGGGGTGCAAGAAGTGAACGTTAAAGTCGAGCAGGGTTTGCACTAGGTCGCTGAGGGTTCACCCCTAGAATTCTCTTGTCTTTTTGATGATTTGATTAAATTAATGAGTTTTATTTGGATATTTAGAAGGCAGGTTGATCATTTGTATGGCAGTGCACTCCACCTCCAGCTGCCCAAGAGCTTAACATCTCAATTAGATATACATCGCGATCAGGAAAATAGCTCTCTACACGTAATT
>Ga0115567_10007776_pt1 | contig 10148 bp, 7 predicted proteins | sample COGITO_mtgs_1204_2_FD_88679 | JGI IMG/M metagenome (GOLD analysis project Ga0115567, IMG submission 88679) | Pelagic marine microbial communities from North Sea - COGITO_mtgs_120412 | ecosystem: Environmental > Aquatic > Marine > Epipelagic | place: Germany:Helgoland, sampling site Kabeltonne... | reverse complement strand
GTTGGAGAAAAACACTCCTCTCTGTGGCTTGTTTGTTTTTAATTAACTGACATCTCTCTTTGTTCATTACCTGAATAACAGACAAAGCGAAACCGGCTTCGCACAAGGAAGTCACCGGCGGCGCGAAGGAAAAGCAATACGGTGCCAAGGGCCAGCAAGGCGACAAGAAGAAGCACACTTCTGGTAAGCACGACCGAACCCACCACGGCAAGTCCTCCGAACACAAAGGAGGCGCCGGTAAAGGGAACTGGGGCAAAGCTGGTGACGAACTCGATGCCAAAATGGACGATGGAGGCAACGAATCTGCCACGGAGCAAGAAATGGAAGCTCCGTCCAACGAAATCTCCTTGGAAGAGGCCATGAGACTCAAAGAGGAGAAGAAGAAAGCCGTGGCAGCCCTCGCCAAGACTGGGCCGGCCAGAGCGGTTGACTCTTCTGCTTTCGAGTCCATGGCAGCGCCAAAGAAACTCGAGGACGAAGAGAATCATCTTGATATGCTCAAAGTCGACGCGAAGTTTCGTAAACGTGGCGAAAAGGAAGTGAAGGCGAAGCAAACGCTCGACTTGAACTTCAAGGTTGCCCCGACTGAATCGAACGACCGCGACGACGACAGACGCGACCGAGGCCGTGACCGCGGTGGACGCGACCGCAACCGTGGAGACAAAGGTAAAGGTGGCGGCGGTGGCGGCGGCGGCGGCGGACGCGGAGGTGACCGTGGACGAGGTGGCCGAGGTGGCAACTCTGGTGGTGGCCGTGGCGGCAACTCTGGAGGTGGCCGTGGCGGCAACTCCGGCGCTCGTGGCGGCGGTGGTGGCGGCGGCGGCGGCCGAGGCGGCCGAGGCGCCAACATCAACGTTGCGGACAACGCTGCTTTCCCGTCGTTGGGTTAAATACTATTTTTATTATTGGTGTAGAGGGTGATGTGAGTGAGTGAGAAAGAGAGAGGAGGAGTGGGAGAATTTTTAGAGAAGAGAGAGAGAGAGAAAGAGAGAGAGAGAGAGCATGTGTGTGTCTGTAATTGAGCACGCAGCAGGGTAAACGGAAACGAAGAATTATATTGAAGGGAGAGAACATTTTAAAACAGTAATAGTAGAGAAGGGAGGGAGAGAGTTGATTGTGGAAGACGAGGCGAAGTCGAAATGACGAGTATGTGTGTGACAACAATGAGAAATTGGAGTATGTACATTTTTACGCCGAGAGCACCAACGAGCGCCGTGTTAGAAGAAGCTGTTGCGTCTCTAATTGAAAAACAAAAAAAATAATATCTTGCGCGTTAGAAATAGCAAGGCAGTCTAGTATGTGATGACGAATCCGATAACGAGTTCATAGAGAGAAAGAGAGGAAAGAGGAGGATCAGAGAAAGCTCATGTTTAGATTGGCAGAGTAGCTACGTAAAAATATATTTAATAATAATACAAGAACAATATCGCAAAAAATATCCATCACTTCTTTTCTTGAACATGCGTCTGCGCGACGAATCGTCATCATCGTCTGGTGTTCAGATATCCGTCCACAGCTCGATAGCTTTGGATGAAACCATTCACGACGTGAAATGGATCCCATCCAGTGCTCGGTTTTGCGTGTTAGGAGCGCACGCTCGAGGCACCGGAAGTCTCCAAGTCTTTGAGCTTGAAAACACGCACCCTCTGGACGAGGAGGCTTCTTCTTTATCTCCTTTGTCTTCATCACCGGCGAAAGCATCCTCTCGTCTCGTTATGAACGCAAAAGGAAAATGCGAACACGACCACGCGATGAAATGCGGGACCTTTGCCGGTTCAGACGCGATTGAACGCGAGTTTATCGCGGGAGATTTTTCTGGTCAACTTCTCTGTTGGGATGTGGAATACTTGACCAAACCAACGCGAGTGGTAAAAAACGCGCACGAATCAATCATCAATTGCATAGATGGATGCTATAATCAACACTCGAAAGTGATCGTCACAGGAAGTCGAGATGGGTCTGTGAAAGTATGGGACTTCAGACGGAAACAATCTGATCCCGTCGTGAATTTTGCGCCGTCCGTCACCACGAAGGTCTCGCCAGAGTGCTGGTCTGTAAATGTAGGCAATGCCAAGAACGATAGCGAACCGATGATTTTAGCAGGATACAGCGACGGTACGGTCAAAATGTTTGACCTTAGAAGAGTGAAGAATAGTGGTGAGTATTCAACGTCGCTGTATTGGGAAACGAATGTTGATCGAGGCGTCTGCGGAGTAGAATTTGACCGGAAAGCTATAGAGATGAATAAGTTTGTGGTGACGTGCTTAGAATCGCAGTCAAAAGTATTCGACGCACGTACGTTTAATCCCAAAAGAGGTGGCTTCTCGAGCTCTGTCGTCACCGAAGTCATGGAAAATGGTCCCACTATATGGGGTGTAAAGCATTCTCCCTTCAATCGAGAAATTTCTGTATTTCTAGGTGGCGACGGCACTTTATCGGTGCATAAATACGCCTATCCAAAACAAAGACGTTTACAACTGAACGAGGAAGAGTGTGTCGGTAATGCCGGTCAAACGCACCTACTGGTGGAATCAAAAGTATCCACGCAACCCATCAGCGCGTTCGATTGGAACAAAGACAAAGAAGGACTCGCAATTTGCTCGTCTTTTGATTCGAGAATTCGTTTACTTTTCATTACCGGTATGAATAAGCTCTAATTTGTATACATGTATTTCTAAATTACAAGGGATAGTTCAGACCGTCGTCTTCCACGTCGTCGTTGTCTTGATTGTACGCCTCTCTGTGAGGATTTCTTTGGTCGTACAACCGCTGTTCCAGTTCTTCTCTTTTCATCCTCTCCAGCATCAATTCCTCGATCACTCGTTCGTATTCTTGGGCCGTAATACTTCCTTGTCCTCCTCCTCCTCCTCCTACTCCGTTCAAGACTCCGTTTTCGTCTCCAATACCGCCGCCCGATATTTTTCGCACTAAATCTTCAAACTCTCTTCTTACCACGGATGGTAAGTTTTCCAACAATTTCTTCGCCCTTTCTCGGCTCAACACTAGCACTTCACAAAAGCATAAAGCCGTGGCCGAAACTTTCGATTGACCTCCAATCGTACGTCTTCCTAATCCACTCAAAGACGCTTCGCCGATGTAATCTCCCCGGGTCAAAATCACCGCTTCGCCTCTCTTCTCCAATCCTAACTCGTCGCCTTCCCAACACTCGACTTCACCTTCGGAGATGAAGTATAAATTCCTCGCCGTTTCGTTGTATCGAATAAAAACCTCTCCCGGCGCTAAATGTTTCATCTCTAACTGTTTTAATATTGCTACTTTCAAAGAATTCGAACACCCTTTTAACAACTCTCCGTTTGTCACGCTCGGATTTATTTTCAGCAAAATTTCTCCTTTCAACGACTTTGGCACTTCCTCTAAAATCGCGTTATCTGCAGTCAGTTTAGAGAAATGGTCTCTGTTTCTTAAATGTTCGTAAAAATCAATTAGATCATTCGATAACTGATCCGGTAACTTTTTCCGTTTGATGAATTCATTCACATGGTCGATTCGACTCTTATACAGCCTCGTTTGTCGGCCAAACGTGTCGTGGTAAATATTCGTCGCCGACGTGAGCGAGAACAAAACGACGACTGCTCCAGTACACGCGAAGAACAACGTCGTCCAGCGTTCTAAATTCGATTCTGGTTTGAAGTTCATATCGATGGTAAACATGACCATAACCGCGTGATACAAGGATAGAGAGTATTCCGTGTATGGATCGCTCATCAATTCGCCATCCCATATCCCTTTCTGTTTGGCGACTTCGAACCAGGCGTGGTCTTCCACCCCGTCTATTTTCACGACGAAGAAGAACACGCAGGCGAACCAGTGCGCGTACACAAACGTTAACAACACGTACCCAACGATATCCAACAAAGCGTATCGAATTTGTGGCATTCCGTCCCATCGATTGTAAAACGCTCGGTGAATCCGGTGCACTCGTAACACCGACGCCATCTTCATCAGTTTAAACATACGCAACAGCTTCGTCAACCGTAAAGCGGACACGCTATCCGTCAATGAAGATTCTCTAAAGACTAAATCTAAAGGAATTGAAGATATGACATCAATCGAGAACCAGCTCGTGATGTATCGATCGGATATTCGTTGTCTATCCATGACTAAGTTGTTCCCGGTATCGTAAAATCCAGTGTTGAAATTCACGAATATATCGACGATAAAGACCACGTCTACGACTCGATACATCAACTCGTGAAACGAACTCATTTTAACGTTAAACGCCAAGTGAAAAGGACAGAAAATGGCGTTGTATATCACGGCTACGGCTAAGAAAGCGTCCCATATTCTCTTCCCTTGCGCGAGCGGGTGAATAGTCGTTCCTAAATCCACTTTCTTCCTTCGTCCTAAACGAAAAGGGGTGAGAAAAGTTGACGATGATTTCTTAGTATTATTGTTTAGCCCCATAATAGTGTCGTTGTTGTTATTATATTTTCTCCCTCCTCCTCGAGGGGAGGAAAGCGACGACTTTGAAGAAGGAGAATGGAGATGGCCTTTCATCTTCTTCTTCGTATTATTCGTACGCAGAGAGAACGAACGAGTGAAGAAGAGTGAGCGGAGTTTTGTTTTGTTGTTGCCTTTGAAAAAAAAATTGCAAAGAACTCGTTCGAGAATTCTTTTTTGAGAAAAGAGAAACGAAATCCCTTCTTCTTCTCTTCGTCTTCTCTTCGTCTTCTCTTCTTTCAGTCTTTTTTTTCGTCAAAAATCGTCGTCGTTTGACCCCCGAAGAGGAATTAAATTCAATCACCATACCGCATCATCATCATCGTCGAACAGAAGAAGAAGAAGAAGAAAGAGGCGAGAAGAATACTTCTACTACTCTTCTTTCAAATTCAAAACAGTCGTCGTCTTCGTTGTCCTCTCCAACCTCCTCCTCTCAATCAAACAGTATGTCGAACAAACGAGGAGGTCCGGCGGAACCCCCCTCGTTTCTCCAAGAAGTCGCCTTTCTCGCCGTCTCCGCGCTGTTCAGTTGTTTGGTCCTTTCCTTCGGATTGAAACGTTTAGACCCGAACAGACAAACCTCAAAAGCCGCGGAACAGAGGAAGAAAGAAATCGCCAAACGTTTAGGTCGACCTAAGTTAGTCACGAACGTGTACGAAGACGCGATCGCGGCTGACGTGGCGAACCCGGACCATATTAACGTCACGTTCAACTCCATCGGTGGATTAGAAGACACGAAAGAAGCGCTGCAGGAACTGGTGATATTACCATTAGTGCGGCCGGAGTTGTTCTCGAAATCGAATTTGTTGAAACCAGCGAAAGGAGTGCTGTTATACGGACCTCCCGGGACCGGGAAGACGCTACTAGCGAAAGCGTTGGCGAAAGAGTCGCAGGCGTGCTTCATCAACGTGCGAACGAGCACGTTGCAATCGAAGTGGTTCGGCGACGCGCAGAAACTCGTCACCGCGGTCTTTACTTTAGCGTGGAAGTTACAACCGTCGATAATCTTCATCGACGAGATTGATTCTTTTCTGGGAACCAGGAAAAACAGCGAACACGAAGCGGTGACGCAAATGAAGACGGAGTTCATGACGTTGTGGGACGGTTTCAACACCGACTCAAACGCGCGAGTGATGGTGTTGGCGGCGACGAATCGCCCGTGGGACGTGGACGAAGCTATTTTGAGACGGTTGCCACGGTCGTTCGAGGTTGGTTTACCGAATAAAGAGCAGAGGGCGAAGATATTAGGCGTCACCTTGCAACACGAGAAGTTAGAGAAGGGATTCTTTTTGAACGAAATGAACGCGCCTATTTGGCAAATTGCGGAAAGAACGAAAGGATATTCTGGATCTGATTTGCAAGAATTGTGCAAACAAGCTGCGTATGGACCTGTGAGAGATTTGCTGAGAAGCGAAACGCGAGGAGAGAATACCGGAGGTGGATGCAGAGCGCTGATGATGAAAGATTTCGATGAGATTTTGAAAACGTCGAATACGAGCGCTCAAGCCGCGAGCAGTTACCAGTACGCAGACGAGATGAGGAAGAATACTAGAAGCGCGAACGCGCGAGAAGGGTACCAAGACCCAGAGGAGATAGAAAAAGCACAATTGATGATGCAACAGATGATGGCGGGTTTATTCCAAGCCGCTCAAAACGAATCTTCTCGATCCGGTTCGCCCTCCTCCCAGCCGAAAGAGCTCGACTAAGAAGGGGGACGCCGCAACTCTTGCACACTTGCGTGCAACAAAAAACATTTTTAGTCCAAACATTCTAGAATTGCAAAGAACCAATACCTACGCGTTGAAAACAATAACAAACCAACTCACGATAGACGAATGAACATATTGAACCCGTTTTTGCGCGTGTGAAAGCGTTGAAGAGCGCCCTTCCCTTTCTTTCTCTTTCTCTTTTGTTTTCCGCTTTAAAAATTCTGCAAATAAGCATATTCAATTTTAAACAATTGTGAGGATATATTCCCGTAAATAACAGTGAATTACGTATCAATATTTATTTTATCATGATGATGAATTAGAAATGCTCAGGTTTCAAAGTTCCTGGTCTAAAAATAAAATAATTTAATAATTTAATTACATAAATAATTTCAATTCAATTCATTCCCCAAAATAAATCGAATTTTTCGAAATCATTGAAGAGATTTTTATTATAAAATAATATTATTATACCAAGTATACCGATTATAAAGTAAATTAAGTAGTATTATAATCTTTCTAAAGCTATTTGGATTTTTTATTTTTATTTTAAAAACATTTTTAATCCATTTGGGATATTGAATATTCGTATTTTCAAGTTCTATTCATTCAGTGCGATACAATATTAATTGATATTATATTGCTTAGAATGGGGATTATTTAATATTCTTGTTGTCGTGCAATTTTTAAGAATTCGTATTAATTAAATTTTCAGAAAAAAAAAGAAAGGCCTCTCGCTTCACAAATTTGGGAAGAGAGAGGAAGGAGAAGAAAGACAAGACCATACGATGGCGACTTCTTCTTCTTCCGCCCCTTCGGAAAGGGTCTACCGGAGCTGCGACGTGTCCACGAGCGTGACAATAGATGTTTCGGGCTTGCACGGAAGATTTGCCGCAAGTGAAGGAGAGAAGAAAGAAGTTCTCGTTGGAGTTCGAATTCTTTCTTCCTCCGCAACGAACTCAAACTCCAACAATCAAGAAAACTTTACGGAGCTGACAACGTCTACCTCCACGAGAACCTCTTTATACCAAAACGGCTGCGCTATTTTCCAAGAGACGATTGGATTCCCTATGAAAGTGAACGATTTGCCCTCGGATTCAGTCTTGGAATTATCTTTAGTTGACTGTAATCACCATAACCAGAAGAGCAGGACACAGCCTCGTATTGGTGAAAAACAACCAAACAGAGGAGCCGGAGGAGGAACGCGCACGAGGAACAAGAACAACGAACGAGATTTATCCGTAATAGGTTACGCGCGCATTAGATTATTCGACGAAGCAACAGGAAAGCTCGTCCAAGGGCAGAAACGGCTGCCTTTACAGCTCTCTTCTTCTTCTTCTTCTTCTCCTTCTTCTTCGAGCAGAACGAGCGAGCTGTTCAACGCTGGGGGCGAGACGAATACCAACATCTCCTCTTCACCTCAGGAGGAATCTACCACGGAAAAAGAACTCATCGTATTCACAGAAGAACTCGAGCGATTCGAGGAAATGCTTTCGAAGTACGAGCGAGGCGAAGTGCCGCACGTTTCTTGGCTCGACAAGATGACGTTTTCGAGAATACAGGAAATGCGCAAGGCGAGACTGGAAGAGTTGGAGGAGATGAGCTGTTACGTCGAACTTCACGTGGAATTCCCAACGTACGCGCTACCTATCATTTTTAGCGAAGAAGTAGTATCCGATAGTGTGAATAAATCCAGGAAGAAGAATTGGGAAAGCCTCGTGTGGCTCATCGACGAAGAGATAGCCATTGAGACCCAAAATCCCTCTGAGATCATGCACTACGAGTTGACGAGAAGTCACGGAAGAGAAGTTGTCGATAAAGATTTGAAACCAAACGCAGAAGAGAAGGCTCGATTAGCCATCGCAATGTCCTCTCCGATTACGAGGAAAATGGATATGGACACCCAAAACTTGCTCTGGAAGTTTCGATACTCGCTGAGCTCTGATCCGCGAGCGCTCACAAAGTTTCTCAAAAGCGTCGATTGGAACGATAAAGACGAAACGAAAGCAGCGATTGGTTTGATGCATCAGTGGACACCCATCGGTCCTGCAGCTGCTTTAGAATTGCTTACACCGCATTTCAAAAATATCGACGTCCGAAGCTATGCTGTGGGTGTTTTATCGCGAGCAGAGGACGATGAGATTCTAGTTTATTTGCTCCAGCTCGTCCAAGCGTTGCGGTATGAACCTTCGGATGATTCCGTCTTGTCTAGATTTCTCATCTCCCGAGCGCTTAAAAACGAAGTTTTGGCGAGTTTTTTGTACTGGTTCCTAGTCGTTGGTTTTGAAAACCCGAGCTTTGAGCGACGTGCCATGGCGACTCATCAGATGTTTGAGCAAGCCTGTCACGACCTGGGACCGAAAGGGACGCAACAGTGGATAGCGCTGAAACGACAGGGCGTGTTGATTGAACGCTTAACTTCAATCACCGTTGACATTTTGAACTTAAGAGGCGCGAGGAAGGTTGAAAGACTCCGGGCTATTCTGAACGGGCAAGGCATAGGAACGGAGTTGACATATTTCACGCACAACATACCGCACTTGTTGGATCCTTTAATCAGTTTAACTGGAATCAACTCCGAGGAAAGTTTCGTGTTTAAGAGTGCCTTGAGTCCATTGAAACTCGCGTTTCGAGACATCAACGATGAAACCCAAAACGTCATATTTAAAAGAGGCGACGATTGTAGACAAGATCAGCTGTGCGTGCAGTTGATTCAGCTCATTGACAAGTTATGGAAGCGAGAAAATTTGGATTTGCGACTGACCACGTATCGCGTCTTGGCCACTTCCACCGAAATTGGTTTGATTGAATTCGTGAAATCTTCTGCTATAGCTGACATTTTGAAGGAGCACGACAGTCTCCGCGCGTACATCGCTATTCACAATCCGGATCCGAAAGGACCGGGAGGGTGCACCATGCAGTCAATGCAAAATTTTGTTAAATCGTGCGCAGGATATTCAGTCATCACGTATTTACTCGGTGTTGGTGATAGACACTTGGATAATTTGATGCTCACGAAAGACGGAAAGCTCTTTCACATCGATTTTGGATACATGATGGGCAGAGATCCGAAGATTTCTCCCCCGAGTATAAAAATCAGTAAAGAAATGGTAGACTGTTTGGGAGAGTTCATGGACGATTACAAACGGTATTGCGTCGAGGCGTACAACTTGTTGAGAAAGCCGCACTGCGTGACGTTGATTTTGAACTTGTTCGAATTGATGGCCGATTCGGATTTACCGGATTTACGAGGCGATGCCGGCGCGAAGTTGGAGGCAAAGTTTGCGATTGACTTGGACGACGAAGCCGCCGGGACACACTTCATACAAGAGATTCAACGAAGTATGAATGCGTTATTTGATCCTTTGTTTGAGCGAATACACGCGGTAGCGCAGAGAATGCGCTAACAAGATTAAATAGTAGAGTATAAATAGTTTGCAGGAAGCATTTAGTAGCATAAGATATAATACACACAACAAAACAACAAAGCATATGGGCCACGACGACAAATTATTCATCCTGGTTGGTGTTATTCGGTTTACGCGTCAAACTCTCCGCGTTGAACGTCATTTCCGATTGCGCTCTTTCCACCCAGTTCATAGCCGCAATCGAACCTTCTCTCGACTGTAACAACGCCTCTAATTCGCGGTATGATGGTCTCTCCTCAAACGGCGGCAACGGTTCGACTTGCCCAGTTTGCTGATTTAGAACAAACACTTGCCACGGCCCGCCAAAGACTTTCTGCAGTCGAAACGTCTCGCCTTGAATTCTTTGTTCTTTCAAGAAATACGCAATCTCAAATTCTTTCACAAACTTTTCGTTCTTCTCTCTCCACGGGCCGAAACCGAAATCGTTCAATATGTTTCCGTTCAGCACCCACTGCGGGTTGATGATCATGTTCGCTCTCTTGGCATCTTTTGTTATTTGTTTCAAGTCTGAGAGAACCTCCGCGGTTGGAAAGGTCGTGCATACGTCGTC
>Ga0115567_10007773_pt1 | contig 10148 bp, 14 predicted proteins | sample COGITO_mtgs_1204_2_FD_88679 | JGI IMG/M metagenome (GOLD analysis project Ga0115567, IMG submission 88679) | Pelagic marine microbial communities from North Sea - COGITO_mtgs_120412 | ecosystem: Environmental > Aquatic > Marine > Epipelagic | place: Germany:Helgoland, sampling site Kabeltonne... | reverse complement strand
GTGGACACGCCGCGTCCCTCACCCCGTACTAATCGGACACGCCGCGTCCCTCTCGCAGGTGGACCTCGGGCGCGTGCTCTCTGCGGCGGGGTGCAACGCCTTCGCGGTCTGGGCGCTGCTCCCCCCCTCCCTCCCGTACTAATTGGACACGTCTCGTCCATCCCTCCGTACTAATTGGACACGGCGTCTCTCGCCAGGTCTGGGCGCTGCCCAAGCCCGGCGGGTCGTGGAGCTGCCTCGACGCGCCGGCGTGCGGGACGGGCACCGCGCTCTACGCGGTGCCCTCGCTCTTCAACCACGCGTGCGTGCCCAACTGCGGGGTCACCATCGTCGGCGACGTCGCCGTGGTGGCCGCGGCCGCGGACGTCCCCGCGGGCGCGGAGCTTACGCTCACGTACGCCACCGCAGTCGACGCCCACCTCTTCCCGCCGCCCCGGCCGCCGCCCGCTGAGCCCATCGACGAGCTCGTGCCGTCGGCGCCGCCACCGCCGCCCGCGCCGCTGCCGCCCGCCCCTGCGCTCCTTGAGTGGGGTTTCGAGTGCAAGTGCGCCGTGTGCGCCCGCCACGCGGCGGAGCCCGAGGCGTTCGCCAGCGCCGCGAAGATGCTGGCAGAAGACGCGCCGCTGCTGAAAGCCGACCCGGTGCGCCCCGCGCCCGCGCAGAGGCGCCGTGAGCTCTTTTGCGTGCGACTGCTTATCTCCAACGACCAACCAAACCTAAATCTACCATCGGCAGGAGAAACTCCTGGAGGCGCTGCTGCCACCGCTCAGCGCGCTGTACCCGGCGCTTGCGCTGCCGGCAGACCCGGACAACGGTAGCGACTCCACGAAACCGCCCGAGCAGCCGCATCTCGCGTCGCTGCTCAACATCGCGGCGCTGGCGTTCCGCGACAGGGGCGACTTTGCAAAGGTGGGCCACCCGGTCCCCGGTGACGTAGCTTCACCCCGCGTCTCGCGCTGACAGCAAGCGCGCCACAGGCCGCGGAGTTGCTGCAAGATTCGCTCCGTGCCTGTCCCGCGGGTAGCCTCTACGCACGGAGCATGATGTCTCCACTACCGCTCCACCTCCGCTCGCGATTGCTGGCGGAGTGTCTGGCCGCTGGAGGTGACGAAGAGGGTGCCAAGGCAGCAACGGAGGAGGCGCGGGAGTGTGCGGCACTGGCAGGGAGCTTTGAGCTGGGGGTATATGACGCATGGTCCAGCAAAGTTGTGCAAGAGAGCGAGATGTGTGCGGAGGACTTGGCTGTGATCGCCGCACTCAGAGGAAGCAGCGCCGCCAGTGGGCAGCAGTCGGGATGGTGCAGATAAAATTTACTGAAACTTTATGGTGTAGGCAATGAAATGAATGCAGTGGGTGCATGTAAGATGTCGCCAGCTTTTAGCTCGCAAGCTGCGGGTAAAAATGAAAGCTGCGGGGACACAGTGGGGCCGGATCCGCATGGCTCGACAGCCAACTCAGGGGTGCACGAGGCTCACAACGGAGGGAAACGCACCTTTCGGTTGAATCCTGGCGGCTTCTTCGCGGTAGGTATTTCTGCCAGAAACCGTTTGGAACCACGGCCCGAGTCCACGGTAAGCCGGGTCCAAGATGGCGATGGGTTGATGTGTGTCTCAGACAATGTTCACCTTGGTTCCACATCCGCAGAGGAGCGGCAACAGCCGCAGCGCTCAACCGGGAGTCCCGGTGGCAGTGCAGTGAGCTCGCGGCCAGAACCGAGGCTCTGGCTCTCTCCCCGCTCGGGTTACCAAAGAGCTCTTCATCGACATGCATCGCGCCCGGTCCATCATGCCGGAACGAGAGAGAGAATTGTTGGATTGAACAGTGTAAGCCGGCCCTTCCTTCCGAAGACGTTTCCCTCCTTTCAAGATGGCCGACGGGCAGGAGGCACCTGGACCTGGCCCCGCGTCGCCGAAGGAAGTTGACACAGTCGTCTGCACAGCTTCAGGGCCCTCCTCTGGTGCTGGAGGTAGCGGTGTGACAGAGGTGGTCGGGATGTTGGCCAAAACTGTGAGTGCTTTCCCCCATTCGCATCCGGCAGGAAGTGAGAAACTTGCTTTTGGCTGAGCCCGGCCGAGCCGGTCAGGTTGAATGATTGTGAACGGGGAACCAGGTCTCTGGCCTTCAAAATGCGATGGGATCTGCCTACACGCGCATGTCTGGCTCCCTGCAGCAGAGTTTGGCGATGATGGAGCAGATGAACGACTGTATGGAGCACTACGTGCAGGCCGGCTTAATTGTCTCTGCATCCGTCACACCCGCACCTTACGATAGATATTCAATCTACAAGAATCCTTCAGCCATGAAATCAACCGAGCTCGCGCTTCCAATCGCGCACATCTCCGTGCGCAACTCCATCAAGTTTCCAGTCTCCAAAATAGTCCTCTCCGTGTCCCTCACGACGCCGGAGGATTCGTGTCCTCTTTCGCTCATCCTGCAGGCCAGCGACGTCCCAGCGCCCGCACCCGCCAAACGTCGTCGAATTGAGTGTCACGTTCCTTGTGGCGATGATCCGAACGGGCCAGCTGCCGAAAGTAGCGTGGGCACGGGAACAGAGCTCCCCTGGAGGCGTCGGACGATCGAGCAGGTCCCCAGCACCGGGGACGGAGACACGGATGGCAGTGGGCGGGAGGAAGGAGACGTCTTTGAAGTTGGGCCCTTCGATTTGGAGCCTGGCAAAAAAGTGTCATGGACGGTGCAGCTGGCACCGCCCGACGTGGCGCGATATCGACTTGCGCTCCGCGCAGCCTTCCCCTCCCCTGGGTCTGGAGCAACGCTGACTACCTCGACAACCGTCCCGGTCCGAATACTCGACCAGTGCCGCACGTTTTGGCAAGACGCGGTGACATTTTGTGATTGGCAGCCGCCGGGGACGTTTTTGGATGAGAGAGAGGCGCGGAGCAAGGGGTGTGCCCCTGTGGAACACTCGTTTAGCCTTGCGCAGCTTCGCCTTGCGTTTGCGATCCATGGCTGGCGCGGAATCAATGAGGGTGACCGCGGACATATCCAGACGCCAGACGGCGCGGCGGTGGCCTCCACCCGATTGTTGTGCCTCCATGATGCCAACCCGGATCAAGCGCATGTCCAATTTGATCCGCTCGGCAGCTTCGGCGGGCTTGAGGGCGCTGCCTTGATCGACGCGCTCGTACATGAGATCCGACAAGCAGAGCCGTAGCATCACGATAGCCGTCCCCAAAGAGCGTGTGGGGCCTGGGGTTCTTGTATACTTGCTTAATCAGGCAACTTTTCATGTCCGTGTGCTAACAGCGCAGTCCCGCAGCCCCGCGCGCGTCTCCGCGCAGTCAGCTAGTGTGTGCCGTAGACTATCGTGCCCAGCGCAATCTGGCCAGCCCAGTGAGGGTACAGCCAGCCTGCGCGCTGGCATCCGTCCTAGGGGTCATCTCTGCGCCGTGGTAGCGAGCGCTACGGTAGTGCAGCCTTGCTGCCACGTTCCGAACACCCGCTCTGTCCTTTGCAAGGAGTCCTTGCCCCGCCCGCGTCCGCCTCGGAACCTTCCGCCCGCCCTGTTGGTCGTTTCATCTCTGGCGAGGCACTCGCGCTGGTCGCGCCTAGACCAAACGCCCCACGGGAGCGTGCGCGCCGCCGCCTGCCCGGCGGCGAGACGTTCAGCAAGTCAACGAGCGGTACGGCCTACACATTCATTCGAGGACAGAGGGGCACATGCAACGCCTTTCTCTCCATCCTGTCTAATGTGTGTCGGCGCTGAGACGTCAGGCGGGGTTCCGGGCGGGGCCGTGCTTGTTCGGGGTGGGTCCCGCGGAAGAGGGCACCGCTGGAGATGTCTGTGCGCTGGCCGGTGTCGCGGGCGGGGTGCAGGCCCGCGGCTGCTCGTAGGGAGCGCAGGGTCCAGGCCGCGCGCGGGGGCGAACGGGGGAAGCGCATGCGGCCTGTGGCCTGGCGGATTTGGGTGAGTCGTGCACAGCCCGATGCGGTGAACGCGAGGCCGGCGCGGCGACGGGCGCGTCAGGCGCTGAACCAATAGGCGCTGGACCGTCGAGATGCTGCGTGCCGCAAGACTGCGCCAATCCCGGGGGTCAGCTGATTGGCGCCTGGGCTGGATGCCGCGGATACAGGGAGCGTCGCTTGCGGGAGACACCGTTTCAGACTCGTGGACATCGAAAATCTCTATCAAGGGAGATTCTCCCCGAGGGTCTCCATCGTAGATTCGACTGCGGAGTTTGGTCGCAGTGGCTCAACTACGCTGATCGTCTTAGCGGCGGAGGGGGTAGCGTGGGGTTGAGAGCATTGACCTTGCTCTCACTGCATCAAGAAAGCTGTCCACTTCGCGCTTGGAGCTGTGCATCGAGAAAAGGAATCGGTCGATCCCCCTGCGCCCGGTGGCATCGTTTGGCGCCGGCACGCAGCTGAATGCAAGACAGGTATTTTCAGACAGCAGTGAGCGGCAGGGTTTCGATTGTCCGCTGAAGACCTGTCTCGTACATGGTACAAGAATCCACGCCCCTTCGCGTCGACACGGGGGACAATTTTTGAGCTTCTGCGTGAGGGAAATTCAGCAGATGCAAGTCGAGTGCTTGAACGGGACGGCATTTGAACCTGAAATATCGGCTGCGACGTTTGGCCAACAAGCCCTTGCTCGACTCTTCCCACGCCGACTCCTCCCTGTCATCACACAACAGTCACGGCTACTGCCCTCGGACGAGTTGTTGGAACCACAAAGCATCGAAATCATTTCCTCACCCGTCTTCACTCTTGATCCCGAACCAAAGTGTCGACGCCCTGATAAATAGCGGCCTTTCAGACGCCTTTGCCTCCCTTGCCAGCTTGCGCAGGGTGATCCCTTGCCCAGTCCGATGAAAAAAGGGCACCACCGCGACAGAATCGTGAGCCTCCGCCTGCCTCAAATTCATCAACCCCACACGGCGCTGTCTGCCACTTTCGGCGACGCGAGGGATGCAGACGATCATGGTGCGAGGATGGGTTTTACTGGGTTGAGTGTCAGCTTGGCCCGGACGCTTGGCTCCGACAGCCACGTCTCCCATGCATCCGGGATCGCGACCTTCCTCTGCTTTTCCGCAGCCGACGCGGGCACAGATGCTTGGAGCAGCAACTTCCTGGTCATTCAGGCCATGATGGTGACAATAGACCGCACCAAGATCGCTGCTCGGGAAAGGCACAGGATCGGGAGAGCGATGCCTTGGCGGCGCTCCGGGATGCTCAGAATTCAAAAAGTCGGAGACACTTGTCAACAGCTCTTCCTGCCCGACCGTGTCACTGCCGATGTAGACGCGGCGCTTCTTACTGAGGGCTCTGCGAATTTTTTCGATGATCTTGGCAATGACATCAGACTTGTCAGGAAATATCCAGTCCTGGTTTAGGGATTGTTTTCGATGAAGGGTCAGCTGTTTGTACCGAGCGATGTCGAAAGAGGTGTGTTCTTCGCGAGACAATAGTCGTCGGGCAGGCTGTACATCGTGCCAGAACGTCGTGTCCACGAACACTTGCTTCACCTCTGCGAAATCATCCATAATGCTTCTTCCATCCGATTCTCGATTCTCATGCAGGTATTTCTTTAGACTCGAGTCGTACCGGAAATCACCTGTCAGCGTCTTTGTAAACGGCAAGCTTCATACACCAGTGTCCTTAGCAATGGTGCGCGGGTGTACCCGTGTGTAGGCGCGACTCGACGGAGGACCGGACCCACACCATTGCAGACCCAATACAGTGGTTGGCTTCAATGAACGTCACGGAAACCTCAACTGTGCCTACGCTCATGACTTGAGTTCCATATTCAAGCGAGCGCAATAGCCCTGCTGGAATTCCGGAGAATTTGAGCCTGAGATATGATCTGAAAAGCCGGAGGAGAATCAGCGTCCAGCTTCTGCGCTGCTGGCAACAGTAAAACCATTTGAAACCACGGCCAGAGTCCACGGTCAGCCGGGTCGAAGATGGTGATGGGTTGATGTGTGTCTCAGACAATTCATCTACCCCAAATCACAAGACCGCGGTACGAACTTGGGCTAGAGAGTCTGTTGCAGAAGCATGGGCATGGGCGGGGTACATGGTCGGCTCCGTTGCATAGATAGGTCCCCCGTGCCAGGGTCGATCCTTTGCGAGACCCGTGAGGTGGTCCTCGTGCATGTGCGTTAGAAAATACGCGTCTGCCCCAAGTTTGAAGTTGTCCACACGGTATGTTGCCGGTGGTCTGCCCTTTTGAGTAACATGATGGAGCATTTCTCACACGGAAGGTCCCGCCGAAGCAGCAGCTCCCCACCACCGTCCACTGTCGCGCCTAGAATATTTCCGTGTTGTTAACTTCTGCGCGAAAGTGTTACGCGTCCCACTATTAGAGCAATTTCCGCCACGCCAGCGACATCACTGAAAAAGCCGCCTCGCCGAGCCAGTGGGGTTCTGCCGTGGCTGGGCGCAGTGTTATTGGGTTTCTGGGCGTGTTCCTGCATCGCACGGGCGCAGGCGCAGGTCGAATTCTGCGGCTGCGTGTCAGCGCCCGGGACAAATGGCTGCGTGGAATTTGGAAAGCGTGGGCACGAAGGGGCTTGGCGGCGGCGGAGGTTTGATCTGTGGTAAGGTTGCACGCGCATGGATCAACAAAAAGAAGCAGAATGACCGAGCGGCATATGATGGAGTCGGGATCTTCAAGGACCCGATGATGGACGCTGTGTACGGGCAGTGCACATCGTCGACACGAGCTGGCGTCCCTCGGCCTGATGTGAGCGGCCAGCCCAACACGGCTCCAAGCAAGCCTCTGCTGCATTTCTGCATGAAGCAATTAGAAATGATTGTGAAAGGATCTGCGCGGACAGAGCGACCTGAACCCTGCTGACCTGACTATGAACGTCTCCTGTTTTCACCCTCCTTGCCATCCCCGGAATGTTCACTGTTCTGAGCCAGCACCACCGCCGCACAGGGCATTGAAGACCTGCTCAAGCCGACTGCTCTCGAGCGGGCGCTTGCCGAAGCGCGCGCGCATGCGATGAGCAGTTCGCAGCGTGAATCCGACGAGCGGTCCGCTCAGAGTGGGCAGGGCGACGACGTAGCGCCAGGCGCGCGCTCCCGCAGCAGAAGACAGGGCGAGGACGTGCAAGTGGTGTTCGAGGAACCCTTCACCTCGAGGGGTGGGCGCAAGACGGCGATGCCGCTCGTTTGTCTCGGGTCGGGAGAGCATACCATCTTCGTAATCAAGGTGAGCCTTGACCGCCACGAGGCTCAGTCCCCCTGAAGTGGAACTGGTGAGCCGCCATCTGACGAGGGCACGGCGCCAGGTCAAGTACAACGGACGCGTGTGGTCTGTCGAGAGGCGTTTCTCGGAGTTCGACGAGCTGGACAAGGAGCTTGCGCGCATGCCGGCGCGCGAAGGGCGCACTGTGCATCTCCCGCCGTTTCCGAGCAAGGTGTGGGTGGGCAAGGCCGCGCAGGAAACGCAGGACCGGCGGCGGCGCGAGCTCGAAGCCTACGTGCAGGCGCTGGTGCGTCAGCCAGCGGTGCTGCAAGCGTCCCCGCACCTCCGCGCGTTCCTGGAGCTGCCGCCGCGTCCCCCGTCGGACGAGGAAGGCCGCCGGGAGTCCGTGGGGCAGTTGCCTGCCGCGGGAGCTGGGGGGCGCGGGGATGCCACATTGGAGAACCCGTATGCTGCACGGCTGAGGGGCGACGGGGGGGGCGGCGCTTCCGGGTCGTTGGGCGGACGGGGCGGCGCGAGAGGCGTCGGGGGAGTCCGCGCGTCCTGGAGCGACAGGGACGATGACGAAGCGTCGCTGTGAGGCACGGGGCCGCCAGGGTGCGGGACTTAGCGACCGCGCATGGGGGCCACAGTAAATGGATGCGCTGAGAATCGGACCGCGGCTGCGTGGGACTGTTTGTCCGCTTTCCCAGCGTCCCTTTTACGCGGTCTCCAGCATCCCTGGCGCGCGGTCTCGCTATCTATACACGCTGCAGGCACGGCACCTGCTGCAGCCTGCCAAAAGAATTGCACGCTTCACTGACACCCAAGAAGTGGTATTCATTCCTGATCTGAAACCCATTCACCATCATCTCATCGCAGCACCCGCTTCCGCAGCGGCGGCGGCCGCCTGACTGTCCTTGATGAACTCCTCCATAACCTGCTGCTGCACCTGCAGAATATCCCCACGTCTGTCCTCAGAAATCAGAGCTGTTGGGAAGATTGGGTGGATGCTTCACCCACTTCCGGTGGCACCAGGCAATGCACGTGGGTGTAGCACGTCGGGCGCGTCGAAAGGGGCGGCAGTGCCAAATACAGGCCCAGTGAGATAGGTAAAAAGAGGGCACAGTACCCTGACGAACTTTGTGGCGCAGTTGACCAGGCACCTTTCCTCGTCAAGCGATAGCTCGTCCTCAAACGCAGTCCCATCTCGTATGCTCTCCGCAATACACTTCTCGTAACACTGCCGGTTCATGCGACCGAAAATATCTCCCATAGCCTCGACCTCATTTGTTAGCGTCATAATCTGCCGTCAGGCAAATACCAATCAGCAAAAATGAAGGCGGGCGAGGTGCCACCGCGGTCTGCAAGCACTCACGCTGCTGCATAGCCAGAGGAGGCTGCAGCAGGAGCGAGCATCGGAGCCAACGCGGTGGGGTATTCGAGAGTGTCAATCTGAATGGATACAGCTCTGGTTCACCTGACGGTGGTCTTCCAACTGTTTCTGCGACATGCCCCGCCCTTTGAAGGGGTTCAAGCCGCTGAGGAGCCCCATCCTTCTTCCGCTCGAACGCTTTGACTTTTTCGAGGACTCCACTTTCACGCCTCGGAAACTGCCGAGGAAGGCCCCTTCTGAGAGGGTGGGCGACCTGCTCGGAGCGGGCGCCGCAAGGGACAAGCGCGTAAATCCTTCTCGACTTCAGCCGTAATTTGACCAGGGATATCGCTAATCTGCCGACGCACGGAGGGGAGGGCGGCGGATTACGGAGCAACCGCTCCACCGCCGCCTAACCCACTCAGCCGCAGCTGATCGAGGGAAGGGGCTTGGAGGGTGAGTTGTGGTGAAAACAGGGCGGAAGATGGTAGATGTGATGGCTGATATCATTTGTCGTCCTCCACGGCGCATCTATGACATGGAAGATCTCGGTCCATCAGAGTTTCTCCTCGACAATCGGTTCTGCGTTCGCGAGGACCTGGAGCTGATCAATCGCAAGAATTGCCCGATCATGTGCTCATGGTACTTTGCTGCTGATCGACGCAGCAGTCAGCCGTCTGCGTGTGCCCCTTGCGTTGTGTACCTGCATGGAAACTCGGGCTGCAGGTCCTCACAGCCGCGCCCAGCCTGCGAGAAACGAGGGGGGTAGCCTAGACATTTCTTGAAGCGTAGCCGGCGTTTGGACGCCGGCCCTAAACCCTGTGGCACCTACGGCGTGCGCAGGCTCGAGGCCGACGAGCTCGTTGACTCCTTCCTGCGCCACGGCGTGTCCTTCTTCTCCATGGACTTTGCGGGCTGCGGGCTCTCGGGCGGCGACATTGTCACCCTCGGGCACGCGGAGCGGCAGGACCTCGAGGTGGTGCTCGACTTTCTCAAACAGCACGACGCCGTCTCCTTCATCGCGCTCTACGGGCGCTCCATGGGCGCCGCCACCGCGCTCCTCGTCGCCTCCGACGAGCGCTACTACCACTGCGTCTCGGGCCTCGTGCTCGACTCGTGCGCGCCCTGCCCGTCCCTCCTCTTCTGCTGCCAAGCCGCTCGGCGTCGGACCCTGCCCGACTCGCCCGGGAGTGTCCTGCAGCAAACATGCACGGGCGGTGCCCCGGCAGCTCCGGCCTCGCGAGCCCCTGACCCTTGGGGCCCACCCCGCAACACTTGCTTGATCCTCCAACGGAGTGTTGTTCCTCTGACGTTTTTTGGGTTTTTGCGTGCCTATCGATTTGGTTTGGTCGTATGGTACCCGGTCTGTACGAGGTTATTCAATACACACACTCTCTCTCCTCTGATGCACCAGACCCGCGCGCAGGTGCTACGCGTCCGTCCGCGCGGTGCTGCAAGACCTCTCGGTCAACTACGTCGGCGAGGTGAGCGCGCTGCTCTTGGAGCCATTTCCACCGCGCTCGCTGCCTGCCCGTGAGAGGCGGCGGGCGGCGGGGCGCGCGCGCGCGCCGCCCGGCCACGTCAGAAGCCCCCGCGCGCGCTCCGCGCGCCCTGCGACCC
>Ga0115567_10007770_pt1 | contig 10153 bp, 10 predicted proteins | sample COGITO_mtgs_1204_2_FD_88679 | JGI IMG/M metagenome (GOLD analysis project Ga0115567, IMG submission 88679) | Pelagic marine microbial communities from North Sea - COGITO_mtgs_120412 | ecosystem: Environmental > Aquatic > Marine > Epipelagic | place: Germany:Helgoland, sampling site Kabeltonne... | reverse complement strand
GGGTGCGATCTTAGATTGCATAATTCCGGGAGTTGATGTTGAAACTGGCGAAATGCTTGTTAATAAGGCTCACGAGGTTTGTCCGTTTTCAAGAGCTACGCGAGATAATATTACAGTAACTTTAAATCTTATGTTAGAGGAATAAAATCTAATGTAGTATCTATTAAAAAAGGCTTTCAGAATTCTGAAAGCCTTTTTTAATTACATCGCCCTAAGGCGAATCACTTTTTTATCGTCACCATTTTTATTCTCCTGATTCGAACTTTTTTTTTCTAAAGCTTCATCACGTGTGGATGCTTCCTTTTTAAAAGGATTCAATTTGTGTTGTTCTGCCTGCTTCATATACCATTCGATCTGCTTTTTTTGCTTCGCTAAAAGCTCTAAAATACTTTCTGGTAATTCTTGTCGTTCTAGCAATTCATCATAGCGCTTAATGTTGTTCTTGTCGCGGTTGATGCATTGATTTATAATTACTTCAGCATCAAAATGTTCTAATGCTTCTTTGATTTCTTGCCAAGTTCTATCAATATTACCTTTTTCAGAATCTTCCTTTAAAGGCTCTATGTCTCTAGAGTGCAATTCATTGGAAATGTTATGGCTCATCCTGTTTCTCTCAACGGCCATATAGTTCAAAAATCTCTTTAGTTCTGTTGTATGCGCATCTTGAGCAGCATTGTAGTATAACTTTTCAGCCTCGAAACTTGCAACAAGTAAGCGGTTTAGCCTATTAAAGTCTGCGTATTTTTTTCCCATTTCAAATGCTTTTTTACCAAAAGTAGGAAAAAAACTCAATTAGTAACGGAGTTTATAATTTATTTAAGTTAAATTATTTCTTAACATTTGCAACAACTCGAATATTTCTTCGTCTTTTTTATGAATACCAACCAAAAACCATCAAGCTTGTCCAATACGTTACTTGTAGAACAATGTAGGGAGAATAATCCCAAGGCGCAACTGGCATTGTACAAGCAATATAGCGAAGGAATGTTTATAGTTGCTAAGCGATATCTAAAGGATGACGCGGCTTCGGAAGATGCAATGCAGGAAGGTTTTATAAAAGCATTCAAAAAATTACACCAATATAAAGGTGATATAACTTTTGGAGCTTGGTTGAAGCGAATTGTTATAAATACCTGCCTTGATACGATCAAAGCTAAGAAACTCGAAACCCAACCATTGGAAGATGACCTATTATATGTAGCAGATGAGGATGAAGGTTGGGTTGTAGAAGATGAAACAACAATGCGTGAGATCGAAAAGGCTATCAATAGGCTGACCGATAATTACAGGGCGGTAATACAATTATTTTTGATAGAAGGTTATGACCATCAAGAAATAGCGGTAATATTAGGAATAACGGAAAGTGCTTCTCGTACCAACCTGCACCGTGGAAAAATACAGTTAAAAGAAAATTTAAAACATTTACGTTATGGCACAGGATATTAAAGATATCATAAAAAATTCACAGCCTGAAAAAGTGCAAATGCCTATTGGGCACGAAGACCGGTTTGCTAAAAAACTGGAAGCTGCTTTTAAAGCGGAAGTCGCCAACGATGGCATTACAAAATTTCAATGGTTTAAGATTGCAGCGGTTTTGGTCGCTTTTATAGGCGTTGGAATTTTTGGATATTTTGCAATAAATGGCAACACGTTTCCGCAAAGTGAAAATGAAATGGTTGTGGTTGAAAATCCAGTGAATACTAATCAATACAGTTTGGGCGATATTTCACCAGATCTTAAGAAAATGGAGAATTTCTATCTAACGGGAATTAATGTACAACTTGCTTCCCTAGAAATAAATCCAGAAAATTCTGAGCTTATCGATGGTTATATGGAACAGCTCAACCAATTGGATTTTGCTTACAAAGACCTAAACAAAGAGCTTAATAGTGTAGGTCCAACCGAGGCTACGGTTATTGCACTTATAGATAATTTAAAACTACGTTTGGATTTACTTTTCAAATTAAAAGACAAGTTAAAGGAATTAAAAAATCAAAACAATGAACAGTTTGAGACGCTACAATCATAATTTACTGATAATCTTTCTCGTATTTGTATCTTCCGTGACCTTTGCGCAGGAGAAATATAAAGAAACCTTCAACGCTTCAGATGACATGATGGTTTCTTTGAATACTTCTTACACAAATATTGTGTTTGAAACTTGGAACAAGGATAAAGTTGAGGTAGAAGCTTATGTTGAGGACGAAGATCTTTCCGAAGAAGAACGCAAGAGAATTTTTGATACATGGGATTTTGGTGTTATGGGCAATAGTAGCCAAGTTGTTATTACTTCGAACACCGATAGCCAATGGGACGGTATGGACGAGTATGCAACAAGGTCTTTACTGCCACAGATGGATTATCTTGCGCCGATCATGAACGAGATGCTAATACCAATGATGGCAGACTTTAGTCTCCCAACCTTACCCAAAAAGACAGAGGAAAAAATAGGAAATGTAGATTTTGATTATGAAGCCTTCAAGAAAGACGAAAAGGGTTATCTGAAAAAATTCGAGGCACAGATGCAAGAAAAATTTGGCAATGATTTTCAAAAGGATATGAATCAATGGGGAGAAGATTTTGCAAAACAATGGGAAGCCAAATTCAACAGTAGTCTTAAACCAACAATGCAAGCTAAATTTCAAATTTGGGGCAAAACGTACGGTAATGAGATGGAAGCTTGGGGAAAATCCTTTGAAAACGATATGCAAAAGTGGGCAGAGCAATTAGGATCGCAATTTGGACAAGGCAGTTTTAATTTCAGCCAACGTGTTATAATAAATCCCAATGGTACCAAAACATATATATTCAATAGTTTAAAATCATCTAGACCAAACAGTGGCAAAGCGAACAAATTTATCATTGTTCGAATGCCTAAAGGTTCTAAAACAGAGCTTAACGTTCGTCACGGCGAAATAAAGATGGCAGACGTTACCAATATCAAGGCCACGTTAAAATATTCACCTTTTATGGCAGATAGTGTTGATGGACAGGAAACGAATATTTCTGCGGCATATGCTCCCGTAATAGTTAACAATTGGAAATACGGAACGCTCTATGTAAAATTTGTTGACGATGTTACTTTGGCAAATGTAGAAAGTATCAATTTGAAGGCAAATAGCAGTGATGTAAAAATTGGGAGCCTTGAGAAAGAAGCTATACTTTCCGGTTCATTTGGTGCTTTACAGATAGATAATGTTTCCAAAGATTTCAAAACACTGGATATTTATCTTGAAAATACGGATGCTCTTATTAAAATTCCCAACAGCGCATTTTCATTTAAGTTTAACGGAAAGCTTTCCACGCTTCAAATTCCGAAGGAATTGAACGCAACCCAATCTAAGAATTACGATCGCGTGACGGTTAAGGGTTTTAATAAAAACGAAATAGGGAAAGGTTTTCTTACTATTAATGCGGGTTACAGTAATGTAAAGTTGCAATAAAAAATCTATTCATTTTCAAATTCGTCATCCGTTAATGGTTCTTCCTTTAAACGGCTTACAAAAATCGCCACAAGCCCAGAAGCAATAGTTCCCGCAATGGCAGCGGTTATCATAGAACCAAAAATATAAGAGCGTAGATTGTATTCTGCTTCGGCCTCTTCCAATGTTAATAGTTCATTATTTACTGAATATTTGATCATATTAGGGAAAAATTCCGGAGAAAGATAGGTATGTATGATGTATTGCGAAAAGGGGACTAAAAGTACAATAAAGAACGCAAGCAAAAGTCCGTTCCAAAATGCTTGTAACCAACTAATATGTTTGTGATAAATCCTTCTTCTGGATTCTTTTAGCGCCAAAAAATAAAATAAGATAGAGATGGGTATGTAAAAGAACCTAAGCCAATATTGGTTATCGACTTTTTCATCATGCCAGCCCAAAGTTTTTTCCAACAACATCCAGGTAAGGTATGCGATTGTAAAAAGAATGGCCCATTTTAATTCAATCTTGATATTCTTCATTTTACTTTTTCTTTTTCAGTTTCAAAAATAGGTTATTCATTTTTAAACAAAGTTAAAAGTTCTTTAACGCTTTTAATAAATTTCAAAGTTTGTAGAATAAAAAATCCTGAAACCGTTAAGCTCCAGGATTGTTTATTTTTACAATATGTGATTTATCAATTTACCAACACCCATTCTCCTTTATCTATAAGTGGTATTGCCTGTTTATACTTCATAGACTTGCTCTCTCCACTCATTACATGTTTTATGGTAACCTTATCGTTACGGCCAATTTTGGATGATCACGAACAATCGTTTCGGTTATCTGTTGTTGGTTGGACTGTGTGTTTCCTGCAGCTCTGGATTGAGCAGCACGTTCGTCCGTATTCGGGATCTCGTCTTTCTGTTCGCTCAATTTTTCTTTTGATGAAACTTGTTTTGCTTCCTGAATCTGCTGTTGATTTTCGTTTGGCAATTCACCTTTAAACAAAAAGGAAATAACATCTTTGTTAACCTTTTCTATCATTTTTTTGAAAAGTTCGAAAGCTTCGAATTTATAGATCAGTAGTGGATCTTTCTGTTCGTGAACAGCAAGCTGGACAGATTGCTTCAGCTCATCCATTTTACGAAGGTGCGTTTTCCAAGAGTCGTCGATTATGGCAAGTGTAATGTTCTTTTCAAAATCATTTACCAATTGCTTTCCTTTAGACTCATATGCCTTTTCAAGATCTGTTGCAACATTTAACGTTTTGATTCCGTCTGTGAAAGGTACCAAAATACGTTTGTATTTCCCTTTTTGGTTTTCGTAAACATTTGCAATTACAGGAAAAGCGACTTCCGCATTCCGTATCATTTTCTCTTGATAATGATTGTATGCTGCTTTATAGACTTTTCCGGCAATGGTACGCGCGTCCATTTTTTCAAATTCACTCTGAGCGATCGGTGAACTAAGAGAGAAAAAACGGATAAGTTCAAACTCAAAATTTTTATAATCCTGAGCCATTTTGTTGCTTTCCGCAATTACTTCAGAAGTGTCGTATATCATATTCGCGATATCGACACGAAGTCTTTCGCCAAATAAAGCGTGGTGACGACGTTTATAGACAACCTCACGTTGTGCATTCATTACATCATCATACTCTAAAAGTCTTTTTCTAACTCCAAAGTTGTTTTCCTCTACTTTTTTCTGCGCACGCTCAATGGATTTTGAAATCATCGAATGTTGGATAACCTCGCCTTCCTTTAATCCCATTCTATCCATCATCTTCGCGATTCGCTCGCTACCAAAAAGACGCATCAGGTTATCTTCCAACGAAACGTAGAACTGAGAGCTTCCTGGATCTCCTTGACGACCGCTACGACCTCTTAGCTGCCTATCTACACGACGGCTATCGTGGCGTTCAGTACCTACAATCGCAAGTCCGCCCGCTTTTTTAACTTCTTCGCTCAATTTAATATCGGTACCACGACCAGCCATGTTGGTGGCGATGGTAACAATACCGGCGTTTCCAGCCTCGGCAACAATATCTGCCTCGCGTTTGTGCAGTTTCGCATTCAAAACGTTGTGATGAATATTTCTAAGGCTAAGCATACGGCTCAACAATTCTGAAATCTCTACGGAAGTAGTTCCAATTAAGATCGGCCTTCCAGCTTCGCTCAAATTAACTACCTCATCGATAACCGCGTTGTATTTTTCTCGTTTGGTCTTATAAATCTTATCTTCACGGTCGTGACGTACGATAGGGCGATTTGTTGGTATTTCTACAACATCAAGTTTGTAGATTTCCCAAAGTTCGCCAGCTTCTGTAACTGCTGTACCCGTCATACCCGAAAGTTTGCGGTACATTCTAAAATAGTTCTGTAATGTTACGGTTGCGAAAGTTTGTGTCGCAGCTTCTATCTTAACATTCTCTTTGGCTTCGATCGCTTGGTGTAGACCATCGCTATAACGGCGACCATCCATAATACGGCCGGTCTGTTCGTCAACGATCATCACTTTGTTCTCCATTACAACATATTGCGTATCTTTTTCAAAAAGCGCATATGCTTTTAAAAGTTGGCTCATTGTATGTATACGTTCGCTCTTTATACTAAAATCGCGTAAAAGCTCTTCTTTTTTCTCTGCCTCTTCTTCTTTTGAAAGTTCTTCCGCTTCGATACGGGAAATTGCCATACCTATTTCAGGCATTACAAAAAAGTCTGGATCATCTTCACCTGAAAGGTAATTAACACCCTTATCGGTAAGCTCTATCTGATTGTTTTTTTCATCGATAACAAAATAAAGTTCCGCGTCTACCTTTGGCATTTCACGGTTGTTATCGCTCATATATTGATTTTCGGTTTTCTGAAGTATTTGGCGAACACCTTCTTCTGAAAGAAATTTTATCAGCGCCTTATTCTTTGGTAAACCGCGAAAAACACGCAATAGCTGAAAACCACCTTCTTTTTGTTCTCCATCTTTTATCAGCTTTTTCGCTTCTGCCAAAACGCCTGTTAGATATTTACGTTGTACACTAACAAGATCATTTATTTTAGGTTTCAGCTCATTGAACTCGTGGCGGTCACCTTCAGGTACTGGTCCGGAAATAATCAAAGGCGTACGTGCATCATCGATCAATACAGAATCCACCTCATCAACGATTGCGTAGTGATGCGGCCGTTGAACAAGATCTTTTGGCGCGTGCGACATATTATCACGCAGATAATCGAAACCAAATTCATTATTGGTGCCATATGTAATGTCGCAGTTGTATGCTCTTCTTCTTTCTTCGGAATTTGGCTTGTGATAATCGATACAATCGATACTCATACCATGAAACTCAAAAATAGGCGCCATCCAAGCACTATCACGTTTTGCAAGATAATCGTTTACGGTAACCAAGTGTACTCCATTGCCCGCAAGCGCATTTAAGTAAACCGGAAGCGTAGCCACCAAGGTTTTACCTTCACCAGTTTGCATCTCGGCGACTTTACCTTGATGTAGCGCAACACCCCCAATAAGCTGCACGTCATAATGCACCATATCCCAAGTTACTTCCTTACCGGCAGCATTCCATGAATTTTGCCAAGTAGCTTTATCGCCGTCAAGAGTTACATAATCTTTTGTAGCCGAAATTTCACGGTCGAATGCGGAAGCCGTAACTGTAAGAGTCTTGTTCTCTTTAAAACGTTTCGCAGTTTCGCGAACAATCGCAAATGCTTCTGGCAATAGTTTGTCTAAAGTGGCTTTTTCAATCTCGTAGCGTTCATCTTTTAGGGCATCGATCTGGTTATAGATATCTTCTTTTTTATCGATATCTTCCATTGTGTCTGCCTCTTTTTCAAGGGCGTCTATCTTTTCCTGAACCTCTTTTTGATCTTCCTTTATGATAGCGCGAAACTCTTCAGACTTCGCCCTGATTTCATCTAAGGTTAATTTGGAAAATGGTTCTGTATGTTTATTGATCTCATCAACGAAAGGTTGAATATCGCTAATATCTTTTTTTGATTTATCACCTACAAAAACCTTTAATACATTATCTAAAAATCCCATGGTCTAATATTGTGGTTACTGCTGTTTAAGGCAGAGGCATAGCGCCTATTTTATATTACAAAAAAAATGCAAATAAACCATATATACAACCTATAACGGTTGTTTTATATGCGCTGATCGATGCATAAAAAAAAGCCTCTATATTAGAGACTTTTTTTTATTTAATGTTTTAATATTCGTCTTCGTTCCAAAGATAATCTTCATCTGTTGGATAATCTGGCCAGATTTCGTCGATCGAGTCGTAAGAGTCGCCTTCATCTTCAATAGATTGAAGATTTTCAACTACTTCTAAGGGAGCTCCGGTTCTAATAGCGTAATCTATTAGTTCATCCTTCGTTGCCGGCCAAGGTGCATCGCTTAAATAAGATGCTAATTCTAAAGTCCAGTACATAGTACTTATAATTTAATTTTGTGCAAAAATAATTTTTTAGATCAAAAAGCCAAGTAAAATCGTATCTATTTCTGCAATATTTTTAAGAACGTATTTTAAATGTTGATTTTCAAAGGGTTGTGGGTTTGTCTTAAACGTGTTGAAAAATTTTTAGTCAATTTCGGAATAAATGTTTTCCGTTCACCGAAAAACAATATATCCAACTATTATTTCAACTTTTCTGGTTTCCACAATACCTCATCTGCTCCTAGATCTAATGACAATTTCCGTGCCAGCACAAATAAATAGTCCGATAGTCTATTCAAATACATCAAAACACGACCATCGACTGTTTCGTGTTCGTTCAAAAGGGTTGCCAACCGTTCTGCCCTACGGCAAACGCATCGGGCAATGTGACAATATGACACTGTTGCGTGTCCGCCAGGCAATACAAAATGGGTCATTGGCGGCAGGCTGTCGTTCATTCTATCAATTTCCTTTTCCAAGAGTTCAATCTCACAAGCATCTATTTTAGAGATGTTCAATCGTTCCTTTCCATTTTTCAGCATTTCTTTATCCGGTGCCGTTGCCAAAATAGCACCAACCGTAAAGAGTTTGTTCTGTATATGAACTAAGATCTCTTTAGAACGAGGATCAATTTCTTGATCACGGATTAAACCTATGTTTGAATTTAACTCATCTACAGTACCATAGCTTTCAATGCGGATGTGATGTTTTGGCACTCGTGTACCACCAAATAGCGCTGTGGTGCCTTTGTCACCTGTTTTTGTATATATCTTCATTCTTTAATACAATTTTTGCAAAGCTAAAATTAATCCTTTATTCTAGTATAACGAAGTATGCTACCTTTACCAACCAACGACAGCCCCAGCGTATTATCGTCAAGTTCTACAATATAAAAGCATTGGTCAAATTCAGTAATTACAAGATATCTGTCTTTCTCTGGAGCTGAAGCTTTTGAAGTTGTATTCGTGCATTTTTCTCCTACTGAAAATTGATACTTTTCCCCGATAATCTTATCGTCGTAAATATCTATCTTTAAGTTGCCCTCAAAAAGTACCTTGCTCTTTGGGTCGTCTAGACTCTGCCAGCTTCCTTGCAACAGTTTAAAGTTTTTAGAATCGATCTGCGAAAAATTATAATCTTCTGTCCGGATAGAATCTTCTACTTTCTCGTTCTGCACAACTTCCGTTTTATTCTCTATTATATCGCAAGAAAAAAGTAATTGCGAACAAATTAAGAGGAGTAGCAATAATCGTGAGGTCGGTATCATTTTAGAAATTATTTTTTGTTGAAGCATTGTCTTCATTTCCATTCTCTTTTTTTCTTTCAAAATAATTCTCTCGAAAAGAACGTCGCCTGCGTTGGCTATTCTTGTTGCTCATACCCTTATTCCAGAAATATAAAATAATTAATAATACGATGCCGCCAACAGCGATAACGATAGGATTGTTGAGGTTGAAAGTGTCCATATTGTAAAGATAGCCTTCAAAGTTAAAAATAAAAATTTGTTAGAATCGAATATCTTGAATAAAGAATCCAATTTTAAAAGTAAAATCAGTCAGCTAACATAGCATCAATCAAGGTTTCAGCCTCAAGCGGATTTTTAATGTTTGATTTTGCAATAATTCCCTGCGCATCGATAAGTATATAACGAGGAATTTCTGTGATATTATAAAAAGCACCAAAATCGCTGCCCATTCCATCTTTTACATAAAGTTCCATTGCAAATTTTGCAGATTTTTTCTTTAAGAAGTCTTTCCATTTTTGTTTGTTATCATCTACCGATACAAATAATACTTCGACATTCGGGTTGTTGCTATATTTTTCTGCCAATTTTTCTGTATTGGGTCTTTCTTTGAGACAGGGCGCGCACCACGTTGCCCAAACATCTACCAATACAGTTTTTCCTTTAAGATCGGCCAATTTAAATTTGTTGCCATTGCTATCTTCCGCACCAAAATTAAACGCTTTTTCTCCTTTTTGTGAATTCGAAAAATCGCGGGCAGACTTTTCGATCAAATAATTATAACCGTTATTTTTGTTGGTTTCCTGAAAAATTATCAACGCTTTATTGTCAAATATTGCTTGGTGTCTTGGTAATTTTGAAGGTCTTTCTATAAGGGTTTTGAAATAGATAATTTTTAAAAAATTTGATAGATCTTGGTTCTCAACATTAGCTTCGATATAATCTGTGAAAGTTTCAATATCGGGAAGTGTATCGTTTTTTCTGAAATAATCTACATTAAATTTTTCCAAATAAATATCTGGGAGTGTTTTTAGATTG